>JGI12053J15887_10000237_pt1 | contig 20589 bp, 18 predicted proteins | sample MedBloCAOM1_O3_FD_15887 | JGI IMG/M metagenome (IMG submission 15887)
GGGAGTTTTGCGCCTAGCACTTCTATCCGTTCGATTGCCGGTGGTTTGGAGAAAAGTTCTGGCGCTTGCGCCATGAGCGCTTTGGCTATGGGACCATTCAGATGGGCTTGACGTCCGCTTTCATCGGTGAATGCGTCGAATATGCCAAAGGTCGTCGGCCCCAATCGCAGCGCGAACCATATAGGCGTTGTCGTTTCTTGATTGGCCATGGCAAGTCCTGTTTCCAAAAATTTCGCGACTTCCTTTTCTTTGCCGGCTTTGGCTTCCAAACGTACGAACAATGCCACTGTAACCATCAGGTTTCTCCTTAATAGTTGATCCATCTCGCTGGCAGCCAAGGATTCGATCTGCCACCTGTGTTTGATGTGTTCTGGTGTTGTTTTGGTTCTATTTTGAGTCAAACAAAAGGGGCTCTCCGGGTGTCGGTGCAAGGGTCTTCTGCGCGCATAAATTATCCTGGCGGGCTTTAGTCTTTCAATAATAGCTCATCGTATATGCCAACCTTATGTCGGTAGGTCGACTCTCGCGTGCTCGTCGTGTTCACATATCGCATAGCGACCGGTTCTGACGGCGTTAAGCCTGATGGGGATACGCGAAAATATTCTCCCTGCAAATGTTTGGAAATGCATTTGCCTCGCCTTCCTGTTGAGAATAGGAAGCTTCGCGTGGGTGCATATCGCGCCATCGTCCCAGGGAGGTTGCTAATGAAGAGTTTGATTTGGATGGTTTGTGCGCTCGCCTTGAGCGCACAAACCGGCGGCGCGAGTCTATATGCCGCCGACAACAGCAAAGAAGTTAACTCTGGAAGCTTCGGATAGCGGAAGAACGAATGTTTTAATTTCGCAACCTGCAGCATAAACAATCATCCTAATTTCGCTGGCGGTTTTCCCTTCCACTGACCCAGGAATCTCATAGCTCTGCAGACCTGGCGTCGGCTTCGTGTGACTTCCATAGCCACCGAAGGGACCAATTAAAAAATAGGAAATCTGAACCGTCTCCGAGGGATTGTTCGGCGGAAGTAAAAGCGAGACTGATGGAGAGTCGCCTTTGTTTGAAGGACTCTGAGTCTCTTGCGTTAGGAAACCAGACATGCCGAGCAAAATTAAACACACGCAACGAATCATATCGGCCTTCCGCATCAACCCCTCGTTAGGCGACGCAGAGAACGACACTTCCAAACTGAACTTATCACGATTCGGTTCAAGTGCCTGAAGACTGGCGTTATTGCACAAGTAAGAAATTTTCCTTTTGGGCGGCTAGGAGCGGCGGAGGAGGTTACGGGCGAAGAAGGCTACGTTGGCGGGGCGCTCAGCCAAGCGGCGCATGAAGTAGGGGAACCAGTCGCGGCCGTAGGGAATGTAGATGCGCAGGTGATACCCGTCTTTGACGAGGCGGCGCTGCAGATCGGTGCGCACACCGTAGAGCATCTGGAATTCAAAATCATCTTTGGAAATTTGTTCGGCGGCGGCGAAGCGAATGGTCGCGGCCATCATGGCGGGATCGTGCGTAGCGATCCCGTGATAGAAGCCGCTGGTCAGGAGCATTTGCATCAAGCGAACGAAATTGGCGTCCACGTCTTTCTTTTTGGGAAAGGCCACTTCGGCGGGTTCTTTGTAGGCGCCTTTGCAAAGGCGGATGCGGCAGCCGTAGGCGAGCAGATCGGTGATGTCCGCCTGGCTGCGATATAGATAGGATTGAATTACCGTGCCGATGGCGGGATTTTGCGCGCGCACGCGTTTCACAAGCTCCACGGTGCGCTGGGTGTAGACGGAGCCTTCCATATCCACACGCAGAAAATTGTCATAGCTGGCTGCGCGCTGCACGATGGGAACAACCAGGCTTTCGCAGAATTCCACGCCGAGATCGAGCCCCAGTTGCGTGAGCTTGCAGGAGACATTGGCGTACAGTCGTTCGTTGGCGATGCGATCGAAAATTTCCAGGTAGGCATCACGAGCGCGTTGCGCGTCTTCCTGAGTTGAGACGTTTTCGCCTAAATAATCGAGGCTTGCGAACATGCCCAGGTTGTTGCACTCGCGGGCGGCGGCGATGGCTTGGTCAAGCGTTTCACCAGGAACAAAACGATGCGCCATGCGGCGGGTGCGGTCGTTGGAAACAACCCAATTGGCAAAAGATTTGCTTTCGGAAAGTTTTAGGAGGGCCGCGCGAAGCATGCCAGTCAATTATGGCAGCGTGCGAGGGAGGAAACTAGTTGTGATGGTTACTTGTGCTCTTCAAGGAACTTTTCAGCGTCCATGGCGGCCATGCAACCTGAGCCCGCAGCGGTGACGGCCTGGCGATAACGATGATCCTGCACGTCGCCGGCGACGAAGACACCGGGGACGCTGGTCTTGCTGCCGATGGTAGAAAGCAGGTAGCCATTGGCGTCGGTTGGAAGCTGGCCGCGAAAAGCGGCGGTGTTGGGGTCGTGGCCAATGGCGACGAACACGCCATGAACTTCGATTTCGCGTCTTTCTCCGCTGTCGGGGTTGCGGAGGCGAACGCCCTCCACGCCGGCGCTGTCGGCGAGAATTTGCTCCACGACGGCGGGAGTGACAAATTCGATTTTTTCGTTGGCCCTGGCGCGATCGATCATGATTTTCGAAGCGCGAAATTCGTTGCGGCGATGAATCAGATACAGCCGGGATGCGTAACGAGTGAGAAAGTTGGCTTCTTCCATCGCAGTATCGCCGCCGCCTACGACGGCGATGGCTTTGTTACGAAAGAAGAAACCGTCGCAGGTGGCACAGGTGGAGACCCCGCTGCCGAGCAAAGGACGCTCTTCGGGAAGCCCGAGTAAGCGCGCGGAGGCTCCCGCGGCGATGATGAGAGTTTTTGTCTCGTATTTATCGTTGCCGGCGGTAACTATAAATGGGCGTTTGGAAAGATCGACATCCGTGACGATACCGGCATTGAATTCCGCGCCGAATCTTTGCGCCTGTTTGCGCATATTTTCGATGAGCTCGTGGCCGAGGATGCCCTCGGGGAAGCCGGGGTAATTTTCGACCATGGTGGTCAGCGTGAGCTGTCCCCCCGGTTCATGACCGTCGATGACGAGGGGCTTCAGATTGGCACGCGCAGCGTAGATGGCGGCGGTGAGGCCAGCGCAGCCGCTGCCGATGATGACCACGTTGTACATTTTCATTGGCTCCTATTTGATTCTCGCACGTGCCCGGCGGGTACAATTGTGCAAAACGGTTTATTGTACCTGACGATTTGATGGCATGGCGGTGCAAGGCCAAATTGGACGGGGTTTTACGCGCTGGTGGTTGGTTAGGTTTGAAATGCAGGCCTGTTAGTTTGGCAAAGTTAATGAATGAGGAGCCGCAGCTTGGGCTGCTGAGATTCGCAAAGGAGATAGCCAATGGATCCGCGATATCCGATCGGGAAGATGGAAATGCCAAAGGAGATTAGCGCCGCGAAACGGCAGCAGGCGATCGAATCGATTGCCCAGACGCCGAAGAATTTGCGAGAGGCGGTGCGCGGGTTGACTGACGCGCAACTGGACACTCCGTACCGCGACGGCGGTTGGACGGTGAGGCAGGTGGTACATCACCTGCCGGACAGCCACATGAACGCATACGTGCGATTGAAGCTGGCGCTGACGGAGGTTAAACCAACAATAAAACCGTACGAGGAAAGCGCGTGGGCGGAGTTGGCGGATTCCAAAGGTGCGCCGATCGAGGCGTCGCAGAGACTATTGGAGGCGCTGCACGAGCGCTGGGACAGAGTATGGCGATCGCTGAAGGCGGAAGATTTTTCGCGCCCGCTGGTGCATCCGGAAAATGGTGAGCGGAGTATCGATTGGTTGTTGTTTGTTTACGAGTGGCATGGGCGGCATCATGTCGCGCATATTACGGAGTTGCGGAGGCGGCAAGGCTGGTAAGGATAGCGGCGAAGCGCAAGAGCGCGGGTGGCGCGTGCGACGGCCGGTCGTGTACGATAATTGCGTACTTGGGAGAAAAACTTAATGAGCAGAGATGCGGGAACATACGCAATTTTTGAGACTTCGCAGGGCGATATTGTGATTCGTTTGCTCGAAAAAGAAGCTCCGAAGACGGTGGAAAATTTTATCGGGCTGGCGGAAGGAACCAAAGAATTTACGAACGAGAAGACTGGAAAGAAGGAAAAACGAAATTTTTACGATGGCCTGACTTTTCACCGCGTGATTCCGCAATTCATGATTCAAGGCGGATGCCCGGAGGGTACGGGTCGCGGTGGACCGGGTTACAAATTCGCGGACGAGTTTCATCCTTCGCTAAGGCATTCGAAAGCCGGCAAGCTGTCCATGGCCAACGCCGGGCCGGGCACCAACGGCAGCCAATTCTTTATTACCGTGGCGCCGACTCCCTGGCTGGATAACAAGCACACGATATTTGGCGAAGTGTTGGAAGGGCAGGACGTCGCGGACAAGATTTCCAATGCGCCGCGCGATTCGGGCGACCGGCCGAAGGCTCCGATTACCTTGAAGAAGGTGCGGATCGAGCGGGTTGCGGCGTAGCGGTAATCTTTGTAGCTTTTTGTAGGCCCCGAGCTTTTTCCATGTGGTAAATCGCGATGCTCACTCCTGAGCGGCTTCTTCGACTAGTGATCGAAATTATTTTTGTGTTGCTGGGGCTGCTGGTGGTGTGGCTGGGCCTTACCGGGCACATATTTTTTGATCGCCACAAGTTGCCGTGGTTGGTGCTGAGTGTGGCGTTGATCCTGTGGGGTATTCGCGGGATTTACAGAAAACCGGGGAGCAAGCCGCCGCCACCGGAAGATTATATCCGCGCGGTGTCGCTGACGCTTTTGGGTATAGTGCTGCTGGCGATTTCGCGGGTGCCGTTTGCGTGGGTAGGGCCACTGCTGGCGTGCGCCGGGGTGGTGCTGGCGGCCCGAGGCATCGCGGGATCCGTGCTATTGTTACGGCCCGCTGGGGCTCGGCGCTGAGGGACGGGCGGCGGCGATATTTGCACCGCGTTGGATTCAAGAGGAACTGACATGTTCAAAGAATTTAAGACTTTTGCGATGCGCGGCAATGTGATTGATCTTGCGGTGGGCGTGATTATCGGCGCAGCTTTCGGAAAAGTTGTGTCGTCGCTGGTGGACGACATCATTATGCCCCCGATCGGGCTCGCGTTGGGTCATGTAAATTTCTCCGACCTGTTTATAAGTCTCAATGGGACCCGTTACGACACCCTTGCGGCGGCGAAAGCAGCGGCAGCGCCGACAATAAATTACGGATTATTTTTGAATACGATCATCAATTTCCTGATCGTGGCGTTCGCGGTATTTTTGCTGGTGCAGCAAGTGAATCGCTGGAGGACAAAGCCGGCGCCGGCCTCAGCGCCGAGCACTCGCGACTGTCCGCAATGCGCGATGCCGATTCCAATGGCGGCTAAGCGTTGCCCGCACTGCACGACGCAATTGGCGTAGCTGATTCCAAAGCCTCAAGATGGGCTCTACACGTTCCTAATTTAATTTGCCCTGAGGTGTGCGCTTGCGTTTGTTTTCGTTGGCGTCCAGGTGGGCGCGCAGGCGCTTGACCACTTCGTCTTCCTGACCATCGTCCAATTCTTTCTGAACTTCTTCCAAAGCAAAATGGACTACATCGTGATGATGTAATTCCTGCGGCGCCAGCATTTCGCTGAAGCGCAGCCAGAGGCGGTGAAGTAGATTGACTTCGTTGCCGGTAAGGTTGGGCGCATGCGGGCCCAGCACTTTATAAACTTTGTCACCGTTGGCGAGATGGATTTCCAGATTGAATTGCGGCTTCTGGTCGCCGAGCTGCTCCCAGCGGTCGCCGATCTGGCGAGCTTGTTCTTCGGTGGTTTCCTTCGCGGAATGACCTAAAACGATGGTGCTGGATTTCAACGCGGTAGCGGCGCGCAGGATGCCGTCCCACAAATCATTGGCGGCGACGACCGCAAGACGAATGGACTTGCCTCTTTTTTCGGCCATGGATAAGGCCTGAGAAAAAAGGTGTTGCTCGATGCTGCCGAACATCTGATCGACATCCAATTCGTTTTCGCCGGAAGCGGAGCGGCGCAACAGGCGAATGTGCAGGACGACAATGTCGCGGCGGCCGGGTTTGATGCGATCGAGAACGTTGCCCAGATGGTAGAGCGCGTAGTGGTTGCTGACCGGCACGAGAATATTTCCCGGGCGTGCACCGACGCCTTCGGGTGTGAGCTCGCCTTCGAGGGCGAGATTGAACTGATCCATTTCGACGCGCGCAGCGTTGGTGTGGTGGCCGCGACGCTCGGAAATGGTGAACACGATGTAAAGCAATATTGAAAAGGCGCCGCCAGCCACGGTAGCGATGGGCTTGGTGAACAAGTTGATGAACGCGATCAGGAACAAAGTAAGAGTGATCAGACCGAGGCCGACGGGAACCTGCACACCCCTGATCGTGAAATTCAGAGGCACCTGAAAATCGCGCTGGCCTGGCCGCGTGTAGCGGAGAACGAGCACGGAAAGGCCATTCATCGCAAAACTCCAAATGACTCCGAAGGCATAGAGGTTTGCGAGGAAGGTCACATCACCGCGACTGATGATGATGGTTACGATCTGCAGAAAGACGACGATATTGATGATGCGGTAGCTGGTGCCGAAACGGGGATGCGGCTGGCGGAACCAGTCACTAAGCACGCCGTCTTCGGAAACGCGATTCAGGACGCCGTTCGAACCAACGATGGCGGTGTTGACGGCGCCTGCAAGAATTAGAGTTCCTACCACCACGACAAATCCATGAAATAGCAGCCGGACTAAAATGGGGCCTTCCAGGCTCATGGCCAGGCCGCCGATTAAATTCTCCAGAAAGTGCTGGCGTACATCGTCGGGAATAATCATGACCGCGAAGAAGGAGACCAGGGAGGTGAACACCAGGCTGTAGATGAAAATTACCAGCCCGGCTTTGCGAAGATTTTGCAGCTTAGGGCTTTCGATTTCGCGGTACACCTGCGCAAGCGATTCTTCGCCGCTCATGGCCAGCACGGAATGGCCGAGAGCGATAAAAATAGCGATGATGCCAAAGGTGTGAGGAAGACTGCTGTGGGCCAACCATCCCAGCGCGCTGGAGCCAAGCCTGAGATTACGCGGATATGGCCACGGTGGCAGGGACGAATGGCGCACGATGACGGTGTAAGTACACCACACGATCAACATGACTACCATAACGGTGACTAGCTTCATGATGTGCAGAGCTTTTTCGCTGGATTCCGAAACCCCTTTAGTGTTTTCCCACCAGAAATACGCGGTGACCACCACGGCAAAACCGGCGGCGATAATGCTGATGCTTGAGGGGGCCAGGGGACCGCTGATATGCATATACACGAGCAATTCGCCGATGAGCCCAGCGAGATACTGGCCTGCGGCTACACCACTTATGGGACCAGTGAGAACGTAATCGAACATTAAAGCGGAGACGCTGAACTTGGCCAGGGTGCCACCGAGAGCGCTTTTGACGGCGCGATACACGCCGCCGCGGACGAACATACTGCAGCTTTCCACGTACACGGCGCGGACGGCGTACGAGAAAACCATGATGGCGAGGATGAACCAGGGAGCAGTCTTGCCGATGTAGGCTTCGGCTTCGCCTCCCGCGTAATAGGCGGAAGATGCCAGGTCGTTGAGAACGATGGCGGCAGCGCGCCAGAACGAGATAAATGTCAGGAGCGCCGTGGTGGCAACAATGACACGCGGGACCCCTGCACCCCGGCTGTTTGCGGCAGCAGGGGGATTAGAAATCGTACTCATGAATGGATATCGATTTACCCGAGACTAAAATCGTCGCACTTTTCGGAGGTGAAGTCTAGCGGCGCACTTGGATCGTGGGATTAAAAAATCGACTATTTGGCGAGATTACGAAAGGTTGCGGCGCACTCGGAGCACGGGCAGATGGTGCGGAGGTGCTCGTAGCTGAAGATGCCGGTGTTGTGGCCGTCGTTGAAATTAATTTGCACTGCGTAATTGCCGACTTGGGTGGCGGTCTGGGCACGAATTTTGGGTTTGAACATGGGCAGTACTGGTGAGGAGATGGGCGCGGATTTTGAGCCGGGGTGTTGCTGTTCCTGGTCGCGCTTCTCGTTGCAAGTGGCGCAGGGGCATTCATCGCGGAGGTAAGAAAAATCGTAATGGCTGGTGTGATCGTCGGCCCAGGTGATATCCACGCCGGCTCCGGTGGATACGTGAATCTTTATGTTTAGGGGTTTTTTGCGCTGATCAACTGGGATGGGCATAGATGCGATTCAGGAGCGGCCGGGTTTGGTCTTTCCGTCGCAGCAATCTCCGGGCGGGATGGCATTCCCATGCGGGCAGGTTTTTGGGTGACCGAGAAACGTGCAGATGCGCTGATCGAGCTCAGGGCTGATGATGTGTTCGAATTTGCAAGCTTGGGTGTGTGCCTCGGAATCATCGATGGCGAAAGTGTCTTTGAAAAGGCGCTCTGCAAGGCGATGACGCCGGACCACATCGCGAGCGCGGCGATTACCAGTCTCGGTGAGATGCACATCGGCGTCGCGCAGCTCCACGAGCTTTAGATCGGCCATGCGGCCGAGAGTGCGAGCGGAGTCAAGCGATCCGGGCGCTCCGGGAACTCGAATGGTGTCCAGTTGCGCGTTGGTGCCCTCTTCGCCGCACATCCAGATGCGCTCGAGTAAATGATCGAAGCGAATTTCGTCGTCAATGGAAATGGCGGCGTCGGTTTGCGTGGTGTCCAGGCTTAGATGGCCGTGGGCAAGTTCGATGCGGCGGCCAGCCTGGCGAGCAATGTCCGGATCGTGCGTGACCATCAGAATGGTGTGNCCGGCATTGTGCAAGGCGCGAAAGATATCGATGACCAACGCTTCGTTGGCTTCGTCCAGATTTCCNGTGGGCTCGTCGGCGAGAATTAATTTTGGCTGGTTGATGAGTGCNCGGGCAATGGCCACGCGCTGCTGTTCGCCGCCGGATAATTGTGCGGGAAGATGCGTGAGACGGTCGCCAAGGCCGACGCGATGCAAGGCGTCTTCAGCTTGCTTCTCGTCCGTGATGCTATGGAAATATTGCGCAAGCATGACGTTTTCCAGCGCGGAAAGATAAGGAATGAGATGAAATTGCTGGAAGACGAAGCCGACTTTTTCCGAGCGATAGCGAACTAACTGAGATTCGGTGCGCTTGGAAAGGTCAACATCGTCGACGATGACGCGGCCGGAAGTGAGCGTGTCCAGGCCGCCGAGAATATTGATCAAGGTGGTTTTGCCGGACCCGGATGGCCCCATGAGCGCGACCCACTCGCCGGGAGCAACGGTGAAGGTGACGTCATCGAGAGCGCGAAGTGAGCCGTATTGCTTGACCAACGATTCGACGACAACTTGTGGCGGGTTCTTCGTGATTCGTTCCGACGAATATAAATCGAGGGGGCTCACGCTTCCCCCCGGAACACCGAGGCAGGAGAAATATTGGCGAGGCGCCGAAGCGGATAGGAACTGATAATGGCGACAAGAATTGTGAGGGCCACAGAAATAGGATACACAATGAGCCTCGGACGTGCTGCCACACCGAATACGGTTTTGCCAAGCCAGATGGAAAGCAAGAGGCCGGCGGCCGCGCCGACAATGCCGCCCACGAGGCCCAGCAGCGCGGCTTCCGCGAGAAACAAACGCAGTACCCGGCGCGTGGCACCACCGATAGCCTTCATCAAGCCCACATCATTTTTGCGTTCCATGGCCACGTTGGTCATGGCGGCCATGACGCACAGGCCGGTAAGAGCCAGCACCAGCGCGGTTGTGGCGGTGAGCAATCCGCTGACGCGATTATAAATTTTAGCTTCGGCATCGGTGAACTGGCGCAAGCCATGCGCATCCGCGGAGGGAATAGTTTGCGCGAGCGCGGCGATGTAATCGCGAATTTGGCGAGGAGTGCCAGCCACACTTACTTGTACGAGGCTGACTTTGCCGGGAAGCGAGGCGAGACGCTGGGCGGCGTCCAGATTCACGACGATCTGGCTGTCCTGAGCGTCGCCATGTGCGTCGGCAATTTCTGCGATGCAGCTTTCTTCCCTATTGTCGTTCTTCAACGTCAGGCGATCATCCGGTTGCAGATGCAATTGCTGCGCCGCCTTGACACCTACAAAGCAGAGATTCTTGTTGCCGCGCGGAGTAACGATAACGGATCTCCAGGACGACCGATTAATCCCCTCGATGCGCTTGCCTGCAATTACGGCGTTCACAGGAGCGGAGCTAGTCGAAGAGACGCTGGCTACCAAATAGAGATAGGAATCGGCGGAGGCACGTGGCGGAAGCGATTGACGCACCTTCTCGGCGATAGACTCGTCCAGGGTGGCAACACCAGCGGACGAAGATTTGGTGTCTCGCGGAGACACGATAATATTGGCACCGAAAACGCGAAATTCTTTGGTGAGACGGTCGCGAGCGTCGACTTGCAGATTCAGGAGCGCGGCGGTAATTGCCGCACTGGCGCCGAGAGCCAAGAGGATTACGAGCAGGCGGCCGCGCTGGGCTGCGAAGAGACGGCGAACGAGGCGCCAGAACATTTTGCGATCGGGCATTTATTCGCCTCGCAAAATGGGCGCCGGTTCATAGCGCGAAGCACGATGAAGTGGAATGGCGCTACCCAGGAGGGTTACGCAGGCAGCGAGAGCCAGGATGACGATGAAGACAAGCATGGAAGGCTCTGGAGCCACGCCGAAGATTCTTTCGCCGAGGACGCGAGCCAAGACGATACCGAGAGCATAGCCTGCACCGCCACCAACAAACGCGAGCAGGAGTTGTTCGGCGGCGAGAAGAAAACCGATAGTGCCGGAGCCGGCGCCGATGGCTTTCATTAGACCGATTTCGGAGCGGCGCTCGATCACGGAGGCGGCAGAAGATGCGCCTACAGCGAGAGCGGCGGCCAGCAATGCGGCGAAGGATGCGAGCCAGAGAAGCGTACGGACACGCGTGAGGATGCTGCCTTCACCTTCCGCCACGCGGCGAATTACGTGGGCGTCTACGCCGGGCAAGACTTGTTTTATCTGATAGGCGATGGAAGAGGCGTAGGGACTGCAGGACCAACGCTCGAGGTCGGCGGTGCTCATGGTGGAGGGATTGCGGCGCGCGAAATCGTCTTCCGGTTTTGTCAGCGCGCTGACGTAGAGGCGGCGGTATTGACCGGGTTTGTTTGCGAGTTGCTGCGCGATTTGGAGCGGCGCGACGATGGCGTCGTCTTCGGGGCCGCCGGCAGAAAGAATTCCTATCACGGTTAAGGCGATACTTCGATCTGCAGCATTGATATGAAGCGTATCGCCGGGCTTGATGCCTGTACGCGCGGCGAAGGATTTGCCGACGATGCATTCGGGGGCGTCGTCATGGAACCAGCGGCCGTCAACGTGCCACCAGGAATTGGTTTGATCCATTCCGGTGGCGTAGCTGCGGCCGTCCGGAAGAGCAACGGAGTGGTGCGCCCAAGTTCCAACCAGGGTGGTTTTGACGGGTGATGAGGAAGGCGAACTGGTGGATACTTCGGCGGGAACTTCCATTACTGCAGCGAAGCCGACGATATTGTTGCGCCAAAAAATTGTTTTGATTTTGCCCAAGTCCTGCTCGGGAAGATGTGATCCGGAATTCACCGGACGATAATCGACGCCACCAATTTCGAGAGGAAGCGAGTCGGCTTGGGGAGTGATGAGGAGATTGGCTCCCAGGGCGCGAAATTCGTGCGAGAGGCGATCGCCAACGTCGAGCGAAACGCTGAAAGCGGCGGTGACTACGGCCATGCCAAGAGCGAGGGCCGCGCCGGTAAGCAGCTTGCGGCGGGGACGGCGTCCAAACGAATCGGCAACGAGGCGGAGGAACATAATAGTGGGGAGAGCGATCCGCAGCTAACGCGGAACCTCTTGAGCGGCGCGACCCAGGCTGGAAAGATCCATCACAATGTCGCTGCCATCGATGTGCGAGGTAACGCCGATGGGATTGCAGCCACCCTGATCGCCGACGGACGGAACGTAGATGGCGGAGCCGCAATGACGGCAGACGACATTCTGGCCGTCCTGTCGATAGCCTTCCGCACCACAGATGCGGCAAGCATCGAGAGCTGTGCCGTATCCGTTGGGCTTCTTGATAATCATGAAACGCAGCGACTGGTTCGCGACGTTTACGGTGAAAAGATGGAGTTTCCCATCATCCACTTGGGAGAGAGGGACGCGAACTTCCTGGCCGTTGGCGGTAACCGGCGTAGACGATGGCGGGGCAGAATTGGCGCGCGCGTAAATAAAATCGGCGGTGAGGACAAGTATGACTACGAGGCATGCAGTAGCGGCGGCCATCATCCAGTTGCGTTGGCGGCGATTTTGCGATTCGAGCAAGCGTTTCCCGGCTTCACCGGTGGCCTGGCTGGCGGCATTTTTGCCTGAGGCACTCTGCCACTCACGGAGAACCATCAGCGCGGCGGCGCCAAAGATCAAGACGAAGAAAAACAATTCGTTGCGAACGACCGGGCCGATGATGGCCATCTCCGTTTTGCTGGACGGAAGCCATTGGGCTTCGCTCAGCTCATGCAAGCCGGTAATCGCAAGCTGAAACGCTACGAGCATCAGAATGACGCTGGTGACTGCAAAGAATCGATGCAGGGGTACGCGCAACGTGCCTTTGAAGAAAAATAATCCGACGGCAACCGCGGCGGCAATGCCTACGAACGTGCCGATCCAGGTCTGCAGGCCTGCGCTGGAGAGCTCGACGGCACGAAGGATGAGCGCGAGTTCGGCGCCTTCACGCAAAACCATCAGAAATACAAATAAAAATATGCCCCACCCTGCCGCGGTGACGCCGCGCACGGCATAGGCCTCGACTTTTTTTTCGATCTCATTTTTCAAGTGGCGCGCAACGCGGTTCATCCATACGATCATCGTAACTACGAAGAAGGCGGCGACCAGCATCAGGAGGCCTTCGAAGCCGTCCTGGTTGATATGCCAATTTTCGAGGGCGATGGCGACGGCCAGGCTGAGAGCGGCAGCGGCGGCAACGCCCAACCAAACGAAACGCGCGAGATGGGCGCGGCCGGTGCGCGACAAATAAACGAGGATAATGCCTACTACGAGAGAGGCTTCGACACCTTCGCGGAGGGCGATGAGAAAGGCCGAGAGCAACGAGACTCCAATCTCCAGTTGTAAATCATTTGCAACTACGAACTAGTGTACGCTCGCGTGCAATTAGGGTCAAGCCACGCGCGTTCCTATAGATACCTCACGGTAGAATGGATAGACCAACTTAACGATGATTCGTATGACAAAACGGGTGCTGGGCTCCATCTTTCTGTCCGCGCTGCTATTCCCTGGGCAATCTGAGGCGTGGAACCCTGCGTGGGCTGCCGGCCGGAGCTGGGAACAGGAAGAGGCTCGGCCGTCAAAGGGCGACGTGCCGCTGCATGTCGATTTGAAACGGGCGCAGAAGGCTGCTGAGCGTGGCGACCAGGCGGAAGCCACCGGGCGCATTGATGAAGCCCTGCTCTATTACCAAGAGGCGACGCACTACGCTCCGAGAGACGCGCGATATATAGCAAAAGAAGCGGCGCTGCGTTCAAAACTGGTGCGCTCGCATGTGGACTTGGCCGAGCGCGCGGCGCTGGAAGGCCGGATGGAAAAAGCTACTGAAGAGTTGCGCAAGGCGTTGCACATCGATCCAGGAAATACCGTAGTGGCCGAGCGGCTTACGCAGATGAACTCCATGGAAGATGAGCCTCCAAGTAAAGAGCAACTGGAGATGACGGGGCTGCCAAAGTTACAGCCGAAAAGCGGCAAGCAAGACCTGGATCTGCGCGGAGAAACCAGGTCGGTTTATGAGGAGCTATGCGCGCGATTTGGAATCAAAGCATCGTTTGATCCGGATGTTACGGGTCGTCAGGTGCGGCTGCGGGTAGAGAACGTCGATTTTTACACTGCGCTCATGTTGCTGGGGAGGCAGACGGGAACTTTCTGGCGCCCGCTGAATCCCACGCTGATTTTTGTGAGTACAGATAGTCCGCAGAAGCGCAAAGAGTACGCCCCGGAAGGACAGCGAGTCTTCCCGTTACCGGCGTCGGTAGCGCCCGACGAAATGACGGAACTGTTGCGCGTGCTGCGGGATATTACCGGCGCGACGCATATCCAACTGGATACAGGAAGCCGCACGATTACGATGCGGGACACGCCGGAGAAATTAGCGGTGGCGGGACACCTGATTCAGGAACTGGAGAAGGCACGCGGAGAAGTTTTGCTGGATATCGAGTTGCTGGAGGTGGACCGCGCCACACTGCAAAAACTGGGTCTGACGCCGCCCTCATCCACGTCGCTGATTTTGTTGACTCCGAACGCGGTGCGAACGCTAGCCAGCTCCACGGACCTGGCGAATTTACTGACCAACGCGCAGCAAATATTCAAGGGTCAAGGATTCTCCAGCATCCCGCCATTTATTCTGTTGGGCGGCGGATTGTCCACATTTTTGCTGACACTGCCGGGAGGCAGCGTGGACTTTTCGGATTCGCTTTCGCTGGTGCGCAGCGGACGAGAAGTTCTGTTGCGCGCGCAGGACAACAAACCAGCGACGTTATTTGTGGGAGACCGCATCCCGGTTACGTTGTCGCTGCTGTCGAACAGTTTGGGGACCGGCGGGGGCTTCACGGGAACGCCTTCGGGGGTGACTTTTCCAGAAACGAATTTCGCGGTGGGCAGCAATCCCACAGCTTTGGTGGCCGCGCCTTTTACCGGTGGAACGCTGCCGGACTTGGCGGTGGTGTTTGATAGTGCCGGGACGAATACGTTTACCGTTTTAAAAAATCAGGATAATGGGAACTTCGTGCAGGTGGCGCCGGCGCCGATCACTCTCAGCACCAAAGAAACCGGGCAAGTAGCGATCGGCACGGGAGTTTTTCGTACCGATAGCACTAAATTTACGACTGCGCAACCGCATGACGTCATTTTGGTGAACTCCACGTCAGACAACGTTTCAGTTTTGCTGGGTAATGTGGATGCCAATGGCGTGGCCAACGGAACATTTACGGAAGCTCCCGGCTCACCGATCGCGGTGGGAAAAAACCCCAGTTCGATTATCGTGGCGGACTTTAACGGAGACGGGATTCAGGATTTTGCGGTCACCAACAAAGCGGACAATTCCATCTCTGTATTTCGCGGGGTGGGCGACGGAACCTTCACGCAATTTCCCGCTTCGCCATTTTTGTTGAACAAAGGCGGAGTTNCGGAAACGGGGCCAGTGGCCATGGTGGCGGGAACTTTCCGGCAAGGAGACATGACGGATCTGGCGGTAGTGAACCAGACTTCCGGGAATGTCTCGATTCTGCTGGATACCATTGATGCGAATGCGAATATAACGTTCACAGAAGCGCCGAATTCACCGATCGCCGTGGGAACTTCGCCGGTAGCGATTGCCACGGGAGATTTAAATGCAGATGGTGTGGGCGATCTTGCCGTGGTAAATCAGGGCAATAACACGCTATCGATTTTGCTGGGGAGTACGACCATCAACGGAACGTTCACGCCCGCGCCAGGTTCTCCTTTGCTGACCGCCAACACGCCAGCAGGCGTACAGATCGCGAGTTTTGCGAATGGCCCTTCGCCCGATATTGCGGTGACCAATCAAGGCCAAAGCACGTTGAGCGTTTTTCTGGGACTTGGCGGAGGATTATTTCAGACGGGAGTTGAACTGAATACGCCGGTGAGCCCCGGGGCACTGATCGTGTCGCAGCTTACCAGCAGCGGACTTCCGGATGTGGCGCTGGTGGCGCAAGGTTCGACAACCGGTCAAGGGCTGGTGACCATTGTTCAAGATTCGGCCGCACTGGCGGCAGCGGGCAGCGGCACCGGACAAACTCCATATCCGGGCGCGGAATATATGGATGTCGGTTTGAAGGTGAAGGCCACGCCGTTGTTGCATCCGAACAACGAGGTTACCTTACAACTTGAATTTGAAATTCGCGCATTGACGGGTGGGAATATAAATGGCATTCCCATCATTTCGAACCGCACGATAACGCAAACGGTGCGCGTGAAAGATGATCAGCCAACTTTGCTGGGGGGATTGACGGACCGCGAAGAGACTCGCGCGATTACCGGGCTGCCGGGATTTGCGGAACTTCCGGGAGTCGGGTATGCGTTTGGTGGGCGAACCCACAGCCTGACGGATACGGAACTGATGATTTTGATTACGCCACACAGATTACGTTCGCCGCAGCATCAGACTGGGACGATTTTTGCGGGGCATAGCGAACGTGGAGTTACGCCGAGTACGTTGCCTTCCGAACGGGTGCAGCCGCCATGATGCGGATTGAGTAGAGAACGCGGTGCTGGGAATTTTTATAGGCTATCTGGATAACCGCGTGGCCACATCAGAATATATTTAGCAAAAAATTCACAGCCAGTTACGGCAAAGGGTCGAAGACTACGACGGGCTGATAGGTGCGGGGCACGACAGCTTCGGCGATGGCGATCAGTTTGTCTTGCTGGCTGAAGACACGGAGACGCGGAGGGCGAGGCTCTCCGCCATCGAGTTGCGCGGTGGCGCCGGGGGGCGGCTCGACGCGGCCCGGTTGGATTTGCGCGACAGAAATATTAAATTTTGAGCCGTGTCGAACACGGTGCTCGATGACCGGCAATACATTCATGCGCGGAAAATTGGGCAGCAGATTTTCCAGGCGGATGAGGCAGGATTCGATTTTGCCCTGACGCGCGGCCACTGCTAACTCTTCGAGTTGCAGAGCCTGTTCCAGTGAAAATTCTCCCACGGCGGTGCGGGTAATTTCCGCAAGATGGGCGCCGCAGCCAAGCTTCTCGCCCATCTCATGGGCCAGCGCGCGAATATAGGTTCCCGAGGAGCACTCGATAGTGAAACGCGCGATGGATCCGGCGATTTCCGTCAGACGGTATTCAAACAATTCCACTTCGACAGGCTTCAGTTCCACGGGTTGTTTCCTTCTGGCGAGTTCGTAGGCGGGACGGCCGTGGATTTTTTTGGCGGAGAAAGACGGAGGCATCTGGGCGAACCGGCCGACACGTTCAGCGGCGAAGCGCTCAAGAGTGACGGCATCCAGAACGGGCGCGGAATCCGGGCCTTGGGCTTCGCCGTCGGAGTCGTAGGTATCGGTTGCAAAACCGAAACGGAAGCCGGCGTTATAGCGCTTGCGGCGGCCATTGTAGAACTGCACAAGGCGGGTGGCCTTGCCCAGAAGTAAAACGAGAACGCCGGTGGCTAGCGGATCGAGTGTACCGAGATGACCGATCTGCCTAAAGCCCACGAGATGACGAACGGCATCGACTACGTCGTGAGATGTTTTGCCTTGCGGTTTGTCGATGACGAGGGCGCCATCAAAAGGTAGTGGTTGTGGCTGCGGACGCAAATGAGTCTTCCTATTCGGTGTGCTGAATTCCTGAGCTGCTNATTGTGAAGTTGTTCGGCCGCTTACGTACACCCGGAATGAGCACTATTAGCACGTCCAAAATGTTATCGCTGAATCGCCGGAAGCAGTATTGGCGGTGAATCAGCTTTGCGGAGATGGATTCGGTTTCTTTACTTCTTTCAAGAGCTGTTCGATGCGCTGAACTTTCTCCTGGGAAAGATCCAAGGTGAAATGCAATTCCGGAACGCGGCGCAACTGGAGGCGTTCGATTAATTCGCGACGGATATAGCCCGCGGCATGTTCGAGAGCTTTTATCGCGCCAGCTTGTTCCTCATCGGTGCCGTCCACGCTCACGAAAACGCGGGCGTGCTTCATGTCCTGCTGCACACGAACCTCGTTGGCGACGACCATGCCTTCGAGGCGCGGGTCTTTCAGCTCGCCGACGAGCATGGCATTGATTTCGTGAGCGATTTCTTCGCCCACGCGCAGGTGACGATGATTCGCTGGACTCATGATGATCCTGTAAGACGCTTACAAGTTTTGAAGCACTCTAATCGGATGCGGCTGCGATAGCAAACTTTGCTTCCCACCGGGCGTTTCGCGAACAAAGGCGAAATTGTTTCAAATGACCTCGACAGTATGGCTTACTAAAAGCGGGCCTAGAATATTGTCCGCTTCGGCCAGAACATGCTGCAAGGATTCTTGCACCTGATGTTCTTCGTTTGAGAGGGTCACAACTCCGACTACGGAACGTTGCCAGGTATCTTCGTGCTCGAGCTCGGCTACGGCGACGTTAAATTTTGCGCGCAGGCGATCTTTCAGGCTTCGCAATACCTGGCGCTTGTCCTTGAGCGATTGCGCATGCTGGATGTGAAGCTCGAGAGTAAGCAGGCCGACGGGCATGCGCGGCTCCGGAGACGAAAGGTACAGCTACCTGCTGCGCGAGGTCGCAGCGGTATTGATGTTGCGTTCGGCGGCGGCTTCCGCGGCAGAAACCTTGGTTACCTGGAAGCATTCCAGAACATCGCCAACCTTCACGTCATTGAAATTGGCGATGCCCGCGCCGCACTCAAACCCGGTGCGAACTTCGCTGACGTCATCCTTAAAGCGCTTCAAGGAACTGAGTTTGGAGGTGTACACCACGGCCCCGTCACGCAGCACGCGAATTTGCCCGTCGCGTTTGAGCAGGCCATCCACGACATAGCAGCCGGCGACGGTGCCGGTGCCCTTGACGCGGAAAGTGTTGCGAACTTCGGCGCGGCCCAAGTAGGTTTCGGTAACGACCGGCTCGAGCAGGCCTTCCATGGCTTTTTTAATTTCGTCGGAAACTTCGTAAATGATGGTGTGGGTGCGAATGTCGACATGCTCTTGTTGCGCGAGATCCGCCGCTTTGCGATCCGGGCGAATGCCGAAGGCAATGACAATGGCTCCGGACGCAGAGGCCAGCAGCACGTCGTTTTCGGTGACCGCGCCGACGCCTGAGCCGATGATTTTGAGTTTCACCTGATCGGTAGAAAGCTTCGGCAACATTTCGCTGAGCACTTCGACGGAGCCCTGCACGTCAGCCTTGATAACGATGCCGAGTTCCTTGACGTCGCCGGCTTTCAACTGCTCATGCAGTTGATCGAGGGTAATGCGTGCGCCGCTGCTGCGAGCCATTTGCGCGTCACGCTGCTTGCCCTGGCGGTATTCCACGATGTGGCGGGCCTTGGCTTCGTCAGTGACCTGGAAGTGGTCGCCTGCATCTGGAACGCCCTGCAAGCCCAGAACTTCAACGGGCGTGGAAGGCGGGGCGTCAATCACAGGACGGCCGCGATCATCGAACATGGCGCGAACTTTACCGAAAACGGCGCCGCAGATGAAGAAGTCGCCTGCTTTCAAAGTGCCGTTCTGCACGAGGATGGTGGCAACTGGGCCGCGGCCTTTGTCGACGCGCGATTCCAAAACAGTGCCGCTCGCGGGGGCATCNGGATTAGCTCTTAGTTCGCGAAGATCGGCGACCAGCAAAATGGTCTCGAGCAATTTGTCGAGACCCTTTTTCTGCTTGGCGGAAACCTCCACGAACTCGGTATCACCGCCCCATTCGGCGGGCATCAGGCCATTTTCGGTTAGCTGGCGCTTGACGCGCTCCGGTTGCGCTTCGGGTTTGTCGATTTTGTTGATGGCCACAATAATGGGTACGTGCGCGGCTTTGGCGTGATCGATGGCTTCTTTAGTTTGCGGCATCACGCCGTCATCGGCAGCGACGACCAGCACGACGATGTCGGTAACTTTGGCGCCACGCGAACGCATGCGGGTGAAGGCTTCGTGACCAGGAGTGTCCACGAAAACCACGCTGCGGTCATTGACGACGATTTTATAGGCGCCGATATGCTGCGTGATTCCGCCGGCTTCGCCGCCTGCTACATCGGCCTGACGAATGGCGTCGAGCAAACTGGTTTTGCCGTGATCCACATGGCCCATAACGGTAACGACCGGTGGACGAGGTTTGAGACTTTCCTTGGTTTCTTCCTTGGCAACTTCAAGAACCATTTCCTCTTCGAGAGAGACCACGCTGACTACGCCACTGAAAGCTTCGGCCAGCGTGGTAGCGGTGGGCACGTCGAGAGCCTGGTTGATGCTGGCGAAGACGCCGCGATCGAGCAAATTTTTGAGCAATTCTTTGGCGCGCACGTCGAGTTTCTCGGCGAGCTCGCGAATGGTGATGCCTTCGGTGATGGTGACGTCGCGCGGGGCGCGGGGCTCCGGCGGCGCAATGACCGCAGCGGCGGAGCGGCGATCGCCCATACCCGGGCGTTGACGAGTGGGATGAAGCTTACGCTCGCCTTCCTGCTCGCGCTTGTCGGCAACAGGTCGTTGACGTTGAGGCGGCTTGCGAGTGTAAAGCGGCTTGCCAGGCTCGGCCTTCGGCGGAAGTTTTTCTGGAAATGGCGGCAGCATGCCCGGACGGCCGGGAGCGCGAGGGCCGGGGCGCGTGCCGGTAGGCAGGGGACCGCGGCGTTGTTCAAAAGGGCGAGCGGGCGCACTGCCCGGACTTCCGGCAGGACGCGGCGTGAATGTTCTTCCCTGTGCGGGTTGCTGCGGACGCATGGGTTGGCCAGGGCGGGGACCGCCCGCGGGACGTTGGGCTCCCTGACCGAGGGGACGTGACGCTCCATGTGTGGTGCTGGGAAGTGGGCCGCGGTTGCCTGTGGGCAATGGCGAACGAGGCTGCATCGCAGGCCGCGATGCAGGCGCTCCGGCGCGAGA
>JGI12053J15887_10000238_pt1 | contig 20575 bp, 23 predicted proteins | sample MedBloCAOM1_O3_FD_15887 | JGI IMG/M metagenome (IMG submission 15887)
TGGACATACATCACGTCGCCGATGATCAACGGTCCGCCCTCGTGGCCGCGCAGAACGCCGGTCGAGAACGTCCACGCCACCTGCAGCTTGCCGACATTGTCGGCGGTGATTTGCTTGAGCTGAGAGTAACGCTGGTTGGCGTAATTGCCGGTCGGCATCACCCACTCTTTCGGGTTCTGCGACATTTTGATGAGTTCGTCGTTCGCTTGAGCAGCGCCGGCAGCGAGCGCTGCAACGGCGCCTAAACAGGTTGTGAGCAGCAGATTGCGCATCAGAGTCCTCCCTGCGACCGTCGTCGAGGGTTGACCGACACACTGGCACCCAGTGCCGCGCGTCGGGCACCCGTTTGTGGGAAGAGCTTCCGGCAGCGTGTCACAGCGTTGCGAGGCACAAGGGGCACATGCGCCGCGCCCCGCCTGCTTACGAAGAAACGTCAGGATTCCCTTTGACCTGACGTTCTTGAAGCCGGAAACCGTGGCGAAAGTCTATGCTCGCCCCGGACCGACCGCAACAAAAAGATTCGGGACAATCAGACGCTGGAGTGCCCACTTGTCGCAACACACGGGCGCCTTGGCATCGCCCCGCGGTACGCTCGATGATTATGAACCATGCTTATCTGATGATGGCGTTGGGACGGCATCGGCCCCACACGAAAGGCATGTACATGCGTAACCGGTTGGCGGCGCTTGCTGCGACATTCGTGCTCGCTGTGGGTGCGCTACATGTCGTTGCCCACGCACAACTGCCGCCGCGTGCCCATGCGCAAGAACTCCCCGTTGCCCACGAAGGAACTCCGGAGCCGCTTGCCATGTCGGAAGTGGCGCCGGGGGTCTTCGTTCACGCCGGCGCCCTGGCGCTCATGAGCCGCGACAACGAAGGCGCCATTGCCAATGTGGCATTTGTCATCGGCAACGACGCCGTTGCGGTGATCGATACCGGCGGCAGCGCCCGCGAGGGCCGCCGCCTGCTGGCCGCGATCCGTGCGCGGACCACCAAGCCGATCCGCTACGTGATCAATACGCATGTGCATCCCGACCATGTCTTCGGCAATGCAGCATTCCAGCGCGAGGGGGCGGTGTTCGTTGGTCACCGCAATCTGCCCCACGCGCTTGCGGCGCGCGGACAGTTCTACCTCGACACCTTCCGCCGCTCGATGGGGGAGGAACTCATGGTGGACACGACGATCGTCCCGCCGGAACAACTGGTGGCCGACGAGGTGAAGCTCGATCTGGGAGGACGCACGCTGACCGTAAGGGCCTGGCCCGCGGCCCACACCGACAACGATCTGACCGTCCTGGACGCGGCCTCCGGCACCTTGTTCGCGGGCGATCTTGTCGTGACGCAGCATGTACCGGTGCTCGACGGAAGCATCCTGGGATGGCTGGCGGCAATGGATGAACTGGCGCGCGTCCCGGCGCAGCATGTCATTCCAGGCCACGGGGCTGCGATCAGCGACTGGCCCGGCGCGCTGCAAGACCAGCGGCGCTATCTCGAGCGTCTGACAAGGGACGTCCGCGGCCTGATCAAAAGCGGTGTGCCCCTCGCCACGGCAGCCCAGCGCGCCGGACAGGCGGAAAAGGATCGCTGGCGGCTGTTCGACGAGTATAATGCCCGCAACGCCACGGCGGCTTTCGCCGAGCTCGAATGGGAGTGAGGCGCGATGTCAAAATCCCGTGCTGAATTCCGCCTCGCTCGAGGAGATGCACCATGACGACGCTTCCTCGGATGGCCTATATCGCCGCGCTCGGTTTGGTCGCATGCGGCTGGATCGGCGACGCTGCGGCCCAGCAGGATCCTTGGCCTGGACTTGCTGACCAGGTGTTCAACGGCCGTCCGCTCGCGGACGGCACGGACCTGATCGCGATCGAGATGCCCGGCCGCGCCGAGGACGCCGCCATTGTGCCACTGACAGTGCGCGCCACCCTGCCGTCCGGGGATGCGCGCCGCGTCAAGGCATTTACGATCGTCATCGACGAAAACCCCGCGCCGGTCACGGCCACCTTCACCATCGGGCCGAACTCGGTCGTTTCGTCGATCTCCACTCGGGTGCGCGTCAACTCCTACACCAACGTGCATGCCGTCGCCGAACTCAGCGACGGTAAGCTTTACGAGGTCAAGACCTACGTGAAGGCCTCGGGCGGCTGTTCGGCCCCAGCCAGCAAGAGTGCCGACGAGGCCAAGGCAAGCCTGGGCCAGTTGCGGCTGCGGCAATTCACGAGAGCCGCCGATACCCGTGCGAGCAACCTGCGCGAAGCCCAACTCATGATCCGTCATCCGAACAATTCCGGACTGCAAATGGATCAGATTTCGCGCCTCTACACGCCGGCCTATTTCGTTCACCATGTGAAGATCTGGCAGGGCGATGAGTTGGTGCTGGCGATAGAGGGCAGCATCGGGATCTCGGAGGATCCCAATATCCGCTTCAGCTATGTGCCGAACAGCTCGCAGACGTTCCGTGTCGAGGTCGTGGACACGGACAACCGCTCATTCAAAGGCGAGTGGCCGTTCCAGGCGTCGGAGATGTAACGATCACGACGCGACGGTCAGAAGCAGCGAACCTCGGCTTCCGCCTGTGCACGCCTGAGATCGTTGGTGGCCGCTCTCGCCTGCTCGGGTGAGCGGAACATGGCGCCGAACCGCCCGGGCACCTGGGACAGGCTCAACACTGCTTCCGCTGCGACATAGCGATCGTAAGGCAGGATCGAGGCGATCATATCGATGGAGCAGGAACATTGCTCCAGCGCCTGCCGGGTCTCGCCGTTGGTCTTCATGCAGGCGAAGACGTAGTCGGCCCGGGCCGCGGTAGGGTAATCGTTGAGTTCGGCCGCGCCCAGCGATGTTCCCATCGCGGTCATCGCCGCGACCATCAAGCAGGAGCACAGGAGGCTTGTGATGCGTGTCATGGCCGTCAGTCGAAATCACATCAAGATTTACGCCATCGTCCAGCGCAATACCATACACCCATGACCCTTCTCATCTTCGACTGTGACGGCGTGCTGGTGGATTCCGAGCACCTGGCTTGCGCAGCGCTGGCGGAGCTCATGACCACGCTCGGCCATTCCATGACCGCCGATGAGGCCATGCTCGCGTTTGCTGGACGCAGCCTCAAGGACGTCCTGGCGCGAGCCGAACGTCTTCTGTCGCGACCGATTCCGAAAGACGTGGGTGAGCAGGCCGCCGTCCAGCTCATGGCGCGCTTTCGCCGCGAGCTCCAGGCAGTCGCCGGTGCAAAGGAAGCCATCGCTGCCCTACCCTATCGACGGTGCGTCGCCTCATCATCGACCCCCGACCGCCTCATGCTCTCGCTTGACATAACCGGCCTGTCTCCGCTGTTCGGGAACAACGTCTTCAGCGCGGTCGAGGTCGCCAACGGCAAGCCCGCGCCGGACCTGTTTCTTCTGGCGGCGCGGCGCCTCGGCGAGGAGCCGTCAAGCTGCATCGTGATCGAAGATTCCGTCCTCGGCGTCGAAGCCGCTGGGGCGGCCGGCATGGCCGCCATCGGATTCGCGGGCGCCAGCCACGCAAACCAGGACTTGGCCGAACGTCTCGCCGCCGCGGGAGCCGAACCAGTCATCCATTCGATGGCGAATCTTCCGACAGCCGTCGAGCAATTGGTCGGGCAAAGGTAGCGGCGACGCTCCACCCGTCGATTGCATCGGAGGCGGACCGGGCGGTGGTGTGGTAAGCATCGCACCAATGTGATCGCAGATGCGATCGGGCACAGGTAGCCTCGACTCGAGGGAAGTGTGGGCCGAGCAATTGACGGCTCGCCAACAGAGACATCCGAACCATGAGACGCGCATCGCTCTGCACCGCCGCGTTCGGGATGTTCGGGCTCGTCGTCGTCGCTCCGGCCGCGGCCCAGGACATGATGCAGCATCTCGATTTGACTTCGCCCGAGATGACGGCTGCGGAAATGACGCGCGCGGAGGTCGAGGCCGTGATAGCCGCCGCCACATCCACGCAGGCCGCCGATTTTACCGGCAAGAAGCTTTCGGGCCTCGATTTATCCGGACTCGACCTCTCCGGCGCCGTGTTGCGGGCCGCAAGGCTCAACAGGACCAAACTGACCGACACCAAGCTCGACCGGGCAATACTCGATCAGGCTTGGCTTCTGGACGCCGATTTGAGCCGAGCGAGTCTCAGAGGCGCGAATATCTTCGCTGCGCAGATGCACCGCGCAAAGCTTGACGGAGCCGATCTCTCCGGCGCTCGCATCGCCGCCGATCTCTCCGGCGCGAGCCTCGTCGGTGCCGTGCTCGTGGGCGCCAATCTTGGCGCCGACATGAAGAACCAGTCCATGGGACTCATGCGTGCCGTGCTCAAATCGGCCAATCTCGAGCGAGCCGTCCTGCGCGACGCCGATCTCTCGCGCGTCGATCTCGAATTCGCATCTCTCCGGAATGCCGACCTGACAAACGCCTCGCTCAGGGGCGCCTCATTGGGGGGCGCCAACCTCACCGGCGCCACCGTTGTCGGCACCGATTTCACCGCGGCCGATCTCGCATCGGCGAGACTTGTTGCGCCGATCGGGCTCGACGCCGCCAGGAACTTCGACAAGGCACATAATGTTGAGCGGCTGCTACGCGAGTGAGGCGCGCGCTTCGGTGCACCGGACATTCAACAGGCGATCTGGAGAGGTTTCGCAAATGCGCGGTCTGTTGCTCGTCTTGATGGTGCTCGGACTCGTCGGCTCTGCGGCTGTCGCTCAGGATCGCCGGAGCATCCGGTTCTGGAACCTCACCTTGTACACGATCACTAATTTCCAGATGTCACCGGTGGGACAAGACACTTGGGGCCCCGACCAATGCCAGAACGATCGCGACGGAACTGTCGACCATGACGAGCGGCTGAGGATTACCGGCATCGAACCGGGCCGGTACGATGTCAAACTGGCCGACAGGATCGGCCGCATCTGCATCGTCAGGGACGTCGAGGTGAAGGCCGGGGCGGTATTTACCATCGAGGAAAAACAACTCACGGACTGCCGCAACTGATGCAACCCTCAGCGGGTGATATTGCCGTGCATGCTGTGAAAGATCCTGAGAGCCGCGACGTGCTCGGCGACATCATGGACCCGGAAGATCGACGCGCCGGCGGCGGCGGCCACAAGGTTAGCCGCCACCGTTCCTATCAGGGTTGCTTCGATGCCGTCGCCGGTCAGTGACCCGAGAAAGGCCTTGCGCGACGCGCCGACCAGGATCGGGAGCCCGTAATCCTTGAGATCGGGTATGCGTGCCACGGCTTCGACGTTCTGGCGTGAGGTCTTGCCGAAACCGATCCCGGGATCAAGGATGATAACCTCCTTGCGAATGCCGGCTTTGGCGGCGAGCGCAAGCGAGCGGTCGAAAAAGCGCCGCATATCCGCGAAGATATCGGCTCGCTCGTCCTTTTCCTCCCGATTATGCATAATGATGAGCGCCGCCTCCGTTTCAGCGGCTACGGCGGCCATGTCCGGGTCTTTTTGCAGGCCCCACACGTCATTGATGACGGCTGCGCCAGTCTCGATCGCTTTCGCCGCAACCGCGGCCTTGCTGGTATCGATGGACAGCGGCACGGCGAGAAGGCCCGCCAGCGCCATCAAGACCTGCTCGACGCGCACGACTTCCTCGGCTTGGCTCACCGGGATCGCGGAAGGTCGCGTCGACTCTCCTCCAATATCGACGATGTCGCATCCGGCCACGACCATGCTCTTGGCGTGCGCGATGGCGGCGTCGAAAGTCTGAAATCGGCCGCCATCAGAGAAAGAGTCCGGGGTCAAATTCAGAATTCCCATCACGGCCGGACGGGACTTCAGCTTGTTGAGAAAGGCATCACGCTTGGCGCGCACTTCGGCGCGCATCAGGTCTTCTCCCTGGTGCCGCCGTATTCGCACCGCCAGCGCACGGCTACCCATTTCGGGTGCTCGCTGATCCACTGTGCGATATACGGCTGGGCATTCATGACGCACTGATTGAGCGACATGTCTGCCGTGAAGTGAAGATGCTGCTCTTCGCATTGATCGGGCAGTGCCAATGCGCAGACCGTCAGCACCAGTTCGATCAAGCCCATCGCCGCCTCCGCTGGTCCTTCAGTCGCCTCTTACAGTATGTAACCATTGCTCCTGGTGGTCATTCATCCGCACAGAATATTTCCCCCTTGCCAAGCACCGCCATGTCGCCGGCCAGACGTCGCAACGGTGACCGAAGGGCAACAGCAGCGGCAGCGCTGTAGTCCTTGACGAACGCTGCCATCAGCCGCATGGCGACGAGATCGTGCACACCGCAATCGAGGAATGTCGGCGACAGCTCATCACACCCGCCTGCCAGCACGACGGTACCGCGGCGCATGAGATAGCCGGGCAGCGGTCCTGCCGCGCGGCGCACCATCAACGTTCCCGCGATCATGCAGCTGCCGGCGTGAGCGCCGGCCCGACCGTCCACCACGATAGTGCCGCGGCGCAGACGATCCCCCGCACGTTCTCCGACGTCGCCCCTGACCACTACGACCCCGCCACGCATTCCTGCCATCTCGCCGGCCAGCGGGCCGCCGAGCCGGTCGCCCGCCGAGCCGGTGATTACGATATGTCCGCCCCGCATGCCGGAAGCGGCCCACCGTCCTGCATCGCCGTTGATGATCAGGCGACCGCCAGCCATCAACCGTCCGGCCTGGCTGCCGACGTCGCCTTCGACCACGATCTCGCCGTCCGTCATGCCCTGCCCGACCTGATCGAGACGATGAGTGCCGCCCTCAATGCGAACGTTCCGCGAGTCACCGCCACGCACACGGAACATGTCACCGACGGTGATCCGCTGTCGCCCGGTCTGCAGTTCAAGCCTGGCAATCTCGTCGGCCGTCCTCCCCGATAGACGGTGTGGGACCAGGGCCGAGAGGTCGAGCCGCTCGTCGGGGTTGGTCCGCAGGGTCAGGACCAACGGCTTCATCGCAGGAGGTCCTTCAGATGAAAATGATGCGGACCCAGCTTGCCGCCATAGTTGCCTGCCCCGATGCGCACGGCGCCTCGCCTGGGGCCGAGCTTGATCATGGCGCCGAGGCCTGCGCGCATCGCCGCGGCAACCGCCGACGACCTCAAACCATCGATGACGATCTCCAGCACCGACCCGATCTCGGGCCCGAGCGCGCTCTTCACCGCCCCCCGGAGAGTGGGGCAATAGGCTTCGTTGGTGGAGGCGCTGGCCTTGTATTTGGACCCTATCTTCGACCCCGAACGCGCGATCCCGCCGGGAAATGGCATGATCACGTCCGGCACCGCTTTGATCGCGTGCACCGCGGCTTCTGCTGCGGCCAGCGTCGTCCTTGGGCTCCCGCCCATGATCAGCAGATTGCCGCCGCCAACCGCGTTCTTGGTCAGTCCGGTAGCCGCTTCACAGACGAATTCGCCATCCATGACCGGCACGCGCCAGTAGTGCTTGCCGGCCAAGCGCTTGGAGATCTGCCAGCCATCGCCGAAGAAGCGCAATGCATTTCCGAGCTTAAGCGCCTCTTCGCCCTGAAATCCGGCGTAGCAGGCAGAGCCCGGCGTGGTCAGCACGCATTGGGCGACCCGGTTCTGCAGCTGCTTCTGCAATTCGCTGGTGGAGACCGCGAACAGAAGCACACGAATGCCTGGCCGGCGGTCCGGCGTTTCCCGTGGGCTCAGTTCGCTCTCGATCCCCGCCTCGCACCCACAGCCGATGACCGACGTGCCGAACCCGGTCATTGTGACCGCTGCCTGGCGAGCCCAGCGTGCACTGTCGGCCGTGATGACGACCGCGGTCGCGCGCATGGTGAAGGCTTCCGCGAAGGTGTCGTCGATCCGCATGCCCTTGATGATCATCTCGCGCATGGCACCGCCTCGAACGGCTCCGCTCGGCCGATCGCGGTTACCGGCACCGCCATGAGGTCCGCCGGCATGCCGTAGCGATCAGAGTAATACTCTTGCATCCGCCGCTCGATCGCCCGGTCGTGTCCCGGCGTCACGGTAAGGGCGCGGCCCCAGCGATACTGGGTCACTTCACCGTCGCGAACGACGAGCTCGCCGTCCTTGAAGACGAGCGAAGCCGCCCGGAACATCTTGGCCCGGTCGGCGTCGTCCGCGTACACGGCAATGTCGGCAACGGCGCCCGCGCCGAGGTGCCCACGATCGCGGAGGCCGAGCAGCCGGGCCGGAGCGGCGCGGGTCATGGTCGCGATCTCATCAAGCGAATATTCGCGCGTGATCGAGGCCAGCGTGGTCATCGCCACCGCGGCAGCGGGCAGCGTTGCAATCCATTGCGCCCGCAGATCGCGATTCATGAGCAGCGCGAAGATGTCCGGATAAGTCGTAAACGGCGCGCCGTTCGGGTGGTCGGTCGTGAAGAAGACCCGCGCTGGGTCATCGATCAGCAGAAACAGTTCGAGGCCGACGCACCACTGGACCGCATTGTAGAAATCGCTCGCGCGGTAATTGTACGGCACGATGCCGCCACCATTCGCATCGCCATCGAAGATCACCCATTTCTTCGGGCTCGCCTGATTGCGCGCATTGAATTGGCGCAGCACGTCGGACGAAATCGTGACGGTCTGTCCGAACATGACCTGGCCGACATCCACGGTCACGCTCTTGGCGCCGTTCACCGCCTCCGCCAACCGCGCGGCGGCCGAGGAGAACCCGCGTTCGCCTTCCTTGCCGTAGCCATAGAACTGCAGGTGGGCGAGGTGGAGCGGCAGACCCTCCGCCGCCGCGATCGTCTCCAATGCCGTTTCGGCGTTGCCGGCCATGCCCAGATTGTTGCAATGGACGTGCAAGGGATGGGGAACGCCGAGTTCATGCACCGCGCGCTGCAATGTCTTCACGATCGCGCGTGACGAAACGCCGTAAAATGGCACCACGTCATCGAATGAAAACTCCCGCACGTTGCACTTGAAGGCGGCGGCGCCGCCGGCATTGATCACCTTGATTCCGAGCGCTCGCGATGTTGCAAGCGTCCAGGCCACGTAGTCGCGAACATGCGATGCGCTTGCATCCGCCCGCAGCAAACCCAGCAGATAGTCATCGTTGCCGAGGACCGACAACGTCGCCTTGTCGACGATAGGGATATCGGCGAGCTCGAGATGCGCGTGCAGCGCGTCACTCGGTGCCACCGCCGGCTCAACGACCGTGGTAAAGCCCATGGCGGCGTAGAGGCAGCCGGTCTGGAAGGTGCTCCATTCGGCGTTCGACAGCGGTGTCTGCGCGTGCCGCGCCCCAGCTCCACGATGAAGTTCGGGCAGCAGCAAGCGCGCCGTGTTCACGTTGGTGCCGGCGATGTGAGAATGGATGTCGATGGCACCCGCCATGACGATCTTGCCGGCGACGTCATAGATATCATTGGGGCGGCCGCCGCTTGGCGTCTCGATGATTCGCCCATCGCGGATCCAGATGTCGGCGACGCCGTCCCTGCCGTTGGCGGGATCGATCACCCGTCCGCCCTTGATCCGGGTCAGCATGGCCACGCTCCAGCAGGCGGCAACGCCGACGCGATCCGTGCGAGCGCGTCGGCGACCGTGACGGCTTCGCTTGGGTTCGTCGCGACCGCCGGCACCAGCGTGCCGGTTGCGGGACAATATTCAACGGCGTCGTGATCAATGCCGGGCCGGCCAATATCGATGTGAACGCGCGGCGCTTGCTGAAATTTTGCGTTCTCGCCCGTAAGCGCGACCATCGGCACATGGCGCTTCCACGCCGGCGCCGACGCGCGATAGGCGGAAATCCAAAGTGCGCAGTCCGCCTCGCCGCTTTCCACGAGACGCGCGGCTTCGAACCGCCACGTGTTATGTTCGGGAAAGCCGCGCCCGAAGCCCGTGCGCATGGGAAAGCCGGTCATCCACCCGCAGGCCTGCAGCACGCCGAGCGCATTGTCGGGCGCCGCCAGCGCGAGACCGCTGAAGCGGGTCGCCGCGTTCAAGTCCGCAACCAAGCCGCACAGCATTTCGATCGGCAGCGTGTCGAGCTCCGCCGCCGACCAGACCGCGACCCCGAAACGGGCGGCGCGCAGGCCGGCAGCGAGCGCGTCGAGCGCTTTTGCCGACAGCGCGGCCTTGCCGATGGGCCGGCCCGCGATACGCGCGCGCAACGTCGCCAGCAAAACCGGCAAGTCTTTGCGGTTGCGGCCCACCACGTGCACTTTCGCGTGGCCCGCAAGCTTGGTCAGGTCGCCGCCTGGGCAGAGCCATAAGATCCGCCGCGTGGCTCTTGCCTCGGTCTGCGCCATGGGCGGCCGCAAGAACAAGCGATCGGGCAGTTCCGGCCATGCCTCCACAAGTCCCGCGCCGATCAGCAGCAGCACGTCGGCCCTCAGGCGCACCTCATTCGGCGTCGTGAGCACCATTCCGGCAGTGCGCATGACCTCGACGTCGCGGAGAACGGCGCCGGAATTCATGTGATCGACCGCCGCGCCGATCCGTTCGGCCAGTGCGATGGCCGCGCGTGCGCCCGCGATATCGGTGCCCATGCCCGCCACGACCGGCACCCGGCTGGCCGTAAGCAATCTCGCCGCCTCGGCGGTTGCGGCGTGAAGCGGCACCGGTCGGCCATCGATCCAGGCGTGGCTCATTTCCGCTCCCCTGCAGTGGACAGCGTCGCGAGCGCGGCACTCAGGTGTCGTATTTGATATAGGCGAAGCGCTGGTCCGTGGTCGGCGTGCCCTCGAGCGCTTTTGCTTCCTTACCGGGCTGCCAGTGGACCACGTCCTCGATCTTCTTGGCGAGCTCGAAGTCCTTGTCGGTGATGCCTTTGGCGGCGTGATTTTGCAGGCGCACCTCCACCCATGCATAAGAGGCGGTGATGTCGGGATGATGCCAAGCGGCCTCGGCGAGATGACCAACCGCATTGATCACCATCAGTGTTCCTTTCCACCCGTGGGTACGGTACTTGCGGCGAATCCAGCCGCCCTCGAGATACCAGTGCGGCAATTCTTGCTGGAGGCGCGCTTTGACCTGTTCATCGGAATAGGTGCGTTCCTTGCTGCGTTCGTTCATGGCGTGCCACCTCTCGATAGAACGCGTTCGACAACTCGGATCGTCTAAGATTGCCAACGAACGCGAGGTGCCGCAGTCTATTCCGGTATTCTGGTTCGGAAAGCCCGGTCCCGGAAAAATCTCGGGAGAGAAAGGTTGAGCCGCTCGCCTCCCTCCGCGAACGTTACCGTCACAGTTCCGGCAAGGCTGCACCTCGGCTTTCTGGATCTCAATGGCGGGTTAGGCCGTCGTTTCGGCAGCATCGGCTTGGCGATCCACGGGCTCAGGACAAGCATCACGATCAGCGCCGCCTCGCGCATGGGGGTGACGGGTCCCGATAATGAACGGGTCCATGGCTATCTGAAGACGATGCAACGCGCTCTCGACAGCGAGAGCACCTACCACGTGAGGATCAACGAGATCGTTCCAGCTCATGCCGGCCTCGGTTCGGGCACCCAGATTGCATTGGCCGTCGCAGCCGGCGTGCGGCGGTTCCATGGATTGTCTCTCGATGTGCGAGGCGATGCTATCCGGCTCGGGCGCGGCGCACGCTCGGGCGTCGGCATCGGGCTGTTCGACCATGGCGGCCTCGTCGTCGATGGTGGACGCGGGCCCCTTACGACGGCCGCGCCGGTCGTCAGCCGAATGCAGTTCCCGGACCACTGGCGCATCCTGGTTGTGCTTGATCCGCACCGACAAGGGATGCATGGAGCGGATGAGCGTGACGTGTTCAACAAACTCGCACCGTTTTCGGATGCAGAAGCGGCCCACCTTTGCCGGCTCGTCCTGATGAAGGCGCTACCCGCGCTCGCGGAATGCGACATTGCCGGCTTCGGTTCGGCGATCAAAGAAATGCAGATGCTCCTCGGCGACTATTTCGCTGCGATTCAGGGTGGAAGCCGCTTTTCCAGCCCCGATGTCGCGGCGGCTCTGGGTGCACTCGAAGATGAAGGTGCATACGGCATCGGCCAAAGCTCCTGGGGACCAACCGGCTTTGCCTTTGCAGCGTCTGCAGAGGAGGCGAACCGTCTGCTCGAGAGCATCCGTCGACATCCGCGTGGCCGGGATCTGGACATCCGTGTTGTCAGCGCTCTCAATCGCGGGGCACAAATCGTAAGTCACGTGGAGGCGGATGAGCCTGAGCGGCACCAAACATAAAAACCAACGCGTCCGGGAGGTGATGCCATGACCGACAAACACATCCTTCACATGCTGACACCGCTCAAGCACATGAGCCCGTTTGACGTGAACATGGCCTTGGATGCCGGCTACGACGCGGCGATCCCATACACGAACGTGACGCTCGAGGAGGTGGGCGGCCTGGTGCAGGACGCAATCTTCTCGCGTCCGCCCAAGACCGGTGTCCGGACGGGGATGTTCATCGGTGGCAAAAAAGCCATCCTCGCCCTCGATATGCTTTCTGCCGCCAAGAAGGCGCTGGTACCGCCGTTCGGCATCTCGTTCTTTGCAGACCCTGCCGGATCGTTCACCACCGCGGCGGCCATGGTGGCCTGCGTCGAGAAGACGTTGATCGACATGCAGAAGCGAAATCTGAAAGCCTTGAAGACCGCGGTCTTCGGTGCGACCGGCGTGGTCGGCTTCTCCTCCGCCGTCATTGCCGCGCTTGAAGGCGCCGACATCACCCTTGTCGGCCACGACGGCATCAAGCGCGTGAGCGACGCGGCAGGCGAGATAAAGACCCGCTTCCAGGTTGACGTCCGCGCCGCCGACGGCAGCGACGATGCGAAGAAGGCAGAGATCCTGACACAGGCCGAGGCGGCGCTCTGCGCCGGGCGCGCGGGCGTACGCATCCTGTCCCACGCGCAGCTCGTCGAAGCGAAGCGCCTTCTGATTGTGGCCGACGTCAACGCCGTCCCGCCTTCCGGCGTGGAAGGCTTGGACATGATGGCGAATGGCGTAGAGCTCACCCCACACGGCACCCTCGGCATTGGTCCGCTTTCGATCGGTAATATCAAGTACAAGACCGAATCCGGTTTGTTTCAGCGCATGATCGCCGCCACGAAACCGGTGACCTTCGACTTTCGCGATGCATTCCAGCTTGCGCGCGAGCTAAATGGGTAGGGCAGTGCTGATCGCAGCCGCTTCGGGCCGTGCTCTTGCCGCGTCCGCGCGCCGCGGCGGATACGCACCACTAGTCGCCGATTTCTTCGGTGATGAAGACACCGCTGCAGTTGCCGAGGCAAATATTCGTCTTGGCCACGGTCTTGCCCGCGGCATGAGCTCTGGCCTCGTCATCGCGGCGCTCGAGAGACTTGCAAGCCCGCGACAGCCGGCCGGGATCGTCTGCGGCACGGGATTCGAGGATCGACCGGAGTTGCTCGCCGACATCGCGCAGCGCTGGACGCTCTTTGGCAACGGACCCGCCGCGATCGCGCGCACGAAAGATCCGCTCGCCTTTGCAAAACTCTGCGATGAAACCGGCGTCGGGCATCCCGATACGTCCCTCGCCCGACCTCCCGATCCGGCCAACTGGCTCGCGAAGCGCCAAGGCGGCGCCGGCGGCCACCACATCCGAAGCGCGGCCGATAGCGACGGCGCCGGCGGCACCTTTTACTTCCAGCGCCGCGTCGAGGGCGTTTCTGTCTCCGCCCTCTTCCTCGCCGACGGTCTTCGCGCGATGGTACTTGGTTTCAGCCTACAATGGTCGGCGCCGACGCCAAGGCAGTCATTCCGCTACGGCGGCGCTGCGCAGCCCGCCGTTGTCGACGTCGAGACCGCCGACGCGATGACACAAGCCATACAGCGGCTCACCTCGATGGTGCAGTTGCTCGGCTTGAATAGCGCCGATTTTCTCGTCCGCGGCCGCGCCTTTGATCTGTTGGAGATCAATCCAAGGCCGGGGGCGACGCTCGACATTTTCGAGCCGAGCGATGGGTCGCTATTTGCGATGCATATCTCGGCGTGCCAAGGGATGCTGCCGGCGACGCGACCGAGCTATCAGCAAGCCAGGGCGTCGGCCATCGTCTACGCCGACCGCGACATTCTGGCCTTTCCTGTGCTCGATTGGCCGCCCTGGACGGCCGATCGGCCAGCCGTCGGTACTTCTGTCGACAATGGCAGTCCTTTGTGCACGGTATTTGCCTGCGCGGCCACCGCGACCAGCGCGCGGCAACTCGCGACGCAACGCGGCGCGGCGATTCTCGCCAGCACGAGCGGGAGGCTACCATGAGCAGCTCGCAAACATTCAGCGTCAACGAACGCGCGGCGGAGCTCGTCGAGCGGGTCAAAGGCGCTGCGGCCGAGCTCAAGGTCGCGGTAGCGCGCGGCGAACTCGGTGAGACGCTGATCGACGCGGGGAGCCGCTCACGCGGCAGCATCGCTGCGGGCTTGCACCTCGCTGAAATCTGCATGGGCGGGCTGGGAACCGTGACGCTCGTTCCAAGCGCGGTGACGCCACGCTGGCCCTGGACGCTGGCGGTGCGCTCGTCCAATCCCGTCGTCGCTTGCCTCGCCTGTCAATATGCCGGCTGGCGCCTCTCCGATGGCAAGAGCAAAGACGCCTTCTTCGCCCTCGGCTCCGGTCCGGCGCGCGTGCTCGCGCGGGTCGAAACGTTGTTTGAAGAGCTCGCCTACCAGGACAACGCCACGACCGCCACGCTCGTTCTAGAGAGCAGCCGTCCGCCCCCATCCGCTCTGGTTGCCAAGGTCGCCCATGACTGCCGGCTTACGCCCGACCGGTTGACGCTCATCTACGCTCCGACTCAGAGCCTTGCCGGCACCGTGCAGGTCGTTGCCCGTGTTCTCGAGGTCGCGCTGCACAAGGCGCATGAACTCAAGTTTCCGCTGGAACGCGTGGTCGAAGGCCTCGGCGCGGCACCGCTCTCGCCCCCGCACCCTGATCTGGTCACGGCGATGGGCCGCACCAATGACGCCATCATCTACGCCGGCCGGGTGCACCTGTTCGTGACGGGTCCGGCAGGCGACGCGCGTGACCTGGCGCAGGCGCTGCCGAGCGAAGACTCCCGCGACTACGGCCAGCCGTTCGCGGAGATTTTCAAGCGCTTCAAGGGCGACTTCTACGCCATCGATCCCATGCTCTTCAGCCCGGCGGAGGTGATCGTCACGGCCATCGACAGCGGCGAAAGCTTCCACCAGGGCCACGTCGATCTGAAGCTGCTCGATGCCTCGTTCATGTAACACGTTTGCCGAGGAGCCTGCTTCGGCCGCCCCGGTTGTTGCGCTCGTTGTGGACGGGATCGACTGGCATGCGCGCAAGCTGACAAAGGCGTTCGCCGCACAAGGCATGCGAACCATTCCGACAAGCCTGCAAGCATGCGGGATCGAGACGCAGGGCGCGTCCGGGCTCAACATCGCCGGGTTGGGCCACCGTCTTCCCGACGCTGTGCTGGTGCGCTCGATGTCCGGAGGCACGTTTCAGGCGGTGACGCTCCGACTCGGCATTCTCCACGCGTTGCGCGAGAACGGCGTGCTCGTCTGGAACGATGCGCGCGCAATCGAGCGCTGCGTCGACAAATCAATGACAAGCTTTCTGTTGGCGCGCGCCGGTATTCCGACTCCCGCCACCTGGGCGGTCGAAACGCAAGCAGCTGCGCAAGCTATCGTGTGGCGCGAATGCCCGCAGGGGCCGTTGGTGCTAAAGCCGCTCTTCGGCTCGCAAGGGCGCGGCCTCAAGTTGATCCGGTCGGCGGACGGGCTGCCCGCGCCGGACGAGGTCGCAGGAGTCTACTACCTGCAGCGCTATGTCGGCGTCGAGGGCGGCGACGGCTTTCGCGACTTCCGCCTGCTCGTCTCGCGCGGGCGCGTCATCGCCGCCATGGCGCGGCACGCGGCCGGCTGGATCACGAACGTGAAGCAAGGAGGACGGCCACTACCCGTCGTTCCCGACAAGGAGATGAAGGAGCTTGCCGTTCGCGCGACGGCAGTGGTGGGGGCACGATTTGCCGGCGTCGACATCCTTTATGGGCCCGATGGGCGCCCAACCGTGCTCGAGGTCAACAGCATGCCGGCCTGGTCGGGCCTGCAGAAGGTCACACGCGCCAGCATCGCGCGGATACTCGCAGGCGATCTTGTCGCCGCGCTCGCGGCGCGGACAGAGCGCGGGGCGACGGCGTGACCGCGCTGGCGGAAAGGGTTGCCGCCGCTTTCAAGGCGGCTTGTCTTGACGAACTCGATGCACCGAAGCCCGGCAACGTCCATATCTTCGCCTCGGGCCACCGCATGACCGCCGCGGAGTTTGTCCGGAGCGCCGAGGCGGCCGCGGCACCGCTCGCGATGCCCGGAGCGCGGGTCGGCACCCGCATTCTGGGCGCGGTTGAGACGACATTGGCGGTGGTCGGTACCAATACCAATCTCGGCATCATCCTGCTCTGCGCGCCGCTGGCGGCTGCCGCCGACGTGAGGTCCGCGGACCTTCGTGCCGCGCTGGCGCAGGTGCTGGCGTCGCTCGATATCCAAGACGCCGAGCTTGCCTTCCGCGCGATCGCGCGCGCGGCGCCGGCCGGACTTGGACGGGTGGAGCGATATGACGTCTCCGACACCGCGACGGTCAGTCTCAAAGCCGCCATGGCCGAGGCATCGGGCCGGGATCGGATCGCCCAGCAATATGTCAGCGGTTTCGAAGATGTCTTCGAGCGGGGCGAGCCCGTGCTCAAAGCAGCCCTGGCGCGCGGCACCGAGCCCAAATGGGCCACGCTTGCGGTCTACCTCGAATTTCTCTCGGCCTTTCCCGACAGCCATATCGCTCGCAAGCGCGGCATCACGACCGCGGAGGACGTATGCTGCACCGCGTCGCGATATCATCAGCGAATGCGATCCGGCGAAAATCGCGCCGCTCTCCTCACCGATCTCCTGGCCTGGGATGCACTGCTGAAAGAGCGAGGCATCAATCCCGGAACAAGCGCAGACCTCACGGTAGCGACCTTATTTGCCCACCGGTTGCGGACCATCTTGCCGTCGGCTCGCAACAATGATTGACTTTGAGACGCGGACAAAGTCCGCCGCTATCTGGCTAACCGGTCCGGCCCATTCGAGCCGGACGCTGACAACAAGGGTAGCCGTTCAGCCGAATGCCCAATGTTCGGCATTCGGACGGAGGTTTTTCTTTCCTTGGGAGGAGATGGCGATGGCAAAGATCAACGGAACCTGTGTGGGTGAATCGCTCGTCGGTGAGGGTAACGAAGTGGCCCACATCGACCTGATCATGGGCCCGCGTGGAAGCGCGGTTGAAGCGGCGTTCACCCATGCTTTGACGAACAACAAGGACGGCTTCACTTCGCTCCTTGCTGTCATAGCGCCGAATTTGCTCTGCAAGCCTCCTACGATCTTGTTCAACAAGGTCACGATCAAGGGTGCGAAGCAGGCCGTGCAGATGTTCGGCCCGGCTCAGCACGCGGTGGCCAAGGCCGTAGCCGACAGCGTCGCAGAAGGTGTCATCCCGCAAGACGAAGCCGACAATCTCTTCATTTGCGTTGGCGTGTTCATCCATTGGGAAGCCGCCGACGACAAGAAGATCCAGGACTACAACTATCGCGCCACCAAGGAAGCAATCGCGCGAGCCGTCAACGGCGAGCCGAAGGTCTCCGAGGTCATTGCCAAGCGCGACCAAGTCAAGCACCCGTTCGCCGCCTAGGATCGCGCTGATCTTGTGGACTGGATGGATGTTTCTCCCCCGCAAGTCGGGCTCGCCCGGCTTGCGCAAGGGGGCATGTGGGAGAGGACATAGTCTGAGCTCGCGCCGGGGCGGTAATCCCGTCCGCATTTTCCTCGTTCACAGCATCGCAATGTCGTTGCCGCTCAATCGGCCGTCATGAATACATGATGCAACGAGCGCTCCTGCAATTCCGGCACGCTTCAGCGCGACAAGATCGGCGGTATCGCGCACGCCCCCCGCCGCGTAAACCTTTTGCTCCGGCGCAGCATCACGGATGCTGCCGAGCCTGTCGAGGTCCGGTCCGGCGCCGCTACCCACCCGCGCCAGGGTCATCGCGATCACCGTTTGCGGCCAGCAATCGGTGTCATCCAGCAGCGCCGGCGGTCCTTGAAATGACGGCCCCCGGAAGTCGAGCGACAGCGTGACGCGGGTATCGCCCGCGAAGTGACGGACAAGCGTGGCGTCGACCTGGGTTTCGCTGCCGAGCACGAGGTTGCCCCAGCCGGCCTCGAGCCAGGTCTGCGCACGGNCGCGCTCGCNGATGCCATTNTCGACCCAGAGCGTCAGCTGCGGAAATTCGGCCTTTAACCGCATCAGCACCGCCCGATTGTCTTCCCTGCCCGCGATGGCATCGAGGTCTGCGACATAAAGCGTCTTGAACGGGTGGACCGAAAGCAGCCCGCGCGCCACGTCCACGGGATAACTGGTTGGCGACAGTGGCGTCGTGATCGGCCGATACCGATCGCGCTGCCCCATCCGGGCACGAACCACGACGCCGCCCATGACATCGATGACGGGAATGATCTCCATGCGCTATCCATCTCCGGAAGCGATGCCATAGTCTATAGGAAGCCATGATCGGCAGCGTACGGAATGGCACATGAGCACTGTCGTCGGATGGGATGTGGGCGGCGCCCACCTCAAAGCGGCCCGCGCGGAGAACGGCCGCATCGTCGACGCCATCCAAGTGGCGTCGCCGCTCCGGCTCGGCCTTGAACGGCTCGCGCAGTCCTTCGTCGAAGCGAAAGCGAGGATCGGAACAGCCGACCTTCACGCCGTCACCATGACCGGCGAACTCGCTGATACGTTCTCGTCCCGCATCGACGGCGTCGAGCAGCTGTCGGCGCTGGCGGTGCGCGAGCTCGCACCGGCGCGGGTGTCGCTCTATGCCGGCCGGGGCGGCTTCATTGCGCCGCAAGCGGCGCGGCAACACGCCGACGACATCGCATCGGCCAATTGGTTTGCCAGCGCCTCGCTCGCCGCCCGCGTTGCACGCACAGCGCTGTTCGTGGACATGGGTTCGACGACAACCGACCTGGCGCCGGTCGTGGACAGCGCGATCGCCGCCCGCGGATACACGGATGCAGAGCGGCTGGCCGCGGGAGAGCTGGTCTATACCGGCTTGGTGCGAAGCTTCGTCATGGCGGTCGCCGACCGCGCCCCGTTCGCGGGCCATTGGTCAGTCCTGATCAATGAATCTTTCGCCAACATGGCCGACGTGCATCGCATTCTCGGGCGCCTCCCCGATGACGCGGACCAGATGGCAACGGCCGATGGACGCGCCAAGACCGTGGAAGCATCCCGTGCCCGGCTGGCGCGCATGGTGGGACGCGACGTGGACCATGCCAATGAAGGCGCGTGGTCGACATTGGCGCAATGGTTTGCCGAGCGGCAAATTCGCACGATCATGGATGGAGCGATGCTGGTTTTCTCGTGCGGGAACATGCCCGCCGACGCGCCGATTCTCGGAGCCGGCATCGGAGATGCGGTCGTGCGGGAGGTCGCGCGCCGGCTCGGACGCAACTATGTCTCGTTCGATAGCATCCTCGACGTCGCGCCCGATGCCCGCAAGCGCGCATCGTGTTGCGCGCCTGCAGCCGCCCTCGCCTTGCTCGCGTCGGCGTGACAGCGGGCGCTAGTGGACGCACGACAGGCCGGACGAACAGGACGAGAGAGGGTCAGAAGCCGCCTTCCTTGCACGCCTCGGTCTGTTCTTGCCGGGCGAGGGAAGCGATTGACTAGCTAAGGATAGAGAGAATTTGCACCGGAGCGAGTAGGCGCATGATCGCTGTCGGATCAGGCCCGAGAGAATCGCGGCGGAGTGCGTCTCTTATTAAGCTGCCGTGTGTTAGAATCGTTATCCCTCGGCACAGCAGGACTGACAGTGGACAATGATCTTCAAAATCATCGCCTTCCTCGCTGCCGCGATTCCACTTTTCCTCTTCGTGCGCTCGGTCTTTTTCCGGCGAACGACGCGGGTCAACGAAGGCCTGAGGGAATTCAAGAAGCAGGCCAACTTAGCGGTCTCGATATTCCTGGTCCTCATTGCGTGTGTTGTGGTCTTCGCCGCCGGCAAGCTGGCCTGGACATGGTGGTCGTCATTCTGACGCGAGGTGCATGCTGCTTAAGATCAAGGTCGTGGTTGAGAATGGCTCGCCCGATCTAGGCGGCAGTGTGAAGCGGCGTCACGGCGCTCCCTGCGGATAGTCCGAGCGGCCCGGCCAGTTCGGTGAAGGCTGTTGAGTTCACGCTGATGGGGCAGCCGTTCCAGGCGTTCAGTTGATTAGCTCTTGATCTTGCCAAGGTCGCTCAAGCACATCCACGGGCAGCTAGCGCGGACCAGCCGGCATTGGATCGATGGAGGAAACGATGTTCGGCCACCACTGGGGCGGGCCGATCGGCTTTCATGGCGGCGGTAGCCGAGTGCACGCGCTCGCCCATCTCACTGCATTGTCGCATTCGCGACGCACTGGAGCCGGAATCAAGAGTCAAACGGCTCATCCTGGGAGGGGAGGCGTACCGATGGACAGCGACAGAGGGATCGATGCCAAGGCCAGTGAAGTTCTTCGTGCCGGCTGTTCTAGTCATGCCGCTCGCGCAACTGTTTTGCTAACGGCGCAAGCGCGATTTTCAAGCTCTCGCTCGCCAGCACGCTCAGTCGTATCGCCGCGATCACTCGCGCGATCGGCGTTGTTGAGGGCCGGTCTC
>JGI12053J15887_10000239_pt1 | contig 20566 bp, 18 predicted proteins | sample MedBloCAOM1_O3_FD_15887 | JGI IMG/M metagenome (IMG submission 15887)
GTCTGAACGAAGCGCGCCGGCTCGGCTTCCGCGCCATGCAATTTAACTTTGTCGTTTCGACAAATGAATCGGCCGTGCATTTATGGCAGGAACTCGGTTTCAAAATCGTCGGTACTTTGCCGGGAGCGTTTCGGCATTCGCAAAAAGGATATGTGGATGTTTACGTCATGTTCCGTTCGCTGCTTGATTGAGCTGTAGCCGCGCGCCCGATGCCTGGAGCCAGCCTGCCCTCAGGCCGAACGGTGCGGCGGCGCAAGGGCGCGCCGGCTCCAAACAAGCGTTGCAAAAAGAGTCATCGCTGCTGAACCTAAGCAGACCATGCAGACGGTGATTCAAGTGATCACGACCGGGCGCGGATCGCTGCGCAACAAAATCATGAGCGATCCGCAGCTGGATAAGAAATTTGGCTTCATCAAAGTCTGGGCCAAACAGCCCGGACGCCCGCACGGCTGGGCCAAGATCCACAGCGCCCACGATGCGCATGGCGCGATCAATCTGGAGTGGCACGCGCGCAGCGGCACACTCATTTGCCGGGTTGTGACCAAGTTCGGCAACAAACCGAACACGATCATCGGCGACTTCATCGATTATCTGCTGGCACGACATCAAAGCCGCATCCTGGCCATCCACATCATGCGGCGGTCAGTCAGAGAGAATTGAATCAGGAAACCAGGAAGCGAGGAAATTTCAGACAAGGACATTGAAATGTGGGAGGGACCTTAGTGTCCCGAATCAATGGGGGAAATCGCGGCGCTCCCACATTATTATTTAATCGTGCCGAACTCGCCTTGCTGCTGAATGAGTTTCGCGACAAGCCCAGTCCAGCCAGTTTGATGTGACGCGCCAAGGCCGGCGCCGGTGTCGCCGTGAAAGTACTCATGAAACAAATATCGATGTTCGGCGTGCCGTAGCGTTGCGAAGGCGGGTCGATACGCACGGGCAAAGGCGCGTTCACCGTTTTCACCGGGCAGCCAAAGCTTGATCAATCGATTGGATAGTTCGTTTGCAATCTCCTTTAAATGCATGAACCGGCCCGAACCGGTGGGACACTCGACTTGGAAATCATCTCCATAATAATGATGAAATTGCTGGAGCGACTCAATGAGTAGATAATTGATCGGAAACCAAACCGGGCCGCGCCAGTTGGAGTTACCGCCAAACAAGTTTGTTTGCGATTCCGCCGGCTCGTAGCTCACCACTTTTTCTTCGCCGCGCACGGTCAGGCTATAGGGATGTGACTGGTGATACTTACTGAGCGAGCGCACGCCATAGTCGCTGAGAAATTCCTCCGGATCGAGCATGCGTCGCAGCAGACATTTCATGCGATGTCCGCGAGTGAGCGCGATGAGCCGGCGTTCGCCCATGCCCGGTTCCTGCCAGCGCGACACCAGACTGGCGAGCTCAGGCCGATGTGTCAGATACCACTCAAGCCTCGCTTTAAATCCGGGCAGCGCGTCGATTAATTGCCACTGGATCGTGTCCACCGCGAGCAGCGGCATTAGACCGACAAGCGATCGCACCTTCAGCGGCAGATATCGTCCGCCGGGCGTGTGCAACACGTCGTAATAAAACTCGTCTTCTTCATTCCAGAGACCGATGCCTTCGCCGAGATTGTTCATGGCCGCGGCGATGGCGAGAAAGTGTTCGAAGAACTTGGTCGCGATATTCTCATAAACATGATTTTCCATGGCGAGCTCGATGGCCGTGCGCATCATGTTGAGGCAAAACATTCCCATCCAACTGGTGCCGTCGCTTTGTTCGAGATGGGTGCCGTCGGGAAATCTGTAATTGCGATCGAACACGCCGATGTTGTCCAGGCCGAGGAAGCCGCCTTCGAAGACATTGTTTCCTTCGGAGTCTTTGCGATTCACCCACCAGGTGAAGGAGATGAGCATCTTGTGGAAGATCGTTTCGAGAAACGCGCGATCGCCTTTCCCGGTTTGCTTGCGCTCGATCTGATAAATGCGCCACGCCGCCCACATCAAGACCGGGGGATTGACATCGTCGAAATTCCATTCGTAAGCCGGAATCTTTCCATTTGGATGCTGGTACCATTCGCGCACAATGACATCGAGCTGCGTCTTGGCGAAGTGCGGATCGACCAGGGCCAGCGGAATGCAATGAAAGGCGAGGTCCCACGAGGCATACCAGGGATATTCCCATTTGTCCGGCATCGACATGACGCGGTCATTGTAAAGATGGCGCCATCCGCGGTTGCGACCTTGCTTTCGTTCCGGCGGCGGCGGTGGTTGCACCGGGTCGCCGTCCAACCATTGCTCGACGATGTAATGATAAAACTGTTTGCTCCACAACATGCCGGCGAGCGCCTGACGTTGAATGGCGCGGTGTTCCTCGCTCAAAGATGGCGGTGCGAGCTGCGCATAAAATTCATCGGCTTCGTCGCGTCGCTTTTTGAAGACGTCGTCGAAGTTCGCAAACGGATCGTTGCCGCTTTTCTTGCTTNCCGCGCCGTAGCCTCTCGAAGGCGGGTCGCCAACGCGCGTCAGNCGCAGCCGAATGGAAACGTGTTTGCCCGGCGGAATCNTGAACTTGTAATGCGCGGCTGCTTTCGTCCCGACGCGCTCCGGATTGACGACGTCGATCTGGCCGTGAACGACCCGATCGTTAATGGAATCTTTCACGAACGGCGTCGCATTCGCCACGCCCCAGAGCCGCTCGAGGTTGCTTTCGTTCTCGGTGAAAAGCAGATCGTCGGGCGCTTCGCAAAACAAATTGTACTCGCCAAGCACGTGATGACTGGTTGCGATCACGTCCGGTCGATCTTTCTCATGGGTGGCGCGCAACATCGGCTTGTGATTGTCGCGGCCCCAGCTCCAAGTGTTGCGAAACCAGATTGTCGGCAGCAGATGTAGCGCCGCCGATTCGGGACCACGATTGGTCGCGGTCGCGCGAATCAAAATGTCGTCCGGGTCGGCCTTGGCGTATTCGATCTCGATGTCGAAAAAGCGATTGTCCGCGAGCACGCCCGTGTCCCACAGTTCGAACTCGCCTTCCATTTTGGAACGCGCGCCGTTTCGCGCGACTAACTCTTCGTAAGGGAAGCGCGCCTGGGGATAGCGGTACAACATCGACATGTAACTGTGGGAGGGGCTGCAATCGGTGTAGAAATAAACTTCCTTCACATCTTCGCCGTGATTCCCCTGCGGTCCGGTCACACCGAAAAGACGTTCCTTTAGAAAGGGATCGCGCTCGTTCCAAAAGGCGAAGGCGAAACAGAGCCGGCTTTTGAAATCGGAAATGCCGGCCAGGCCGTCTTCATTCCAGCGATAGGCACGCGACCGCGCGTGATCGTGTGGAAAGTAATTCCAGGCGTCGCCGTTCGCGCTGTAATCTTCGCGCACCGTGCTCCACGCGCGCTCGGCCAGATAGGGCCCCCAGAAATGCCACGGCTCGTCGTGCGACTTGTTTTCTCCCAGGCGTCGTTGCTCGGCGTTCATGGCGAACGCTGATTAGCGGTCAAAAATCCGCAATCCGCAATCCGAAATCCGCAATCGCTACTCCCACTCGATCGTGCTCGGGGGCTTGCTCGAGATGTCGTAAACCACGCGGTTGACTCCTTTGACTTCGTTGCTGATGCGGCTGGAGATGCGGGCGAGCAATTCATACGGCACGCGCACCCAATCGGCCGTCATGCCGTCCTGACTTTCGACGATACGAAGCGCGATGGTGTTTTCGTAGGTGCGCTGGTCGCCCATGACGCCAACGGTTTGCACGGGCAACAAGACGGCGAACGATTGCCAGACTTTGTAATACCAATCGGCTGATTCCATTTCGCTTTGCACGATTGTGTCGGCAGCGCGCAAGATCGACAATCGCTCGGGCGTGACTTCGCCGATGATGCGCACGGCGAGACCGGGCCCGGGGAACGGCTGGCGATAGACGATTTCTTTCGGCAAACCGAGCTGCAAACCGGCCTGGCGCACTTCGTCTTTGAAAAGTTGGCGCAACGGTTCGACGAGCTCGAAATGCATCTTGTCCGGCAACCCGCCGACGTTGTGGTGCGTCTTGATGACCTGCGCGGGATTGCCGCCAATGGAAACGCTTTCGATCACGTCCGGATAAAGCGTGCCTTGGGCGAGAAATTTGTATTGTGCCACGGGCGTCTTGCCCGTGTTTTTCTTGCTCACAGGCTGGCGACCTGCGCCACGATTTTGTCGATCTTCCGCGAGCAGTTCCTCAGTCGCGTGTTGAAAGACTTTGATGAACTCGTTGCCGATGATTTTGCGTTTCTGCTCGGGATCGGTCACGCCGCGGAGCTTGGAAAGAAAGCTATCGGACGCATCAACATACTTGAGACGGACGTGAAAATTTTCGCCGAAGACGCGTTGCACGACTTCTTCCTCGCGCGCGCGGAGCAATCCGTTGTTGACGAAAATGCAGGTGAGTTGATCGCCGATGGCCTTGTGCAAAAGCGCCGCCGTCACCGACGAATCGACACCGCCGCTCAAGCCGAGCACGACTTTGGCTTCACCCACCTGCCGGCGCACGCGATTGCATGCTTCCTCGATGAACGAGCCCATCGTCCAGTCCATCGTGCAATGGCAAATGTGGTAGACGAAGTTCTGCAAAATTTCCTTGCCGCGCGGCGTATGAGCGACTTCGGGGTGAAATTGCAGACCGTAAAGTTTTCGCTGCGGATCTTCGACCGCGGCAAAATCACATCCTTCGGTGCGCGCGGCGGCGCGAAAACCTTTCGGCAATGCGGTTACTTCATCGCCGTGACTGTTCCAAACATCGAGCTGCGGGCCGAGTCCGTCGAAAAGTTGCGAACTGTTTGTGATTTGCAGCATACCCGCGCCGTACTCACGGCGTCCGCTGAATACAACCTGACCGCCGAGATGATGCGCCATCTGCATGAGGCCGTAGCAAATTCCGAGGACNGGAATGCCGAGCGTGAAAATCTTGGGATCGATTTGCGGCGCGCCTTTCTCGTAAACGCTGGCTGGNCCGCCGGAGAGAATNATTCCGTTCGGCGCAAGATCGACAACTTCCGGTGCGGAAATGTTGAAGGGAACAATCTCGGAGTAGACCTGCAATTCGCGGATNCGGCGCGCGATCACCTGGGTGTANTGCGAGCCGAANTCGAGAATGAGGATTCTTGAATGTGCCGGTGGAGCAGCCGTCTTCACGCGTTACGGATGAGTGGTTGGCACTCCATGCTCGTCGGCTTGATCGCCGGCCGGTCGATCGATGGGACCGATCTGGCCTTCCCCGGAGATTCCTTTTTGCAAATGGTCGCCGACCTCGTTGCCTTCGAACCATCCCTCGGCACAACCGCAGACGGAGAGCGCGCCGGCCACGGCGATGAACAGCAAAACGCGCTTCATCCGCTTATTTTAAGAAGCGAACGATCCATTGCAATTGCGGATTGCGAAACGCAAACGGACAGGATTAACGGGATTTACTGGGATTGGATCTGATTTCGGCTTTTGCTTTCAGAATCCAGTTAATCCTGTAAATCCTGTCTTTCAGTATGATCGAGCCGGAACTTTTGCTGCAGGGTTATCGGCTGGGCGTTTTCCCGATGGCGATGGAAGACGATTCGATCGCCTGGTTCTCGCCCGATCCGCGCGCGATCATTCCGCTGGATCGATTTCATGTGCCGCACGACTTGCGCCGGGTGCGGCGCAAGCAGGCGTTTGAAATTAAGATCGACAATCGCTTCGGCGAAGTAATTCGGGCGTGCGCCAAACGCAGAGACACATGGATCAATGGCGAAATCATCGAAAGCTACGAGAAATTGCACGAGCTCGGTTACGCGCATTCAATCGAAACGTGGAGTAGCGGCAAACTGGCGGGTGGGCTTTACGGTGTGGCGGTAGGCGGCGCTTTTTTCGGCGAGTCCATGTTTCACAAGGTGACCGACGCATCGAAAATCGCGCTCGTTGCTTTGGTCGAGCATTTGCGCGCCAGGAAATTCGGTTTGCTCGACACGCAATGGCTCACGCCCCATCTGGCGCAGTTCGGCGCGATCGAAATTTCGCGGACGGAATATTTGCATCTCTTAACGAGTGCGGTGGAACTGGAACGCCAGTTTTGATTGTAGCGGGCGCTCTAGGAGCGTCGTTTGGTTTAGCTTCGGCGGTCATCCGCNTTCGTCCCGCCTTCGCGGGACTACAGCGTGATAAATAGACCGCCGCTACAATCTGACTTTGACATTGGGCGCTTGCCGCGCCGTAGTCGCGCAATCGCTGGGCGAAGGCGGGTTGAGCGTTAGACGTTTTCTGCTTTAGTGTCGAGCCGCGTCTTAAATTGCGCGTCCATTAACGGCTGGGTAGCTCAGTTGGCAGAGCAGCGGACTGAAAATCCGCGTGTCGGCGGTTCAATTCCGCCCCCAGCCACACCTCTGTTCCGAAAAACGCCGGTTGCGTCAGATTTCATTAGAGCTATTAAACCCAGACCGAATTATGAAAACAACCGTCCTCGCGTTTCTCATTTCGCCGGCGCTTCTCCTGACGCCGTCAGCGGGAATGTGCGCCCAACAGGATTCGAAACTTATGACCCGGGTCGAAGATGTGACAGCACGCCTGAAAGGCAAAAAGCTCACGATTCAAGTCCATGGCATGGCGTCGACCCCATCTTTTATGGGAGTGGGCGCGCATCTTTTGCCGCACAATGGAAAGCACGAGCTGAACAAAGACGGCCTCCTCGAGTACGACTTCTATTACAAGTCGCCCGGCAATTATTCCGGGGACAAGCTCAAGCCCGTTAAGGCGACTCTCAAGGAGACTTCTGTCCCGCCCGGTGTAAAAGGTGTCAGAGTTTTCGGGGAGTTTAACGACATGACCGGATTATTGCCGGAGCCGAAAAAGAAAAAATCAGAAAAATCCGAACGGTGATCTAGTGAGGCGCGTCTCCGAACGTCGAGCGCGGCTCGTTGACTTATTCCGTGCGTAACGCCGTCATCGGATTTACGCGCGTGGCGCGGCGCGCGGGAAGGAAACAGGCGAGCAACGCGGCAACTGCGAGCATCACGCTGGAAATGGCGAGTGCGAATGGATCGGCCGGGCTCACTTGATAGAGAATTTGCGAGAGCACGCGTCCGGCGGCGAGGGCGAAGAGCAAACCGACGCCGACAGCCAATCCCGTTTGCAACGCGCCTTGGCGCATGATGAGCGCGAACACATCGCGCTTGTGCGCCCCGAGCGCCATGCGAATGCCGATTTCGCGCGTGCGACAGGCGACGGCGTACGCTTTCACGCCATACACGCCGACTACGGCGAGCAAGAGCGCGATCCCGCCGAACGCGCCAAAGAGCGTAGCACCAAGTCGGACGATCCAAAGGCCGACGCTTTTTTCCACAAGATCGACAAATGGCGCCATGCTCAAAATGGGGAGATCGGCGTCGATATCGCGCAGCGTCTGGCGCATGGTCGAAATCATTCCAGCAACTGCCTGTCGATCTTGCGTGTCGCGCCGCACGTGCAGAAAGACGTTGCCGCTGTAACCTTGGGCGAACGGGACAAACAATCGAGCGAGCGTCGTATCGTTCTGCACGTCGTGGCGATGCGTGTTCACGACCCCGATGATTTCCATGTCGTTTGGCGCACCATCCCGCGGCGCAATGGTGTAGCGAATATGCTGGCCGATGGCGTCCTCATTCGGGAAGAGTTTTTTGGCCATCTCCTCGTCGATGATGGCAATGCGCCGCGTATCTTTATTTTCGCATTCGGCCTGAGTGAAGTCGCGGCCGCGCAACAGCTTCACGCCGATGGCGTCGAAGTATCCGGGCGTGATCGCAGTGTAGAGAGCGCCTGCGCCCGGATCCGGCGCTTTCGGATCGGTCGAGAGCTTTGCGCGCGTAGACATGATGCGCCGCGTATTCGTGAAATTGCCGTAGGGCAACATCGTGCCGACGCCGACGGCGCGAACACCCGGCAATTCACGCGCGCGTTGCACGATATTGAAAATGAGCCGTCGTGCATCCGCCGGCGCTTTCTTGACCAGCGTGAAGTCCATTTCGGTTACAAGATCGCCAGCGGCGACAAATCCCGGATTGAGCCCGGCGGCCTTGAGCGCACCGCGGAAGAACAATCCGGCCGCGAAAAGCAACATAAGCGAGAGCGCGATTTGTGCCATGACCGAGATGTGGCGCGGCGCGAAAAAACGGCTGAAACGCCCGACGCGTGCGGGTTCGCCGATTTGCTGTTTGAGATCGTTGACGAGATCGGCCCTGGTCGCTTTGAGCGCGGGGCCGAGGCTGAAGAGAACAGTTGCAATCAGGCAGAATAAAAAGGTCACGACGAGCACGCCCACGTCCGGCGTCAGATCGATAACGAACGAGAAGTTCACATTGTTAAGCAAACCGGCGAGCGAATGCAGCAGAAGAGTGTTGCACCACACGCTGAGAACGAGCCCGACCACGCCGCCGCACACCGCGAGAAGCAAACCTTCGCAGAGCAATTGTCGCACGATCCGCCAACGCGATGCGCCAAGGGCAAGACGAAGCGCGATCTCTTTGGCCCGTGCCGTGCCACGAGCGAGTAACATGTTGGCGAGATTCAGACACGCGATGAGCAGAACAGCGGCGGCCATGCACATGAGCAGTGTGCCGATAAGTGTAATTGGACCGTCGTTCTCCGGCGATGTGCTCAAGCTGAATCGCGATGGCTTCTGAATTTGCAATTCGCGCGCAAACTCGGAATCGGAAGGTTGCATAGCGTTGAATCGTTGCGACAACACCGGCAGCCGTGCCTTTGCCGAGTCGATCGTTAAGCCCGATCGCATGCGGCCGACAAGATTGAGCGCGTAATTCTTGGGCTCCGACAGGTCGTGTAAGCTCTCGGAATCGCCGAAGGCAGAACCGAGCTGCGCATGGACGCCGAACGGGAGCCAAACGTCGGGTGCGATTAGCGCGCTCGCGCCGCTAAATCCCTTCGGCGTGATGCCGATGACCGTGTAAGGCTGGCCGTTGATCTGAAGAGCGCTGCCGACAAAATCGTTGTGCCCGCCCATTCGTTTCCAAAATCCGTAACTCGCTACAACGACAGGAACATTCGCGTTCGGCCGGGATTCCTCCGCGCTATAAAACCGGCCGCGAAATGGCTGCACCCCCATGAGTGTAAAAAAATTCTCTGAGGTCAGGAACGCGAAACTGCGCCGCATCTCGTGATCGCGCCCGATTCCGGCAACGGCAAACTCGAGCGCGGCCACATCGACAAACAGATCGCCGCCATTTTCGCGCAGTTCACGATATTCCAGATGCGAGAACTGACGATAATCATGGTTCGCGTTTTGGCGCGCGGTAAAAACATTTACCACTTCCTGCGGCCGCAAGGGCACCATCGGTCGCAAGACCGCGCCGTTGATCAGTGCGAAAATTGCCGAGTTAACACCGATGGCGAGCGCGAGCGTCAGCACCGCGATGGCCGTGAACCCCGGCGCCTTCACCAGCTGCCGGATAGCAAACTTGAAATCTTGAATCATGGAAGCCTCCTCCACCGCATTTCCAGTGTGATGCGGGGAGCGGGGGATTTGGATTCAACTTGTTTTCGCGAGTTGGTGTAAGGCCTGTCCTCCGGCTAAATGGGGCGGGGTAGTTTGTGGTTGAGACAGCCGCCCCTACATTTCCAGATTAGCAATTTGCATTTCTCAATTGATACGATAGAATGTCTCAATTGAGAGGATTATGGCCACGGCAACTCTGAAAAGGTCGCAAGCGATCGCGACGATTCATCGGGAGATTGGACGCATCCACGCGGGCCTAAGCTTTCGCGCGGTCCTCAATCTACAGAAGGCGCTGGATGTGCCGATGCAGAGGGTTGCGAGCGTCCTTGGCATGTCGCGCGCGACGCTGCATCGTCGGAAACTTCAGGGCAAGATCGACCAGGAAGAGTCGGAGAAATTAGTGCGTTATCAGCGGTTGCTGAAAAAAGCAGAGGACGTTTTCGGCGACGCGGAAAGCGCACGCAAATGGCTGACGTATCCGCAACCGGGACTTGGCAAGGCGGTCCCGCTCGACTTCGCCAAGACTGAGATTGGCGCGCGCGAAGTCGAGAACCTGCTCGGTCGTCTCGAATACAGCGTTTATTCCTAATGGCCGAAGTCGTCGGCTGGCGCATCGTCAAAGAGAAACACGCCAAAGCGGCCTTCTCCGGAGAAGGGGCGCGTATTTTCGAAGGCCGCTGGAATTCGGGCGGGGTGGCCATGGTTTATTGCAGCGAACACCTTTCCCTCGCGGCTCTGGAAATTCTCGCGCACACCCAACCGGTTGCGATTCGGGACAAATTCCGCGCCTTCCGTGTGAGCTGGGACGAGGCGCTAATGGTGCTTGTCGATCTTAAAAAGCTGCCGAAAGGCTGGGACGCTCAACCGCCTAACGCCGTTTCCAAAAATATCGGCGACAACTGGACTAAGTCGGGTCGCTCGGCTGTGTTGGCCGTGCCGAGCGTTCTTATCCGGCTGGAACGCACTTTCCTGCTCAATCCAAAGCATGGCGATTTCACGAAGATTAAGATCAGGGACACCGGCAGTTTCGTTCTCGATCCGCGATTGAGGTGAGAGAAAATTTAGCCCAGTGTTTCAACGCTGGGACGGCAGTTTTCGAATCTGAGCGAGTCTCACTTAGGGACGAAGGGAAGTTTGCGTCAATTCTGTCGGCCCGTCGGACTCGAAACGGTGCGGAACCGTCGTTTGGAAAAACGACGCAGCAGGATCGTCAAACTGCTCGGAGTCGGCGCAGTCCCGGCTCAGAGCGACTGCACGCTCTTGAACATTTCGTTAAACGAATGGTAGAGCTCGCGATGTTGTGTGGTGCCCCGACGCAGGACCGGTTTGAAATTGGCCAGATCGGCGATGTTGATAATTTGATCGACACTCTGCACGAACGCGCTCATGGCGTCGTTCGTGGCGAACCGGTGGCTGAGCAGAACAACAAAGTGTTCGCGACGTTGCGTGCCGCTTTGGGCGATCATTTCGCGCAAAATCGGATTCGTCTCCAGCTTGCAACCTTTGAAGTTTTCGTAAATCACAACTACGTCGTAAGTGTAGGTCCTGAGTTTGAGCACGACGTCCTCTTCGAACAAACCGAGGTGCACCTTGTAGGTCATGTCGATGAGCTGCGGCACGACGACCTTCTGGTATTGTTGATGATCGACACAGACGAGGGCGGTGTTGTCGCCGAGGTCGAAAAACGCTGGCTCTTGTTCCTGTTCCATATCGATCCTAGAAGAATGCGTTTTCCTGCACGTCGAGGCGCAAACCCGAATCGAGGTCGCTGTCGACGCCGCGGGCCTTTTGAATTAAATCGATGCCGCGGGTAATGCGTCCCTTGCGGGAGGCAAAAAGTTTGGCCGTGTCTTCGGAGATAAGATCGTTTTCATACGCATTGAGGATCGACTGATCGAATGTCATCCAGCCAAAGGGCGAGCTGGCCTCAATGATTTCGTAGAAGCTACGGTGTTCGCCTTCGCCCAGCGCAACTGTTTCCTTGGTGCGCAAATTGTTGCCCATGATTTCGCAGAGCAACTGACGGCCGCCGCCTTGCTTGGGAGCGAGACGCTGACTGACGACGTAACGCAAACTGTCGGAAAGACGAACACGGAGCTGTTGTTCTTCGCCAAGCGAGAAAAGACCAAGAATACGATTGATAGATTGGCCGGCGTCGACCGTGTGCAGCGTGCTGAGGACCAAATGTCCGGTTTCCGCCGCCATGAGCGCGACTTCCACGGTGGGGCGATCGCGCATTTCGCCAACGAGGATGACTTTGGGCGCTTCGCGTAAGGCCGCGCGCAAGCCGTTGGGATAATTGTTAAAGTCGTGCCCAAGCTCGCGCTGATTGAAGGTCGCTTTGCGCTTGGGATGAAGAAATTCGATGGGATCTTCCAGCGTGATGACGTGCACCGGTTGATTCTCATTGATTTCATTGAGGAGCGCGGCGAGCGATGTCGTCTTTCCACTTCCCGTGGCACCGGTGACGAGAACGAGTCCTGTTTTTTCCCTGGCGATTTCATGGAAAATGGGCGGCAGCGCCAATGATTGGATCGTTGGCACCTGGCCTTCGAGTTTGCGCAGAACAATCGAGAAATTTCCTTGTTGCCGAAAAATGTTAACGCGAAAGCGGGCCTCATCGCCAAGCGAATAGCTCAAATCACACGAACCACCGGTGAAGTAATCGTAAATCAGCCGACGGTTGCCCTGCATCAGGGTAAGCGCGATTTGCTCCGTTTGGTAAGGAGTAAGCGCTTCGATCGGAGGATCGACATATACTTGTTTGAGTTCGCCGAAGTTCTCCACTTGCAGGGGATGGCCGGTGGAAAAATTGAGATCGGAGATGCCACTATAAGTCTTCAGCATGGCCGAAAGGATTTTGTCGAGATCGGGTATTCTCATGGCTTATTCATCGGTGGCGTCCACCGGTGGCTCTTTCAGGAACTGGCGGAATTTTTTCTTATCGAAACATTTATCGTAAGCTTCTTCCGGCGAAATTCGGGCGTGCCGCAAATGTTCCATGATTGAATCGTCGAGCGGTTGATTGCCTTTCTTCTTGCCCACTTGAATCATGCCGGGGATTTGGTGCGTCTTTGCTTCGCGGACGAGGTTGGCGATGGCCACGTCGACGACAAGAATTTCGAGTGCGGCCACACGCCCCGGCTTGTCAATTCGTTTGAAAAGATTTTGGGCGATAACGCCTTTGAGCGATTCAGAAAGCGTGGCGCGGATTTGATTTTGCTGATGGGTCGGAAACACGTCGATCACGCGGTCAACGGCTTTCGAAGCGCTCGAAGTGTGTAACGTACCAAAGACGAGGTGACCAGTCGCGGCCGCGGTCAACGCCAAATCGATCGTTTCCAGATCGCGCATTTCTCCAACGAGCAGAATGTCCGGATCTTCGCGCAAGGCGCCGCGCAAGGCGGCGGCGAACGAACGCGTGTGAATGCCCACTTCGCGATGTTGCACGAGGCAGTTCTGGCTGCGGTGCACAAACTCGATCGGATCTTCCACCGTGATGATGTGGTCATGGCGCTGAAGATTTGCATGGTCGACCATGGCCGCGAGCGTGGTCGATTTTCCTGAGCCGGTCGGACCGGTCACCAGCACCAGACCTTTTTTTAACATCGGAAATCTTTTCAGAACGGCCGGCAGTTGCAGGTCATCAACCGTCTGAATGTTGGATGGAATCAAACGAAAAGCGGCGGAGATTCCGTACTTCTGCTGGAAAAAGTTTACGCGGTAACGCGCCACTCCGGGCACCTCATAGCCAAAATCGACATCGAGGGTTTCCTCAAACAATTTGATCTTACCTTCGGGCGCGATCTCGTAGACCATGGCCTTGAGGTCGTCGTTCTGGAGCACGGGAAAATCCACCCGAACCAGGTCGCCGTTAATGCGCAGCATCGGCGAATTATTCGTCGAAAGATGCAGGTCCGATGCCTTTTGCTCGGACATCAGTTTAAAGAAGGAGTCAATGCGAGCCATGAGCGACCCCGTTTGCAGAAGCTAAATTGATGCCATCGCCCGCGGGATTCCGAGCGGATGAACCCGTACTTTGCCAGGATTCGGGTTCTTTGAGCGTCAACGTAGCGCGTGCGGGCCAACGTCGAGGGTCGAACGCACTTGTTCGAGTAACTTCGCCCGCGTGTAAGGCTTCGGGATAAAACCACGCAGGCCCTGCGCCAGCATAGCGCCGATCTTGCTTTGCTCGGCGAAACCGCTGCTCAAGACCACGTCAATGTTGGGATTGATACCCCGCAGCTCGTCGAAAACCGCATCGCCGTCCATGACCGGCAAAAAGAAATCGAGAATCACCAGGCCAATTTGCTTGCCCATTTCTTCGTAAATTCGAAGCGCCTCAAAACCGTCATACGCGATAATCACTTTGTATCCTTCTGCGGCCAGCAATTCGGCGGCGCGCTCCGCCACCTCTCGTTCATCCTCAACCAAGAGCAAATACTCGCGATTGCCCTTCGGATTCTTGACCCTGATTTCCGAGGGAAAGATCTTACTCGATAGCGACGATTCTTTTCGCGTCCCTGCTTTCGCGTGCGTGGTCTTTTTCTCTTCCGCTCGCAACGCCGCCAGGGTGCGGGCAACTTGTTGCACCACAGGTCGATCGGCCGGTTGCACTACGCTGAAAGTCGGCAGGGCCGCGTCCGTATGTGGAGGCGGCGCGGGCACAGCTTTTCCAGGTGTCCCGGCGAGAATTTTGGACGTGACTCGATCGAAAAGTCCCTGCGCTTTCTTGGCCGCGAGTTCAACCCGTTCGCCCAACAAGTCGATGTAGTTGTGCTCGCCTCGATGGCGGCGCGCCAAATCGCAGTAACGCGAGATCTGTTGCAAGATCGAATTGAGATCGGTTGAAGTGCTGGCGATCCACTTCAGGTCGTTATGATCCAGCATGATGGCGGTAGTCCTTTGGTTGATCGCGCTTGTCCGGTTGGCCTTCTCAACGCGTCCGAAAGAGCACGCTCCATGCCCTCGGCTTTCCTAGGTCGGTCGTAATTATTTCTTCGAAGCCAACTTAGCGCTGAGAAATCTCGATGACAGATGGCGAGCTTGCTCCCTGACGTGCACGCTGGCACACGCTACCTTGCCAATGTGCGTGTCACTTGCGGGACGGGATTTTATGTTGGACTAACCACCGCACTTTTCTGCGGACTGTTGCTGATTTGGCTCTGGCAGCCGCAGCGGCAGGTGCGGCGGCATACGCAAAAACTTTTCCATCAAGTCGAGGCGAAAAACTGGAGCGCGGTATCGGATTTGATCGGCAGCGATTACCGCGATCCATGGAACCATGATCGGACGAACGTGATCGAGCAGATGCGCGAAGTGATGCGCTATCTGCGAGGAATGCGCATCGTCACCGAAGAACCGGTAATCAAGATCGACAATCGAAACGCTGTCTGGACGGGGAAAATTACGATTGAAGGCGAGGCCGGCGAAGCGATGACACTCGTTAAGGAGCGAATCAATTCCCTGGGCATGCCGTTCGAGCTTCAATGGCGTCGCATTTCCGGCAAGCCGTGGGATTGGAAACTGGTTCGCGTCAGCAATCCGGAGCTGCAACTGCCATCCGAATTCGAATAGAAGGCTTGTGCTGCTTGCCGTGCCGCAGCCTTGCTTGCCACGCCGAAGCGTAGCGAAGGAGGGGCGAAGGGCCAGGGAGCGAAGTCGAATGGATCGACATCCGGGAAGATCGACCAGCAACGGTTCGCGCTATTTGCCGAGCGCGTTGCGCAATTCTTTTTTGGCCGACTCGACCTCACGCGGCGTCTGCTGACTCAGCAAAATCCCGCGCAGCCTCTCTCCCTGGTAATAACGCGCGACAAATTTCTTCTTCGCGTAGGTTCCGCGCAGATTCACTTTCGTCGGCTGAACACTAAAATCGCCAACGAAGTCCATCCGCAAATCGAACATCTCCGTCCAAAAATAAGGAATCTGTTCGTAACGCGTTCGTTTTTTACCAGTCATGTTCGCTCCGGCGATTAATCCTTGTTCGCGTGCATTTTCCCAATGTGTTTGCCGCCGCACGCCGCCCATCATTCGGTCGGGATAAAAAGCCAGGTCGCCGATGGCGTAGATTCCTTTCTCTTCGGTTTCGAGATATTCCGTCACGGGCGAACCGTGCGGCCCGGAGAGCGGCGTGTTTCGCACCAGGTCGAGATTGGGTTCCGCGCCGCAAGCGACCACGGCGAGTCCGGCCGGGACGCGATTGCCGCTTTTGGTTTGGATGTTGCGCAGAACAGTTTTGCCCTCGAAGCCATTCAGACTCTCGCCCATCAACATCGTGATTCCGTGTTTCGCGAAATATTCAGTCAGCCAGGTACCCATGTCCGGGTCGAGATAACGATTCAAGAGATATGAATTGCGATGCATTATGCTGACTTTGAGTTTCAGCATGCGCAGGCTGGCCGCGGTTTCACAGGCGAGCAATCCACCACCCACCACCATGACTGTCTTTTCCAGGTTCGCCATTTCGCGAAGCGCGAGTGCGTCGCGGATGGTGCGCAAATAAATAACGTTACCGAGGTTGACACCTGCGACCGGCGGCCGCACCGGCCGGCTTCCCATGGCGAGACAAGCCTTGTTAAATTCGATGCTCTCGCCGTTGCCGAGCACGGCCAGACGACGGTCGATGTTGAACTGTGTGACGATAGCGCCAAAGCGTGTCTCGATCTTGTGCGAATGGTACCAGCGCGGATCGACGATCGGCAATTTCTTCAAGGGCGGCGTCTTTTCGCGCAGGAAACTCTTGGAGAGCATCCAGCGCTTGTAAGGATCAAGAGCCTCCGCGCCGACTAGCGTGACCGTTCCACGCTTGTCGTGTTTGCGAACTCCTTCGCAGGCGCTGGCCCCGCCGACGCCGCTTCCAATGATGAGGTAGTCGCGCTGAATCATTTAAGGGAACTCGGACGATAAAAATCAAATAACCCGCTGGCGAGGGAAAAATTCATGTTTGGCTGACGATTGTCGATCTTGCCTTCTGGAGGTCGTCCCTTAGCGGTAATTAAAGAACTGCGCGGCAAATGATTACCGAGGCGATCACGCCGGTGAGATCAGCCAGCAAACCCGCCGGAATGGCGTGGCGTGTCTGCTTCACACCGACTGCGCCGAAATAGACCGCCACGACATAAAACGTGGTCTCGGTGCTTCCGTAAATCGTCGCCGCCATCAGACTGACAATATTCTCCGGTCCCAGCCGGTGCACGATATCGGTTAACAGCGCGAGGGTTGCGCTGCCGCTCAAGGGCCGCATCAACGCCAACGGCAGCAGATCGGGCGGAAAGTGCAGGGGCGAAAGAATCGGACTTAGCGCCTTGGTCAGCAGATCGATTCCGCCTGCACCTTTAAACATCCCGATACCCACGAGCATCGTGACGAGAAATGGAATGATTTTCAAAATGACGCCGAAGCCCTCCTTCGCGCCTTCCACAAATTCCTCATAGACTTTCAGTCCGCGCGCCATCGCGTAAATCGGGAAGAAACTGAGCACAAATGGAATCGCCAGGATCGACAGTGCGTTCACGCCGCGAACGAAAATATGTTGCGANGCGATTTCCGGCGGGACCGGCAGATTAAAAAGACCGGGCGAAACCATTCGGAGAAAGAGCGCGAAGAAAAACACAGACAAAAGAACGACTGAAATCAAACCAAGGGCCGACAGCCGGCGCGGTGGCTCGTCGACGATCGGCAGGTCCTCCGCCAATTGTGATGACGATCTTCGCGTAGATCGGTGGGGGGATTCGTCGAAAACTTTCCTCGACGTGTGTATCGGCTGAAAGATGGCCAATCTCTCAAGAAACTTGGCGGAGATGATCGCAACGGTCGCGGCGCAAAGCGTGGCCATGAACGCCGTGCCCACGATCGCGGTCGGACGGCTCGAACCGGAGNCGGCCAGGATCGCGATTGCGGTTGTCGGAATCAATTGCACCGAGCTCGTGTTTATGGCGAGGAATGTGCACATCGCGTTGGTCGCGATGCCGGGATGCGGGTTGAGCGTTTCGAGATCGCGCATCGCGCGTAACCCCAGCGGAGTGGCAGCGTTGCCCAGCCCGAGCATGTTGGCCGCCATGTTCATCAGCATCGATCCCATCGCGGGATGATTGGCCGGGACGTCTGGGAAAAGTCGCTGCATAAGCGGACGCAGCGCCCGCGCGATCTGCTGCACAACACCGGCGCGCTCGGCTAAACGCATCACGCCGAGCCAAAGCGCCATGATCCCGATCAGACCGAGCGCGATCGTGACCGCGGTCTTGGCGCCGTCGAGCGCGCCGCCGGTCACGTCTTTTAACTTGTCGTTCCAGCCGCCGATCACGACCGCGCAAAGGACCAGCACCAGCCAGATGTAATTGAGCACGATTTCTTTTGTAGCTGGGGTCGCTGACCCCGGCCAGTCGATATTGCGGCAAATGCGATTGTCGATCTTGCCTGGAGTCGCTTCGCTCGCGCCGCCACCGAGGCGCTTTTGCCCGCAGGAGGCTGCGAAGCGCGACGCTGAAGTGCCAGATCACGCACGGGCCACGTCGCCCGGAGGGCGACGGCCACAGCATTAGTTTTTCAAAAGACTCGCCGCCAGCTGCAGGGCCGATTCGCTTTTCCCACCGAGCATGCGCGCGATCTCTTCCTGGCGCGCTTTGCCTGTGACTTCCGTGAGTTGCGAGTGCGTGCGTCCGCGCACGACTTCCTTCGTGACCACAAAATGTGACGAAGCCGCCGCCGCCACTGGCGCCAAATGCGTGATGCAAAGGACCTGGTGATCGTCAGCCAAAGTCTTCATCTTCGCGCCGACCGCGTGCGCAATTTCACCGCCGACGTTAGTGTCGATCTCGTCAAAGACGAGCAGCGGGATCGCATCCTGCGCGGCCAGCGCGGACTTGATCGCGAGCATTAAGCGCGAGATTTCACCGCTCGAGGCGATCGACCGGAGCGGCTTCAGCGGCTCACCCGGATTTGGCGAGAAAATAAGTTCTACCGCATCGAATCCCGTGGCGCGCGGTTCGGCCAATTGCGAAAGCTTTGCTTCGAACTCCGATTGACGGAACCCAAGATCGACAAGGTTTTTTCGAATGTTTGCCGAAAGTTTGGGCGCGGCTTTTGCCCGCAACTTTCGTAATGCTTCGCCGCTGCGATTCAAATTTGTTCGCGCGGTCCCAATTTCCGCAGCCAGACGTTCCAATTCGGCATCGCGTCCCTCGATCTTACGCATTCGCTCGGCCGCACGATTTCCGAACTCGATCGCTTCCGCAATCGAGCCGCCATATTTGCGTTTTAAGGTTTCGAAGAGCGAAACGCGTTGTTCGAGCGCGGCGAGTTGTTCGGGATCGAGATCGAGTTTCTCCGCGTAGTTGGAAAGTGAGCGCGCGATCTCAGTCAATTCGACCACCGCCATTTCATGCGCGGAGGCAAATTGCGAAACGGAATTGTCGATCTTTTCCAACTCACGCAATTGCCTCTGCGTTTCCGCGAGCTGCGAAAGCACCGCGTCATCCGAGTCGGAGAGACGCCGCGCCACCCCGCCGGCCAGTTCGATCAAGCGTTTGCTGTTGCTCGCCAATTTGTAGTGCGTTTCGATTTCCTCTTCTTCACCAGCCGCGAGATTGGCCGAAGTGATTTCATTAATTTGGTGGCGGAGCAGATCGAGCTCTTGCTCGCGTGCAGTCTCGGCCGTGTTGAGCGCGGCGTGTTCCGCGGTCAATGATTGCAATTGCCGGTGATGCTTTCGGTATTCTTCCAGTTGATCGCCGGCGTGCGCGAAGGAATCGAGCAAACTCAGTTGCTTGTCGGGTGAGAGCAGCGACTGGTGGTCGTGCGGTCCGTGAAGATCGACAAGTTCGTCGCCGAGGTTTTTCAAGATCGACAACGTGGTAGGCGAGCCGTTGATGAACTGGCGATTCGTCCCGCCGGCAGAAAGCGTTCGCTTCAGGATCAAATCGTCACCGCAAGGCTCCACTCCGGCTTCGACAAGTTGCGCATTTAATTTTTGCAATTCTTTGCCCGTAAAAATCGCTTCGACCGTACAAAGATCGGCGCCGGTGCGGATAAGCGATTTGTCCGCTCGTTCGCCGAGCAACAGTTGCAACGCGCCGATGATGATTGATTTCCCGGCACCTGTTTCCCCGGTAATGGCGATGAATCCGGGCGCGATCTGCCATTCGAGCTCTTCCACGAGCGCGAGGTTTTTGATGCGCAGCAGATTAAGGACGGCAGGCATGCAAAGGTTGATGGTTGAGAGTTGAGGGTTGAGAGCGGAAGGTGCGCGACTTGACGATTTCAGACTCTCAACTCTCAACTTTCAACTCTCAACTGAGGGTCACCTTCCTCGGCACCGGGACTTCTCAGGGGGTTCCGATGCTCGGGTGCGATTGCGCGGTGTGCCGATCGAGCGACCCGCGGGATCAACGACTTCGTTCGTCCATTTATGTCCAAACGCCGGAATGCTCGTGGGTAGTGGACACAGGGACCGACTTCAGAACGCAAGCGTTGCGCGAAAATATCCGGCAGGTCGATGCGGTTGTTTTCACACACTCGCACACCGACCACATCATGGGATTCGACGACCTTCGGCGTTTCTCGTATGCGCGCGGCTCGATGCCGGTTTATGCCTCTGCCGAAACTATGCGCGATCTCGAGCGCGTTTTTGAATTCGCTTTCAAAACTGCTAACCCGTTTCCCGGTTATTTGAAACCCGAGCCGCACATTATCAACGGACCATTTAAACTTGGATCGACAACGATTACGCCGCTGCCCGTTCCTCACGGAGATTTTTTTGTGAACGGTTATCTCTTTTCGCGTAACGGAGAGAGACTGGTTGCTTATATGAGTGATTGCAGCGGTGTTCCAAATGCGATTGTCGATCTTATCGCAGAGGTGAAAGTGCTAATTATCGACGCGCTGCGCGAAAAGCCACATCCGACGCATCTCAGCGTCGCGCAAGCGATTGAAGTCGCGGCACGCATTCGGCCCAGGGAGACATATTTCACACATATCGCTCACGAGCTTCCACAATCGGCGGAGTCGCGCCTGCCGGCGCGAACCCACATCGCATATGACGGCCTCAAGTTGAATTTCTAGATGAGTTGTAGTCGATCTTGTCTCTTGTTCGCCTGCC
>JGI12053J15887_10000240_pt1 | contig 20539 bp, 26 predicted proteins | sample MedBloCAOM1_O3_FD_15887 | JGI IMG/M metagenome (IMG submission 15887)
CGCGGCGACCCTTCCAGAGCGGCGCGCGTTCGTCATTCACCCCAAACATTTCGGCTTCGACCAGGGCGCCGAACAGGTAAAGATCGGGATGTGCAGCGAGCAGCCAGCTTGTCCCGCTATCCGCACCGGGGGACAGCGCTGGTATCTTCTGGAAATAGTCGAACTCGAGCGCGGTGCCGTCGACCGGGCGGACCTTCAGCGTCGAGCCCTCGATCGTAAAGATGCGCGGCACATCCGAGGGCGAACTCGGATAAGCCGCCTGCAGGTACGACGGATGCACGTATTGCAGCTCCACTCGTGGCGAGCCCGTCCAGGTCACCCGCCGCCAGGCGAGATAATCGCCCGGGAGCGCAACCGCGCCGGAGGACGGCGTGAGCGCGGTCGAGGCTTCCTGCTGCCGCACGCGCAAACGCCGGTTGGCAGTTGCCTCGAACAGGGCGATGAACTCCGGGACCCGGGCGGTGAACAGCGTGTGGTCAAGCCAGTTCTCGACCGCGGCCCTGAGCTCGGCGTGAGTCGTGATGCTCATTTGTCGACCCGCAGATGCTTCCAATCCGGATCCTGCAGCTTGCGCGCCACCAGCGCATTGAACGCCGGCGTGAACATGCGGAGCTCCGTATTGCCGCGCGCGTATTCCTCGTTGAGCCACCGCACCAGGATCACATTGGGAATGGTGGCGACGTGCCGGCCGAAATCGCTGCGCTGCGGCTGTGCTCGCAGTTCGACGTTGCGATCAAGGATCGGTCCGACGTCCTGGGTGATGACCGCGACGATCTTTTTGTCGATGCGATCGAGCAGGACATCGGTGCGCATCAGGATATTTCCGTAACGGAGAGCTTGCCGGCCGCAGCTTCCTGGATGGCCGCGATCTTCTGGCCTGGCGTGCAGGTGAAGTATTCCGCTCGGTCGGCGGGCAAGTAACTGTCGGTCGGAAGCGCCGTCGGTGTGCCGTCGCCGATCCGCACCCGGCAGGCACTCGTGGCCGCGACCCGGATTTGACAGGTCTGGACACCGAAAGCAGCTGAGGCGGCCGAAGCCGCCCCAATCGCAACGTCCTGCGCGTTTCCAAGACGAGAGGAGCAGCGCATTTATGCCCTCCGGATCAGAGCGAAGAAAGCGCCGGTCGCGGAGCCGGTGGCGCCGGATGGCGTGAACGAGATGACATCGTCCTCGTTGACGTCGTTGGCTGCGGTCGGAACCGCGGTGAACAGGGTTCCGGCCGCGCCGCCGGTCACCGCGAGCGACCCGCCGGCAATCGCGTTGCCATTCACCGCGGTCGCCACGGTTCCCGTGCCGGTCACGGCCGCACTCTGGACGACACCGAGCTTGAGGACCTTGCCTCGAAACGGCACGCGCGCGTAGGCGGCGGCCGGCGTGGCACCGATCTGGGCGGAATGCGCGAAGACGACCGCTTCGCTGACGGGATGGAGTTCGGGAAGAGCCATAAGTGTTCTCCTGGAAGGACAGAGCGCGAGTAGCGAAATGGCGAATTGCGGTGGCGAACAGCGAATAGAGCTACTCGCTGCAGCGCATGCCGCTGGGTTCGACGCAGGTTGCCGCGTACTGGGTGTGCTCCCCTCCCCCTTGTGGGGAGGGGTTGGGGTTGGGGGTGGGGGTCGCGAGATTGACGCACCAACGCTGCCACACGCACCACCCCCCTCCCCAACCCTCCCCCAACGCAAGTCGGGCTCGCCCGACTTGCGCAAGATAAATCGCGACCCGGGCAGGCCCGGGGCGCGTGGGGAGGGAGCAAATCGAGTCTGCCGCTGCGCCGATTCCATCCCAACGGGACGCGCGCTGGGTTCACGACGTGGTGAGATCGAATACGCCGCCTGAGGCCTTCTCGTTACGCGCCACGAGCGCGTATTCCGAGAGCATCTGGCGACGCTCGGAGTCACCCGTGCGTGCGAGCGGAATGGAGACCATGCGCCGCCCGTTGAGGAACGCGACCGCCCACATCTCCGTCTGCAGCACCAGAACATCGCGGGCCCGCATGAAGCGGTTGGGCGTGACGCTGAGGCGGCCGAAATCGCTCTCGTAGAAGTCGACCGAGGCCACGATCTTCTTGGCCTTGGTGTCCTCCGTGGGCGTGGCGCGCCCCGTGAAGGTCGAGAACACCTGCTTGTTGAACCCGCCGGTGAAGATCGTGTCGGGTTTGCCGCCGCTGTTCCAGATTTTCTGCAGCACGGATTTCAGCTGCGCCTCGGTGAAGGCGCGCTGGGTACCGTCCGTACGGGTGCCGGTACCATCCGCCGCCGCAGGATCGGCTGCGCCGCCAGCGGTGCCTTTGTCGGTGTTGGTCTTGATCCAGGAGAGGACCGAGGCCGTCTTGCGCGGGTTGGTGGTCCCATCGCCGGCGGCCTTGGCCTGGTTGGTGCCGACGAGGATCGATTCCATGTCGCGCTTGAGCTCGAGGCCCTTGAGCGTCTCCTGGTATTCGAGCTCGTCGTCGCGGCCGGCGTGCTCGACCGCACGCTGGGTGCCGGACACGCGCGCCACCTTGTCCGAAATCTGGCACAAGTTGCCGAGGCGGACGGACGGCGTTGCCGCGTCTGACGTGGCGTCGTCGCCTTCGACCACCGCATTGCCGGTATCGACGGCGGCGAGCGCCTGCGTCTGCCATTCGTGATTGACCGCGGACGCCTTTTCCCGCTCGAACGCGGTCATGCAGGGCGTGTCGGTCGGGTCGATACGATAGATGACGTCGGACAAGTCTTCGCGATTTCCGATCGCCTGATAGGTCTGGAAGGTATTGCTGGGAACAGCCATTGTCGTGCCTTTCTATCGGGCAGCGCGCCGGGCGCGGAGCAATGCTGCCGCGTCCTTGAGGCTGCCGGTTTTCTCGAGCTTCGTGGTGAGAGCTTGAACCTGCGCCTCGTGTGCGGCCCCTTTGGGCTGCGAGACGCCGGGCCGCTGAACAGGCGGGACAGGCCTGGTTGCCGCCGCTTTCGCCTTGGCTTGTGCATCGCGCCACAGCGTCGCATCCCGGATCAGGAGCTGCACGCGGTGGTCACGCAGAGACAAGTCCTTCTGGCCGTGCCACGACTGCGCCAGCTCCGTTTCCTGGAAGCCCAGGTCCTTGAGCACCGCGAGCGCCGCGGTTTGCAAACCGGCCGCTCTCTTGGCGTCCGCCATGTCGGGGACTTTCTCCTTGAAGAGATCATCCTCGCGCCTGGCGAATTCCGAGAAGTGCTGCACTCTCTGTTGGGCTTGTCGCTGTTGTGCCAGCATGAGCTGCTGTGCGACCTCGCCAATTTTCTTTTGCTGCACGTCCCACAGCGCGTAGCGTGGCCAGTCTTCGCGCGCCAACCGTTCGACGTCCGCCAAGGTCCTGATATCGGCGAACTCGCCCGCCTGCTGCTGTTGCAGAGTCTGGAGAAGCTGCGGCAGAGCAGCTTCATACTGTTGCCTTGCCTGTTCCGCCTTTGAGCGTTCGGCCTCGAGGGCCTTGCTCTTTTCGGCGGCCTCCTGCTGACGGCGGCTGAAGTCGCCCTCCCGTGACCGCTCGCGCTCGGCAATTCGCTCTTGCGTATCGCGAGGGAGGCTCGTGAAGAGGTCCTTGTCTTCCTTCGTCCAAGACCTCGGCGGCTCGATGGGCGGCAGGTCCGTCCCGGCATCCGCGCGGGGATCGGAGGCTGCCGGATCGGCATCCTGGGCCTCGCCGGGGGGAGCTGGGAGCTCGCCGGCGTCGTATCCCGCCTGCGCGGGGATCGATTCCTGGGCAACTTGCGGCACGGCGGCGCCTTGTGCGCGCGGCGCGCCGGGCTGCGGCTGATCCTTCGACTTGTCGGGCTGCTGGTCGCGATTGTGGCGCCATGCCGCCAGCGATCGCGCGGCTTCGCGCGCATCCATCGGTTGGTCGCCGGCGGGCGCCGGCACGATTGCGATAGGAGATTGCGCGATAGGAGATTGCTCGCTGCCGTGTAAAGCGGCCTCGCTGTTCAGATCCATGATGGTCCTCGGTTATTGCGGCTTGTGAACCAAGTCGCTCAATTGGCGTTGCGCGAGTCTGCCGTCCGCGACGACGCGCGTGAGATGGTCTTTCACCTTGCCGAGCACGTTGACCGCCTGCCAGAGTCTTTCGCGTCCATCGCGATCGGCTGCCGGCCAGGTCTTCCAGGCCGCGGTGTAATCGTCCTCGAGCTTGGTGAACGCCTCCTGCAGGAGCTCGTTCTTGAGCAGCGCCTCGGCGCGCGCGGCGCGCGAAATCGATGCCTGCAGCTTGTCCTCGCTCATGCGTCAATGCCCGTAGACTGCCGGATCATGTCCATCTCGGCGTTGTTGTTCGTGAGACCTCAGCGCGTTGCGCGCAGCAGTTCGTAGTCATGGGCTCCGCGCGGCGGAAGCCATGTCGTATCGACCGCGCCGGCCCGCCGGTCGATGATCGACCTTGCGGCGCCAAAGCGGTGATCAACTCACATTTTTAGATGATGCACTTTTGTACGAGATTCGGATTACAAAGTCAACATATATCCGCGCGAACGCGTCGTTTCGGTTTGTTACGTATACGAACCGGCGTTCGTTTGTATTGTCACGCGTGACACAAAGGGTAGAGCGTTGTTACCCACCTTCCGTTCCTAGAGACGCGAAGCGCCATATATTCTACGGTGTTTAGAACGGTAGAACTCCAGGCGAGGAATTTGAGGCCCCTGCCCATGCGGCACAAACCTTCACCTGCTCTCACCTATCTGGGTCGGCCTACTCCGGCACCCACAACGCCCGATGAAGCGGTGCTCGACCGGGTGCCCAATCCCCACGCTGATATGGCCTACGCCGTGCGCTTCTCGGCACCGGAATTCACGGTGCTGTGCGCGGTAACGGGGCAACCGGATTTCGCGCATTTTGTAATCGACTACGTACCCAGAGCTTGGCTCATCGAGTCCAAATCTCTGAAGTTTTATCTCGCATCCTTCCGGAGCTACAGCGACTTTCACGAGGAATGCACTCTCGTAATCGGCAAACGCATAGCGACGGTTCTCGAGCCAGCCTACCTGCGCATCGGCGGCTACTGGTCCCCGCGCGGCGGAATGCCGATCGATGTGTTCTGGGAGACCGGAACGTTGCCGACGAACGTCTGGTTGCCTGACCAGGGCATTGCGACCTACCGCGGGCGCGGCTAGGTACAACGACGCCAAGGATTCGGGCTACTTTCGGCGGTGGCCCCCACGCGATGGCCACGGCTCTCGACATGCGACACGTGGGCATTATCCGACCTCCCCGCCCATGCGCACGCCGTCGATCCCGCTTGACCCGGCCATGTTCGCTTTACCGTCGAAACCCGCCTGCGCGCGAAGGTTGCCCTCGGCGCTCGCATGGCCCACGCCGTGCCTGACCTGCGCGTCGAGCTGCATCTGCTCGCGCTTCAACGCCATCTCGGCCGCCATCTGCTCGCGCCGGAGCGCGAATTCGGCGTTCATCTGCCGCACCTTCAGCTCGAATTCGGTCTTCAGCTGCTCGCGCTTGAATTGCGTATCGGCCGCGATCTTGGCCGCGCTCATCTGCCGGTCGGCCTGATGCTTCTGCGCGCTGAGCTGCGCATCGACCCCAGCCTTGGTTTTCTCGAGCTCGATGCGCTGCTGCGCTTCCTGCGCCTTCGGATCGGACGGAGGCTGGATCGGGGCCGACGCCGGGTCGTTCGGGGCGGGTGGCGTGCCCGGGGGCGTGAAGAACAGGTCGACGTTCTTGTGGCCCGCGAGCCTGGTGAGCTCCTTGGCCGAATTGTAGAGGTTCTTCGGGCTCACCAGCCCGGCTGCGATGGCCTTCTCCTGGGCGCCGATGACCATATTGAGATGCGCGAGCTGCTCGGTCTTGGTGCCGGTGCCTAAACCGACATTGATGGTCATGTCGTTGCGCGCCTTCCAGTCGCGCGGGTCGACCGTGACCCACTGGTTGCGCAGGCGCGCCGTCTGCGGCTGCGAGCCGTGCTTGCGGACGACGGCGTGCAGCAGCGAGAACAGATCGCGGATGCCGGTCTCGGCGAAGATGCGTGCGATCATCTTCATCTTGGCCTGCGCCGCGTTGAACATCTGGTTGGCGATAGTTGCGACCTGGTTCTGCAGGGCGTTGGGATCGACGCCCTGGCCCTGCCGCGACACGCCCGTGCGCCACTCGCGCGTGGCATCCTGGTATTGCAGCAACGGAAAGACGTGGCCGCCGACATCGGGATGCGCGATGACGCTCAGGCCTCCCGGCAGTTTCGTGCGCACGATCCCGCCCGGTCGCGACACCAGGAGGTCATCCAACGTGGTCTCGGTGGCGTGGCTCTCCGGCACTTCGGTGCGGGGATTGTTGGCCAGATAGGCATTGTCGAGCAGAGCGCGCAAAAGCGCGGTCTTGATGCGCTGGATGTCCATCACCAGATCGGCGATCGAGCGGCCGAAGAACCGGTGGGTGATGATGACAGGCGTCATCGCCGCGAACGGGATTTCGTCCTCCTCGATGACGTCAGGTTCGCCGTCACGCTTGAGCACGTCGCCTTCACCGCCGGTGGTGATGCGATAGAGCCGGACATCAGGGCGTTCACGCGCATAAGGGTGTTCACGCCCGTCTTCGCGGGCTTCTGCTTCGCGGGCTATGCCATTGCCCTCGTAGTCCATCCGCACGTAGTGCTCGGTGACCCGGATCAGGCGGCTGGCGGTATTGAACCCGTCGTCGCCCTGTTTCTGCGTGCCTTCGTTGACGGTGTCGCGGGCCTGCGCCTCGACCGTATCCGTGACCGCATGGGACGGCAGGCGCTTGATCTGCTCGCGGTCGTAGCCCTGCGCGATCAGCTTGGCTTCCGACTTGAGCACGTCGTGAAAGCAATAGTCCGCATCGCGAATCGAGCGCGCATTGCGGGCGATGCCGAACTCCTCCGGCGGCACGCCTTCCACGCGCGCGCATTGATGGGTGCGCGTGGTCCGCACGGTGACATCGTGCAGCAGCGAATGGCGGGCGGCGGACGACGAAGAGCGATCTGCCTCTTCGGCAGCGGCCGGGTCTTCACTCGCCGGGTCGCCATTCGCCATCCGCCTCTGGGTATGCGCGACGATCTCGACCTCGGGGTCCGCGGCAATGATGGCGAACGCCGCATCATCGAGATCGTAATAGGTTTCTCGCTCATGCTCTTCGCGCGTCTCCCACCACACCTTGACGATGCCGACCTTCGACAGCAGCGCGTCCTTGATGAAGGAATACAGCACGATAAAGCCGGCATTCTGCTGCATGAAGACGTGATTGACGTAATCCGTCTCCTGCTCGGCGGCGGCGACATCCTCCGGCCCGACCGGCTCGAACCGCACCACCTCATCGCCCGACGTGAAGATGTCCATCAGCGCCGGCATCAGCCCTTCCACCGTGTCCGCGACGTCGGTCGACACCGCCTTCGAGCGGCCGTCCGGCGCCGGCATGTCGCGCGACATGTCGCCGAGGTAATAGTCGAGCGCGGCGGCGCGCTCCTCCGAGAGCTTGGACGCCGACATCGCGGACAAGGCATCGGCCTTCTCCGCGGCGAGCAGCGCGCGCAGATCGGCATCGGACATTTTCGGCATGGCTTTTCCGGACTCTCGGCGCGTTGCGCGCAGCAGTTCGTATTCGTGGGTCGCGTGCGGCGAACCCACGTCATATCCCTCGCGCCGAAGCCTTAGTCGACGATCGACCGTAAGGCGCCGAAGCGGGGGGCAGTACGTAGTTTTAGATGATGCACTTCCTATAGAAGATTCGGGTTACAAAGTCAACAGATATTCGCGCTATGGAGCACATAAATATTCCTAGCGCGTGCGTCATGTCGGCTTGTAACGTGCACAAAAACCGGCGTTCGTTTACATGTCACGCGTGGGCCCGGCGCGTACCGCGCCTTTGCCCACCCTATGGATCCTTCCAACACTTTTGGCATTCGTAGTCAGCCGATGGCCGTCGATAGGCGCATAGATTTGCGTGCGCTGACGCTTCGACGCGCAGGTGAACGAGCAACATTGAAGTCGCCCGCGCGCACCGCAAAAGCATTCCGCCTCCGGGAGCTGAGCGCTAGGAGAGCGGCGCCAGCGTCGGGGCGGTGTTCATGCCCACTTTTGGATGATGCCTTTGTATGTGAGATTCGCCGTTACATGTCAAGTTAAAACCCGGCTCATCGACATGGAACCGGCGGGCATAACGCAGTGGAGCACTCCTTGGCTGCGGCGGGCCCATTCAGAAATGAACAGGGACGAATCCCTCGGCGTCATTACTCAGTGTAGTCCAAGCGCCTTGTTGTCCCGGCCATCGCGCAGACGGCACTTATTGTCGGCAAACAGTCCGAAACGAAATTCAAGCCGGGCATCGAGCGCGCCATCGAACGATACCAGCGTCTGCAGCAGATTGGCGCGGACCAGGCGTGCCGGTGCAGCATTGACGACGCGAAGACAATGGGAGAACTGCACCGGTAGAAGGATATAGGCCGGTCCGTCGCTGGTTGCCCGGATGCGAACACCGTCCCGCTCGACGGTCACGACCACGCTGCGCGCTGTTGCCTTCGTTGCAGGCACATCCTCCGAAACGACGGCAATCTCGTCGAGGCGACCCCTGTTTTCCCGCAGCCGATCTGCGATTTCGTCGGCGGTGGCTGCCTTCACAAAACGGGTCGGACTGTAAGTCCCCACATTCGCACCGCGAAGCTCAAACAAGTAAACGTCGGGGGAATCCGACGCCTTGACGTCCACGCGAACAACGCCGGGATCATCGATCGCTTCAGTGTTGGTCAGAATGAAACGAACGCCAAGAACGCGCAGTATGTCCGGGTCGATGGAGAACGCCCGAAGGTAATTTGTATGAATTCTCATTCCGGCGGGCGCGAGCAGCCGCCGGACGAACGCATGCGCCTGCGCTGAAGTCCACTCTCCATATTCTTCGAGGGTCGGAACGTTCGACTGCCACAGATAGAAGCTATCGTCGTAGCGGTTGAGAGAATAATCGATGTCCTTCGGGTTATCGTCGCTCGTCCTGCGTGTGGCCAGCCAAACCGTGGCGGCAAAGCCGCGAAATGGCTTGGCGATCTCGATCGAAGCGTTCCGGTGCAGATAGTCGCGCAGGGATGAATCACGCGCCAGCGGGATCTTCTCACGCATCCCCATCGACAGGTGAACCAACGCCAAAACTGGAACTGCCCACAGAAGCGCGGACCGGCGCCACCCGATTCCAGGAGGCGCGGAAAGCGAGATCGCAAACCTTCTCCTGCGATACGCTTGAAGCAGCGCAGCGAGCAGACACAGAACTCCCACGGCAGCGGCAAAGACAGCAAGCTGAGCGGGTCGATAGCGCTCGGTACCGTAGGGATGTCGCAGGATGACAATGACGGTTGCCAGAAGGAGGAGCCCGAAAGCAAAGTTTGCCGCGAAGCTCAAGAGTTGCCTGCGATGCGACGGTCTTGTGTTTCCCGATGGGTTGAGGGTGAACAGATCGAGCGGCTGAACGAAGGGGATGACGGCGAACATGCAAATGAAGGACCAGGCGGACAACATCAGAAAGTGGCTGGAGAGCACGCCGACGGGCCCAAGCGAGATCGTCTGATAGGCATAGGCGTAAACGTGGACGAGGCCGAGATACACAATCAACGCCCACGCCGCCGTCCGCATGTGCCCGCGATACCGGACGATTGCTATCGCCGCTCCGCAAAGGGCGGCAATCTGCAGCCACCCGCCGCGATTCTGGATGCACAGCAGCAGCCGTGCATCGCTGCATATCGAGTGATGCCAAAATAGATGCAGCCAGGACTCTGCAGACAGCAGGCGGTCCCACGCGACGACGGCGGCCGGTGTGCGGCCGGCCGTGGCGATAGTGCCGAGATAATAGTCGAGAAGCCCGGACGAAAAAAAGAAGATCAGGCATAGGGCAAGTGCCGTAATTTTCCACGCCCATTCGGCCGGCGACCGTCGCCGCGCCAGGATCAACGCGGCGGAAACCGCAACGTAGGCCGGCGTGGCGAAGACGAAGGTGAACGGTGCCGAAAGCAGTCCGCAAACAAAGAGGATGAAGAAGCCGATTGCCACGATCGCGTTTCCCCACCAGTCGCGGAGGCGGCCGCAGACCAGCAGCAGTGCAGCGGCGCCATTCAACGTTGCCTGCAGATGCGCATAGTAGGGCGCGAGCGAATACCAATCATAAATCCGGAAGACTTCGGAGAAAGGCGGAAACAACAGATAGAGGTAGAGCTGCGCGGCGACCGTGGCCATCAGCCATGAAAACCCGATCACGCGTGCGAGTGCGACGATGCTGACGGCCAGCTCGGCTGCATAGACGGCGTAGGAGGCGATATTCTTCGACTGTTCGCCGAGCGGCAAAGCCAGCGCCAGCGCCCCGGGGTTGAGCCAGGGCAGGTTGGGGAAATACATGGAACCCATTCCCGCCAGCATGCTGTAGGGGCTGAGATCGAAAACCTTCCCGAAATAAAGGATTGCCTCGACGTTCCATTTTGCCCACTCGCCGTCGATGGGCCTGTAGAGGGCGGAGGGCATGCGCTCCATGCCGACGATCATCAGAACGACGAGAAGCCCCCAGGACAGGAGATAAGGCAACGCCCGGCGCCAAGCCTCCGTCAACACGGGGTTCGTCTTGGGTAATGGCGAGTGCATAGGGTATAGTTATTTTGTGCGAGATACTGCCTCAGCTGGGCACATCCGATGCCGCGACCTGATCGTCATCGGGAATGGAGCAATGCGCAAGGGGGTATCAGTATGGAGACCATACAGGAGCCATCGCCCCTCGTTGTCGATCCCGTCCTCGAGCCTGTCCGTCAGTTTCTCTCCAAGACCGCGATCCTTTCCACTGCCATCGTCATGTCGCTGTGGATTATTTTCGACATGCTGGATGATTTTGCAGCGCGGCGAATGCAGCAATTGGAGCAAACCATCCAATCCGCCACAGCCGTCGGCGGCCGCCGGTTTTGGGCTGAGCTCGAGCAAGGATTGGAAGAACTCGCCAGCCCGGGAGCGGATATGTCGCCCGAGAAGAGGGAGAAAATCCTGGCTCAGATCAGGGCGATTTCAGACAGATGGCGGCCATTCCTGGTCGAAGCGGCCTCAGCGATCGATGGAAAGGGCAAGACGCCTGCTCATTGAGACCGCCTGGCGAATGCCGATGCCACCCGGAACGGTGAGGAATGCTGCCAAAGACACTCCCGAACGGCTTACTCTTCATCGGGGTCAGATTCGCACGGCCGGAATTTTGTGTCCTGCAATGGCTTTGTTCCTCACTTTCAGGAGGACAGACATGGCCGTTAACAAACCGATCAGCGACAACGCGCGCAAGGGCGCGGTCCGCGAGCACCCCCAGCTCGACACCGAGATCAACTCAGGCATGCCGGGACGAAGAACGCCGTAGTGCGGCGCCGGCGGCGACAGAATATGCAGCGCGGGCAAGCCTGCCGATCCGGCGCAGTCTCGCCGGAGCAAGTTCGATCGCTCGCCCTAACCGCCAAGACTGTCCGGCTCCTTCATTTCGCGCGGGTTGCCTAATGGGTCCGACGTGCGTGGATGCCTATCATGCAGGAAGACCGCAAGCTGCGATCTAATCGATTCGCCTTGAGACGCCACCGCCTCCTTGAAGAGATGGTCTTGCACCTCCTGAGGCAAGGTGCTCCATATCCGAATAACCGCCTCACCCAAGGCGCGCGTAAGCTGCTCCACGCTCACGCCGTGGCTGGTATCGGTGGGTGGCATCCGAGCTACTCCCGCAATCGCAACCGATCCCCGAGACCAACCGTGTCATGGGCATCGCATTCGAATGACATTGCCGGCGCTCCTGCGTACTCCCCCAGGGCGACGCGGCTAGTGCCGCGCTTCAATGTAATCGAGCGGGTGAGCGTCGCGGACCCTTCCGTGCCACCGGTCCTGGCAGCCATCTCCCGAAACCCCCGCAGCCAGGCCCATCCCCGCCCTGATTGCGCCGAGCACGTGCAGCGCGCCGGCGAGCGCCACCACGCCCAGGAAGGCCAATAAGCTCAAAAGCGCCAAGCAGCCGAAAGGGACCGCAAGCGCCAGCAACAGTAGCAGGTTCATGGCACGTCTCCGGCAACCACACCCCCGCCCGATCCTACTCCGATCGAGCGGCCGGACAATCGGCGTCAGCACCCCCGGGAAAGATAAATAGACAGGACGCCAACCAAGACCGGTTCATAACCATGACGACACGTGCGCCCCGCCGCGAGGACTTCGACGTTGATGGAACTTGGAACCGGAGCGGAATTAATGGCTGGAACGCAGTTCGGGCATGGAGGGAGTTGTGCCGAAATTCTTTTTCGATCTCGTGGACGACAAGACCATCTATGACAAGAAGGGCGTATCCCTCCCTAACGAGAAAGAGGCTGAGCGATACGCCATCACCTTCGCGCGTGAGCTGGTGCAAACGCAGCCGGAGCTGCTGGGAGAATCCTGGCGGAAGTGGTCGGTCCAGATCTGCAACGGAAAATTCGATCGGATCATGAAGGTCCCGGTCCTGGACGCCGTCGAGGGCAANCCTTGATGCGGGACTNNTGATNGAGGTCAGCTCTCCTCGTTGCGCGCCGCTCTCACCATCGCGTCAGCATTGCGCGGGTGCTGCAAGTTCACCAACTTCGTCCTGAACATCTCCCGGCCGGTCGCGTCGGTCACGCAGAGGGCAAGAGCGTCGAGTTCGGCCTGCGACCTGTTGCGACCCAATTCCGCGGCGACGGCCAGGGCGAATTTTTTCGCGTCCTCCACCGTATCGCACCGGGTCCCGCGATCATCGCGGACCGTTTCCCCGTTGGTGAGATTGAAAAAGAACTGCGGCATGTCAGCACCGTTTTGTCTTGCTATAACAATCCGCACTGCACCCTGTTCCGCCGGAATGTCGCGCGTCATACAGCAACCGACGACCCGCAGGTCATGAGGTCTGCATGGTAGATCAGGGCTGCTCCGCCGGGCCATGCTGCTGCCTGGTTGCTACGCGATTGCAGCGCGTGCAACGGAAGACGAACAGCCCGGGGTCCGCTCCCACCCGCGGAATCGTGCGGACGAGCTGCATCGGCGCGCTGCAGTGCCGGCAAGATGGAGTGTCGTCGTCACCGGCCGACACGGCCTGAGAATGGACTGGATTGCTTTGCTGCTCCGCGAGGCCGTCGAGAAACTCGCTGAGCGCCTTTTCGCCCGCAAGTTTGGCCGCGAACTCCGTTTTGAAACCGCCACCGTAGAGTCTGACCCCGAGCGGTCTTGAGCGCCGTTGAATCTCCCACGTCCATACGGGCGGACGCCCGTGACTGTTGGTGACTACGAGGTAGTCGTTGGAACGAGCAGGCGACAAGATCTGGGCCTACACAGGCTCGATTTCTCCGCCAAAGAGAAAGGCCCCGGGAGGTCAAGAGCCCGGGGCCTAGCGAGCCTCTCAGCCGGGAACTCAAGGCCTGCTGCGATCGATCATAATGCGAGGCAGCAGTTGATCCCAAGCCTATAGAATCAGCTTGCCGAGCCTATTGAATCACCTTGGAGCCTATCGCGACGTCATTGATGGGCGGCAGGCGGTCGTCTGCCACGTATCAGGCTAACCATGCCCGCGCTGATACCACGGCGCCAGATCCTGCCACGCGACCACGACCCCCAGGACGGCGACGATCAGAACCGCGCCGACCACGAGGGTGATGAAGATCACACGTTCAAGCGTCATGAGGTCTCGGTTCTTCGAGCATCCCCACAGCAAGCTCGCGTCGCAAAACAGCGCAAGCTTTGCGCATACCGCCATCGTTGGTGGCGAGGGGGCGGGTAAGCTTTTGGGAGATACGCAGGCGGCAACATGCCCGACAGGTAGGGTCGCCCGCGGGCTACGAAAAGAGGCGGTCGTCCCGCTCGTCGCCATTGTGATTGTGACAGGTGGGCACGGCGCGTTTCGCGCCATTACCACTCTCCATCGCCGAAGCTGGCTTAGACCGGCATCACCTTGCCGGTCGCGATGTCGTAGACCGCCCCGACCACCTTCAGCTTTCCGCCGGCGACGAGATCGGACAGAATCGGCGTCGCGCTCCGGAGCGACTTGACGTTGAGCCGTACATTCTCCGCGGTCGCCTCAGTGAGGAGATCGGCGGGATTTTTCGCCTGCGCCGCCGTGACGGCGGGTCGGATGGCGTTGATCAGGCTCGGCAGGTGACCGGGAAGGGTTGTGCCGTCCTTCACCACCTTGATGGTCGCGTTGACGGCGCCGCAGTTGCTGTGGCCCAGCACCATGATCAGCGGAACGCCGAGCACTATCGCGCCGTATTCGAGGCTGGCGAGGCCATCCTCGTTGACGAAGTTCCCCGCCACGCGGACGACGAACAGCTCGCCCGGGCCTTGATCGAAGGCGAGCTCGGGAGCAAGGCGGGAATCCGCGCAGCTCACGATGCTGGCAAACGGATACTGCGCCTTCGCGCGTGCCACGCGTCCGGCCGAGTAGTCCTTGTTGGTCGACGTGTTGGCGGCGTAGCGGGCATTGCCTTGTTGAAGGCGCTTGAACGCCTCATCGGGGCTGATGGCGTTCGGCGCCGGCGCGGCCGATTGCGCCCAGGCCGGCAACGACGGAAGCGCGGCGCCGGCGGCCGTGACGAGCCCGGCGGTCAACAGGCGGCGGCGCGAAACGCGCGTCAGATCGCATTGCTCGCACATGGGATGTATCGTCTCCTTGCTGCCAAGACCTGCTCGCCGCTCGCGCGCCGAACCGAAGCGCAATAGCCGACCGCAATCCGTGACGTCAATCCGAAATACGCAGCACCGCCCGGTGCACGAGCGACATGGCACGACGCCGCATCGAAGCTCCTCGCGACGAGCGCGTTCGCCAGCGGCCGAAGCGACCCGTGCAATGGTCATCGGCGAATCGCGGTGTCGGCTCTCGGCGCTTTCGAGACCTGCGATAACGACGGCTAGTGTTCGGGCAACGGTGGCTATCCGGATCAAAAAACTCGATTTATTTTCAGCCTCCTTGCCGGCAACATCCCATGGGGTCATCATCGTCGCGCTCGGAATATTGTCACGGGATCGCGACGATGCGAATCCCGCCTGGCGGCGTGGCACGTGATTGCCCGAAGCAACAGCGCGGCACGATGATGACCGCTTCATGATGACACCTTATGACGACATGACGACGCCTTGTGATGATGCCTAATGCCGATGCCTTGGGACGACACCTTTGGACGGTGCGCGGGCGCGAGATGGAGAGACCAAATGGACGATCTCCCGCAGGACGCGTCCGGCATGACGCCGCGCCGAAGTTTCACCCGGCGCGTTGCCGGCGCGATGGCGCTCGGGCTCGCGGGGCTTGTGCCCGGCCCGTTGCAAGCCCAGCTCGCGGCAGCACGATCCGACGGACCGGCATGGCCGGGGCCGCTGAAGGGACGCCATCGTCAACTGGTGGACGCCTACGCGGTCAATGACGGAGCCCCGCTCGCATTCGCATACACGTTCCTGTCAACCAACGAACCGCCTAGCGCGAGCCTGGTTTCGGCGACAGCCGTCATCGTCCTGCGCCATGCGGCATTCCCGATGGCACTCGGGAACGAGATGTGGCGGAAATACAAAATCGGGGAAGCATTCAAAATCCTCGACCCGCAAACGAAAGCGCCCGCGGTGAAGAATCCATTCCTGCACCCGAAGCCCGGCGTATTGCCCGTGGACGGCATGGCGATCGACCTCCTGCTGGCGAACGGCACGGTGTTCGGCGCCTGCCACGTCGCGCTGCTGGGGCAAAGCAAGATGCTCGCCGGCAACGCCGGCGTGAGCGCAGAGGAGGCGGCGAAGGAATGGACCGCAAACGTCATCCCGGGGATAACAGTCATCCCCTCGGGGACATGGGGCGTGAACCGCGCGCAGGAGGCGGGCTGTACCTACTGCGCGGGAGGCTGATTGCGTTCCGCCTCGAGATTCGTGTAACGCGAGCTGAACAAGCAAACCCGGCAGGCGGACGGATCGGCGCGCATCCGAGATTATTAGGCGCGGCGCTGCATCCCGGCCGGCCCGGCGAACGTAAGTGCAGCGAAGGCGTTAACCGCGGAGCCGTCCCGCACGACGGCCGCAGCCGCATGGAGGCGGGAACATGTACGCAGCCGCGAAATGCTTTCTGGCGGGCACGCTCGCCACGTTGTCCGTCGTTTCCGGCGCCGAGGCCCAAATGCACGCGCGTCAGCCGGCACTCGACTGGCAGACGTTCCTGGTTCCGGAGTTCGGAACCAGGGTCGACTATCCCGCGAGCATCTTTTCGGTTCCGGACGGAAAAGCGGAGAAGGGATTCGGCCAGCGCTTCAACAGCGCCGACGGGCGCTCGGTGCTGACCATCTATACCCGGGAGAACGAGGCCGGCGACACGCCGGCCAGCTACCTCAGGAGCAACCTGCGGACGGGGCGCTCCGCGCTCGACTACGAGCGGGTGACGCGAAGCTTCTTCGCGATCTCCTCGGAGCGCCAGGGGCTCATCTTCTACAGCCGCTGCAATTTCTCCGCCGACGCCGGCGGCGCCATCCACTGCTTCGACCTGGTGTATCCGCGGGAGGAGAAGCGCGCCTGGGATCCGGTGGTGACGCGCATCAGCCGGTCGCTGCGGCCGCTGGACGATTGACGCATGATCCCGAAGTTGTCGACTTTTCGGAGAAGCTCATGCGAACCGAAAAGCTGCACGCTGTTCGGAAAAGCCAATAGCGGGCCTCGAAGTGTGACGCCGAGAGATTTCCAATTTTCCAGGCAAGATTCGGCAACCAGGGCAAGGCTCGGACTGGCGCAGCGACGCGGCATGTCTAGCTTGCGTCTATCACCGGCAACGGCGTACGGGCGCCGGTGGCTGAGAGACCGAGCGCGCTCCCGCCTTCGATCCCCGGGGAGCTTCGTCATGGCCGCGCTGTTCTTCATCTGCCCGAAAACCCGGCACAAGCATCGAGACCGACGCGAAAAGCCTGCAGGCGGCGTGGACGGGAACCATGAAGGTCGATTGCCCGCACTGCCGCGAGGTGCACGACATCTCCATGCGCGACACCTACATCGAGGGTGTCGCGCAGGATGATTCCGATCGCCTGTACCGTTTCGGCTAGATCGACGGATCAATCGCAGAGCTTCTTCGAGCTTCTCGGGAGGGGTGGGCGCGTCATCCGGCTTGGCGCGAACCGCGGGTCACGCGGCGGGTCGGAGGCTCCCGCCACTTGCAGCCGTACGGCCAGGGCTCCTTCGGGCAGGCGAAGCTTTGCGAACGCGCGGCATTGGCGCCCGGGTCAGGCCGCTCGGCCTTGGTTTCTAGTCTGCTGGCTTTCGTCTCGGGCTGATCGGCCTTGGCAAGGGCCGCGGGCCGATCGGCTTTTTCCTCAGGCGTGGCGCCGGCGAGCGCCGTCACCACCGCCGCGCCGAGCGCCAACGCCACCACGCCGGCCAGAATCCTGGAAACTGACATTTCACCCACCACCCTCCCTCCCGGTTCCCTGCCAGGAGGCTGCTGGGTCATTAGTCGCGCGGCGCAGCAAAAGGTTCACCCGCGGGGAGGTCGCACTCGCGGCCCGTACGTGACTGAAATAACGTGATAATTTCGCCGGTGGCAGGAAGGCTTCCGGCTCCACGGAGCAGGTCCGAGGGGAAGCCGGATTATGGTTGTTGCCTTTTCTCCATATATGGAGGAAGATATCCATATCTGGAGGAAATGTGGTGTCGCCGGACCATGCAACCGCTCACGTCGGACAACCGGTCGCCTTGGAGCGGCGCGCCGATCCGGAGGTGCGCAAGCGCATGTCGGGGCCGGCGATGCGCTCGTTCTTCAACATCGCGGAACGGTGGGCGCTGTCGGTGGAGGAGCAGCGCGGCCTGCTGGGGTGGCCGGCGCACTCGACCTATCACAAGTACAAGTCCGGCATCGTCGGCACGCTGTCGTACGATGGCTTGACGCGAATTTCCCTGGTGCTCGGGATCTTCAAGGCACTGCACATCCTGTACCCGCAGCTGGCCGACCGATGGATGAAATTGCCGAACACGAACCCGCTGTTCGCCGGCAACACGCCGGTCGCATTCATCACCAGGGACGGCGGCATCGACGCGCTGTTCAGCGTGCGGCGCCTGCTCGATGCCCGTCGCGGCGGATGACATCGAGCCCGCCTGCCATTCGCATCGATCGCAAGAATACCAGCCGGCTCATTCCAAGCCGGTTCCCTCCGGCCGGGATCCTGGACACGATCGCATCGCCGCAAGACCTTGAACACATCATCGAGCTGGAAGGCTGGACCAACGACCGCCTCTCCGCCGAACTCGGCGCGATCATGACGGTGCCGGCGGGAGAGTGGGTGATGGGTCAGCCGCACGCCACCGTCATCATGGCGGCCTATTGCCACCCGTATCCCACCGGCAGCCGCTTCACCGACGGCGCGCGCGGCGCGTGGTACTGCGCCATGTCGCTCGACACCGCCATTCGCGAAACGGTTTTTCACCGAACAAAGGAATTGGACGAGATCGGCGTGTTCGAGACCAGCGTGGACATGCGCCAATACCTCGCCGACTTCGACGCCGACTTTCACGATGTCCGTGCGAGCCCGGCTTATGACGCCGTGCACGATCCGCGCAGCTATGCCGCAGGCCAGGCGCTGGGACGCGAACTGTCGGCGGCGGGATCCAACGGGGTGCTCTATCGCAGCGTTCGCCATCCCGGCGGAGAATGCCTTGGCTGCATTCGCCCTCAACTTGTCGTGAATGTGCGCCAGGGCGCCCATTTCGAGTACAGGTGGCATGGCCATCCCGAACCCGAAATCATCACACGCACTGCAACATAATGGCGTGCGGCGTGCGGCCAGGTAGCGCACCTGCGTTCGCGGCCGCGCTGCGCGACTTGTGGGGGCAGGAACCGGCGGTGCCAGCTCCGGGTTATGCCACATGCGCAAGCCCGAAGGGAGGTTGCCATGGCCCGATGTGAAACGTGCGGAAACGATTACGACAAGGCGTTTCAGGTGAGCATGAACGGCACCACCCACATCTTCGACAGTTTCGAATGCGCGATCCACGCGCTGGCACCCACATGCGAGAACTGCGGCATCCGTATCGTCGGTCACGGGCTCGAAAAGGACGGCACGTTCTTCTGCTGCGAGCATTGCGCCGAGGTGGTTGGCGTCACCGGATTGCGCGACCGCGTCGGCGCGGCGGCGTAACGCTCCGGTTCCCGCGGAACTATTATCGTTCACTCCAGGTTCAGTATGGCGGGCGCTGAATCGCGCCATGCCAAAACGCTTGATCATCCTCATCACTCTCCGGGAGAGAAACCCATGCTGAAGAAAGTTTCGATCGCCGCCGCCGTCGCGGCGACGCTCATGATGCTCGCGCCCGCCTTCGGACAAGGAGCGCCCGGCCCCGCGACCAGTGGCGCGCCCGGTGGGGGCGGCGCTCCCGCCGCCGGCGGGGGCGGCGGTGGTGGCGGTGGTGGCGCTCCCGGCGGTGGGGGCGGCGGTGGCGCCGGCTTGCGTGGCGGTGGTGGTGGCGGTGGTGGTCCGGGGATGCGCGGCGGCGGGGGTGGTGGAAACAGGAACGTCATTATCAACCGCAACGTCAACCGCAATTTCCACGGCGGCAGCGGTCCGGTCGTCGGTCGGCGCTATCACGGCGGCACCTGGTACGGTTCCGGGCGGCGGTTCTGGCGCGGGCAATGGTACGCCTACGGCGTCGGCCCATGCTGGCGTTTGTCGCCGATCGGCTATGTCTGGGTTTGCGGCTGAGCGATCGCCACACGCTGACCAGATGCACGCAGAAGGGGCCGGGATCACCGGCCCCTTTCATTTTCCGCATCCGACGTCGCGCGCGGACGCCGTCGCGTGAATCGCTGGATGGGCCGCGCGCAGCGGAACCCATCGGGCGCGATTTCCTTCAATCCGTGCGCACGCGACCAATGAGCGCCTGGATCTGCTCATGCAGGTCGGACACCAACGGCAGTCCGCCGACCGCATCCGCCTGCCGCAGCAGCGCCCTGCGCACATCATCGGGCAGGCTTGACCATTGCAGCACAACCGCCGCGCCGAGATATTGCAGGGCGGTCTTGTCGCCCTCGTGCAGGGTGATTGTTTGGGCCTTCAAGTCCGGCATGGGGTGCTCCTGCTTCGTCCGTCGGTTATATAGGGCCGCGCACGGGCAAGCGAATGGGTTTCGCGTGCTGAATTCATTCGGCACGTGCCGGCGTTGACCCGGGATGGCCGATCTCGGACGTCACGGTGGCTTGCCTCGACATCCCGCGATCGGAGGCGCATGGCCGCACGGAGCCCTTAACGTCCGTGTCCAGAGGTCGCCGCAGACGAGCAATGGCACGTGTGGCCCTGCGACTTTCCGATCGAACCGATGTCATCAATGAAACCATCGCCCGCAGGATCACCGAGCTTGCGAAAGCCGGTGAGCGCGATCCGGACCTGTTGTGCGAGGGCGCGTTGAAGAGCTTCCGGGAGCGGCGAGGACGAGGCGACGACCCACCCGTTCCGCCGTTGCCGGGAAGCGATTGCCGCGTTACGTTTCGAGCGCAACAGCGGCCCATATGGGAGTCCCACCATGAACATGGTTCATGCCGCCGCGGCCACACTCGCACTGCTCTCGCTGTGCACGATCGGCCAGCGGCA
>JGI12053J15887_10000241_pt1 | contig 20523 bp, 12 predicted proteins | sample MedBloCAOM1_O3_FD_15887 | JGI IMG/M metagenome (IMG submission 15887)
GGTGTGGGCGATCCGCTGGGGCGCCGACACGGTCATGGACCTCTCGACCGGCCGCAACATCCACGACACGCGCGAATGGATCGTGCGCAATTCGCCAGTGCCGATCGGCACGGTACCGATCTACCAGGCGCTGGAGAAGGTCGGCGGCGATCCGACCAAGCTCAACTGGGAAGTCTACCGCGACACCCTGATCGAGCAGTGCGAGCAGGGCGTCGACTATTTCACCATCCACGCTGGCGTGCGGCTGGCCCATGTGCCGCTGACGGCAAGCCGGGTCACCGGCATCGTGAGCCGCGGCGGCTCGATGATGGCGCANTGGTGCCTGACCGAGCATCGCGAGAGCTTCCTCTACGAACGCTTCGGCGACATTTGCGACATCATGCGCAANTACGACGTGTCGTTCTCATTGGGCGACGGGCTCAGGCCCGGCTGCAACGCCGACGCCAACGACGCGGCGCAATTCGCCGAGCTCGAGACCCTGGGCGAGCTNACNAAGATCGCCTGGGACAAAGGCTGCCAGGTCATGATCGAGGGCCCNGGCCACGTGCCCATGCACAAGATCAAGGCCAACATGGACAAGCAGCTGCGCGAATGCGGCGAGGCGCCGTTCTATACGTTGGGACCGCTCGTCACCGACATCGCGCCGGGCTACGACCACATCACCTCGGGCATCGGCGCCGCCATGATCGGCTGGTTCGGCACGGCGATGCTCTGCTACGTCACGCCCAAGGAGCATCTCGGTCTTCCCGACCGCGACGACGTGAAGGTGGGCGTCATCACCTACAAGATCGCGGCCCACGCCGCCGACCTCGCCAAGGGCCATCCCGCGGCGCGGCTGCGCGACGATGCGCTTTCAAAGGCGCGCTTCGACTTTCGCTGGCGGGATCAATTCAACCTGTCGCTCGATCCCGCGACGGCGGAAAAATTCCACGACGAGACGATGCCCAAGGAGGCGCACAAGACCGCGCATTTCTGCTCGATGTGCGGGCCGAAATTCTGCTCCATGCGCATCACCCAGGACATCCGCGAGTACGCCAAGAAGGGCATGGACGAGATGAGCGAGAAGTTCCGCGCCGGCGGCAGCCAGCTCTACGTGGCGGACAAGGCGGCCGACTGACCTCGCTTTGGGCAGCGGTCTTTCAACGGCCGCTGCCCCTGAAGGTCAGTTCGTAGTTCAGGATCAGGCGATACTCCTCGATCGACGTCAGCGTGCCGTTCTGGAACTGGTCGACATAGGCGGCGCGTGCCCGCAGCTGGAGCGGCTTTAGCCAGTCGGGCGCCGTCCTCGCCGCCACCTGATAGATCAGGTCGAGATCGTATTCATTCATGCGGGCGAAAACGGCGCCATTGGCAGGATTGATGGCGTCGTCGCCCAGGGTGGCCGATCCGGTGAAAAGCAGGCCGGGAAGCCCGATGCCAGCAAAATCGTAGATCACTCCGACCTGCCAGGCGCGCTCGCCGGCCCGGTCGAAATCCTTGGTGATCTGCTTGGTGTAGCCGATCCATTGGCCGTAGGGCGTCTGGTATTGCGCGGCGCTACCGGTCTGGGTGAACACGCCCCACAGCGTCGCCGGCCCCCAGATCAGATCCACCCGTCCGCCGGCGGCGAAGGTGCCGAACGACTTGCCGGTCAGCAGGTTCAGCCCGTTGCTGCCCTGGACCATGAACTGCCCGCCGAGCCGCACGCGAAACGCCTTGGTGATGGGAAATCCCAGGACAAAGTCGTTGTAGTTCGAGGTCAGGATATCGGGGACGTAGTAGACCGACGAGCGCAGCCGGACCTTGTCGATGTCGCCGTACTTCAGGCTGCCCAGCGCCATGCCGGCATTGACGTTTGGCGCGCCGGCGCGTTCGGCCATGTTGACGAAGTAGGGAACGCCCTTGAACTTCATGGCCGCAACGTAGCCCGCGAAATAGTTGACGGGTCCCAGCACGCCGCGCAGCGCATAGGCCTCGAACGTGTTGGGGATCATGCGGTCGTCGTTGGGGTTGACCTCGAGCTCGTCGAGCTGCTGGCGATAGGCGGTGAACACTTGGCCCTTCGCCCGGATCGAAGCGTTCATCTCGCCCAGCGTCCAGAAGCCGTGCTGCCCGGGGGCCAGGAGTTGCGTGCCGTCCGTTGCCAGCGGCGCCCACAGAGGCTGGGTGGTGTAGCCGACGGCGGCCAACTGGAAGGTGTCGTAGAGCCAGCCCGTCTTGAGGCCGACCCAGCCGCCGCCTGCCCAGGCTGCATTGTTGGGCGGCGCCGGATTGGTGCGATCCAGGAAATAGCTTCGGAAATGCAGGACCGCCTGCGCGTCGTCATGGAGAAAGCGCTTGAGTTCCGAGCCAAGCTCATCAGCATGGCTGGGCGGGGCGGAGAGACACGCCAAGGCGGCCAATAGGCCCGCCAAGCGCACCGCCAGACGGCAGATTCCTCGCATTCGCCGCGAAGATAGGCGCGTGCGATTACCAAATTACGGAAGCGTGGGTTTTGGGAGACCTTTTGCGTCGTCGTGCGTTAGATGCGCTGGCAGGCGGCGATGCCTTGCGCCGGTCATACCGCTGGGGGAGACTCCATCGCTTCGGCCCGTATGAGTAGGAAGCGGGCTTCACTTTGGGGCGTATGGGAAAAAGATGAAAAGGCTGCGGACCCTGCTCGGGATCGGCTTGGGGCTTGCTGTCGTGGTGGGCGCCGGCTGGTATATTTCGCAGAACGGAACAACCTCCACGCCAGCGACGCGGCAGGGACGTTTTGCTGCAGGCGCCGCGACTCCTGTCGGAATCGCCGCCGCCGCCAAGGGCGAGATTCCCGTGGTGGTCCGCGCGCTGGGGACGGTGACGCCGCTCAACACCGTCAACGTCAAGACCCAGATCACCGGTCAGCTCATCAAGGTCGAGTTCAAGGAAGGCCAGATGGTCAAGCAGGGCGACCTGCTGGCCGTGGTCGATCCGCGCCCCTATGACGTCGCCCTTCAGCAGGCGATCGGCACGATGCAGAAGGACGAGGCGCTGCTGAAGAACGCCCAGACCGACCTCGAGCGCTACAAGAAGCTGGTCGCCCAGGACTCGATCGCCCGCCAGCAATACGACACCCAGATCTCTCTCGTCCGCCAGTACGAAGCGGCGCTGGTGGTCGACCAGGCCCAGGTCGACGCCGCCAAGCTCAACGTCACCTACACCAAGATCCTGTCGCCGCTGACTGGCCGCATCGGCCTGCGCCTGGTCGACCAGGGCAACTACGTGACGATGGCCGACGCGACCAGCATCTGCATCATCATCCAGGTGCAGCCGATCTCGGTGCTCTTCACCATCCCCGAAGACTCGCTGCCGCAGGTCCGCGCGCGTTTGAAGGCCGGTGCCACACTCGAAGTGCGGGTGCTCGATCGGGCGCAGAAGACCGAGCTCGCCGTCGGCAAGCTCGACACCCACGACAACGTCATCGACACGACCACTGGCACGGTCAAGCTGCGCGGCACGTTCGACAACAAGGACGAGGCCCTGTTTCCCAACCAGTTCGTCAACGTCCGGCTGCTGGTCGACACGGTCAAGGATGCCACGGTGGTGCCGGTTGCCGCCATCCAGCGCGGCCAGCCCGGTACCTACGTCTATCTCGTCAAGGCCGACGACACCGTTGCGATCAAGGTCGTCACCCTGGGCGTGACCGACGGCGAGAAGGTGCAGATCACGAGCGGCCTGGAGGTCGGCGACGAGGTCGTCATCGACGGCACGGATCGGCTGCGCGACGGCGCCAAGATCCGCCGGCCGGGCGCCAACCCGCGCGTGACGTCGGGCCCGCCGGTCGCGGCCGCGCCGCCCGACGCCGCGTCATCGGCCAGTCCCGTCGCACCGGCCAACGCCGCCCAGCCGCAGGGTCAGCAGCGGCGACGCCCGGCTAACGGTAGCGGTAACGGGAACGGCGACGGCGGAGGCGCCGGCCGGCCCGCCCAGACCAACCAGTAACCCCGGCCGCGACATGAACCCGTCGCGGATTTTCATCGAGCGGCCTGTCGCCACCTCGCTGCTGATGGTGGCGATCATCCTGGTGGGCGTGATCGCCTATAAATTCCTGCCGCTGTCGGCCCTGCCGCAGGTCGACTACCCGACCATCCGCGTGTTGACGCTCTATCCCGGCGCCAGCCCCGAGGTTATGACCTCGTCGGTCACGGCGCCGCTCGAGCGCCAGTTCGGCCAGATGCCCGGTCTCAATCAGATGACGTCGACCAGTTCGGCCGGTGCATCGTCGATCACACTGCAGTTCGACCTCAAGCTCGGTCTCGACGTGGCCGAACAGCAGGTCCAGGCGGCCATCAATGCCGCGGGCAACCTGCTGCCCTCCGATCTGCCCTCGCCGCCGGTCTACGCCAAGGTGAACCCGGCCGATGCGCCCGTCCTGACGCTCGCCGTCACCTCCAAATCGGAGCCGCTCACCAAGGTCCACGACATGGTGGATACACGGCTCGCCCAGAAGATTTCCCAGCTTCCCGGCGTCGGTCTCGTCAGCCTCGAGGGCGGCCAGAAGCCCGGCGTGCGGATCCGCGCCAATCCGACGGCGCTCGCCGCCTACGGGCTGAATGTCGACGACCTTCGAACCACGATCTCCAACGCCAACGTCAACACGCCCAAGGGCAATTTCGACGGCCCGGCGCGCTCCTACACCATCAACGCCAACGACCAGGTCACCGATCCGGCCACCTTCCGCGACATCGTCGTCGCCTATCGCAACGGCGCGCCTGTGCGGGTGTCCGACGTGGCGACCGTCGCCGAGGCGCAGGAGAACAACCGGCTCGCCGCCTGGGCCAACTCGACACAGGCGGTGATCGTGAACGTCCAGCGCCAGCCCGGCGCCAACGTCATCGCCGTCGTCGACAGCATCAAGGCGCTGCTGCCGCAGCTGCGCGAGACCCTGCCGCCCTCGCTCGACGTCAATATCCTCACCGACCGCACCCTCACCATCCGCGCCTCAGTGCGCGATGTGCAGATCGAGCTTACTTTTGCCGTTGTCCTGGTCGTCGGCGTGATCTTCCTCTTCCTCGGCGACTGGCGTGCCACGCTCATCCCCAGCCTGTCGGTGCCGCTGTCGCTGATCGGCACCCTGGCGGTGATGTATCTCGCGGGCTTCAGCCTCAACAACCTGTCGATCATGGCGCTCACCATCGCCACCGGCTTCGTGGTCGATGACGCCATCGTCATGATCGAGAACATCGCGCGCTACATCGAGCGCGGCGACGATCCCAAGGAAGCGGCGCTCGAAGGCTCGGGCCAGATCGCCTTCACGGTCGTGTCGCTCACGGTGTCGCTGATCGCGGTGCTGATCCCGCTCCTGTTCATGAGCGACGTCGTCGGCCGCCTGTTCAGCGAATTCGCGGTCACGCTCTCCGTCACCATCCTGATCTCGGCGGTGGTCTCGCTCACCCTGGTGCCGATGCTGTGCGCGCAGCTCCTGCGCCGTCGGTCGGGCCATGCGGCAGCGGGCGAACCGCAGGCACATCTCGAGGCCGAGGCGCTGGGCGCCCGCTGGTTCGGGCATATGATCTCGTTCTACGACCGCTGCCTGATCGTGGTGTTCCGCCACCAGCCGCTGACGTTGCTGATCGCGGTCGGCACCATCGTGCTGACCGTCGTGCTTTATATCGTGATCCCCAAGGGCTTCTTCCCCGTGCAGGATACCGGCCTGATCCAGGCCGTCACGGAGGCGCCGCAAAGCGTTTCCTTCGAGGCGATGAGCGAGCGTCAGCGCGCGCTCGCCGATGCCATCCTGGGCGATCCCGATGTCGCGAGCCTGACGTCCTTCGTGGGCGTCGACGGCACCAACCCGACGCTGAACTCGGGCCGCATGCTGATCAACCTCAAGCCGCGCGACTCTCGCGACACGACGGCCAGCCAGGTCATCAGGCGCCTGCAGCGCGAGACCGCGAGCGTGCAGGGCATCACGCTCTATATGCAGCCGGCGCAGGATCTGACCATCGATTCGACGGTGAGCCGCACGCAGTATCAGTTCGTGCTGGAGAGCGCCAAACCCGACGATTTCGACGTCTGGATTCCGCGCCTGCTCGACCGTTTGCAAAGGGTACCCCAGATCACCGATGTGACGAGCGACCTCGAGGGCAAGGGGCTTTCCCTGTTCATCAAGATCGACCGGGACGCCGCCGCACGCTTCGGCATCACCGCCGCCACGGTCGATAATGTGCTCTATGACGCGTTCGGCCAGCGCATCGTGTCGACAGTCTACACCCAGTCGAATCAGTACCGTGTCATCTACGAGGTTGAGCCGTCGATGGCCCGCTCCATCGATTCGCTTTCCAATCTTTACCTGCCGGGCACCAACAGCAAGCAGGTGCCGCTGTCGGCCATCGCCACCTTCGAGGAACGCTCGGCGCCGCTTCGCATCGACCGGTTGGGCCAGTTCCCCGCGACCACCATCTCGTTCAACCTGGCGCAGGGCGCCTCGCTCGGCCAGGCGGTCGACGCCATCGTCGCCGCGCAACGCGAGATCGGCATGCCGGCTTCGCTCACGACGCACTTCCAGGGCGCGGCACTCGCCTTCCAGAAATCGCTCGACAGCCAGCTGCTGCTGATCCTGGCCGCCATCATCACGGTCTATATCGTGCTGGGCGTGCTGTACGAGAGCTACATCCACCCGGTCACCATCCTGTCGACCCTGCCGTCCGCCGGCATCGGCGCCTTGCTCGCCTTGATGATCGCCGGCGACGATCTCAACGTCGTGGCCATCATCGGCATCGTGCTGCTGATCGGCATCGTCAAGAAGAACGCGATCATGATGATCGACTTCGCCCTCGAGGCCGAACGCCACGAGGGCAAGGCGCCGCAGGAGGCGATCCACCAGGCCTGCCTGCTGCGCTTCCGGCCGATCCTGATGACCACCGTGGCGGCCCTGGTCGGCGCCCTGCCGTTGATGGTGGGCAGCGGCACCGGCTCGGAGCTGCGCCATCCGCTCGGCCTCACCATCGTGGGCGGCCTGATCGTGAGCCAGGTGCTGACGCTCTTCACCACGCCCGTAATCTACCTTGCCTTCGACCGGCTGGGCCGACGGCTGCGTGGCGTGCCGCTCGATACGCCGCTTTATCCCGTGCGCAGCAGCGCGGGCGAAAGACCTTTGCCGTGAACCTGTCGGCGCCCTTCATCGCCCGGCCTGTCGCCACGACGTTGCTGACCATCGGGTTGGCGCTCGCCGGCATGATGGCCTTCCTGAAGCTGCCGGTATCGCCGCTGCCCAAGGTCGACTACCCGACGATTCAGGTCCAGGCCAGCCTGCCGGGTGCCTCGCCGGAAACGGTCGCCAGCAGCCTCACGACACCGCTCGAACGGGCGCTCGGCGCGATCGCCGGCGTCACCGAGATGACCTCGATGAGCACGGTCGGTAATTCCCGCATCACGCTGCAGTTCGACCTGTCGCGCAGCATCGACGGGGCGGCGCGCGACGTGCAGGCCGCCATCAATGCCGCGCGGATGGATATGCCGGGCGACCTGCCCAGCAACCCGCAGTATCGCAAGCTCAACCCTGCCGACGCGCCGGTCCTGGTCCTGGCGCTGACCTCCGACACGCTGGGCCAGGGCCGCCTCTACGACGCCGCGTCCAACATCCTGCAGCAGAAGCTGAGCCAGGTGAATGGCGTTGGCCAGGTGGTGCTGGGCGGCAGCTCGCTGCCGGCTGTGCGGATCGAGATCAATCCGACGAGCTTGTCGAAGTATGGCGTCGGCCTGGAAAGCGTTCGGGCCGCCATCGCGGCGGCCAATGCCAACTCCCCCAAGGGCGCGCTCGAGGTCGGCGACCGGCGCTATCAGCTCTACTCGAACGACCAGGCGCGCACCGTCGACGAGTATCGCCCGCTGATCATCGCCTGGCGCAACGGTTCGCCGGTACGCCTGTCGGACGTGGCCGAGGTCATCGATGCGACCGAGAACATCCGCAACGAGGGGCAGGCCAACGGCAAGCGCTCGGTGCTGGTGATCATCTACCTGCAGCCCAATGCCAACGTCATCGAGACGGTCGACCAGATCAAGGCGCTGCTGCCCGAGCTGCAAGCGGCGCTGCCCAACGACGTCGACGTACAGACGGTAGCCGACCGCACGACGACCATTCGCGCCTCGCTGCGGGAGGTCGAGCACGCGCTGATGGCCAGCATCATCCTGGTCGTTCTGGTCACCTTCGCCTTCCTGCGCTCGGTGCGTGCCGGTTTCGTCGCCTCGGTCGTGGTGCCGGTATCGCTGATCGGTACGTTCGGCGGCATGTATCTGCTGGGCTTCAGCATCAACAATCTGTCGCTGATGGCGATGGCCATCGCCGCCGGCTTCGTGGTCGATGACGCCATCATCGTGCTCGAGAACATCTCGCGGCATATCGAGGCGGGCATGTCGAGGATCGAGGCGGCGTTACAGGGCGCCCGCGAGGTCGGCTTCACCGTCGTCTCGATGAGCCTGTCGCTGATCGCGGTGTTCATTCCCATCCTGCTGATGGGCGGCATCGTCGGCCGCCTGTTCCGTGAATTCGCGGTCTCGCTCACGATCGCCATCCTGATCTCGATGGTCGTGTCGCTCACCACGACGCCCATGCTGTGCGCCTATGTGCTGCGACCCCATGGTACGCGGCCGCCCGGATGGTTCTTTCGCGCCAGCGAACGCGGCTTCAACGCGCTCCAGAACTTCTACGGCCGCAGCCTCGGCGTCGTGCTGCGCCATCCGTTGGCGACGATGTTCGTCTTCCTGGCGACCGTGCTCCTCAACGTTTATCTCTACGTGACGATCCCCAAGGGCTTCTTTCCGCAGCAGGACACCGGGCGCATCGTCGCCGGCATTCGCGCCGACCAGAGCATCTCGTTTCAGGCCATGCGCCAGAAATTCCGGCAGTTCATGACGATCGTCCGCGAGGATCCGGATATCGCAAGCGTGGCGGGCTTCACCGGCGGCTTCTCGACCAACTCGGGCTTCATGTTCGCCACCCTGAAGCCGCTCGGCGAGCGCACGCTGTCGGCCGACCAGGTGATCGCGCGGCTGCGTCCGAAGCTTGGCCAGGTGGCCGGTGCGCAGCTTTTCATGCAGGCGGTGCAGGATATCCGGGTCGGTGGCCGCCAGGGCAATTCGCAGTACCAGTTCAGCCTGCAGGCCGACGCGCTGCCCGAACTCTACACCTGGGGACCGAAACTGCTGGAGGCCTTGCGCAAGGATTCGTCGGTCATCACCGATGTCGACTCGGACCAGGCGCAGAACGGTCTGCAGGTCAATCTCGTGATCGACCGCGATGCCGCGGCCCGGCTCGGCGTCAACACGCGCAGCATCTCATCCACGCTCTACGACGCCTTCGGCCAGCGCCAGGTCTCGACCATCTACAACGCGCTGAACCAGTACCATATCGTCATGGAGGTCTCGCCGGAGTTCTGGGAGAATCCCGAATCGCTGAAGGACATCTATGTCAGCACGACCGGCGGCGCGATCAGCGGCGCCCAGGCGACCGGCGCTATCGTGTCGACGGCGCCGCTTGCGGCGGGTGCCGTCGATCCTGCCGCGGCGGTGCGCAACCAGCGCACCAACCAGATCGCCGTCAGCGGCCGCGGCACGGCGTCGACGGGGGCGGCCGTCAGCACCGCGCAGGAGACGATGATCCCGCTGTCGTCGGTGACGCGCTACGATTTCGGCACCACGCCGCTTGCCGTCAATCATCAGGGCCTGTTCGTCGCCAGCACGATCTCGTTCAACCTGGTGCCGGGCAAGACGCTGAGCGACGCCGTCGCCTATGTGAACGAAACCATGCGCGAAATCGGCCTGCCGTCGACCATCCACGGCTCCTTCCAGGGCACGGCGCGGGCTTTCCAGGATTCGCTCAACAACCAGCTCCTGCTGGTGCTGGCGGCGCTCGCCGCGGTGTATATCGTACTCGGCATCCTCTATGAGAGTTACATCCACCCGATCACGATCCTGTCGACCCTGCCGTCGGCGGGCATCGGCGCGCTGCTGGCGCTCAAGCTGACCGGCGTGGAGTTCAGCATCATCGCCATGATCGGCGTGCTGCTGCTGGTCGGCATCGTCAAGAAGAACGCCATCATGATGATCGACGTCGCGCTGGAGCGCGAGCGCAACGACGGGCTCGATCCACGCGAAGCGATCCATCAGGCGGCGACGCTGCGCTTCCGGCCGATCCTGATGACCACCATGGCGGCCATCCTGGGCGCGCTGCCGCTGGCGCTGGGCTTCGGCGACGGCGCGGAGTTGCGCCAGCCGCTGGGAATCTCGATCATCGGCGGTCTGTTTGTGAGCCAGATCCTGACCCTCTATACGACGCCGGTGATCTACCTCTATCTCGACCGCTTCCGCCGCCGCGATCGCGACCGGCCCAGCCGCGTGGCCCGTGCCCTGGGAAGCACGGGACCGGGCAGTGCCGGGGCGCCGGCATGACGGCATCCCGTCGGGCCGTGGCCCTGGCCGCGGCCCTGTCTTTGTCGGCCCTTTCTCTGGCGGCATGCATGGTCGGCCCGAATTACCAGCGGCCGCCGCCGGCCGACCCGCCGGTGCCCGAGTTCAAGGAGACGACGGGACCGGTGGTCGGCGGAGCCGATAACTTTCGGCCCGCCCAGCCTCGCGATGCCATCGACCGCGGGCCGTGGTGGACGATGTACGGCGATCCCGTGCTCGATCGGACGACGGCGCAGATCGACATCTCCAACCAGACGCTCATGCAGGCCGAAGCGGCCTACCGCCAGGCGCGCGCTTTGGTCCGGCAGGATGCGTCGGGTCTCTATCCAACGGTCTCCGGCAATGCCGGCTTCACCCAAAGCGGCAGCGGCAGCGGCAGTGGCCGCAGCACGCAAGGCGGCGTCGTCAGCTCGGGCAGCGGCAGCCTTAGCCAATTCACCATGGGCCCGTCGCTCTCCTGGCAGGCCGACCTGTGGGGCCGTATCCGACGCCAGATCGAAAGCGATTCGGCGGCTGCCCAGGCCAGTGCTGCCGACCTCGCCAATGCCCGGCTGTCGGCCCAGGCCAACCTCGCGATCAACTATTTCTCCATGCGCATCTCCGAGCAGCGCATCCTGCTTTTCGAGGCGTCGGTCGCGGCCTTTGCCCGCTCCCTGCAGATCGTGCAGAACCAGCTCGACGCCGGCATCGTCTCGCGCGTCGACCTGGCGCAGGCGCAGACCCAGCTCGAGCAGACACGCGCCCAGCTCGTCGCCGAGAACATCAACCGTGCCCAGTTCGAACATGCGGTGGCCGTCCTGGCCGGCAAATCGCCGTCGGCTTTCACCATCGAGCCCGGCCCGCCGCCGCCGGACGACGTGCCGACATTCGATGCCGGGGTGCCGTCGGCGCTGCTCGAGCGGCGGTCCGACATCGCCGCCGCCGAACGGCTGATGGCGCAGGCCAACGCCCAGATCGGCGTGGCCGTGGCCGCGTACTATCCCGACATCACGCTCGCCAGCAGCGTCACGCTGGTGGCCAGCGGCCTGCTCCCGCTGTTGCAGCTCAGCAACGCGGTGTGGTCGGTCGGCCCGCAACTCGCCGCCACCCTGATCGACGGCGGCGCGCTCAAGGCGCAGGTCGAGGGCGCCCGGGCCAAATACGACGGCCAGGTCGCGAACTACCGCCAGACCATCCTGGTCGCCTTCCAGCAGATCGAGGATGCGCTCGTCCAGCAGCGCGTCCTGGTGCAGCAGGAACAGGTGCAGCGCGCCGCCGTTGCCGCCGCGCGCGATGCCGAACGGCTGTCGCTCAATCAGTACACCCAGGGCACCGTGCCCTACACCACCGTGGTGACGACCCAGACCGCCGCCCTCACCGCCGAGCAAAGTCTGCTCAATGTCCGTCTCAGCCGGCTCACCACCAGCGCCAACCTGGTGCTGGCGCTGGGCGGCGGCTGGCGCGACACCGACCTGCCGGCGCCCATGCCGATCGGCGGCCTCGACCAGACCCCTCAACCGCCAATCCCGAACGCGCAGAGCATCGCGCCGCAGCGGCAGTGGTGGAAGTTCTGGGGGCGTTAGGCTGGAGTCGCGCGCGCCCAGCTATTCGAGTTTGATCGCGGTGCGCTTGATGAAGGTCTGCCAGCGTTCGACTTCGGCGCGGATGGTGGCCATGAAGGACTCAGACGTGCCACCCATGGCGATGACGCCATCCTCGGCCAGCCGTCCCGAAACTTCCGGGCTTTTAAGCACGGCGTCGAGCTCGCTGTTCATGCGCCGCACGATCTCGTCGGAGATGCCCTTGGGTCCGATCATGCCGTGCCACAGGTTGAAGTCGAGCGTCGGATAGCCCTGCTCGCCGTAGGACGGAATGTCGGGCGCCGCCGCCAGCCGTTTCGTCGAGCTGATCGCGAGGCCGCGCAGCTTGCCGCTCTTGATGTAGGGCAGCATGGTCGTGGTGCCGCCGGTCAGGAACTGCAGGTTGCCGGCCAAAAGGTCGGTGAGCGCCGGCGCCGTGCCGCGATAGGGCACGTGCGTCGCCTTGATGCCGGCGGCGTCGAGGAAGAATTCGGTGCCGAGATGCACCAGCCCGCCCGGGCCGCTCGAGCCATAGGTGAGCTTGCCGGGCTCGCGCTTGCAGAGCTCGACCAGCTCCTTGAGCGTCTTGACGGGCAGCGTGGGGTTCACCGTGAGGACGGTCGGCTCGTCGGTGAACTGGCCGATCGCCACGATGTCGGCCAGCGAATCGAAGGAGGGCTTGTGCAGGATCGAATTGATCGTGTAGCTGCCCGAGATGGTAAGATAAGTGTATCCGTCGGGGGCTGCCTTGATCGCGGCCTCCGCGCCGAGGTTGCCGCCGGCGCCCGGCTTGTTCTCGACGATCATCGTCTGGCCAAGCCGCGCGCTCATCTTCTCGGCGATCAGCCGGCTGGTGAAGTCCGAGCCGCCGCCCGGCGCGAACGGCGCCACGAGCTTGATCGGCCGCGACGGCCAGGCCTCGGCCGAGGCCCGACCGGCAAGGCCCAGCACCGCGGCGGCGCCGAGCAGGCTGCGGCGACCGATCATGGCGCCGGCCACGGCACGCGGATCTCCTGCAGCGGCACGTGCTGCTGGGCGGCGTGCATGTCGGTCTCGCCGATGCCGCCCTGGGCGCGCGGGCGGGGCAGGGTGATCTTCACCGCGTTGACGAGGTCGAAGAAGCCGAAGGTGATGATGTTCTGGGTCGGCACGTTGTAGAGCTCGGACACCAGCTCCNTGGTGATCACGCCGCTCTTCTTCACCGCCTCGAAATCCTCCTTGGTCTTGAAGACGATATCGAGCGTGATCTCGAAGGGACCGGCGTTCTTGCTGCGGATCACCTTGGCGATGTCGCGCAGCGGGGTCGGGTGGATGGCCACGGTCAGATTTCCTCGTAGCGGATGGGGAACAACGCGGTGGGACTGTCGACTTTCATCAGGTGATAGACGTTGAACTCGCAGGCTTGTCCGAGCGGGATCTCGAGCGGCGTGAAGGGCGAGGCGAGGTTGCCCGCGGTGGCGATGCGCCCGGGATAGGGCGAGTGCATCAGGCTGGTGCGCGCCTTGCCGCAGATCGCGGTGGCGAGCGACTGGGTGGCCGCCGCGACCTCGACGATGATGCAAAGCTCGTGCGCCGGCGTCTTGACCGGCTCGAGCGCGCCCATCACGCCGTTCTTGCCGTAGAGATGGGGAATGATGCGGTAGGTCTCTTCCGGCACTTCGGCGAAGTAGGCGCGCGTGCCGGCCAGCACCTTGTCGAGAATGTCGTCGATCTGGGAGATGAAGATCGGATCGCGCGCGCCGGCGATGAAGATGCTGCGCCAGCCCGAGGTCTTCGCCCCTTCGAGCTTCACCGTGTAGTGCTTGGACGGCTCGAAGCGGCTGCCCGATACGCGCACGCGCCGGTCGGTCACCTGCTCGTACTTGCAGTTGGAGAGATCGAGCGTGCCGCCGGGGCCGGCCAGCAGGAAGGGATGGGTCTTTTCGTAGAGCGTGTGGGCGGCCACCGAGGCCGTGGTGCAGCGTTCGGCAGGATTGAGCGGCTCGATCTCGAAATGGTCGCGCCGCAGATAGCCCATGACGTTGCGGCCGACCGGCTCGGCGCAAAGCGCGCCGCATTCCATGATCTTGCCCATGTGCCAGGCGAGCGCCGGATCGAAGCCGGCGCGGATCGCCATCGCCGCGGTCGGCGAGGGATCGTAGGACCGTCCGGCCAGCACCACGTCGACGCCTTCGCTCTCATCGAGTGCCTTGACGAAGGGTTCGGCGCCCATCTGCGCCACGACCACGGTGGCCGCATCGATCTCGCGCTGGTCGAGCGGCGGCACGGGACCCAGCGGCTCGATGCAGCCGGCCTTGAGTTCTCGGGAGATGTGGCCCTTGTCGATGTCGGCATAGATCGAGGCGAGCTTGAAGTGCCAGCCGCGCTTCCTGGCGATATCCGCGATGATGTCGCGAAAGACATCGACGTGAAGGTTGGTGCCGTCGCCGCCGGCCGAGGAGATCAGCAGCGGGATCCTGGCTTCATGCTGTGCCGCCAGCAGGACCTCGATGTCCTTCACATAGGCTTCGCGGCTACAAGTCATCTCGCCGAGCCCGAGTTTCTGCGGGCCTGAATCGGTCGAGCCCGAATCGATGGTGATGGCATGCGGCTTCTGCGCCAGGCCCATCTTGAAGTGATCGACCGGGAAGCCGTAGCCCAGCATGCCTGACGGCGTGAGGATGCGGATCTCGTCGTTGCTGGCCGTCGTCATGGTGCTTTCCCTTCTGGAATGCAGGTGGTATACCACTGGCACAATGGATACGCTAGTGTCCGACGATCTTGCAGCGAGCGATGGCCAGAAGCTTTCGGTCGTGGCCTATGGCGCGCTGCTCGACATGATCCTGCGCGGCGCGATCGCGGCGGGCGAACCGGTCACCGAACGGCTGATCGCGGTGCGTCTCGGCATGTCGCGCACGCCCGTACGCGAGGCGGTGCGGCGGCTGGAAGGCGAAGGCACGCTCGAGCGCCAGCGCGGCGGGGCGCTGGTCGTGCGGCCCTACTCGATGGAGACATTCCTGCACGCGCTCGCGGTGCGTCGCCTTCTGGAGGGCGAAGCGGCGCGCCTGGCGGCGGGCAGGATCGCCCCTTCCGTCATCGCCGACGCCCGCGCGCGCATTGCACGCCTGCGCGACCAGGGTCTGGGCGATGTCGCGCGCCAGGACGACCGCGACTTCCATGCCGCCATCGCGGCGGCGTCGGGCAACCCGGTGCTGGCGACCACGATCGGCGATCTGCGCAAGCGCACAGCCATGTTCCGGCTGGGCCGCCTGCCCGAGCGCGTCGACCAGGTCTGCGACGAACACCTGGCGATCGTCGAGGCACTGGCCGCCGGCGACGGCGAAGCCGCCCGCACGGCCATGCAGACCCATATCGACAGTGTGCGGGCTCACCTTCTGCAGCGCCTGACGGCGATTTAAACCTGCCTCCCCCGTCATACGGCTAAGGCGTGGACACATCGTGTGATGCCGCCGCCTTCGCGATCGGTCGGTATTTTGGACTTTGGGGAAAATCGTTTACCCCCTCAATGGTGCTTACTTATTCCCATCCGGCATCGTTCAATCCAAAGTGATACTAAACTATTACTTGACGTATACTTAAGTTCGCGGTATGACATTCCCGTAGCCCGGCAGAGGGATTACCGCTTTGTCAGCCCCTTCGATGGTTCGACGCCGACGTCCCCCGCTCTCGGCCGACGGGCGGGGCCGCGGACTGCCGGCAGTGTCGCCAACCCGACGCCGTCGACGGTCAAAATGGGTAGCGGAAATTGCGGAAAATGCGGGAATTGATGGAAACGAGGTTTTGGAGTGCAGCCGCGTGACTTGCAAATCGCCAGCGGAAATTGCGGAAATTCCCTGCAAATACTTTGCCCGAAAAACTGCCCGCAGTTTCACCGTCTGGGAGGTGCCCCGAAGGGGGCGGAGGGGGAAGCCCCAGGGACAATCTTTGAAAATTTCAGATCGGAAATCGGCGAACACCTCGACTGCTGCCTTCCCCCCTCCGGCCCTGCGGGCCGCCTCCCCCGTATGACGGGGGAGGCTAGGAGACTAGGCTAACGCATGGCCGAGCCGGAGATCCGCAAGATCATCCATGTCGACATGGACGCCTTCTATGCGTCCGTGGAGCAGCGCGACGCGCCCGAGCTGCGCGGCAAGCCCGTGGCCGTCGGCGGCCGCGAGCGCGGCGTGGTGATGGCGGCGAGCTACGAGGCGCGCAAATTCGGCGTGCGCTCGGCCATGCCGTCGGCGACGGCCAAGCGGCTCTGCGCCGAGCTGGTGTTCGTCAAGCCACGCTTCGATATTTACAAGGAGGTGTCGCGCCAGATCCGCGAGATCTTCCTCGACTACACGCCGCTCGTCGAACCGCTGTCGCTCGACGAGGCCTATCTCGACGTCACGACCAACCTCAAGGGCATGCCGCTGGCGAGCGAGATCGCCCGCGAGATCCGCGCCCGTATCCTCGAGCGCACGGGCCTCACCGCCTCGGCCGGCATCTCCTACAACAAGTTCTTGGCCAAGCTCGCCTCCGACCATCGCAAGCCCAACGGCCAGACGGTGATCCCGCCCGAGAAGGGGCCGGCCTTCGTCGAGGGCCTGCCGGTGGCCAAGTTCCATGGCGTCGGGCCGAAGACGGCGGAAAAGATGAATCGGCTGGGCATCCATAGCGGCGCCGACCTCAAGGCGCAGTCGCTGGAATTCCTCGAGCAGTATTTCGGCAAGGCGGGGACCTACTACTACGCCATTGCCCGCGGCCAGGACGATCGCCAGGTCGTACCCAACCGGCCGCGCAAATCGGTCGGTTCGGAGACGACCTTCATGCAGGATCTCGACCGGCCGGCCGAGATCGAGGAGGGCATTGCCTCGGTGCTGGAGGATGTCTGGTCCTACTGCCAGCGCACCGGCGCCGCCGGCCGCACCGTCACGGTGAAGATCAAGTACGCCGATTTCCAGATCGTGACCCGCAGCCGCACCTTGCCCGAGCCGGTCGCGAGCCGGGAGATCCTGGAACGGACCAGTATCGAGCTGGTGCGCACCGTTTTCCCTTTGGAAAAACGGGTGCGGCTCCTGGGCGTGTCGCTGTCGAACATGAGCAACGGCCCTGAGCCCGCGCCGCCGCAACTGACCCTGGGACTCTAGAGCGATGATCGACAAGCTCGAATATCTCCTGGCGCTGGCGCGCGAGCGCAATTTCGGTCGGGCCGCCGAGCAGTGCGGCGTGACGCAGCCGACCTTCTCGGCCGGCATCAAGCAGCTCGAAGACACGCTGGGCGTCATGCTGGTGCAGCGCACCTCGCGCTTCCTCGGTTTCACCTCGGAAGGCGAGCGCGTCCTCGATTGGGCGCGCGGCATCGTCGCCGACACCCGCGCCATGCGCCAGGAAATGCAGACTCTGAAGAAGGGCCTGAGCGGGCATCTCAAGATCGCGGCGATCCCGACCGCGCTCGCCATGGTCTCGACGCTGACCACGCCCTTTCGCGCCAAGCATCCCAACGTGAAGTTCACCGTCCTGTCGCGCACCTCGGCGGAGGTGTTGTCGATGCTGGAGAATCTCGAAGTCGATGCCGGCCTGACCTATATCGACAACGAGCCGCTGGGCCGCATGCGCGCCGTGCCGCTTTATCTCGAGCAGTATCGCCTGCTGACGTCGGAGAGCAGTCCGCTCGGCGACCGCGACAAGGTGAGCTGGGCGGAGGTTGCCAAGATCCCGCTTTGCCTGCTGACGCCGGACATGCAGAACCGGCGCATCATCGACAATCTGCTGCATGCTGCCGGCGGCCGGCCCGAGCCCACGCTCGAATCCAACTCCATGATCGTGCTGTTCTCGCATGTCCGCACCGGTCGCTGGGCCAGCGTCATGCCGGAGAAGCTCGCCGACACGCTCGGCCTGACCGAGCGCTTGCGGTCGATCCCCATCGTCGAGCCGGAGGTGGTGCACAAGATCGGTCTGGTCGTGCCGCCGCGCGAGCCGATGGCGCCGCTGGCGAGCGCCTTGGTGGCCGAAGCCAGCTCACTGGCAAAATCGATGATGTGATACCGGTGGTGGTAGCAGAAAGCCTTGTGCCCCCTATTACTTGATCTCAATCATAGACCAATCCAGCTTGAGCTAATGAAGTCGATAGATTTATTCTATCGCGTCACAGGACAGCTTTATTGAGAGTGAAGCGACGCCCGCAGATCATGACCGCCCAAGAAGAGCCAGCCTGCCAGCCGGCCGCTGGGAAATCTGGGGTGGAGCGAAGCAATGCCGGCATGGAGCGACGCTCAGGCCAGCGAGATCATTCGTCGTCATTCGGCTCGTGAAGGTGCGCTGCTGCCGATCCTGCACGACGTGCAGGCGGCGTTCGGCTGTGTGCCCGCCCAGGCCGTGCCCCTCATCGCCGACGCCCTCAATCTCACGCGCGCCGAAGTGCACGGCGTCGTCTCATTCTATCACGACTTTCGCGACAAGCCGGCCGGCCGTCACGTGCTGAAGCTCTGCCGCGCTGAAGCCTGCCAGTCGATGAATAGCGAGGCGTTGGCGCAGAAGGTGCTCGATCGCTTCGACCTCGACTGGGGCGAGACAACGCCTGACGGCCGGGTCACCGTCGAAGCGATCTATTGTCTGGGCCTCTGCGCCTGCGCGCCCTCGGCCTTGCTGGATGGCGAACCGATGGCGCGGCTGACGCCGCAGTCGATCGACGAGATCGCACGGCAGGTCGACCGATGACCACGCGCATCTTCGTGCCGCGAGATGCCGCGGCCCGGGCCGTCGGCGCCGACAAGGTCGCCGCCGCGATCCTGGACGAAGCCAGGCGCCATAGTCTCGGCGTGGAGATCGTGCGCACCGGCTCGCGTGGCCTGTTCTGGCTCGAGCCGATGATCGAGGTCGAAACGCCGGGCGGCCGCATCGCCTTCGGACCGGTGACGGTGGCAGACGTGCCTGACCTGTTCGCGGACGGCTTGCCGCCGAGCGCCGGCCATCCGCTGTGCGTCGGCCGGCCTGAGGAGATTCCCTTCCTCAAGCGCCAGACGCGCATCACCTTTGCGCGCTGCGGCATCACGGATCCGCTGTCGCTCGCCGACTATCGCGCCCATGGCGGCTATCGCGGCCTCGAGCGCGCCAGGAGGCTCGGTGCTGCCGCGACAGTGGAAGAAGTCGTGAAATCGGGCCTGCGTGGTCGCGGCGGCGCGGGCTTTCCGACCGGCATCAAGTGGAAGACCGTCGCCGACACGCCGGCCGACCGCAAATACATCGTCTGCAATGCCGACGAGGGCGATTCGGGCACCTACGCCGACCGCATGATCCTGGAAGGCGATCCCTTCCTGCTGATCGAGGGCATGACCATCGCGGGCTTCGCGGTCGGGGCGACCAAGGGTTACGTCTACATCCGCTCGGAATATCCCGATGCCATCCGCACCATGGAGCGCGCCTTGGTGCTCGCCGAGGCCGACGGTCTTTTGGGCGCCGCGGCCGGCTTCGACATCGAAGTGCGCGTCGGCGCCGGCGCCTATGTCTGCGGCGAAGAGACGTCGCTGCTGGAAAGCCTCGAAGGCAAGCGCGGCCAGGTGCGCGCCAAGCCGCCGCTGCCCGCCCATAAAGGCCTGTTCGGCCGGCCGACGGTGATCAACAACCTGATCTCGTTGGCCACGGTGCCGGCGATCCTGGCCGACGGCGCCGAGCACTATGCGGCGTTGGGCATGGGCCGTTCGCGCGGCACCATGCCGATCCAGCTCGCCGGCAATGTCCGGCAGGGCGGGCTGTTCGAGGCCGCCTTCGGCCTCACCCTGGGCGAGATCGTCGAGGATATCGGCGGCGGCACGCAGAGCGGCCGGCCGGTGCGCGCCGTGCAGGTCGGCGGACCGCTGGGCGCCTATTTTCCGCGCGCGCTGTTCGACACGCCGTTCGACTACGAGGCCTTTGCCGCGCGCGACGGGCTTATCGGCCATGGCGGTGTCGTGGTGTTCGACGACACGGTCGACATGGCGCACCAGGCGCGCTTTGCGCTGGAATTCTGCGCCATCGAATCCTGCGGCAAGTGCACGCCCTGCCGCATCGGCGCGGTGCGCGGCACCGAGACCATGGACAAGATCATCCGCGGCGAGCGCACCGCGGCCAACCTCGCGCTGATCACCGACCTCTGCCAGACGCTGAAATTCGGCTCGCTCTGCGCCTTGGGCGGCTTCACGCCCTATCCGGTGATGAGCGCCATCAAGCATTTCCCCGAAGATTTTAACCGCCAAGAACCCCGCAATTCTGGCCTCGCGGCATAAAGAGGAGAGCGTCATGTCGCTCGTTCAGGAAACCGACTACGGCACGCCACGCAGCCGCGCGATGGAAGAGGTTCGACTCACAATCGACGGCCAGACAGTCACCGTGCCGACCGGGACCTCGATCATGCGCGCGGCCATGGATGCCGGCATAAAAGTGCCCAAGCTCTGCGCTACCGATTCGGTGGAAGCCTTCGGCTCCTGTCGTCTTTGCCTGGTCGAGATCGCCGGCCGAGCCGGAGCGCCCGCTTCCTGCACCACGCCGGTTGCGCCCGGCATGGTCGTGTCGACCCAGACCGAGCGGCTGAAGCAGGTCCGCAAGGGCGTGATGG
>JGI12053J15887_10000243_pt1 | contig 20490 bp, 16 predicted proteins | sample MedBloCAOM1_O3_FD_15887 | JGI IMG/M metagenome (IMG submission 15887)
CCCGCCGATCCACTGCGCGCTTTGATCTCGCTGGTCAACGTCAGTTTGTTCCGGCGAGACAGCCGAGGGTGCGCTGAACATGGTGGGTAGGAGATCGCTGGGGCGCCCGTTCGGGTGGCTCTGGGCGGCGTATGCGGTCAGCGCGTTCGGCACGTGGCTCGCGTTCGACGCGTTCCCTTTGATCGCGATCCTCGTGCTGCACGCCGGGCCGACCGAGGTGTCGGTGCTGGCGGCTGCGGGGCTGGCGGTGGGTGCGGCGGTAGCGGTGCCGCTCGGACCGTGGGTGGAGTTCCGCCGCAGGCGGCCGGTGATGGTTGCGATGGACCTGATCCGGTTCGCAGCGTTGATAAGCGTCCCCGCTGCATTCGCCCTCGGCTGGCTCACCTTCGTGCAGCTCCTGGTCGTGGCGGTCATCGTCGGCGCAGCCAATATCGCCTTCAAGGCGGCCAGCGGCGCATGTCTGAAAACGCTCGTGCGACCGGAGGACCTGCTCGTCGCGAATGGGCGCTTGGAGTCGACGACCTGGACCGCCACCGCGCTCGGCCCGCCGCTCGGCGGGGCCATGATTGGGCTGTTCGGCCCGGTGACGACCGTGGTGGCTGATGCCGTCAGCTTCCTGCTCTCGGCGGTGGGGATCCGCGCGATCGGTGGGAAGGAACCGCCTCCCGCGCGAACCGATGCACCACGGCTCCGAGCCGGCGACCTGCTCGAAGGGTGGCGATACATCCTGACCCACCCGGCCCTGCGCCCGCTGTTCTTCAACACGATCCTCGTCAACGGCCTGATCATGGCGACCTCGCCGCTGCTCGCCGTCCTCATGCTGGGCCACCTCGGGTTCACACCCTGGCAGTACGGCCTCGCGTTCGGAGCACCCTGCGTCGGCGGTCTCATCGGCTCACGACTGGCCCGCCGACTCGTCGCGCGGTTCGGGCAGCACAAGATCATGCTCACCGCCGGGGCACTGCGTGCGTGCTGGTCACTCGGGTTGGCCTTCATCCGCCCCGGCGCTGCCGGGCTCGTGCTCGTCATCGCCGCCGAGCTTGGGCTGATCACCTGCATGGGCGTGTTCAACCCGGTGTTCGCCACCTACCGGCTCAACCAAACCGCGACAGACCGAGTCGCCCGCACCCTGTCCGCGTGGTCAGTCACCAGCAACGCCACCATCGCCGCGCTGACCGCCCTGTGGGGGATGCTGGCCAGCATCACCAGCCCCCGCACCGCGATCGCGATCGCCGGTCTCCTCCTCCTGACAACCCCGCTTCTGCTCCCCCGCCACGACCACACGCCACAGCACGAGCAGGAATACGTCATGCGAAACAACAACTAGCCACCGTTAACCGCCGATGAGCTGCTCGGCGAGTTGGTATAGGCCGATCAGGAGCAAACCGCCGGCGGCGAGCTGCCCTGCCGCCTCGCGGAACCGTTCACCGACCCGCGCGCCGAGGAATAGTCCGAGCTGCGAAGCAATCAACCCTTGAAGGGCGATGGCGACGAAGCCGGCCGCGATTGAAATATGGGCAAGGCCAAGACCGAAGCCTGCCACGAGCTCGTCCGGACTGATCGAGATGCCAAGTCCAATGAGCCCGAACACGCTCTCGCTAATCCGTTTGCGAACGCGCTCGACCTCATGGGTGTCCCGGTCTAGCAGTAAATAAGCTCCTAGCAGGACGAAGACGCCGGCGCCCACGTAATCTGCCGGCTCACCGATCGCCTGGGCGAGTTCCGCGCCGAGCACTAAGCCGACGAACATCGCGCCGACCTGGCACGTAGCGAGCACTAGTGAGACCCGCCATCGTGCCCGACCGGTCAGTCCCAGAGCGCCGAGGGCGGTAGAGACGGAGAGCACNTCTAGACCCAATGGCAATACGAAGACCGCGGTCTTGATAAGTGATCCTAGCATAGCAGGATATGACCTCTATCAATGAGAATGCCCTGGAGATACNTTCTCACTGAAATCACCTCAGACGGGCCAACGAGGAACCCTATGGGACGCCGGTCACCGTCTCGTCGNCACCTGAGAATGCTGACTGACTGGCTGCGCCCACCGGTCGGCTTCAAGCGCTGGATGGTCGAGTGATCGGGAAACTCCCGACCAAATTAGCCTGTTCGGCCCTGACAATCCTCAGCTACTGGTACGACTTGAGCAGGAGTGCAGTGGGCGAAGATGAGCACACCTATAAGAGTGACGTCTGGCATCGGCTCACGGCATCAAATGCCCAATCAAGTCGGGTTAGCACCGCCCGGCGCGTCCCTGCGTCATCTTGGCGCCGAGTTGACGTGATCACTTCGATGGATGGTCCCTCACGCTGTACCGTTCCCCGACAGCTTCTCTCGCCAGGGCTGGAGCTTACAGACGGCCTATGGCGCTGGTCTTTCCCCACCTACCGCGTGGTGAGCGCGCCACTGCTCGGAGTGGGACATCGATGGCACCCGGAGATCGGAGATCGCGCGACCCATGGGCAACTTAGTTCGTCTTCTGTTGTTCGTGCTACCGCTGGGCCTCGACACGTTCGCGATCGCCGCTGCCGTGGGTGCGAGCCGGCCGTCCCGCCAGGCTCGCTGGAGGATCTCAGCGATCTTTGCCATTTTTGAAGGCGGTATGCCATTGCTGGGTCTCGCCCTCGGCGCGTCTCTGGGGCATACAGTCGGGAGCGCCGCAGACTACCTCTCGGGTGGCCTGCTTGCTGCACTCGGTAGCTACTTATGGTGGGCCAATGACGGAGACGATGATGATGACGAGGTGGCGAAGGCGCGGCGACTCGCCAACGCGCGTGGCCTCGCCCTAGTCGGGCTCGCGTTATCGATTAGTCTCGACGAACTGGCAATCGGCTTCAGCCTCGGCCTCGGCGCCAGCGTAACGGTACCCGCCGCCACCGTTGCCGTCATCGCAATCCAAACACTGGTCGTCTCTCAGCTAGGGCTGTCCTTCGGCGTCCGGATCAGCGAACACGTGCGCGAGCGCATCGAACGCTTCACTGGCCCCGTCCTGGTTATTCTCGGCATCTATCTGCTTGCCGAAGCGCTCGTCCTTATCAGGCTGGTCACTGCACGCGACGCCGTGGTCGCCACTATCCTCATACTCGTCCTGGGTGCTGTCGCGATCTACCTCCGCTACGAGGCTCGATCCCAGCGCCTCCGGCCATGGCACCGCGAGCTTCATGGTGACCTTCGGTCGGGCTACGGGCGCCAACGGGCCGCGGAGAGGAAACCCCGGCCTCCGGTGCTGCGCTGACCTACTTCTGCTTGCGCCGGAACAGCCGGATCAGCGGGTCGAAGCGGAGATCCACCACGCGCTCCTTCATCGGAATCAGAGCATTGTCCGTGATCTTGATGTGTTCAGGGCAGACTTCGGTGCAGCACTTGGTGATGTTGCAGAATCCCAGGCCATGCTCATCCTGTGCGGCCCGTTTGCGATCCACGCCTTCCTCGTCGGCAGCATCCAGCGGGTGCATGTCAAGTTCGGCGATGCGCATGAGAAAGCGCGGCCCGGAAAAATTCTCTTTGTTCTCCTCGTGATCACGGATCACGTGACAGGTGTTCTGGCACAGGAAGCATTCAATGCACTTGCGGAACTCCTGCGAGCGCTCCACATCCACTTGCTGCATCCGGTACTCGCCAGGCTCCACTCCCTTCGGCGGCATGAAGGACCGCACCTCGCGTGCCTTGCGATAGTTGTATGACACGTCCGTGACGAGGTCGCGGATGACCGGAAAAGTCCGCATTGGAGTGACCGTCACCGGCTGTTGCGGCGGCAACGTGGACATCCGCGTCATGCACAGCAGTCGCGGCCTGCCGTTGATCTCGGCGCTGCACGATCCGCACTTGCCCGCCTTGCAGTTCCACCGCACCGCGAGGTCGGGAGCCTGGGTGGTCTGCAGGCGGTGAATCACATCCAGGACCACCTCGCCTTCATTGACCTCCACGTCGAAGTCGACCAGATCCCCGCCATCGGTGTCACCCCGCCATACCCGGAAATGCCGCTGCTTGCCCATGTCAGTCCGTCCCTCCGGGGAGCTCGTCAGCGGTGAAGTACTTCTTCAGCTCATCAAGCTCGAACAGTCCGCTGAGATCCGTGCGCATCGGCACCTGTTCCTGGTGTTCGACGCGAACGCTGCCGTTGGTGTGCTGCGAGCACACCAGCAAGACATGGCGCCAGTCCGCATCCATCGCCGGGTAGTCGTCTCGAGTGTGGCCGCCCCGGCTTTCCGTGCGCTCCAGCGCGGCTCGTGCGACGCACTCGCTTACCGCCAGCATGTTGCGTAGGTCCAGGGCAAGATGCCAACCGGGATTGAACTGACGGTGGCCTTCCACTACAACGTGTTGGGCACGCTGACGCAGTTCGTCGAGCTTCTTCAGCGCGAGTTGTATCTCGTCTGCTGTGCGGATGATGCCGACGAGGTCGTTCATGATCTGCTGGAGATCCTGCTGCAGCAGGTAGGGGTTCTCGGCATCGGCGCTGTGCTCGGCACGGAAGGGGCTAATCGCCCGCTGCGCCGCAGCGTCGACGTCGGCCTCGTGGACCGCCGGCCGACGCGCGCCGAGGGAGTCGACGTACGTCGCCGCTCCGAGGCCGGCCCGGCGACCGAACACGAGCAGGTCGGACAACGAGTTACCGCCCAGCCGGTTCGAGCCGTGCATGCCACCGGCGACCTCACCGGCGGCGAACAGACCGCGCACCGAGGCTGCCGCGGTGTCCGGGTCGACCTGCACGCCACCCATCACGTAGTGGCAGGTAGGTCCGACCTCCATGGGTTCGGCGGTGATGTCGACGTCGGCCAGTTCCTTGAACTGGTGATACATCGAGGGAAGTCGCTTGGTGATGACCGCAGCCGACAGCCGGGTAGAGACGTCGAGCAGCACGCCGCCATGCGGCGATCCACGGCCGGCCTTGACTTCGGAGTTGATCGCGCGTGCAACCTCGTCACGAGGTAGCAGTTCCGGCGGCCTGCGGTTGTGCTCTGAATCGTCGTACCAGCGGTCTGCCTCCTGCTCCGAAGTCGCATACTGATTTTTAAAGACCTCGGGGATGTAGTCGAACATGAACCTCTTGTTCTCGGAGTTGCGTAACACCCCCCCGTCACCGCGGACCGATTCGGTGACCAGGATCCCCTTCACGCTCGGCGGCCAGACCATCCCGGTGGGATGGAACTGGACGAACTCCATATTGATCAACGCAGCGCCGCANCGCAGCGCNAGCGCGTGTCCATCCCCGGTGTACTCCCACGAGTTACTGGTGACTTTGAAAGCCTTGCCGATGCCGCCCGTGGCCAGTACCACCGCAGGAGCATCGAACTGGACGAAGCGGCCGGTCTCGCGCCAGTAGCCGAACGCCCCGGCCACCGCGTCGGCGTCGGTGAGCAGGTCCGTGATCGTGCACTCGGCGAAAACCTTGAGGTTGGCCTCATAGTCACCATGTTGAACGAAATCATCCTGCTGCAGCGACACGATCTTCTGTTGCAGGGTACGGATCAGCTCCAGGCCCGTGCGGTCACCGACGTGCGCCAACCGCGGGTACTCATGCCCACCGAAATTGCGTTGGCTGATCTTGCCGTCCTTGGTGCGGTCGAACAGTGCACCGTAAGTCTCCAGTTCCCATACCCGCTGCGGCGCTTCCTTCGCGTGCAGCTCGGCCATCCGCCAGTTGTTGAGGAACTTGCCCCCCCGCATGGTGTCCCGAAAATGAACCTGCCAACTGTCCCGAGGGTTCGCGTTGCCCATCGATGCCGCGATCCCTCCTTCGGCCATCACGGTGTGGGCTTTGCCGAACAACGATTTGCAGACAACAGCGGTGCGCTTGCCCAGCTCACGGGCCTCGATCGCAGCGCGCAGCCCGGCGCCGCCCGCGCCGATCACCACGACGTCATAGTCGTGCCGCTCGATCTCGCTCATAGGTAGGTATTCTCTCGTTTAGTTGAACAGGCGTAGGTCCGCTATCCAGCCCGCCGAAACAGCCATGATGTAGAAGTCCGTGAGCATCACCGTGATCAGCGACGTCCAGGCGAACTGCATGTGGCGTCCGTTGAGCGTGGACAGCTTTGTCCACAACCAGTACCGCACGCGATGCTGGGAGAAGTGCTTGAGCCGCCCTCCGAAGATGTGCCGGCACGCGTGGCACGACAGTGAGTACAGCCACAGCATGGTCACGTTCACCAGTAGGATCAGCGAGCCCAGCCCAACGCCGAAACCGCCGGCGGCAGGGAAGAACGCCAGCGCGGCGTCATAGGTATTGATCAGCAGCAGTAAGCTGGCGAGGTAGAAGAAGTACCGATGCAGATTCTGCAGGATCAGCGGAAACCGGGTCTCCCCGGTGTACTTCTTGGCCGGCTCGGTCACTGCACATCCCGGCGGCGACTGGAGAAACGCCCGGTAGCCAGCTTTGCGATAGTAGTAACAGCTGGCCCGGAATCCAGCGAGGATTGGGAAGATCAGGATCGGTAACGGCAACGCCAGCGGGAACGCTGGCAGGAACTTCCCCAAATGCGAAGAGCCCGGTGCACACGAATCACTCACGCAAGGCGAGTACAGCGGGGTGAGGTAGTGGTATTCGCCGACCCAGTAGTCAGCCCGCATGAACAACCGGACTGTCGTATAGATGATGAAGGCGCCGAGCACGATGGCAGTCACCAACGGTGACACCCACCATCGGTCGGTGCGCAGAGTCCGTGCGGAGATCGCTACCCGACCGGACTGTGCCTGACCAGGTTGGGCGATCCCCGANGGCGGGGGCGATGAGGTGGTAGTCATGACGTCGATTCAGGGTCAGGGGCAACAGGCCAGCGTGGTCAGGTTCAGCCTGCGGCGACAGCCGCCNTCCAGCAAATCGCCCCTGGNCNGCGGCGCACGCGGCGATGACTCACGGTAAACCCAGTCGGTGGCAGGCGTCCAAGACATGGTGGCGCTGGACTCGATAGGGATAGGCTATGGATGTGCAGCTCCAGCAACTGGTGTACTTCCTGGCCGTCGCTCGGACCCGCCACTTCACCCGAGCCGCGGAACTCACGCACGTCGCCCAACCGTCGCTAAGCAAACAGATTCACTGCTTGGAGCGCGAACTGGGCAGCGAGCTGTTCCATCGAGCCCGGGGCAACGTGACTCTCACACCAGCCGGAGAGGTCCTCGTCCCCTTCGCCAAGCGAATCCTCGCTGACGTCGAGACCGCCCGGCTGCAGGTAAACGAGCTCGCCGAGCTTCGCCAGGGGCGACTGCGGCTAGGTGCCACCCCCAGCCTATGCACCGGACCGCTGGCCCATGCACTCGCCAGCTTCCGCCTCCGCTACCCCGGCATCCAACTCGTCATCGATGAGAGCGGATCCCGCGACCTCGTACGGCAACTCGCCGAAGGAGCCATCGACCTGGCGATGATCACCTCGCCGGTGCATCGAGGAGATCCCACCCTGGATACCGTCCCGATCCTGCGCGAGCAACTCACCGTTGCCGTGCCGCGCAGCATGGACCTCGGCTTCGACTCGTTTCGAATCGCGGACCTCCGGGACCGCCCGTTGGTGATGTTCAGGGAAGGCTACGACCTCAGGTCGATGACCCTCACGGCCTGTCAGCGGGCTGGTTTCCAGCCACGGTTCGCCATCGAGGGAGGCGAGATGGACGCGGTGCTCAGCTTCGTCGAGGCCGGAATCGGCGTCGCCGTGGTTCCCAGCATGGTTCTCCCGAGCCGCCCCAAACTTCGTGGCGTCCCATTCGTCCCTCCGAGTCCTATCCGGACGATTTCGCTTGCTCACCGCACCGACGTGCGCCCAACCCGAGCCGCTGAAGAGTTTCGCTGCACGCTGTTGCAACTCCTCGGCAGCTCGCACGCGCGGGGCGACCTTCCCGCCGGAGTCGAGTTCATCGTCCCTGGCGAGCCATGCAGTGATCAGTCGGGACGGGGCTCAACTTCGCTGGGTCCGCGATCTGGGCCGAGTTCGTCGCGTACGACCCGCCAAGCCAACCCCTCGGAATAGCCCTTCCGGGCCAGCATCGCACCCAGTCTGCGCGCCAGGGAGCTTGCGTCCCGCACGGTGGTGGTACGTAGCTTGCGCTGGACCAGTTCGCGGGCCCGCTGCTCCTCATCCTCGGGTCGCACCCCTGCCACCGCGTGGTCCGCGATTTCGCTAGACACTCCTTTGCGTTGGAGCTCGGTGCGCAACGCTCTCCTACCCAGGCCCCGGTGGCGGTGCGCGGAGTGCACCGCCGACTCGGCGAAAGCGGCATCATCGATCAGGCCTACCTCGCTCAGACGGTCGAGCACCGGCTCGCCGACCTCCTCGGGAATCCCGCGCCTGCGCAGCGCATCGGCCAGCTCGGCGCGGCTTCGCGGCCGCGCCGTAAGCAGCCGTAGGCAGATTCCCTGCACCTGCGCTGCTGGACCCATCTCCCAGGTATCCGTGGAGTCGTCCACGGAGTCGCTGGGCTCGGCGCGGCGCCCGCTCATCACAGCTCCTGACACCCCGGTGCGGGCGGGGCACATCAGAAGTCCACCGGGGCGGGCACGGTCTGGTCGTCGTCCAGCTTCGCCCCGATGCCGAGCTTGTCCTTGATCCGCTTTTCGATTTCGGCAGCCATGTCCGGATTGTCGCCGAGGAACTTGCGGGCGTTCTCTTTACCCTGACCCAACTGATCGCCCTCGTAGGTGTACCAGGCACCCGACTTGCGGACGATTCCCTGCTCCACACCCATATCGATCAGCGAACCTTCCTTACTTATTCCATGGCCATACAGAATATCGAATTCCGCTTGTTTGAATGGTGGAGAGCACTTGTTCTTCACTACTTTGACGCGGGTCCGGTTGCCTACTGCGTCCGAGCCGTCCTTGAGCGTCTCAATCCGACGGATGTCCAACCGTATCGAGGCGTAGAACTTCAGCGCCTTGCCGCCGGTNGTNGTCTCCGGGGAGCCAAAGAAGACCCCTATCTTCTCCCGGAGCTGGTTGATGAAGATNGCGGTGGTGCCTGAGTTACTCAGCGCACCCGTGATCTTTCGNAGCGCCTGGCTCATGAGCCGAGCCTGCAGGCCGACGTGCGAGTCGCCCATCTCGCCTTCGATCTCCGCCCGTGGCACCAGGGCTGCCACCGAGTCGATGACCACGACGTCGAGCGCACCAGAACGGATCAGCATGTCCGTGATCTCCAGCGCCTGTTCCCCGGTATCGGGTTGGGAAACCAGCAGTGCGTCGGTGTCCACGCCGAGCGCTTTCGCATAGTCGGGATCCAGCGCATGCTCGGCGTCGATGAACGCGGCGATCCCGCCAGCACGCTGGGCGTTGGCCACCGCGTGCAGCGCAACCGTCGTCTTCCCGGAGGACTCCGGGCCGTACACCTCTACCACCCGGCCGCGGGGCAGGCCGCCGATGCCCAGCGCCACATCCAAGGCGATGGACCCGGTGGGGATCACCTCGATGGGCGCGCGACCCTCGTCGCCCAGCCGCATCACCGAGCCCTTGCCGTGCTGCTTGTCGATCTGTGCCAAGGCGATCTCGAGCGCCTTCTCCCGGTCCAGTCCTGGTGCCATCTGACGGCCCACCTCGCTGATCGGTTCTTCTGGGTCGGCGCCGACGCTAAGCGATAGGTCTGACACTTCGCGGCGACACAGGCCGGATCTGTGGACAGGGCTCCGGCTGTGGACAACACAGTAGGCGAACACCTGTTCGACGTCGGGAGCGACACGCCGGTGTGCGATCCTCACTCGCCCACCGGCACCAGGGAGTAGACGACCGGTCAGCGCCGCGCTTCAGGGACGTCGAATGCGGTGCACACCACGGTCCATATCCGCTTGGTGTCAATCCCCGCCTCCAGCGCTGCGTTCACCGTCCGACCGCCAAGCTCGGCGAACACATGATCATGCGCTAGTGCGGCTGCCCGGGCCGGGCCGAATTCCTCGTCCATCCGCTGCCGGAAGTGGGTTATCCGCATCCCTCCAGGTTAAGTACCCGCTTGCAGCTACCGTGATGGGGTGTTCGTCCAGGACGACCCGACCGGACTGTCTTCCACCGCCGGACAACTGGTGATCCTTTTCGGTTTGCTCTGCGCTCTGGCGGTGCTCATCCGCTGGTGGTGGCAGCAGCGGCGCTGATCGGCGTGGCGCGGATCGGGTGTCCAGCCGCGGTCAGGCAGCGACCCGTGGCGAGCTCGAAGCGCCAGCCATGCAAGGCGCAAGTGAGGACCCCGCCGGAGACACTGCCGAACTTGGCGAGATCGGCCCGCAGGTGCGGGCAGCGGCGTTGCACCCGCCAGCCGTCCAGGTTGATATCGGAACCGTCGTCGTTGCACTGGTCGTACCAGTTCTCGACGTAATCGATGCGCTCCTGGGACAGGCATTTGAAGAAGATGTAGACGAACTCGTTGTACTGCCCGACCCGGCTGGCCCGGAACCGCAGGGAGAGGAACAGGCTGTTCGACCAGTCCACCTCGCGGCGGGCCACGTTGGTGGCGACCAGGTCAGCCGAGGTGGACAGCCGGTAGCGGCAGTGCTCGCCGGCGAACTCGCGTACCTCGCGGGTGATGAAGTCGATCACTAACGGGCGCTCACCGACGTCGAGACGTACGGGACCGCCGACTCCTGTGCAGATGTTTTCGGCCCGCTTGAGCAGCGGCTCCCACCACTGTTTGAGCTGCTCGAGCAAGTCAGCAGGCACCGGCGCCCGGCTGGCCCGTTCCTGCGCCAGAGCAGGCTGTGCGCGGCTCTGGTATTCGCGCAGATAGGCGGTCTTCTCGCCGAAGATGTACTCGATCTCGGCGGCCGAGTGCCGGTGGGTGAGCTCGCAGCGCGAGCCGTCCAGTTCGGCGACGCTTCCCGGCAGCAGCAGGTGCGCCGACACCGCAGGACGCGCCGAGGCGAGTTCGGCCAGGAACTCCATCTGGTCGGTGAAGATGCTGTCCCCGTCGGGGCCGATCCCGTTGAGCTCGAACAGCTCCTCGTCGAGGAAGCACGGCGGGCCGGCGGTGGGAAACACGTGCGCGGCGCCCATGGCGTCGATGTAACGCAGCGCCCGCTCGGTCTGCCCGGCCCGCTTGCGGCGGGCGAACTCCTTGCGCGCGCCCGCGGGCAGGTCGTAGACCATCGGCCACCAGATCGCGCCGGAGAACTGGGTGAAGTATCCGTGCACCTCGCCGAAGTCCCTCAGTTGCTCGATGTCCAGCGGATGGGCGTCGTTCTGGTTGAGAATCACGGTGCGGCCGTCGTCCAAAGACAGCGCCGAGTCACCGATCGGCCCGTCACTGGGCCCGGTCAGTGAAGTGATCATGATGCGCAGCCCGTCGCGTTGCACCGGGACACCTGACTGCGTGCGCAGAAAGCTCTGGAACCCGACACCGGCGAGCTCACGCTCCAACTCGTCAGTCGGGTAATCCGGGAGCAGCACTGTGATGTCCTTGCGCACATGCCGACGCAGTAGCTCAGCGTCGAAGTGGTCGCGGTGCAGGTGCGAGACATAGAGGTAGTCGGCCTGTCCGAGGGCGTCCCAGTCCAGATCGCTGTTGTCCGGGAAGGGGAACCACGAACCGAAGAAAGCTGGGTTCACCCAGGGATCACAGAGCACACTGCCGGCAGCCGTCTCGATGAACAGCCCAGCGTGCCCCACTCCGGTCACCCGCATGTTCTCTCCCTTCGCGGCGTACCCGCCAGATGGTGCCATCCGCTGTCTGCGTCTGATCCGACCGGCGCAGGCATACGCTGCGCACAGCAACGAGTGACACCAAGCGGGAGGAGGCCACCACTGTGACCGAGGTGTTCCGATCCGGTGACCATGAGCAGGTCGTATTCTGCCGCGACGAGCCTTCGGGCCTACGCGCCATCATCGCCATCCACTCCACCGCGCTCGGGCCGGCGCTGGGCGGCACCCGGTTTCACCCCTACCGCAGCGAAGACGACGCCCTCGCTGACGTGCTGCACCTGTCCTGCGCGATGTCCTACAAGAACGCGCTCGCCGGGTTGGATCACGGCGGTGGCAAGGCCGTCATCCTCGGCGACCCCACCCGAGACAAGACCGAGGTGCTGCTGCGCGCCTACGGGCGCTTCGTCCAGTCTCTGGGCGGCCGCTACATCACCGCATGCGACGTCGGAACCTACGTCGAGGACATGGACGTCATTGCCAGGGAGTCCGCGTTCGTCACCGGGCGGTCGTTGTCCCATGGTGGCGCCGGTGACTCCTCGATTCTGACCGCCTTCGGCGTCTTTCAAGGCATGCGCGCAGCCGCCCAACAGGTCTGGGGGACGCCCACTTTGTCCGGACGTCGGGTGGGTGTAGCTGGGGTCGGCAAGGTCGGCCGACTTCTCGTTGACCACCTGCTGGCGGACGGCGCGTTGGTGATCGTGGCCGACGTGAGTCAACGGGCAATCGAGCACGTGCGTACGGCGCATTCCGAAGTGATCGTGGCACCGGATACCGAGACTCTGGTGCGCGAGCCAATCGACGTCTACGCCCCCTGCGCGCTCGGCTCGGCGCTGGACGTTCCCACGGTCAGCGCGTTGCGCGCCAAGGTGGTGTGCGGTGGCGCGAACAACCAGTTGGAACACCCCGGCATCGAGAAGCTTCTCGACGAACGCGGAATCCTCTATGCGCCCGACTACGTGGTCAACTCCGGTGGCGTCATTCAGGTCGCCGACGAAATCGAGGGCTTCGATTTCCAACGGGCCAAAGCCCGGGTCGCCAAGGTATTCGACACCACGCGACAAATCTTCGAGTTGGCTGAACGGGACGGGGTACCACCTGCTGCCGCCGCCGACCACCTCGCCGAGCGACGAATGGCAGACGTAGGCCGCCTGCGCAAGATCCTCGTCGACGGCCGCGCCGCCCTGCGGAGATAGCCCCGCTGGCTGAACTCCCAGCCTGTCGGTGCAGCGGTCCATGATGGTGGGGTGGACGTGCTCGACCTGTTTTCCCCCGCCACCCGGGACTGGTTCGCGGGGGCGTTCGCTGCGCCTACTCCGGCCCAGGAAGGTGCATGGCGGGCAGCAGCGGCGGGTGAGCACGCGCTGGTCGTCGCCCCGACCGGGTCGGGCAAAACCCTCGCCGCGTTCCTCTGGGCGCTGGACAGGCTGGCCGTCGCGGGCCCCCCGGAGGAGCCGATGAGGCGTTGCCAGGTGCTTTACATCTCCCCCCTCAAGGCCCTGGCGGTGGACGTCGAGCGCAACTTGCGTTCGCCGCTGGCCGGCATCCGGCAGGCCGCGCACCGGTTGGGCTTGCCGACGCCGGACATCCGGGTGGGTATGCGGACCGGTGATACCCCGGCCGACCAGCGCCGCGCCTTCGCTCGCACCCCGACCGACGTGCTGGTCACCACCCCCGAGTCGTTGTTCCTGCTGCTGACGTCAGCGGCCAGAGAGTCGCTGCGCGGAGTCCACACCGTGATCGTTGACGAGGTGCACGCGGTCGCCGCCACCAAGCGTGGCGCGCACCTCGCGCTGTCCTTGGAGCGGCTGGACGCCCTGCTGGACAGACCCGCCCAGCGGATCGGCCTGTCCGCCACAGTGCGTCCGGTCGAGGAAGTCAGCGCCTTCCTCGGCGGCAGTCGACCGGTTCACGTAGTGCAGCCAGCATCGGCCAAGACGATCGAGGTCGCCGTGCAGGTACCGGTGGCGGATATGTCAGCGCTGGGCGAGCTGACCGAGGGTGTCGACGGGCCGACGGAGCAGCGTGCTTCGATCTGGCCCGCGGTGGAGCGGCGAGTGCTGGAGCTGGTACGCGCACACCGATCGACGATCGTGTTCGCCAACTCCCGTCGGCTGGCCGAGCGGCTCACCTCACGGCTCAACGAGCTGGCCGTTGAGGAACCAGCAGCGCCGCGAGACCGGATGCCGGCCGAGCTGATGGGTCAGGCCGGACTCGCCGGCGGCGCGCCTGAAGTGATCGCCAAGGCGCACCACGGCTCCATGGCACGCGAGCAGCGGAGCCTGGTCGAGGAGGAGCTGAAGTCCGGTCGGTTGCCGTGCGTGGTCGCCACCTCCTCCCTTGAGCTGGGCATCGACATGGGCGCGGTGGACCTTGTGGTGCAGATCGAGGCCCCCCCGACAGTGGCGTCGGGCCTGCAGCGGATCGGCCGCGCTGGGCATCACGTAGGGGCGGTGTCCCGGGGTGTGGTCTTTCCCAAGTTCCGCGGCGACCTGGTCTCGTGCGCGGTGATCGCGGAGCGGATGGCCAGCGGGGCGATCGAAGCTCTGCGCTACCCCCGCAACCCGCTGGATGTGCTCGCACAACACGTGGTCGCCATGGTGGCGCTGGATCCATGGACCGTCGACGAACTCGCCGCCCTGGTCCGCCGCGCCGCGCCGTACTCGGCGCTGCCCGATTCAGCGCTGCATGCCGTGCTGGACATGCTGGCCGGGCGCTACCCATCGGAGGAGTTCGGTGAGCTGCGGCCCCGAATCATCTGGGACCGGGTCAGCGACGAGCTGCGCGGTCGGCCAGGAGCGCAGCGACTGGCGGTCACCTCCGGCGGCACCATCCCGGACCGGGGGATGTTCACCGTGATGACTCCCGGCGGACCAGACGGCGTCGGCTCGCGGGTCGGTGAGCTCGACGAGGAGATGGTGTACGAGTCGCGGGTGGGCGACACGTTCCTGCTCGGTTCCACGTCGTGGAAAATCGTCGACATCACCCATGACCGGGTGATCGCGCTACCGGTGCCCGGTGAGCCGGCCCGGATGCCGTTCTGGAAGGGCGACGCACCGGGTCGGCCACTGGAGCTCGGCCGCGCGCTCGGTGCGTTCGTCCGCGAGCTGAGTAGCGCCGGATCGGACGCGGCCCGCAATCGCGTCGAGGCAGCCGGGCTCGATGCCTGGGCGGCCGACAACCTGCTGTCCTACCTGCGCGAGCAGCGTGAGGCCGCTGGGTATGTGCCCGACGATCGCACCGTGCTGGTGGAGCGTTTCCGCGATGAGCTGGGCGACTGGCGGATGGTGGTGCACTCCCCGTTCGGCGCCCAGGTCAACGGGCCATGGGCACTGGCGATCGGCGCCCGGCTGCGGGAACGGCGCGGTGTCGAGGCGCAGGTGGCCAGCGCGGACGACGGAATCGTGCTCCGACTGCCGGACGCACTGGACGCTGACGGGGTCGAGGTACTGCCTACCGCGGAGGACGTACTGCTCGACCCAGATGAGGTCGAGCAACTGGTGGTCGCCGAGGTGGGCGGTTCGGCGCTGTTCGCGTCCCGATTCCGGGAGTGCGCCGCGCGGTCGCTCCTGCTACCGCGCCGCGACCCGAAGCGCCGCACTCCGTTGTGGCAGCAGCGGCAGCGCTCCGCCCAGCTGCTCACCGTCGCGTCGAAGTACGAGCAGTTCCCGGTGGTCCTGGAAGCGATGCGGGAGTGTCTGCAGGACGTCTATGACCTACCCGGACTGCGCGAGCTGATGNCGGAGGTGCGAGCACGCCGGGTGCGGGTGGTGGAAATCGCCACCGCGTCACCGTCACCGTTCGCCCGCAGCCTGCTGTTCGGTTACGTGGGGATGTTTCTCTACGAGCTCGATGCGCCGCTGGCCGAGCGCAGGGCCGCAGCTCTCGCGCTGGATTCGACCCTCTTGGCTGAGCTGCTGGGTTCTGAGGCGATCCGCGAGTTGCTCGACCCCACGGTGCTCGTCGAGCTGGAGGCGCAGCTGCAGCGCATCGACCCCGACCGGCAAGCCCGTGACGTCGAGAGCACCGCCGATCTGTTGCGCGCGCTGGGCGATCTCACCGAGGCCGAGGCCGCGCAGCGCGGGGTCGCCCCGCAGTGGCTCGCCGAGCTCGGTTCGACCCGTCGGGCGATCACGGTGCGGATCGCCGGCGAGGGCCGATGGATTGCGATCGAGGACGCCGGGCGGGTGCGTGACGCGCTGGGCGTGGCGTTACCGGTAGGAGTGCCGGAAGTGTTCACCGAGCCGGTGGCCGATCCGCTCGGGGATCTTCTGCTGCGCTACGCGAGAACCCGAGGCCCGTTCACCGCGGCCGCCGCTGCAGCTCGCTTCGGGCTCGGGGTCGCCGTGGTGACCGCGGGCTTGGATCGCATGACCAGGACAGCCACTCTGGTCCGCGGTGAGCTGCGCCCGGTTGAACTTGGCGGTGGCGGCACCGAGTACTGCCATTCAGAGGTGCTCCGGCGTTTGCGGCGAGCGTCGTTGGCCCGGTTGCGGGCCGAGGTGGAGCCGGTCGAACAGGCTGCGCTGGGTCGGTTCTTGCCGGCCTGGCACGGCATCCGATCCTGGAACGTTGCGCCCGGGGACGCTAGGTCATCGGGCACCAAGCGTGACGGGTCAGGGCCGGCGCGCCGGCTGCGCAGCGCACCCACCCCGGAAGACGTGCTCGGCGCAGTGGAGCAGCTGGCTGGAGCCCCGGTGCCGGCTAGCGCGCTGGAATCGCTGCTACTCCCGGCCCGGTTGCCCGGCTACTCCCCCGCCCTGCTCGACGAGCTCACCATTTCCGGTGAGGTCAGCTGGATCGGTTGCGGGTCGCTGCCTGGCGGCGACGGGTGGATCGCGCTGGCTCCCACCGACCTGGCTGACCTGGTGTTGCCGGACCTCGACGAACAGCTCGCGCTTACACCGATACACCGCGGCGTCCTGCGCGCTTTGGGTTGGGACCCCGCTGGTGGTCCACCTGGAGGCGGCGCGTTGTTTTTCCGCGAGCTCGCCGATCGGAGCACCCAGTATCTGCTCGCTGACGCTGAACCCGCGCCCAGTGACGCCGACGCCGTCGAGGCGGTGTGGGATCTGGTGTGGGCCGGGTTGTTGACCAACGATTCGCTGGCGCCGCTGCGGGCTCTGGTGTCCGGTCGATCGGCCGCGCACCGGCCACGTCGGACCGCACCACGGGGCAGATACGCGCGGATGCGCGCAGGTCGGCCCACAATGCCCTCTCGCGCCGGTCCGCCGACGGCGGCGGGCCGCTGGTCGTTGTCACCGGTGCACCAACCGGCAACCAACATCGATCCGACCCGCCGTGCGCACGCCCGGGCCGAGACGTTCCTCGAGCGCCACGGCGTCCTCACCAGGGGAGCGCTGGATACCGAGCGCGTCGCTGGTGGCTTTGCCGGCGTCTACAAGGTACTTCGGGCGATGGAGGAGTCCGGCCGGTGCCGACGCGGATACGTCGTCGAGGGACTTGGAGCCGCGCAGTTCGCCGTCCCAGGCGCCATCGACCGGTTGCGCGCCGTGGGCCATCCCAGCGAAGCCAGCGCAGCCACGGTGGTCCTTGCCGCTACCGACCCCGCCCAGCCCTATGGGGCGGCCCTGCCGTGGCCGTCCACGGTCGGCGACCTACGGCACCGACCTGGACGTAAGGCCGGAGCGCTCGCCGTCCTGGTCGATGGTGTCCCCGTGCTGTACGTCGAACGCGGGGGCCGGTCGCTACTGTCATTCACAGAGGACACCGTCGCCTTGCGCACGGCTGTCGACGCCCTGGCCGGCGCGGTTCACCAAGGCTGGCTGGGTTCCCTATCTGTAGAGCGCGCAGACGGCGAGGCGGCACTTGGCTCTGCGCTGGCCGAACTGCTGCGCGACGCCGGGTTCCGCGCCACCCCCCGAGGGCTGCGGCTGCGCGCCTGAGGACTGATCGGCTCACTGCGTTGCGGGGCGCAGCAGCGTCCAAAGCTGGCCGACGGCCTCCTGATCGCCGGAGATCCGAACGGACTGGTCGGGCAGCCGGCCCCATGACCAGAGGTAGATCTCCATGGGATCTCCACTGACCATCGCATCCGCCGACCGAGCGTCGGCCTCCTTGACCCGCCGAGCGATGGACCGGCCCGGCTCGAAGATCGCCAACCAGCGGCGATCCGCAGCTGATAAGGCCACGGAACCCTGCTGGGGCGAGGACATTCCCAGCTCGCCGAGGCGATAACCGAACCACACGAACAGCAGCTCGTCGATGCCGTCGAGGGCCAGCTGAGGATCGACGGCATGGACCGGTCCGCCAGCAGCAGCTTCGACGTCGACCCGATGCACGGTGGTTTCATGAGCCATCCGACGCCACCAGAAGCCATGCGTGCGGTCGGCGGGCCACCACGTGTCGCACGGTTCGGCGGGGTCATGGCGACCCAGCTCCGTGAGCAAGTCGCTGAGACCGGTTCGTACGAAGCCCACCAGATCGTCGTCCGACGGTGACCGTTGCCACTGCTCGGGGCGACGCCCGTCTCGCGCCCACAGCGTGGTCACCCGGTGCACACTTCCCACGTGCCGCAGGGTCTCCGCCAAGGTGAAATCGGGACAGCCTGGCACCTCGGCCTGCGCCGCGGACGGCAACGCTGAGACGGCCGCATCCAGCATCAATTCGCCTTCGATTCCAATCACGTCCAGCATTCGACCGTAGTCGATCAATGGTCGCGGGGCGGTCATCGGGGGGGCCTCGCCGCCGCATGCCGCGCAAGGTCGAGGAACGCGCTAGCTTGCCGGACCAGGTCGTCGGCATCGCGAGCCGTCACCAGGCGGTGGACACCCGCCTCGGCCGCCGCCCGGGTAGCCGAACTGGCGGCAAAAAACGCCGACCATTCCGCGAGTTCCGGCGCGACTGTGGCCAGCAGCGCCCACGCGCTGGTCGGCTGAACGCGATTACGCGGTCGGGCCCGCGCCGCCAGGACGGCCGCCGCCGCACGCAGCGCCGCGAGGTGCGCCTGGGCGTAACGATCTACTGGACGTGTCGCGTACTCGGCATTGAGCAATCCCTGCCGAGCCTGCTCAAACAAGATACGTACGCTAGGCAGCCGGTCACTGCGTCGTTCGTATTTCGGCCTGTTGTGCTTCGGGCGGTCATACTGTGGCACGAGAACTGTGGTGAGGGCAGCAGCGGCAGACACTTCGGCCTCCTGGTCCGGAGTCAGCGGTGGGCGACCCGAGTTGATGGCAGTGGGTCGACTCCGCCGTGGGGAAGCCGGCGGAGCCCGGCGGCGGTGCGCTTCCCCCGCCCCACCGCCGGGTCGTTGTTCGAACATATGTTCGACACCCCTAGGGTAACCCCAAGAGCCTCGGTTCCGTCAAGTGCGAATCTCCCCCACCGCGGCGGCTTGACACCTGGCGTGATCACATGAGGTTCGTGCACTCTGTGGACGGCACCCGCTTCGCACCGACGTCGGTCGATACTGGAGGTCAGCGGTGACCGCGATGCCCATCCGCGAGCCAGCGCAGCTGGCTGAACTGACGGCTCCGCAATTGCGCCTGCGCCTCGATGAGGCGCTGCAGATCTATGTCACGGCCATGCACTACCCGCCCGGCACCGCGCGGCACCGGAGTCCGATGTGGCTGGAACACATGCTGCGGGACGGCTGGCTGTGCATGGCTGCCTTCGATGCGGACGCCCTGGTGGGCATCGGCTACGGCTACCGGGGCGCTCCCGGGCAGTGGTGGCACGACGAGGTCCAACGCGGGCTCATGCTGATCGATCGTCGCAGTGCCCAGCGCGAGCTCGCCGACTACTTCGAGCTCACCGAACTGCATGTGCGACCCGACGCCCAAGGCAGGGGCATCGGAAAGGCGCTGCTCACCGAACTGCTGTCCAGGGTCGACGCCCCGCGCGCATTGTTATCCACTCCCGAGGGACCCACCAGAGCATGGCGACTCTACCGCCGGCTCGGATTCACCGATCTGCTGCGGCACTACCACTTCACGGGGGACTCCCGAGACTTCGCCGTACTGGCGCGCACGCTGCCGCTGTAGCCCGGCTGAAGTCGGTTAAAGGTCGCTGACTCAGTGCGTGGTGACGGCGGCCGGACGGCCGGGCGCCATGCCGAGGCGGGCGAGTACGGCTTGAGTGGAACCGGATCGGTTGAGTGTGTAGAAGTGCAACCCCGGCACACCCTCAGCGAGCAACCGTTCGCACAACTCGCTGGCGACGTCCACACCTACCTGGCGCACCGCGCCAGGATCGTCACCCACCGCGGCCAGCCGGTCGCGCAACGCCGCAGGAATGGTGCAGCCCGAAAGCTCAGCCATCTTTTGGACGCCGCGCAGCGTGGTGATCGGCATGATCCCGGGCAGGATCGGCACCGTCGCCATATCCGCACCTGCGGCGGCTACCCGGTCACGCAGTCTCAGGTAGTCCTCCGGGCGGAAGAACATTTGGGTGATCGCGAACTTCGCGCCGGCGCGCAGCTTGGCCACCAGATACCGGACGTCGGACTCGGCGTCAGGAGACCGCGGATGGCGCTCGGGGAAGGCAGCCACGCCAACGCAGAACTCGCCGATTGAGCGAGCGAGGCGGACTAGATCCGCCGCGTAATGCACACCCTGTGGGTGCGCCACCCATTCACCTAGCGGATCACCCGGCGGATCACCACGTAACGCCAACAGATTAGAAATCCCAGCCTGGGCATAGTTGTCGATCACTTGTCGCAGCTCGGTCACTGAATGGTTCACCGCGGTGAGGTGCGCCATCGCGACGATGGTGGTTTGCTGCGCGATCCGCCCAGTGATCCGCAAGGTACGGTCGCGGTTGGAACCCCCGGCGCCATAGGTCACCGAGGCGAACGCCGGATCCAGCGGCTCGAAGTCGCGCACCGCTTGCCACAGCTGGCGCTCCCCGGCGTCATCGCGGGGCGG
>JGI12053J15887_10000244_pt1 | contig 20486 bp, 18 predicted proteins | sample MedBloCAOM1_O3_FD_15887 | JGI IMG/M metagenome (IMG submission 15887)
ACAAGGCTATTCGGCTGCTACATGCAATTCGGTATCCGGTCGTACAATCTGAAGGAAGGCCGAGAGCGCACTGGACACGTAGCCGTCCGTGCGCCGAATGAACACAGTCTCCACTTCGGCAAATTCGGGGTCCAGTTCATGCACCGCGACCTGACCGTCCCGCCAAGCCGCGGCGACTATACCCCTGGGCAACAAGGTGATCCCGACGCCCGCGGCCACACAGCCCAGAATCGCTTCGATCGAGCCAAATTCCAGGGGCTGTGCAACGAGTATCCCAGCCTTGTTCAACAGGTTGTCCAGCCTTGCTCGATATGAGCAACCAACACGGAAGACGATGGTTTTCAGTTCGTTGATCGACGGAAGATCTTCAATGCCTCGAATTGAGCGAGGAGTCACCAAGACAAGCTCTTCGCGAAAGACGCTCTCCTGTTGCAGATCTGGATGGTCGACCGGCCCCGCAACAAACGCGCCCTCAAGTCTGCATTCAACAACGTCCTCGATGAGGCTACCGGTCGTTCCCGTCGTGACTACAGGACGGACCTTTGGGTAGGCTTTCGTAAAGCTCGCGAGTATTGACGGGAGCCGAAGCGCCGCAGTCGTTTCCAGGGTGCCGACTTCCAGCACACCGCTCGGAACGCCGTCATCCCTTGCAGCGGCCCTGGCGTCGCTAAGCAGCCTGGATACGCGCGCCGAAAAGGGGAGCATACGGCGCCCAGCAGGAGTGACCTTCACGCCGCGTGCATGCCGCTGGAATAGAAGGACACCAAGCTCGAGCTCCAACGCCCTCACTCGCGCAGTGACGTTGGATTGTACAGTGTTCAGCTCAGCCGCCGCTCGATTCATGCTGCCGTGCCGGACAACTGCCTCAAAGACCTTCAGATCGGTTGCGTCCATAACAGGCCCTATCTTCAAAAGTGAGGGGTTCGGCGTTAACGCGCTTGAACGAATGATTATCATGTGATCGATGCTGCTCGTTTTACAAGACTGAATCCAAGTCTCTTTGTCTAATTTCGCGCGGCCGGCAGGGATAGGCTAATGACAAGGTATCTCCAGAAATAATACCGCCATCGCCAGGACAGATATCGGCGCGATGGTTCCGGGTGGCAGATGGGGGTAACGACCCCTTTTGCTGAAGATTCCCACATCCCGTCAAAAAGAAACTACCGTCAGATGAAGGGGGACGACCAGTCGTCGTACCAAACAATCCGCCTCCCGTACGACGTTCTAACAGCAATGAACTGATGGACGAAGATTGCAGAAGTCACCCAACCTGCCCAATAGCCCATCACGACGTGGTTAGTCTCAAAAGGAGGCGACGTGCGGGATCTCGCCTGTCGCGAACGGAGCTGTTTCAAGATGCAGGATCGCTCCCACGATATCTGATAGGTCCCCCTATCCTGCCGACCGGATGCAATTTGCCAGCAAGTCATGTCTCTCTTCACAGGGAGCATCGGCGTCTTGATAACCCATGGCGCGACGGCGCAGGTTTTGTTGATCGTAACGTGGCGACAACACGGTAGTCCTCGCTACGAATTCTTTGACCACTTCCCCCGCCGATGCCCTGCGACGCGCCGGTAACAACGATGACTTTCTTCGGCCATTCGATGCCTCCGTCATTCGGCCCGTTGGCACCGACGAAACGACGTAGTCCGATTACGTGACATGGCAATACCCGCTAGTCGGAAGACGCTTTCTCGCGACGCGGTTGAATGCCGTATTGTTGCCTCGCAGCGTCGCTTGCAAGGCGAGAAAAATGCGCCTTGAGGCGAGGCACGGCAAACTCCACGAATGCGCGGACCTTCGGAACGGCAAGCCGACCTTGTGGGGAAATAAGATGCAGGGGCACCGCGGAGTGCTCGTCGTGCGCGAGAAGGATTTGCAGCGTGGCTTGCGAAAGTTGCTCAGCGATGTGATAAGAGAAAAGTCGGGTGACGCCGCGTCCTTCGACGGCTGAGGCAACGGCGCCACGAACACTATTCACCACTAAGCGTGGCGAGAATTGGACCGAACGAGGGATCGATGATCCCTTCACCGGCGGAAAGCTCCAGGAATCGATTCCGAAGTGAGTCATCGCAATGATCTTGTGTTTTGCAAGATCAGCGGGCTCTTCGATTTTCGGATGCGTGGACAAATAGCGAGGCGATGCCGCTACGACACGCCGAACCTCGCCCAACCGGATCGCCACGTGTGTCGAATCCGTCAAATGGGCAATTCGCAAAGCAATATCGATGCCCTCATCGATAAGGCTGACCGGCCTATCCAGCAGAAGCAATCTGACCGAAACGGTCGGATAGGCGTCCATGAAGACGTCCAAAACCGAGCGCAAGACGTCTTCGCCTGCCGCAACTGGAGCCGTTATCGTCAGCATGCCGCGCGGAGCCGATCGCTCACCCGCCGCGACAAGGTCAGCTTCTTCGAGATCTGAAATGACGCGGCGGCATACGACCGCGTACCGTTCGCCCGCTTCGCTTAACTTGAACGAACGCGTCGTGCGATGAAGGAGGCTAACGCCAACATGGGTTTCAAGAAAAGCAAGCGCTCGGCTTATCGTAGCAGGAGATCGCCCCAGCTTACGCCCCGCTTTCCTCAAGCCACCCTCGTCAAGGGCCGCGATGAAGACCTTCATGGCGTCGATTCGGTCCACTTACCTACCGCTTGAAAATTTGATCTCAAAAACACTTAGGCAATCGCATGAAACGCGGCAATGGGTCGGAGGCATCATCGGTTTTGATAGGGGTATCTGCGTTAATTGTTGCTCGTCCTTGCGGCCCAAGCTCTTTAATTCCAAAGCCTGGATGGAGGTCTTCCATTCGGGACGGCATAGGCGATTCAAAAGACGAAGGAAAATTCTCTCCATTTGCGAAATCCTTGTTCGATGCTTTGGGCCCTGTGTCGATGTCTTTTGTCAGGATTCGGTTTTTCTAGACGGGTTCTACGCCGCGTGAAAGCAGCTCTTCAATTACATGGAGTGTAATAGCGCGCGCCCGGTGGGAGATAGAAGCGAGCACCGGCGCCGCAGTTCTGTTCAAAAGCCTGCCCACAAAAGATATGCATTCAGGAGTCCTGAGGACCCAACCATAACGAAGCCGAGAACCAAGAGCCAGACGCCGAGTCTTTGGCTACGCTCTACATGCTGTTGAAAACCGATCATCGGCAGTTCGGTTTGCTGGCCTGCCAAGAACTCGGTGATACTTCTGAAGTTGGTTTCAGCACCGCGCTGAGCCATCATCAGCGCATCAATGAGAGTCTTGACGCGCCAGGCAAGCAGCAGTGAGCCTGCGGCCATAAGCAGCGATGGCAGTAGCTTGGCTGTCATTTTCGCTTCCTTTCTGGAGATTGGCGGACTGTTTTACTCCTCATTCTCGGGTTCTGCTGATTGCGTAGCATGGCGACACCGGATCGATTCCGCGCCACGGCGCCTGCCATCTTATTGGCGAGTTACGTTCCATCATCCGCCGCTTGAGGGCCGCTCTTGGTCAGTCCCCCAAAGGCACCATTTCGTGTGGCTCCTGAATTACCCGGCCGTTTCTTTCGGCCCGGAATTTCTTCGCCTCTTCATAGACTGCCTTTCGAACGCGCATGATTCCGCCGAGGGGACGGTGTGCAGCAAGTCCGTGCCAGGGAGAGAACAACATACCATCGTCAACTGCTGATGATCTGGCCTCGCTCCACGCCAATTGTGGCTTGACCGTAATGCGAGCGATCCGCTGATAAGGACTGACCTCCTCCGACCAAACGACCGCAGCGTTCTCGATCGGCATATGTTCAAGGTCGGTGCAGAGCTGCGCTCGAACTTCCCATACACCGCCATGTTTCCCGAAAAACTCCAGGACCGCTTCTCGGAGTCCATTTGGAACGCCGTTGACGTTGAGTGACGCTTGCGCGAGAGCCTTCAATTCGGGAGATTTGGGCGCGACCGAAATTTTCGCGATGAAATCACCAAAACGTAGGGGTGCCTGACTATAAAATGTTTCACCCAGGATATGGGTTTCAGGCTGTCCGCCAAGGGTTGCCACCGTCGTATTCGGATGGCCGGTAGCCACAACGATCGCCTTCTGCACCTGACGCATCACCGCGGATAGAATTTTCTTGAACCGTTGGGCCTTGTCGGTGGTTCTTGCTAACAGCCTCATAACTGAAAGGAACTTTTTTGGATTGGGTGCGCCGAAGGCTGGACCATTGATCAGTACAAAGTCCTGTGTGACATCCCCTTCAGATCCTTCGAGCCGCTCGCCTTCCACGCCGATGACCTTTATCGCCAATCCCCGAGGCGTCGATACACTATCGTCCAGGACGTCTCCTGGAAGCGTAGAGAACCGCATCACAACCGGATAACGACCGGGCTTCGCGAACAATCCCTGTGCAAGGTCATCTGGGAGGTCCGTATCCACTTCCAGGTAGCCCTGCAAAATTCCATGGGTTTTGGCGTGCACACTTCTGAGCGCATGACCGCCATCAGCGAAGGTCTTTTCGTTGATATACCGCATGGTCGCGATCAGACCCTGGGTGGTTTTAGCCTCATCCGCGTCTGGCCGTTCGACCGATGGACTAAATCGAACGGGAGCTTCGAGTTGAACGTTCATGATGGTTGATGGAAGGCTCATGGGGTCTCTCTCGGTATTGGCTCGACTACGAGGGTCGCCTTCATGTTCGGATGGAAGCGGCAATAATAGTCGACGGTACCGGCCTTCTTCAAAACCAGCGTCATCGTTTTGTTCGGCGGCATTGTCACGTCGAAGTCGCCGTTTCCCGCGGTGGCGGTATGGGCGAACACATCCTTGTTGATCAACTCGATGGTGTCGCCGACTTTTGCCGAAGTCTCCGCCGGCGAGATCACGAGATTCTCCATCGTGATTTGAATGGTCGCCGCATCTGCCGGAACGGACGCTCCTAGCGTCAGCGCTGCAACGATCGAAAGGGTCCATCTCGGCGTCATGTCAGGCTCCTTACTTCAGGCTGGCGGCGACGTGTTCGGCGTGCTGCTCGTGGCCCTGAAAGATCTTCAGGCCGGTCTGCAGCAGGCTCTTCAACTCCGCGTTGGTCGCATTCGGAATGAGCGTCGTCTCCAGCGCGCTATCGACTGCCTTGTGATAGGCGACTTCGTTGGCGACATAGGCCTTGTCGAACTCCGCGCCCTTGAGCTTGCCGAGCTCGGCTAGCTTGTCGGCGGCGTTGTTCGACAAGGTCTTGCTGGTATCGTTGTCCTCGGGTGTGACCTTCAGCTTCTTGACGAGGTCAAGCGCCAGCTTGTTCACGGCTTCATGGTCAAGCACCATGTCTTCCGCGAACGCCCTGACCTCCTTGTTGCTCGCCTGGCTCAGCGCCTGCTTGGCGGCGGCGATGTCGATCACACCCGCAGTGTAGGCGATATGCGCGATTTGCGGATCGGTCAGCTTTGCATCTTCCGTCAGCGCGAAGCTGCTCAAAAGGCCCATCACGGCGATTACTGCGCTCAATCGAACGAACATGGTTTGACACTCCTGTTGGGCGGGGTTCGGCCGTTAGCGGCCATATTCGGACGTTTGTTTCCTCAGCTCCGCCACGTCCCGGGCCGTCATCTGCGACGGCTTAGTGCCGAAGCGTGCCGTGACGTAATTGGCGACCGCCGCGATCTCATCGTCGGAATACGCGTCACCGAACGCAGGCATCGATATCGCGCCTTCCGGCGTATGCCGCTTGGTACCGGCGATCACGATCTGCGCGACATTGGTCGCGCCGGGATCGTTGACCGCCCAGGCGCCGGTAAGCGTGGCCAGGGGCGAAACCGGACTTTCGCCGCTCCAGCCGTGGCAACTGACGCAGGCGCCTTCGAACACCATCTTGCCGCGCGGATCGGGCGTGCCGCCGTCCCGGTGCGAAGCCGGTGCGCGCGGCGCCAGCGTCGCCGGCAGATCGGGCGAGGTTGTTGCAGGCACGCTGCGAAGATAGGCCACTACGGCGCGGATATCTTCCGGCGCCAACTGGCTGAAGCTCTGGTCGACCGCTTCGCCCATCGGTCCCGACGCAGTGCCATGACCTGGCGCATGTCCGATCGACAGATAAGAGATCAGATCGTCGTCGCGCCAGGCACCGATGCCCGTGGCCTTGTCAGAACTGATGTTGAAGGCGCGCCAGCCCGCCGTGAGCGCGCCGCCGAATTTCTTGCGGTTGTCGAGCGCGAACGCCACATTTCGGGGCGTGTGGCACTCACCGCAATGCGCCAGGGCTTCTGCGAGATAAGCGCCCCTGTTCCATTCCGGGCTCTTCGACGTGTCGGGTTCAAACCGCGTGTCTGGATTCAACACCGCTGACCAGAACATCATGCCCCAGCGTTGGTTAAACGGAAACGTCAGCGTGTTGGCGGGCGCGGTCGCGTGCACGGGCGGAAGGCTGAACAGATAGGCCTTAATCGCCAGCGCATCCGCGTCGGTGATGTAAGTGTAAGACGTATATGGCATCGCCGGATAAAGCCGCGCGCCATCGCGGCGGACCCCGCGATGCAGCGCATTCAGGAAATCCTGATCGCTGTAATTGCCAATGCCGGTGTCTTTGTCCGGCGTGATGTTGGTCGAATAAAGCGTGCCGAACGGCAGTTTGAATCCAAGGCCGCCAGCATATTCCTTGCCGCCCCGCGTGGTGTGGCAAACCATGCAATCCGCGGCTTTCGCCAGATAAGCACCGCGCTCGACAAGACTTGCATGAGCGAGCGACGCCGGCGCGCCGGTCGGGTTGGCGCCGTGATAATCGGTTAGCGTCACTTTCGGACCATCGGCGAAGGCAAGCGGTCCGGGGCCGCGGATGACCCAAAGACCGATTGCCAGCGCGACCACAACAATCGCGGCAACGCTGAGCAGAATCCGCACGGTCGCGCTCATGTTTTCTTCCCCGCAATCAAGGCGCGATCGATGGGTAGCCTGCGCAAGGCGACGCCGGTCGCGGCATAGATGGCGTTGCGCAGCGCGGGCGGACCCGCGTTCGCGCCGGTCTCGCCGATGCCGCCCGGCGGCTCACCACTCTTGATGAGATGGACATCGATCTTCGGCGTCTGATCGATACGCAGCATCCGGTAGTCGTTGAAGTTCGATTGCTGGACCCGTCCCTTGTCGATGATGATTTCGCCGTAGAGCGCCGCTGTCAGGCCGAAGATCAAGCCGCCCTCGAGCTGCGCCACAACGGTATCCGGGTTGACGACGATGCCGGTATCGACCGCCGAAGTGATTCGGCGCAAATGTACTTCGCCTTGTTCGTCGACTTCGGCTTCCACCACGGTTGCGATGAAGCTGGCAAACGACGGCTGCACACAGACACCACGCCCGACACGCGCAGGCAGCGGTTCACCCCAATTGGATTTTTCGGCCGCCAGATTGAGCGCCGCGAGAAAGCGTGGCTGATTTCCAAGCATCGACCGGCGGAAGTCAACCGGATCCTTGCCGGCCTTCCGCGCCAGTTCGTCCATGAAACACTCAACCGCAAACACGTTGTTGTTGGGACCGACGCCGCGCCAGAACCCGGTCGGCACCGCCGGCGGTTCGGCGCGGACATATTCGACATGGAAATTCGGAATGTCGTATGGAACGTCGATGGCGCTATCGACGGCGTCGATATCGATGCCTTTCTGGAACGCCGGCGGCAGCCAACGCGCCAGGATGGCGGAGCCTGCGATTTTATACTTCCAGCCCACGATCTTTCCGCCAGACAAGGTCGCAGCGATCGTGTCGCGATAGACGGGACGATAGACGTCGTGCTGGATATCCTCTTCGCGCGTCCACACCACCTTGACGGGACCATCGACATGCTTCGCAATTCGGACGGCCTTAACCACCATGTCGGCCTCAAGCTTGCGGCCAAAACCGCCGCCGAGCAGGTGATTGTTCGCGATCACTTTCTCGACCGGAAGCCCGGCCGCTTTTGCCCCCTCTGACTGCACCCGGGCAATCACCTGGGAGCCGGTCCAAATTTCACAGGAGTCGGGCTTGAGATGAACCGTGGCGTTGACCGGCTCCATCGACGCATGTGCCAGAAACGGCAGCTCGTATGAGGCTTCGAACCTCTCGCCAGTGGCCAGGGCCTTGGCGATGTCGCCACGGGATTTCGCGACCACCCCATCCTTCTCGCTGGCGGCGCGCAAATCCCGCCAGATGTCGTTCGAGCTGAGCTGCGCGTACGAACCCTCGTCCCACTCTATCACCAGCGCATCGAGAGCTTTTTTTGCCGCCCACATATGGTCGCCGACGACGGCAACCAGATCGTCAAGAACGACGATCTGCTGCACGCCTGGAAGTTTCCTGGCTGCGCTGTCGTCGACCCTGGCGACCTTGCCGCCGAATACCGGGCACGCCATGAGTGTCGCGAATTTCATGCCGGGAAGCATCGCGTCGATGCCGTAGACAGCCTTGCCGTTGGTCTTGTCAGGCGTGTCGAGGCGTTTTAGCGGCTTGCCGATCAGGACAAAATCCTTCGGGTCCTTGAGAGCGACGTCCCTTGGCGGCGTCCGTGTGTTCGCGGCGTCGACGAGCTCACCATAAGACAACCTGCGTCCACTGACAGTATGCAGCACCTGTCCATTCGACGTCGTGCAGCTCGCCGGTTCGACCTGCCACTGTTGCGCCGCGGCCTGCACCAGCATTGCGCGCGCGCTGGCCCCCGCGTTGCGCAATGGCTTCCAGAACGCCCGAACAGAATTGGAATTGCCGGTGACCTGGATGCCGAAAACGGGATTGCCGTAAAGCTTGTCGCTTGCCGGTGCGTGCTCCACCACCACTTGCGCAAAATCGGTATCAAGCTCCTCAGCCAGGATCATCGATATCGAAGTATAGGTGCCTTGCCCCATTTCGACCTGGGGCATGATCAGCGTCGTCTTCCCGGAATGATCGATGCGAATGAAAGCATTCGGAGCAAATTTGCCAGCCGTATCGTCCGGCGGCTGCACTGGCTCGTTGAACGCGCGCACCGGAACATGGAAAGCAAGCAGAAGTCCTCCCGCCAAACCCGAGGTCAGAAGGGTTCGGCGCGACATTCCTTCGAAGCTTTTCTGCGCAAATGTCATACAACGCTCCTACGACTGACGTCCGGAAGCCGCTTGCTTGATCGCAGCGCGAATACGCACATAGGTTCCACAACGGCAGATATTTCCCGCCATCGCGGCATCGATATCGGCATCATCGGGATTGGCTACGGCGGCGAGCAGGGCCGCTGCGGCCATGATCTGGCCCGACTGGCAATAGCCGCATTGGATCACTTCAAGATCAAGCCAGGCCTTCTGCACTTTCGCGCCGGCAGGCGTCGCACCGATGCCTTCGATGGTGGTGACGGCGCGATCGCGTATCGCGCCGACCGCCAGCATGCACGAGCGCACCGATTTGCCGTCGATGTGCACGGTGCATGCGCCGCATTGCGCGATGCCGCAACCAAACTTCGTTCCGGTCAAACCGAGGATGTCACGAAGCACCCAGAGCAGCGGCATGTCGGGTGGAGCATCAAACGATTTCTGTTCGCCGTTGATCGTCAATTTTGCCATTGGATGATCCGATATGTCAGGCGGTCGCCTCAGGTTGCGCGCGCCGGTGCGAATTTCATCAGCCTGTCAGACGCCTCGGCAACGATTCGATTGACCAAGTCGCCGGCCTTCGGAATATCGTGGACCAACCCTATCGTCTCGCCGACAGTTACGTTGGCAGTCTCGAAATCATCGAATGTCTGAGCTTCCTCGACCTTACGCAATTCCTCTCCGTGCACTTGTGCGAGTTCCTTTTCGCGACCATGCCACTTCTCGATAAAGTCGTTCCGCATGAGCCGACCGGTATAGCCCGGCGGCCAAACTCTTCCCCGCACGACGTCGTAAACGCTTGTGCGTATGGTCTCGTCCCCGGTCGCCGCCACCACCTTTGCCTTTGCCGCGTCCGGGATGAGTGCTTCCTGCGTTGCCCAAAACCTCGTGCCCATCAACACACCGTCTGCTCCGAGCATGAGCGATGCCGCAAGGCCTCGGCCATCGGCAATGCCACCTGCGGCAAGCACGAGGACTTCCGGTGCTCGTGCAGTCAACGCATCCACCACAGACGGAACGAATGGCATCGTGGAACGCAGCGCCCAGCCATGCCCACCGGCTTCGGTCCCCTGAGCGACGACGACATCCGCCCCGATATCGACCGCGCGGAACGCGTGTTCCAAGGTATGCACCTGGCAAATCAGCGGCACGCCGGCTTTCTTGATGCGAGCGGCAAACGGAGCTGGATCCGAGAAGGACAGCATCATAGCACGCGGATGCCGCTCCAGCGCGATGTCGAGCAATCCCGGATCCTCAGGAATGGTCCAGGTGATGAATCCAGCTCCGACGTCGGACCGCGTCACCTTGGCCGATTCGGCTTCGAACCAACCGCGGTCGACGTAACCACCACCCAGCAGTCCGAGTCCTCCAGCCGCAGCTACCGCTGAAGCCAACGCTCCCCCAGAGGCCGGCGTCATAGGCGCCAACACTATTGGATGCTTGATACCAAAACGCTTCGTCAGCCTAGTGGTTATCGCCACGATAATCTCCTTGGTGTTCGGCGATGTTTGCGCCACAGCAACGCGCGACTTTTGCTACAGTTGACTCCCGAGCTATGGAGGAAGGTGCGTCGAATAATGATTTCTGCGTCCACCACAACTCCAATTCGGCTGCCACCCCTCGAGGTTCATAGATCGCCGGTCAGAAATTGCGCTCGGCCTGCGCCGAATGACCAGTCCTCATCAGCGTTCGTCACAAAATTCACGACCACGTCCGTTGGTGAAATCCGGCAACTGGCGGAAAGCCTTTCGACCAGCAAACGATAGAAGGCCTGCTTCATTTCGCGTTTTCGTGGACGACTGGTGATCTGGAGCACAACTATTTTGTCGGATCTGGCAAATCCGAGCCCTGTGTCCTCGATGACCATGCGAGAACGCTTGTGCTCATGCACGACCTGGTAGCGATCGTGTTTCGGTACATGGAGGGTCTCGAGCAAAACCTCGTGCGTGACGTCGATGATCTTCTTCAGCTCAGATTCCGAACGTCCCTCGATGAGATCGAAGCGCAGGAGGGGCATGATAGCTTTCCTTACTTGAGCAATTGATCTGGTTTTTGTCGCGCAGGGGACCATGTCCCCATCAATTGCGATCATCAAACGAATAGATTCGAGAGGGCGATCTGTGCTGCAGATTGCTCGACTTAGCGTGGAAATCGCTTGATTATGGAACCGACGCCACGTGACAAAATCGAGCGAAGTGTAGTCATCCAGGAGCCGATTCATCAATTCTGGCGATTGGGCAATCAATGATCGTTGCCACTCAAGTAAGGCTGCGTTCTGGATCCGCATACCAAGGCGTCCGCAGCGGTGCGGATCATGCCATGCGAGGTATCTCGACGTTCTTTGATGTTGGCTGGCTCGATGGGTTTGGTGAATCTCGGCCAGCCGCATCCTGATTCATACTTATCCGAGGACGCAAACAAAGGCTCACCCGATACAATGTCGACGTGGATACCGGGTTCCGTGTTATGCAAATACCTGCCCGCATTCAGCAGTTCCGTGCCGCTTTGCTGCGTTACCCGAAACTGTTCAGGCGTCAGGCGAGAAATGGCTTCCGGCGTTTTTCAGTAGTTGCGCAAACTGCTGTCAATGGTCACCTCCTTCAACACGCGTTTCTTCTGAACCGTCATCAAATCTTTCGACGAGGCGACAGAATTGGCCCTAGCTGAAAAGTCAATACACCCGCTCCTTCGGTGGGATCGTGGCCACCTCGTTTGACAGCGGCTGCAGATGCACCGGCCGATAGTCGAGCCGGACGCGTCCGTCCTGATCGAGCCAGGACAGCGTGTGCTTGAGCCAGTTCTCATCGTCGCGCTTTGGAAAATCCTCGCGCGCATGCGCGCCGCGGCTCTCGGTTCGGCCCATCGCTGACCACAGACTGACATTGGCTTGCGCGAGCATGTTGTCGAGCTCGAGCGCCTCTGCGAGGTCGGTGTTGAACATCATCGAGCGGTCGGCCACCGCTAGATCATCCCGCATCATCGCCATAACGTCGCCAAGCTTGCGCGCACCCTCGCCCAGCAATGAGCCGGTGCGGAACACCGCGCAGTGGCGCTGCATGGTCCGCTGCATCGCAAGCCTGATGTCGCCGGCGCCCGTCCTGCCCTTTGACCACCGGATGCGGTCAAGCCGCTCGATCACCCGCTCGGTTGCAGCTTGCGGCGCCGGTGGATGGCTCTCGCCCGGACGCAGCATCTCGGTTGCCCGGTGCGCCGCGGCGCGGCCGAACACGACGATGTCGAGCAGCGAGTTGGAGCCGAGCCGGTTGGCACCGTGCACGGAAACGCAGGCGGCCTCGCCGATCGCCATCAGACCAGGCACGATCGTTTCGGGATCGCCGTCCTCCTTGGTGACGACCTCGCCGTGCAGGTTGGTGGGCACGCCGCCCATGTTGTAGTGAACCGTCGGCAGCACCGGGATCGGTTCGCGCGTCACATCAACGCCGGCGAAAATCTTTGCGGTCTCGCTGATCCCGGGCAGGCGCTCGTGCAGGATATTGGCGCCGAGATGCTCCAGATGGAGCTCGATGTAATCCTTGTGCGGACCACAGCCGCGACCTTCATTGATCTCGATGGTCATGGCGCGGCAGACAACGTCGCGTCCGGCGAGATCCTTGGCACTTGGCGCATAGCGTTCCATGAAGCGCTCGCCTTCCGAATTGGTGAAATACCCGCCCTCGCCGCGCGCGCCTTCAGTGATCAGACAGCCCGAACCGTAGATGCCGCTTGGGTGAAACTGGGTGAATTCCATATCTTCAAGCGGCAACCCGGCGCGAAGAACCATGGCGTTGCCGTCTCCGGTGCAGGTGTGCGCCGCGGTACAGGAGAAATAGACGCGGCCATAGCCGCCGGTCGCCAGTACCGTGCGGTGCGCCCGGAAGCGATGCAACGTCCCATCCTCCATGTTCCAGGTGAGCAAGCCGCGGCAGGAACCATCGTCGTCCATCAACAGGTCGAGCGCGAAATATTCGACGAAGAACTCCGTGTTGTGCTTCAGGCACTGCTGGTACAGCGTGTGCAGGATGGCGTGGCCGGTGCGATCGGCCGCCGCACAAGTGCGCTGCGCCATCTGCTTGCCAAAGCCGATGGTTTGCCCGCCGAAGGGGCGTTGGTAGATCTTGCCTTCGCCTGTGCGTGAGAACGGCACGCCGTAATGTTCCAGCTCCAGCACGGCCGGCACTGCCTCGCGGCACATATACTCGATCGCGTCCTGGTCGCCGAGCCAGTCGGAGCCCTTGACCGTGTCGTACATGTGAAAGCGCCAATTATCGCCGTCGCCCATATTGCCGAGCGAGGCGGCCATGCCGCCTTGTGCCGCGACCGTATGGCTGCGCGTCGGAAACACTTTGGTGACGCAGGCTGTCCGCAATCCCGAGGCGGCCATGCCCAGCGCGGCCCGCATCCCTGCGCCACCGGCGCCGACGATGACGACGTCGTAAGTGTGGTCGACGATCTCGTAACTTTCGGTCATCGTTTATTTCCAGCGGTAGGTCCTGATGACGTCCGGATCGGGGTCAATGCCGAGACCGGGTCCCTGAGGCACCGAAATGCGACCGGCCTGCGGGCTGAGCTTGCCCCTATAGATCTTTGCTTCAAGGTCGAACCATCGCCATTCTATCATGGAGTCGGCGGTACCGAGCGCCGCGGTTGCATGGATCGCCGCCAGTAGGCCTGGGCCGTCGTAGAAGGAGTGCGGCATCACCGGGATGTTGTGAACGGCCGCAAGCGGGAAGATTTTGCGCAACTCACTGATGCCTCCCATCTTGGCCGGGCTCGGTTGAACAAAGTCCACCGCCTTCGCCGCCAGCAGGCGTTCGAAATCCATCAGCGTGTAAACGTTTTCGCCGGCGGCGATCGGGATGCCACTCGTCCTTCTCAACTCGGCGAGACCGTCAAAATTCTCCGGAGGCCAGAGTGGCTCCTCCAGCCATTTCAAACGAACTGCCTTGAGCACCTCCGCGATGGGGCGCGCCTCGTTCAACGTCCAGGGACAGTTGACATCGAGGGTCAGCTCGATGTCGGGCCCCGCTTCCTCGCGGGCTGCGCGAACCGCCGAAAGCTCTATTTCATGAAGCTTGAGGGCACCGAAGCCGGCGTTGAGCGCCTGCCGCACGCTGGAGCGCACAAGGGAAGGGTCGGAATAGCGGACCATGCTTGCATAACAGGGCAGATCGGTCGCGCCGCCCCCGAGAAGCCGGCACAGCGGCATGTTGGCGGCCTTGCCCGCGACATCCCAGAGCGCGATGTCGACCGCCGAGATGCCAAAAGCCAAGGCCCCGGCCCGGCCGAAGACGTGCAGCTTCTTCTGAACGTCCAACATCAGCGGCTCGATCCGCGTCGCGTCTTGGCCGACGCAAAGCGGCGCAATCAGTTGGTCGACGGCGAGCTTGGCGGAAGCGACTGCTCGAAACCCGAAGGCCTCGCCCCACCCGACCAATCCCTGGTCCGTCGTGACCTTGACGAGCAACGAGTCCGCAGCCGGCAAGTTGCTATCGCCCCAGGCGGAAGCATCGGATTTGGCTCCGGTCTTGAACGGGATGCGCAACGGAATGGCCTCGATGCCGGCGATGATCATTTTCGGTGACTTCTCGTAGGTGCGATCGACGATCTCGTAGGCCTCTGTCATGGCGGCGTCTCCGACGGCGGTTCCAAGTCTTGATCAGTGACCGGCACGGTCCACCGTCTACGTGCAGGATTTCACCGGCGACAAAGCTGGCGGATTCCAGGAACATCACGGCATCAACAACGTCCTGCACCTCGCCCGTTCGCCCAAGAAGATGCGACCAGCCCGCCTAGCGCTTCAGCGGAGGGTACCCATCAACGTAGATCCAGTCCGTCGCTTGCGCCGGCTGATGACAGGATTTGCAATTCTCTCTGTAGTCGAGCGACGCTGCCACGCCTCCTCCCGGGAAGGGGAGAGAACGGGAGGGGATTGACGGGTTGGCTGCGTCGAACCACCCCCACCCCCAGCCATCGCCCCACATGTTATTGCCGGGATAGCGGCCACGACTGTCCTTCACCATGACGAACCAGCCTCTCAGCTTGTCGGCATGGCTGATAGTGCCGGTTGTCATTTGCCCAGTGGCAGCAAAGTGCACCTCTTTCACGAGTACCGTGCCATCGGGAAAATGTCCGTCTCGGCGATAGGCGGTGATGGTTCCGGGCGACGCATAGACGACATGAAGCTCTTGCGAACCCTGGCCCTGGTCGGCAGCTACCGCCCAGGTCCCCAAGAACTCATACGTGGTTCGATAGGCGTTGGGCACATGCAGATTTCCGTTCGTGTCGGCTACGGCCTCGGCTTTCAACTCGCCGTCCGCCGCGACCAACGCCATCTGCCCGCTCGCGACGACGGCGACCGTTGCCGCTATCCCTGCCGCACTCACAGCTACCCAGATCGCCTTCATGATCGATTCCTCCTACAACCGTTTTGTTAGAGTGACAAATCCCGCGGGACCGGCCAGGCAGCACGCGGTACTTTTCCTCGTCGCTCTCGACCACGGTCGGCCATGCGACGAATCGTTGCGCTGCGCTTTGATGAGCATCGTTGCCTCGAGGATGGCTAAGGGCTGTGCCGGCGTGGATCGTCATGTGGATCGTGATATTCAAGGCCGAGTGGTCCGATCGCCGTCACCTGCGTGACGTATTCGCCGGACTTCGCCCAATGGAAATGCCAGGTTTCGCCCGGAAGAACGATGACGCTTCCCGGCGGATAGGCCTTCACCTTGTCACCATCGAAGGTCTGCCCGAGCCCGATGTAAAAAACGCCCGACATGACCGTGTAGATACGATCCTCTGGATGCTTGTGCGGCATCAGTTTCACACCGGACGGGACCTTGACCCTGACGACATAAGGTCCGCGCTGACTCGGGTCTCCGACAAGCACCGCGAGCCGAACCGTCGGCGGGAACGCCGCGAACGGCTTCCAGTCGATGTCTTCCGGCAGGATTGATCTGAAAGCGTCTTCACCCGGCTGGTGAATACGAACCATCGCGCTTCTCCTTATCTGAGCGCGCTGGTCGATCGTTACCAACGCGCGAGCGTGCATTTGTCCGATCAACCGAGAACTGACTTGATCTTTTGGGACTTCCAGGTTCTTTGCCATCCAACCTTCGGAAGGCACTTGTCATATCAATGTATGAGACGTCGACAGTATTGGCTCGGAGAGCCGTACGGACCTGGTGAGCGCTTCCCGCGAACCGCTGACGATCAGATTTTCAGCGCTCTTTCGAGATAGCCGATCAAAGCATCATCTTCGAACGGCTTCATCAGTAGGCAGACAGCCCCGCCGGCTGCGGCCTTGGCTTCCAGCCCCGGCTCTGAGCGCCCGGTGACCATGATGACCGGCACCGTCGAGCCGCGAGCGGTGAGTAGCTGAATGAGGTCAAGCCCGCTCATCCTAGGCATGTTAAAGTCGGTGATGATGCAATCGCACGATCCCTCCCCGCCCCTATCGATAAATTCTACGGCAGACGCGAAACTCTGAGCTTCATATCCTAGCGAACGAAGCAGTTCGACGAGCGCTGTCCGGAAAGATTCGTCATCATCAATGACCGATATTATGAAATCTCCTGACACACATCATCCTTCGTCCGGATTGAATCCCCTGGCCTCGGGCCGGTTGGTCAAGCCAAGAACGCTAACGTTCCCATGAGATGATGACTCAAAAAAGTTATACGCCGGTGTTATATTGGCCCCCTTTGTCACGCGTTCCGTTTGACCGGTTTTACCATCCGAATGAGATCGGCCAGGGTGTTAGCCCTAAAGAGCGTGGTGTCGCCAACCGGTGGAGCATGATGTTGTCGAGGACGTCACCTCGCGTGAGGCCTTCAGTTTCTTCGCCCGTGCGGTGAGCTCGGGTCTGCGCACGTCGCAATCTGATTTACTGATAACTGCGATCGCATTCCAAGATAACTCTCCTCGTGTTTGACAACTGACCAAAAGCGTGGGCAGCATCGCCATTGTCGATGCTCGGCCGTTGCGTGCTGTCCCAGGCGCATTAAATTATGAGCATCCAGCCGGCTTGCCGGTAGCGGGCACTCGGCGCCGCGGCGGTTTGATACAGATTCCCATTCCAAATCAATCTCCGTGCAGCCGATCTCTCTTCACCTTTCGGCGGCTCGGTGGAGCAATTAGATGTTGACGTCCGCTTTTCCATCACGGCTCAAGTGGCCCGTGATCCTGGACTACGGGATCGCGTGTGCGACGCCGGCCCTGGCCGTTGTACTGGACGTTTCGTTCAGTCGGCTCTGGGGGATCGATCCGCCAGCCTCGGTGTTTCTTTGCGGGATCCTGATTGTCGCGTGGGTGTCTGGCCCCGGTCCAGCTCTGCTCGCCACAGCGCTGACCGTTTTGGCTTTCGATTATTTCCTGATGCAGCCGATCTATTCATTCAGCCTAGAGTTCAAGGAATTCCCGCGGCTTGCGCTGCTTACCATCGTGGCGCTGTTTATGGTGTCGTTGAGTGCTGCACAGAGACGGGCGACAGCTTCGCTCCGACGCGCGCGCGACGAACAGCGGGAGATGGTCCAGGAATTACGAAAGCTCAACGAAGCGCTGCGCGTGGAGAATACCGAGCGCAGGCGGGCAGATGAGAAAATGCGGAGGACCGAACAGGAATTTCGGTTAATCGCTGACAACATCCCGGTACTGGCTAGTTGTCGGCCCGATGGAACGGTGGATTTCCGAAATAAGACCTGGCGAGACTACAGTGGACTTTCGCGGGACAATCTCGAGGGCCGACGTTGGGGGTCCTCGACCCATCCAGATGACCTTCCATTGGTTGAGCGCGAGTGGCGCTCACATATTGCTACGGGCGAGCCGTTCGAGCTGGAACAACGCGTGCGAAGAGCTGACGGAGAGTACCGATGGCACTGGGTCCGCCGCGTACCGCTGCACGACGACAGCGGCAATGTCATCAAATGGTATGGCGTCGGGTTCGACATCGAAGATCGAAGGCTGGCTGAAGAGGCTCAGCGACGCAGCGAGGCGGCCCTGTGCGAGGCCAGGCGCGAGCTTCAGCTGACGATCGATTCAATCCCGGTCATGGTTTCCACTTTCGATCCGGATGGCACGCGCAGTTTCGTCAATCAACAGTGGCAGAATTATACGGGCCATACGCAGCAAGAAGCGACGGGCAAAGGACTGGATACCTCCCTCTACTATCATCCGGATGATGTCCAACGATTCGATAACGCGTGGCGCATTGCACAGGCAAAGGGCGAGACGCTATCCGTGGATGTGCGTACACGCCGGGCCGACGGCACGTATCGATGGTATACCATGCGACGCGCGCCATTGCGCGACGAGCGGGGAAACATTGTCAAATGGTATTCAGTCGGTATTGACGTCGACGATCAGAAAGTCGCCGAGAACGCCCTGCAGCGCAGCGAGGCCTATATGGTCGAAGCGCAGAAGCTCAATCTTACCGGCAGTATGGCCTGGGATCTCGCCAACGGCGACCACTTCTGGTCGGACGGGACTTACCGGATCATGGGCTTCGATCGCAGCGCCAAACCGTCGATGGACCTAATCATGCAGCGCATCCATCCAGATGATCGCGCGCAGTTGCAACATGAAGTCGATCGCGCGGCGCAAGGTGCGCAGATCCACGATTTTGAACAGCGGCTGCTGATGCCGGATGGGCAAATCAAACATCTTTGTGTTCGCGCGCATCGCGTGAAGTACGTATCGGGCAAGGAGGAAATCGTCGGCGCCTTGATGGACATTACAGAGAGCAGGAAGTCGCAAGCCGCACTGGACGCTGCACAAACCGCGCTGGCTCACGCCTGCCGGGTGGCGACGCTGGGAGAAATAAGCGCCTCGATCGCGCACGAGGTGAACCAACCGCTCGCCGCGATCGTGGCGAACGGCCAGGCCTGCCTGCGCTTTCTTCGCCGCGAAACACCCGACCTGAATAAACTGCGCGGCGCCATCGAATGGATTGTCAAGGATGGCAAACGGGCGGACGAAGTAATACGGCGTGTCCGCGGACTTCTGAAAAAGGCGGATACCCAGAAGGCCCTGTTTGACGTCAATGATATCGTCTGCGAGGTCACCGCTCTATTGCAGCGAGAGCTGTCCGCACAGCACGTGACACTGCGGCTAGAACTCGCGAGTGCCATGCCGCTAATTGTCGGAGATCGGGTCCAGCTCCAGCAAGTGATCATCAATTTGGTCGTAAACGGTGTTGACGCGATCCAGGCAGTCATGGACCGGTCGCATGAATTGCTAATCCGTTCGTATGAGGATGAAACTCATCAGATCGTGGTCGCCGTCAAGGACAGCGGTGTCGGAATTCCGGCGGAGACGGCGGATCGCCTCTTTGATGCCTTCTTCAGCACCAAACCTAGTGGGCTGGGGATAGGGCTTTCGATCTGCCGCTCGATCATCGAGGATCATGGCGGTCGACTGTGGGCAACGAACAATACAGGGGAACCGGGCGCCACGTTCCAGTTCGCCTTGCCCTCGCATCAGGAGCAGGCGCCCTGAGCTGGTACGTGCAAATTGGATCATTAATGTGAGATTTCGCATTCGATGCAGATGTCATTGGGCGATTGGCAGTGTCTATCGATGATCTCGCTCGTTTTGGCTACTTGTTGATCAGACCGGGAGGTTGGTTATGGAAGGGAATTCCGAACAAGTCGTTTTCGTCGTTGACGATGACGAATCGATGCGGGCGGCGCTGACGTACTTGTTTCAATCAATGAACCTTCATGTCGAAGTATTCAGCAGGGCCACCGCATTCCTCGAGAGCGAGCTTCCGAGTATTGCCAGTTGTCTTGTACTCGACATCAGGTTACCGGGCGTGAACGGTCTGGAGTTTCAGGGCGTCCTGGCCGGGGCCGGCATTCACATTCCAATCGTCTTCATGACCGGACATGGCGACATTCCGATGTCGGTGAAGGCGATGAAGGCTGGAGCCATCGACTTCCTGCCCAAGCCATTTCATGACCAGGACATGCTGGATGCCGTGATGCGCGCGCTCGATCAGGACCGCAAGCGGCGCGACGAAGAGAAGGCGGTGTCCCAGCTTCGACACCTCTTTGAATCATTGACCCGGCGCGAACGGGAAGTCCTGCCCCTTGTCATTTCCGGCCTGATGAACAAGCAGATTGCCTACCGGTTGGAGATCAGCGAAATTACGGTGAAAATCCACCGCGGGCAGGTGATGAAAAAAATGGAGGCCCGATCGCTCGCAGACCTCGTGCGAATGGCTGAAATGCTTGGAATCAAACGAACAAACTAGCAAGAATGACAGGTGAAGTCAGGCGACGATTAGGTACTCATGAGCCCGAGAACCAGTTGTAGCCCTGGTCCTCCCAAAAGCCGCCCGGATAGATATTCGTCACCTCGATCGCTTTCAGGTTCTTCGCGCTCTTGAAGCCGAGCTTGGTCGGAATGCGCAATCGTACCGGCGCACCCCATTCCGGTGTCAACGGAGCGTCTTCAAAGTCGATGGCCA
>JGI12053J15887_10000245_pt1 | contig 20476 bp, 19 predicted proteins | sample MedBloCAOM1_O3_FD_15887 | JGI IMG/M metagenome (IMG submission 15887)
CCTTCCGCTACCTCGGCGACGTTGGAACGGGTGACCACAGCTTTGATGCCAAGCAAACGTCATCGGGCGAGGGCGGCTTCCTGGTCTCTGGGCGGCCAACGCGCAGCGAATCCGGCGCCATCAGTTATTGACCTTTGCGAGCCCCAATCGATTGCGCGCGTCCGCAGGCGTCATGACCGGGATGTCGAACTCATGCAGAATACGTTTGATCTTTTCGATCTGCTCAGCGTTCGACTTGAAGAGCCTCCCGGGCCGCTCCATTAAGTTGTCTTCCTGCCCGACACGAATGTTCGTGCCCATAAGGCCCCCATAGGCTGCAGCGCGCATATTGTCTGGACCTGTTCCATGCGTGAACAGGATCACGTCGTCGCCGAACAGTCGCTCGGATGTTCGCTTCATATGGAGGAGATGATCGATATCGGAGGGAATGCCGCCGAGTATCCCGGTCAGGAATTGAACAATCAGAGGGCCTTTTAATTTCTTCTTCTTGAGATGGTGATCGAGAATGTAGAGGTGACCGACATCGTAGCACTCGAATTCCATAAGGATGTCGTTGTCGGTCAAAATATCGATCATTCGATCGATTTTCGCGAACGTATTTTGCGTGACGATTGAATGGCTGGCCGGCCCATAGAACTCTTTCTCCCAATCGTATCTAAAATCCGAAATACCTTGATCGATCGCCTTTTTGAAACGACCGTAATTCATCGAACCAACAATGACCGTCGCGATATCCGGCCGCAGTTTCAAGACCGAATCGACACGATCCTCGGCAGTAGCACCCATCGAGGCGGACATGTTGATGATCGCGTCGCAGTTTTTACGGATACGCGGGATGAACTGTTCCCAGACTTTTGGATCGTTGGTCGGTCGTCCATCGCTCGGATCGCGCGCATGCAGATGGATGATGGCGGCACCTGCCTTGGCCGCGTCAATCGATTGGGTTGCAATCTCGTCTGGCGTCACCGGCAAATGAGGTGACATCGACGGTGACAGTGTGGAGCCGGTCGCTGCACAGGTAAGCATGACCGCTTGACGTGATGGCATGGTAACTCCCTCGACTTTTCATGTTCTGGTGAGCGTCGCTCGGGGCCACTCTTTGTCTTGAGGAATGTCCGGTCAAACGATATTCCGACGTGCTCATTTGAGCATTTCTCAAACGGCGCAGCTTCCGGTCAGGCCACGTCCTGAAACATTTTGGCTTCGGAGGCATTTTTGGCGGCCTCGTCCAGAATCCAGACGCAAAACTCCTTCACGGCCGGTACAGCCTCGATCTTTTTTGGGTAGAGCAGATAGAAGCTTTCGGGATTTTGGCGACAAATCTTGAAGGGGGCAATCAGGCGGCCCTTTTTAACATCTTCCGAGATGAGCGCGATTTCGCCGAGCGCTACGCCCATTCCCTCCACAGCGGCTTCATAGGCAAGCGCGGATGTCTCGAAGGCAATTGAATTCGAGAGGTCGGTGGATGTGATGCCAGCGGTCTCAAGCCACCTCGGCCAAGCGTGCGGCCGTAGCGACGAATAGAGCAATGTGTGGCGTTTCAGATCGGCGACCGTTCGCAACGGTGGGCCGCGTTCAAGAAGCTTGGGGCTGCAGATGACTATCTGCTCACTCGGCAGCAGCAGATGGCTGCGGATATGCGAAGGCCAATCGCCGGTTCCTAACCGAATCACGAGATCGGAAACGTCGGTATCGATCGGCGAGGTCGCGGTCGTCAGCGCGGTCGTCAACGACACATGACGATTTGGATGCAGCGCAAGGAAGCGGGGGAGTCGTGGAAACAGCCACCGCGCGGCGACAATCATCGAGCACATGATCCGCAATGGTTTCTCGCGCCGCGAGTCCAGCAAATCGGAGGTTGATTTGTCGATCCTTCGAAATGCTTCGGTCAAGCTATCCAGATATTCCTTGCTGTCTGGTGTGAGGCGCACCTCGCGATTGTTTCTTGCAAACAGGCAAATGCCGAGCTTTTCCTCCAACGCTTTGATCTGGCGGCTCACTGCGCCGGGTGTGACGTGAAGTTCCTCGGCTGCCAATGTAAAGCTCTTGCGCCTGCCCGCAGCCTCGAAGGCTCTCAAACTGTTCAATGGAGGAAATCGCCATGCCACGGACTATCTCCTCGCGCTGTCAGTAGACATTTGCGTGCGCCGTGTGATTGACCGAGACGCGTTTTGAAAATGCCTCGTGCCACTCTGCCAATCTAGGGCGGCCCATTCGCCAATCCTCATCGGCGTACCGGAAGTCGAGATAACCAAGCGCACAGCCGATAGAGAGATGACCGATGTTGAAGCGATCTCCAGCTAGCGCAGAGGCGTCGGTTTCCAAATAATCGAGGGCGGCTTGGAGCTTCGCTTTGTAGGCGGAAAGGTGGGGCTGTGATTGAAGCTCCCTTGGTCTGGCATTTTCGCCGATACGCGCCACCCCATTTTCCATGATGCCGGTTCCGATTGTGTCACGACGAAGCGCGATCCATCTCTCGGAGTGGGTGGATGGAAACAGCTTGGGGCCGGCGTTCAGCGAGTCGAAGTATTCACAAATGACACGAGAGTCGAAAAGAACATCACCGTTTTCAAGCACCAGCGTTGGAATCTTGTTCAACGGATTATGGGCCATCACGTCGGCATTCAGCTTCGATGCTGCGACCTCGACCCTGATAGTCTCGATGCGAGAGGCAACTCCGGTCTCATGCGCGGCGATCATCGCTTTACGCACGAAAGGCGATCGGGAAGACCAATAGAGGCGCATGGGAGACAATGGCGACATCGTGGTCATCTGAATTAGGCCTCAAAAATAGACGCGGCATCGGTTCCAAAGTCAATGCAGACTTCGTCACCTTCATTCCATATGCTGTCTGGCGATCCATAAGCCTCTAGCTTCAACTCGTTGCTGTTGACCTGATAGCGCATCGAGCCTCCAGAGAAGCCGGCAAATGAAACCCTTCCCATCAGACGGTTGGTTCGATCGGGTACAGTGGAGTGGACGTCTCGCAACGTGATCGTTTCAGGTCTGACCGAAACCAGCACGTCCCGACCTTCAAGTTCTACCTTGCGTTGGATACACCGGATGCTCGATTGCGAGTTAGCCAAATTCACGACCATGCCGCTCCCGTCCCCGCGGGCCATGCCGCTCAACCAATTCGTCGATCCGACAAAGCCAGCCACAAACGCATTGCTTGGATTTCGATAGATGTCTCGGGGGCTCGCCAGCTGAACGATCCGGCCTTGCTGCATGACGGCAATATGGTCCGACATTTCCAGGGCTTCGGCCTGGTCGTGGGTGACATACACAGTCGTCACGCCGATCTGCGCCTGCAATTTCTTGAGTTCCTTTCGCATTTCCTCTCGCAAGGCTGCGTCCAGGTTACTGAGCGGTTCGTCCAGCAGCAGGAGTCGGGGCTTGCGCACGATTGCCCGCGCCAGCGCCACGCGCTGCTGCTGACCGCCCGAGAGGCGAGTGGCGGAGCGGCTTTTGAGCGCAAGCAATTCGACCGTATCCAGCGCCTCATCAACCCGCCGGTCGATCTCGCCGCGGCCGTAACGTCGATCTTTGGCGACACGAAGCGGAAACGCCACGTTTTCAAACACAGTCATGTGCGGCCAAATTGCATACGACTGAAAGACCATCCCGATGTTGCGAAGGTTCAACGGGACATTCGTTCCGCTGCTGTGGTCGAAGAAGACGCGATCGCCGAGGCGAATAATGCCGCTATCCGGCTGTTCCAGCCCCGCGATGCATCGCAACGTTGTCGTCTTCCCGCAGCCGCTTGGGCCCAGCAACGTAAAGAACGTCCCGGACGCGAGGGCGAAGTTGGCGCCTTGCACGCCACCCGCCGGTCCTTCGCCGGTGTTGGGGAAGGTCTTCGACAGGAGACTGACGTCAAGGTCGGCTTCTGTTGCAGACATGTCAGTGCCCAAAGGAAGAGAGACTGAGTCGTCTTGCGATCCGGTAAAAGGTCGTCGCGACAATTGTCATGAAGGTTACCCACATCAATCCTAGCGCAGCGACTTCGCCGCCTTGGCCGTTTGCCCAAAGATCGAACATCGCAACCGATATCGTTTGTGAAGACGGGCCGGCGAGGAGCAACGGTAGCGACATTTCCTTTGCGGCAATCAGGAAGATGAACAACCATCCGGACGTCAGCGCGGGAATAAGCAGCGGCCCCACGATGAGGCGAAGCGATTCTCTGATATTGGCTCCGGACACGCTCGCCGCCTGCTCCAGTTCAGAATGAATCTGCAGAACGCCAGAGTAGGCGTACCGCATGCCGTAGGGCATATAGCGGATCACGAAAGCTAACCCGATCAACCAAAGCGTTCCGTAGATTGGGATCGGAAAGCGCAATCCGATCTCGAGCAAAGCGATGCCGAGAACCAAGCCCGGGAAGACGAGGGGCATGGTGATCAACTGGTCGACAATAGCCGCCCCTGGCTTCCGTCGAGCTGCAAGCCAGGCAGCCACCAGAGCGAGCAACATAACAACAGTTGCGGTACCGGCAGAAACCATCAGCGTGTTGAGTGCAAGGCCGAGATAGTAGGGCGACGAAACCACCGCCTCGTAATGTTTGATCGTGGTTGTGCCGAGGGCCACCCATCGCATCGGCCGGACGAACGGCATCAGCGATGTCCAAAGGATTGCGGATATTGGAAGCGCCAGAACGATGGCGAAATTCACAAGTATCACAAGACCCGCGATCCATCGGCCCCGGCCGAGGGCAAACGGACGAGGACGGAATCCCTTTCCAGTGATGCTTGCGTAACGCTCCGCCTGCTTGGACATCTTGCCATAAAGGAACAATAGAGCGCCGACGATGATCAGCATGATGACTGAAAATGCACTTGCGTAGCCGACGCGGGGTGGAACTTCCTTGATGCTTTTGTAAAGCTCCGTGGTCAGAACATCGACTCGGCCGGGCATCCCGACCAAGGCGGGAACCTCGAATGCCTCGATGTTTCGTATGAAAACGAACAGCGCGAGCGCAAACAGCGCTGGACGCGCGAGCTTCATCGAAATCAATCGGATAGTATCGAGAATGGACGCACCGGACATCCGCGCTGCCTCTTCCATGTCGGCATTTGCGGCACGAAATGTCGATGATAACAGCAGAAAGACCAGCGGCGACCAAAGAAATCCCTCGATCAGTATCATTCCGGTCAGGCTGTTGACGTTAAAGGGCGTCGATGTCGGATCGATCCATGTGCGATAGAGATCGTTGAATGGCCCGGCTCGACCCAGCAGGTAAAGCCAGGCAGTGACATAGAGGATGTAAGGTGTCCCCAGCGAAACAATTGTCGTGACGTAGGCAAGGCCTTTCAATGGCGCATCCGTCCGTTCGACAAGCCAGGCCAGAATGCCGCCGATGATCAGCGAAAGGATGGTCGCGCAAGTCGCGAAGACGATCGAATTGACCGCACTGACGGCAAGGTTTCGACCGGCCACCAGGTTGATGTAGTGATCCAGGGTGAAGCCGGCGGTGGAAAGGTCTGGCATTGTGTTGGCGAAGCTGGTGCGGATCAGTGTCCAGATCGGCGGTAGTACCAAAAGTCCGATGATCACGATGATCGCTGCACTGAGCGCAATGAGGGGATAGTCGACCAGCCGGGAATATCGGAGAACCGATCTGGACAGTCGCGCCGCGCCATTGACCCTGGCGACTTTTGACAAACTGATCTCTGAATTGCCGGTCACAGGCGTCTCCGCACGAATGAGCTGTTGGCAGATGAGGTCGCAGCCGCGGATTCGCGGGCGACCGGAGTTGCTCACGTCACTGGAACAGCTTTTTGTAGATGGATGTCCATTCTGCGGCGTGTGCATTGTACATTTCGGCTGTCACGAGCTTGTATTCGTATTTGCCTACTTCCGGTTTCAAGTCGGGCGACTTCGCGGGAACATTCGGATGTGCCGGGATGTATCCGGCATCTGCGTGAATCTTCTGGCCCTCCTCCGACAGCATGAATTCGATGAACAGCTTGGTGGCATTCGGATGCGGTCCGTTCTTCACCATGGCCACCGTCCCAAACGTCAGAATTGGCAGCACCTTTAGCCATTTCACAGGCGCGCCCTGGCTCGCGCTGATCGCAGCGTGGTAGTTGAAGATGCATAATACGAGCGGATACTGCCCGCCGATATTCTGGTCGAGCACGACCCGCTGATTGCTCGGAATATTGGCGATCCGCTGCTCGGCAAGTTTAGTTAGAAACTCCATGCCTTTCTCTTTGCCCAGGGACAGAAGAACGGCTCCTATGAAGCCGGGCGGTCCGCCGGCGCTCGGTGCATCTGTCCAGGCCATGCGCCCACGCCATTTGGGATCAAGCAGATCATCCAGCGTCTCGGGCGCATCGCTTGCCGGGACGAGGTCGGTATTGATCGCGGGGCTGACGACCTGGACGATGTTCGCGGTCCAGTAGCCGCTGGGGTCCTTGAATTCCGCGGGATAGACAGCCGCCGCCGCCGGCTTGTAGGGTGCCGCGAATCCGGCGGCGTTAATCGGATAGAATGTGGCGCCGCCATCGAACAAATCGGCTCTCACATTGGCTCCGCGTCCCTCATTCACGATGCGCGTCGCCACCTCCTGGAACGGCGCGGCCGTGTAGCTGACCTTGATGCCTGGATACTTTTTCTCGAAGGCCTGAACCAGTGGACGGACAATNTGTGTGACCACGAGCGTCGTATACCAGACGACCTCGCCTTCCTTTTTCGCTGCCTCGATCAGGTTTGCATCGACGGTCTGCGCGGGGGCAGGCNGGATTGCCACGGCCGCAACAATTACGACGGTAGCCGCCGCGCGCAGGAATGCCTGCAAAAACCTCATCATTTCCTCTCCCAAGGCGTTCTGCGGCGTTTTTTTAGGTCAACCTCACGGCCCCGGCGGGAGCCATTCAGTCAGAGCGACCAGCAGACATTGTCAGACGACGGTTGAGGAAAATTCAAACGAAAAAAGTTTGCCATGATTGAGTTTTTATCACAAACGACGTTGTGCGACGCGGCATAGCTTACGCACAAGCGGAACCCACATGGGTCAAACGCGACAAGCGATCACAGCCGCTTGTCCGCGAAAGACGAAATCGCCGCTGCGAGATCTTTTGGATTCTCAAGCTGCAGATTAGTCCTCGCCTCAACCGAATAGATGTCAACCTCGGTTTGCTGCCAGAATTTTGCGACATCACGCGCCGCATCGGGTGTCATTTCCGTGCTTCCGGTCGCGCGAATGAACGCTGTAGGACATCGTACGTCGGCGGCGTATTTCTTCAAATCGACAAGCTGATGTGTCAATCCTTGGGCCACGCGCACCGGATCGTATTTGACCGTGACCCTTCCATCCGCGGCGTGATTCATATTGTGATCAAGGCGGTGCTCGAGCGCGAATTCCGTGTCCTGCGGCCGTAGCTGACGAATGAACGCCATAGCGTCAGCACGTGACGCGAATTCGGTCGGTGATACCAGCGTCTTGTACGACGTCGTGTAAACGCTCTGCACCGCAGCCTTGGTCTGGTAGAAATTGCTAAGGTGCGGGCCTCCTACCATTATTAGCCCGGCGGTGATTTCGGGATACCATGCCGCAAAGATCAAGGCGACGCGTCCACCAAGTGAATGCCCGCCAACAACGACGCGCTTCAGCCTCCATTTGTCGACGATGGAGCGAAGTTCGTTGGCGTATTCTTCCGCGGAATATTCCCCGTTCGGTCTGCCGCTGTCGCCGTGGCCACGTTGGTCCGGCGCATAAACCGAAAAGCGCAGGTCGAGATGATTGGCGGTNCGCTCCCACATACGTCCGTACCCGGAGGAGGGATGCAGCAGCACCAGGTTCGTAGCTCCGCCGAGCCGATGGAAATAGTGAATTTTCATGTCGGCGCTCAGGTCGAGGTCATGAGCCGGAAAATTCGGAGAATCTGTTGTCATGGAGGTTCCTCGCCGGGTTAATCGTTCTTGGTTGATTTGATATTTGGAGCGGACCCGTACCGCTAGCATGATCAGCGCACGCTGAGCGTGCATCGCTTGCCAACGCGTTTGCGACTGTTGGGCAGGCGCCGTGCTCCGGGCTAAATTCGAAGACTGCGGATTGCAGGCGATGTTTGCGCTGGGCGTGGAATGTTCGCTCTTTAAGGGCCGGGCGGACGAAGCTTTAACGTCGGCCAATGTCCACCTTTTCGCAAAGCGGACTCTTTGTTGCCACGAAACATCTTGTTGCTACGAAACATCCGGGGACAGGCTACCATTCTGCGCTTTGTGGATAGAGGACGGAACAACTCCGAAATACCTCCGGAAGACACGGCTGAAATGTGATGAGCTTGAAAAACCCCACGAGAACGCGACATCCGTGATTGTTTTTCCACCCTGGGCTTCCAGTTCCTGACGGCAGTTCTGCAACCTTGCCCGCCAAATATAGTCGCTGACGGTCATGCCCCTATCACTGAATAACATGTGCAGATAGCGTTTGGTGCAGCCCAAAGCCGCGGAAATCTGATCGATGCTGAGATCCGGGTCGCGCAGATGTTCGCGGATGAAGAGCTGAGCCCGCACATACATCGCCACGGGACCACCACGATCGAACATCGTGCCAGCCTCGCGAAGAGGCAATAGCAGGAGATCGATTAGCGAATCGGCGACGCCGATCGCGTTGTGTGGTGACAGTTTCTGTGCTTCGCCAAATGCGGCATGAACAAAGTCATACGCGATCCGGCCGGTGCCGGTGCGCGCCGAAAGCTTGCATGCTGACATCTTCGCCGAATGGAAACCGCGTTCTTGCAGCAAATCCTTTGGCACGATGACGACTTCGTGCCGCGTCAGCGATGGACTGATAATAGTATGCGGACAAGACACATCATAGGCGAGACAATCGCCGGGCTTTAGCTCGATGCGGCGGCCACTCTGCTCGAAATGAGAAATTCCATACGTCTGAAACAGTATTTTGACGAAGGGATGTTCGCCTGGTTTTGCCCGCGAAATGGTATGCGCAATGCGGTGCTGACTGGCCTCGATCTGACAGAGCCTTAGCCGCGAAACCGTAGTATAGTTTATCTGTCCTTCGAGCGATGAAGCCTCTAGCGGGTCAACATCAAATTGGCCGCAAAGGTCCGTCAGCGCATCGGTCCAACACTGGATCTGCTTCTTCGGCGCCAATCCGGAGGTGCTGACTGAACGGACGGTATTGGACATTACCCAGCCACTGATTCGAGATCAAAACGTGACTGCTCGCCGCGAGAGGCTTCGGTCACGATGAAGCGACATTACCCCAGTTTAAGCGGTCTTTGGAGCTTGAGCAGCGTTCCTCCAGATATCCATTTGACGATCCTCCGATTTAGTCTCGGCGTCGTCAAGGGGAACCTGAACAGTGCCTTTGCGCAGATGCCGTTTGAACCCTGCTCCAAAGGACCGATGCTACGAAGGTTGAAGGCATCGCGCGCGCGGAAAACACTGGCTGGCGCTAAAATGTTCATTGAGTTTCGCTTTCGAGCAAAGGTGCTTCGCTCTTGGGCAAGTTTCCTATTGCCGAACCGGATAGGGATACGCAGGAAAATAGAGCAAGTGGACCGTTTCGACGGCAACCCAGGCTCATATCTGGAGGAAGAACTGTCGCGACAGCATCGCTGGATCAGCCATGCGCTGTCGCAAGAACATCCCCCACTGCAAGAGCTGACGCTGGGCGGATGCCCACCGGACAAACAAAACAAAACTTGAATCAACCTGGGAGGGTTCAATATGCGCAAGGTGCTACTCGCAACCTGTCTTGGCGCCATGGCGGCATTTGCCGGAGGTGCCGCTAACGCCAACGACGAACTCAACAAGATGTCGCAGAACCCCAAGGACTGGGTGATGCCGACCGGCGACTACGCCAATCAACGATACTCGAAACTCAATCAGATCACGGCCGCCAATGTCGGCAAGCTGCAGGTCGCATGGACGTTCTCGACCGGGGTGCTGCGCGGCCACGAAGGCGGACCGCTCATCATCGGCAACATGATGTACGTGCATGCGCCGTTTCCCAACACGGTCTACGCGCTCGATCTTGCCAACGAGAACAAGATCGTCTGGAAATATGAGCCCAAGCAGGACCCGAATGTCATTCCGGTGATGTGCTGCGACACGGTGAACCGCGGCGTGGCTTACGGGGATGGCAAGATCTTGCTGCACCAGGCCGATGACATGCTGGTCGCGCTTGACGCCAAGACCGGGAAACTGGAGTGGTCGGCGAAGAATGGCGATCCGGCGAAAGGCCAGACCGGGACCTCGGCGCCGATGGTGGTCAAGGACAAGGTGCTGGTCGGCACCTCGGGCGGAGAGTTCGGCGTGCAATGCAGTATGACCGCCTACGATCTCAAGTCCGGCAAACAAGTGTGGAAGGCCTATTCCGAGGGGCCGGACGACCAGATCATGGTCGACGCCGAGAAGACCACCGATCTCGGCAAGCCGGTCGGCAAGGATTCCAGCATCAAGACCTGGCAGGGCGATCAGTGGAAGATCGGCGGCGGCTGCACATGGGGCTGGATCGCCTATGATCCCGGTCTCGACCTGGTCTATTACGGCTCGGGAAATCCCTCGACCTGGAACCCGAAACAGCGTCCGGGCGACAACAAGTGGTCGATGACCATCTTCGCGCGCAATCCGGACACCGGAATGGCCAAGTGGGTCTACCAGATGACGCCCCATGACGAATGGGACTATGACGGCGTCAACGAAATGATCCTCAGCGATCAGCAGGTCGGCGGCGCCCCGCGCAAGCTGTTGACCCATTTCGACCGCAACGGGCTCGGCTACACGCTCGACCGCGGCACCGGCGAATTGCTGGTGGCGGAAAAGTACGATCCGAAGGTCAACTGGACCTCTGGCGTCGACATGAACAAGAGCTCGCCGACCTATGGCCGTCCCAAGGTGGTCGATCAATACTCGACCGACAAGCAAGGCGAGGACCATAACAACAAGGGCATCTGCCCGGCCGCCCTCGGCACCAAGGACGAACAGCCGGCGGCCTATTCGCCGGATACCCAGCTGTTCTATGTGCCGACCAACCATGTCTGCATGGACTACGAGCCGTTCAAGGTGAGCTACACGGCAGGCCAGCCCTATGTTGGGGCGACGCTGTCGATGTATCCGCCTCCCGGCGAGACCCACATGGGTAACTTCATCGCCTGGGACGGCAAGACCGGCAAGATCGCCTGGTCGAACAAGGAGCAGTTCTCGGTCTGGTCGGGTGCGCTGGCCACCGCCGGTGGTGTGGTGTTCTACGGAACGCTTGAGGGCTATCTCAAGGCGGTCGACGCCAAGACCGGCAAGGAACTCTACAAGTTCAAGACCCCATCCGGCATCATCGGCAACGTCACCACCTATGAGCAGGGCGGCAGGCAGTACGTGGCGGTATTGTCCGGGGTCGGCGGCTGGGCCGGCATCGGCCTCGCGGCCGGTCTGACCGATCCGACCGCGGGTCTCGGCGCTGTTGGCGGCTACGCGGCGCTGAGCAACTACACCGCGCTCGGCGGCAACCTCACGGTGTTCGCGCTGCCNCAGTGAGCTGATCAGAAAATTGTTCCGGCGCGTGGAGTTGCTCCACGTGCCGGGACGTCTGTCATCGAACGCCGAGGACAATCGCTTTGCACAAGAACTGGTTTGTGGTTGCCACGATGGTCCTCGTGGCATCTGGAGGGATGGCTATCGCCGAAGACGCCGTCGATCCGGCTGCAGTCAAATCCGACGGCGGCAAGTATCTGGACAAGGAGGGCAATCCGACTTTCAAGATCGCATCCGATGGTACCGTCGACTGGTATACCTATTCCGGCTACCGCCGCTATCACTCGGAATGCCATGTCTGCCACGGCCCCGACGGCATGGGATCGACCTATGCGCCTGCGCTGCAAAGTTCACTGAAGACGATGAGCTACGGCGATTTCCTCGGACTGGTCGCAAGCGGTCGCAAGAATGTCAGCACGTCGCAGGGAAATGTCATGCCGGCATTCGGCGACAACCCCAACGTCGCCTGCTACATGGACGACCTCTACGTCTATCTGCGTGCCCGCGCCCACGACGCGGTCGGGCGTGCGCGGCCGGCCAAGCATGAAGACAAGCCGCCCGCCGCGCAGCAGGCAGANGATTCCTGTATGGGCAAGCGATGATCATTNGGAATNTGCCGNCTATGGGCGGAGTGCGGGGACAATATGTTCTTACGGTACGTGAAGAAAAGCGAAAGTGGAGTTTAGAATGAAGACACGCGCCGCTGTCGCGTTCGAAGCCAAAAGGCCGCTTGAAATCGTCGAGCTTGATCTGGATGGCCCGAAGGCGGGTGAAGTCCTTGTCGAGATCAAGGCGACCGGCATCTGCCACACCGACGCCTACACCCTTGACGGCTTCGACAGCGAAGGAATCTTTCCGTCGATCCTCGGCCATGAGGGTGCCGGCATTGTTCGCGAGGTGGGAGCGGGCGTGATGTCGGTGAAGCCAGGCGATCATGTGATCCCGCTTTACACGCCCGAATGCCGCCAGTGCAAAAGCTGTCTCAGCGGCAAGACCAATCTTTGCACCGCGATCCGCGCGACGCAGGGCAAGGGCCTGATGCCCGATGGCACCACGCGCTTTGGCTACAATGGCAAACCTATCTTCCACTACATGGGCTGCTCGACGTTTTCGAACTTCACCGTGCTGCCGGAAATCGCCGTCGCAAAGATCCGCGAAGACGCGCCGTTCGACAAAAGCTGCTACATCGGCTGCGGCGTGACGACCGGCGTCGGCGCCGTGGTCAACACCGCCAAGGTCACACCGGGCGCCAACGTCGTGGTGTTCGGACTTGGCGGCATCGGGCTCAACGTGATTCAGGGCGCAAGGATGGTAGGCGCCGACAAGATCATCGGGGTCGACCTCAACGATTCCAAGGAGGAATGGGGCCGCCGCTTCGGCATGACGCATTTCGTCAATCCATCGAAGGTCGGTGGCGACATCGTCCAGCATCTGGTCGCCCTGACCGACGGCGGCGCCGACTTCACCTTCGACTGCACCGGCAACACCACCGTGATGCGCCAGGCGCTGGAGGCATGCCACCGCGGCTGGGGCGTCTCGGTGGTGATCGGGGTGGCAGAAGCTGGAAAGGAAATTTCAACCCGGCCATTCCAGCTCGTGACCGGCCGGGTCTGGAAGGGCACCGCGTTCGGCGGCGCCCGCGGCCGCACCGACGTGCCGAAAATCGTCGACTGGTACATGAACGGGAAGATCCAGATCGATCCGATGATCACCCATGTCCTCAAGCTGGAGGAGATCAACAAGGGCTTCGACCTGATGCATGAAGGCAAGTCGATCCGTTCGGTTGTCGTGTTCTGAATCAAAAATATCAAACACAAGGAGGATAGGCCTATGACTGTTCATATCCACCCATCCGTTGACAACGGAGTGAAAAAGGGTTCGGGCAACTTCGCCGGCGGCACCCTGGTCTGCAAATGCAAGGACAAGCCGGTCAAAGTCGCGATCACGGGCGATGTCGCCCACAACCACGCCTGTGGCTGCACCAAATGCTGGAAGCCCGACGGGGCGGTCTTTTCCGTAGTCGCCGTCGTCCCGCGCGACAATGTGAAGGTGCTCGAAAACGGCGACAAGCTTCAGGTCGTCGACGCCTCGGCGGCGATCCAGCGGCACGCCTGCAAGGTTTGCGGCACGCATATGTACGGCCGCATCGAGAACAAGGCGCATCCGTTCTACGGTCTGGACTTCATCCATCCCGAACTGTTCCAGGAAGCCGGGTCTGCCGCTCCGGGATTTGCGGCATTTGTGTCGTCCGTGATTGAGGCGGGCGTCAACCCGTCTGAGATGCCCGGCATCCGCTCGCGTCTCAAAGAACTCGGACTTGAGCCCTATGATTGTCTGTCGCCGGCCCTGATGGATGCGATCGCCACCCATGTGGCGCAATCCAGATCCAAAGCGGCCTGAAGCGGCAGACCTTGCGCAAGCTCGCGCTGGTGGCGACCGCCGCCAGCGCAGCTGCCATCATGTCCGACCCATGGCAATCTTCGCATCCTCGCAGCGCCGGAGCCGTAAGATCATGACGTTCGAAACCGCTTCCTTAAATCGATCGCATGACGGCGTGCAGGGTGTTTACAAGCACAACAGCCGCGAGACCGGGACCGACATGACCTTTTCGGTCTACGTCCCTCCGCATCAAGCCGGCGCGAAGCTAGCGGTGGTCTGGTATCTGTCGGGTCTGACCTGCACTCACGCCAACGTCACGGAAAAGGGCGAATTCCGGACGGCATGCGCCGAACTGGGCTTGATCTTTGTCGCGCCGGACACCAGCCCGCGGGGCGAAGGTGTGCCCGGCGATCCCGCCGACGCCTACGATTTCGGGCTTGGCGCCGGCTTTTACGTTGATGCCACGGAAGCGCCTTTCGCGCGCAATTATCGGATGTGGAGCTACGTCACCGAAGAACTGCCCGAATTGATCGCCGGGCATTTTCCCGTTGATCCCAAACGGCAATCAATCCTCGGTCATTCGATGGGTGGCCATGGCGCGCTGACCATCGCACTCTCCCATCCCGATCGCTACCGCGCCGCCAGCGCCTTTTCGCCAATCGTCGCCCCGTCTGAGGTGCCGTGGGGCATCAAAGCACTGGGCGGCTATCTCGGCGACGATCGGAAGGCATGGCGCAAGCATGACACCATCGCGCTGATCGAGGACGGCGCCCGGTTTTCCGATCTTCTGGTAGACTGCGGCGATGCCGACCCGTTCCTGGCGGAACAACTACGCCCGGAACTGCTGGAGCATGCGTGCGCAAAGGCCGAAATCCCCCTCACATTGCGCCGTCAGCCGGGCTACGATCACAGCTACTACTTCATCTCCACCTTCATGGCCGATCACCTGCGTTGGCATGCCGCGCGGTTGCACGCTTAGCATCTCAAGCTGGAAGTCCCTCTATCGTCGGCTCAGTCGAGGAGGAATATCAGGGAGGATTAATGATCCGATTGTTCGCCGGCGCGATCGGCCTGAGTGTACTGGCGACCAGCACGCTCGCGGCCGATCCCATNGAGATCGGAATCGGCTATCTTCATCGCGGCAGTGTCAAGCCGACACTATCACTTGTCGAGCAGCCGTCCGAGAACGATGGTCTGGCGGGCGCCCGTCTTGCGATCGAGGACAACAACACCACCGGCAAGTTCCTGAAACAGCACTTCACGCTGGAAGAGTTTCGGCTCAAGGACGGCGACGACGCAGCCAAGGCGGCGGTTACGCTCGCCGATCACGGCATCGGCTTCATCATTGCAGATCTTCCGGCCGACGCGCTGCTGAAAGCCGCCGACGCGGTCCGTGACCGCGGAATCGCGTTGTTTAACGCCGGCTCGATCGACGATCGCTTGCGCGAGGAGGATTGCCGAGCCAACGTGATCCATGCCGCGCCCACACGTTCGATGCTCGCGGATGGTCTCGCCCAATATCTTGTCTGGAAGCAATGGAAGCGCTGGATGCTGGTAGTGGGGTCGCATGAAGAGGACAAGCTGTTTGCCGAAGCGCTGCGACGCGCGGCCTCGCGCTTTGGCGCGAAGATAGTGCAAGAGCGGGTATTCGAGGATACTGGCGGCGCGCGTCGCACCGATAGCGGCGTGACCTTGATCCAGCGTCAAATGCCCGTGTTCACCCAGCAGGCGCCCGCTTATGACATTCTCGTCGCGGCAGACGAGAGCGAGGTGTTCGCGCCGTATCTGCCCTACCGAACCTGGGACCCGCGGCCGGTGGCCGGATCCGCCGGCCTTGTTCCGAAAAGTTGGGACGCCGCTCAGGATCAATGGGGCGCGGTACAGATGCAAAACCGCTTTTTGAAATTGAATTCGCGGCGTATGACAGCGCTCGACATGCAGGCATGGACCGCAGCGCGCATGATTGGCGAGGCGGCGTCGCGCACGAATTCCGGGGATCCAAAACCGGCGCTCGACTTCCTTAAGGGTCCTGATTTTTCCATCGCGGCGTTTAAGGGCCAACGGCTTACGCTGCGGGATTGGAACCTTCAGCTTCGCCAGCCCATCCTGCTCGTGGATGGCCGCATGGTGGTTTCGGTCTCGCCGCAAGAAGGTTTCCTGCATCAAGTCTCGGAACTCGATACGCTCGGCCTCGATCGGCCCGAAACCAAATGCAGGCTGCATTGAAGATGAAGAGATCGCGCATGTGGCGTCGTTGTCTGTTTCCCGGAATGGCTGCCTGGATTGCGGCCGCGACGCCCGCGGGAGCCTTTATCGCCTATGTCTCGAATGAGAAGAGCAACACGGTATCGGTGATCGATACCGACAATTGGGCCGTCACCAAAACCATCAAGGTCGGCCAGCGGCCCCGCGGCATCGAGTTTACCAGGGACGGCAAGTTCGTGCTGGTCGCGGTCGGCGATGACGACACCATTCAGGTGATCGACGCCGCGACCCAACAGGTGGTGGATTCCCTGCCCTCCGGTCCCGATCCCGAATTGTTCGTGCAGGATGCCGCCGGCAAAGTCCTTTATGTCGCCAACGAGAACGACAACACGGTCACGGTCATCGATCTCGAAAAGCGCGTGCGCGTCGGCGACGTTCAGGTCGGCGTCGAGCCCGAAGGCATGGCCATCAGCCCGGACGGCAAGATCCTGATCAACACGTCAGAGACCACCAACATGGCGCATTTCATCGACACCGCGACGCGCCAGATCGTCGCCAACGTGCTTGTCGATGCGCGGCCGCGCTTCGCCGAATTCAAGCGCGACAGCTCCGAACTATGGGTGTCCTCGGAGATCGGGGGCACGGTGTCCGTTATCGACCCGGCGAAACATGAGGTTACCGCCAAGATCACGTTCAGCATTCCCGGCATGCGGCGCGAGGCCATCCAGCCGGTCGGTATCGGCATGACCAGAGATGGCAAGACCGCTTTTATCGCACTTGGCCCTGCCAACCGCATCGCCATCGTCGATGGCGCCAGCCATCAGGTTACCAAATACCTTCTGGTCGGCCAGCGGGTCTGGCACATGGCATTCACCCCGGATGAGAAATATCTGCTGGTCACCAACGGCGTATCCAACGACGTCTCGATCATCGATGTCGTTGCACAAAAGGTGATCAAGACAATCCAGGTCGGCGAGCTGCCCTGGGGCATCACGATTGCGCAGCCATGACGGCAACCGACGCGCCCATCGCCGGCCAGATCCCGCCGGACAGTCGCCGCCGCAGCGATCCGGTCGAGATGCCCGCGCTGTCGATCGATGGCGTCAGCCATTGCTATGGCGCCCGACGCGCCCTTATCGACATCAACTTCGCCGTCGCGCCGGCGAGCTTCACCGCGCTGCTTGGACTCAACGGCGCCGGTAAAAGCACGCTGTTCTCGCTGGTCACGCGGCTGTTCGGCATCCAGGCCGGGCGCATCGCCATCTTCGGCCACGACATCGGCTTGGCGCCCGGCGAAGCATTGCGGCTGCTGGGTGTGGTGTTCCAGCCGCGCACGCTCGACCTCGATCTCTCGGTCACGCAAAACCTGCTGTATCATGCCGCCCTGCACGGCATCGATCGGCACGAGGCGCGCTTGCGCGCCGGTGAAGTGCTCGCGCGCATCGGCCTTGCCGACCGCGCCGGCAGCAAGGTGCGCGACCTCTCGGGCGGTCAGATGCGACGGCTGGAAATCGCGCGCGCATTGCTGCATCGCCCTCGCCTGCTGCTGCTTGACGAGGCCACGGTCGGCCTCGACGTCAAGGCCCGGGCCGATATCCTCGGCCACGTCCGGCGGCTGGTCACAGAGCAAGGCATCGGCGTATTGTGGGCCACCCATTTGTTCGACGAGATCATCCCCCGCGATGACCTCGTGNTGCTGCACCAGGGCCGAGTTCTGGCGCACGGCCCAGGCGNGCGCATCATCGCCGACACGGGTGCACAGGACATCAACTCCTCATTCATGCGCCTCACCGAAGCTGCGGCAGAGCTCGGGAGCCTTTCGCCATGATCTCCGCCATCATNAAAGATCAACCGAGTGGGTTTTCGCTCGCGCAATATGTCACCTGCCTGAACGGCATCGTGTGGCGCGAGGGCCTGCGCTTCCTGCACCAGCGCGAACGCTTTGTCTCGGCGCTGGTTCGGCCGCTGGTGTGGCTGTTCATCTTCGCGGCCGGCTTCCGCCAGGTGCTCGGCATCTCCATTATCCCGCCATACGAAACCTACATCCTTTACGAGGTCTACATCGCGCCTGGACTGATGGCGATGATCCAGCTGTTCAACGGCATGCAGTCCTCGCTCTCGATGGTCTACGACCGCGAAATGGGCAATATGCGCACCTTGCTGGTGAGTCCGCTGCCGCGCTGGTATCTTCTGTTCTGCAAGCTGCTGGCGGGGACCGCGGTCTCGCTGCTCCAGGTCTACGCCTTCCTGCTGATCGCGTGGCTCTGGGATATCGAGCCGCCGCTGATCGGTTATCTCACGGTCCTGCCCGCGCTGGTGCTGTCCGGGCTGATGCTCGGGGCGCTCGGGATGCTGATTTCTTCTGGAATCCGGCAGCTCGAAAATTTCGCCGGCGTGATGAACTTCGTGATCTTCCCGATGTTTTTCGCTTCGTCTGCCCTTTATCCTTTGTGGCGGGTGCAGGAGGGAAGCCCGATGCTTTACTATGTGTGCCTGTTCAATCCATTCACCCATGCGGTCGAACTGATCCGCTTCGCGCTGTACGGGCAAATGAACTGGGTCTCGCTGGCGGTGGTTGGCGGCTGCACGGCGGTCTTCATGATCGGCGCGGTGTTCGCCTATGATCCGTCGCGCGGCCTCGGCCGCCGCGGGCCCGCTGGAGGCGAGACATGAATTGGCGAATCTTGGTTTGGGTGTTGCTCACGGTCGCCGGATCGGCCGAATTGTGCTTCGCAGCCGATTCGCGCTATCCCGACTGGCCGTGCGCCCAGGCCAAGGTGCCGGACATCTCGCTCGCCGCGGTGTGGGCCGGCCCACCGCTCGACGATGTCGCGAACAAATGGAAGGACGACGCCAAGGTGAGCGCACTGGTGCCGCGACTGGCGGCAAGGCGCACGCCGCTTGACGAAGCTCAAAAGGCGATCACGGAATTTCTTGCGGATTCCGCGGCACAAAAGGCCGAGGCGGGCAAGCTGCTGTTCGCCAGCCTGTTCGATACGCTCAATGCCCAACGTTCGTCTGTCATGAGCGGGCTCGAACGGGTGACCCGCAAACAGCGCGAAGCCGCGGACAAGATTCGTGCCGATACCCTCGCACTGCAAGCCCTGCAGGATGCGTCCCCGCCCGATCAGCCCAAGATCGACGAACTCGGCAATCAGCTGGTTTGGGAAACGCGAATTTTCGAGGACCGCCGGCGTGTGATCAAATTCGTATGCGAGGTGCCGACTGCGATCGACCAACGGCTATTCGCGCTCGGCCGTGTGATCCAGCAGGAGATGGAATAGCGCGCGCGAAATGTGCTATCCTCGCGCACCGTTCGCACAAGAGGCACCCACCAGAAGAACGATCGAAAGCAGGTTCCAATTTGGTGGACCCAGGCATCACAAAGCTGTGTCCCTGCTTCTTGCGTTCTTTGCAAGGAACCAAGTCCATTCATTGCCTCTTGTCGCTACAATCTCGAAATCGGGAGACCTAGATGAGAATAGCAAAGATCATTTTGGCGAGTGCTGCGGCCATCAACATCTTCATGTCTGCGGCTTTGGCTCAACAAACCGTCGCAGGAACCGTCACCAAGATTGACAGGCTGAATGGCACGATTGCGATCCAACAGACGCAAAGCGGTACTGTCGGGGCGAATGCTGGTGGCGCGACCGAGGAGTTTAAGGTCCAAGACCGCCCGCTGCTCGACACCTTCCACGCTGGAGATAAGGTGACGTTTTCCGCCGCCGAAAGTGGTGGCGTCAAGACCATCACCAAGCTTCAAAAACAGTGATGCCACGAAACTAGCAATCTGATCGCAAATCCGATGGCCAACCTTCCGATCGAAGTCAGAGGGCGTGCTTTTGCACGCGCTAAGGCCGAGATGGCGTCGTCTCATCCGCGCGCGGCTCCGGCTGCGATTCCGCCATCGGTAAGTTGGCGCGCTCCCAGCCATCAGTTCCTTCCGGATACCAGGCCACGTTTGGATAGCCGTATGACCGGACTCGTTTTGCCGCGTTCCAGGACATCCAGCAATCGGCCTGGCAGTAGATCACGAGCAGCGTCGCGTTGTTGCCGCCGGCAGCACGAAAAAGTCCGCGCCGCAGATAATCTTCGGTCGCCGCCGCGAGCGTTCCGTAGCCGGTGTCCGGCAGCCAGATGCTGCCAGGGATGTTGAGCCGAGGTTTCTCGCGCCAGATCGTGCCTGCGGGAAGGTTTTGCGGCTTCGGCGGATGCGGCAGCACGTCGATGAAAACACCGGTCCCCGCGCGCCAGATGGCTTCGGCCTCTGCGGTCGCGAGAACACGCACGCCGGCCAACGTTGCGGGGACGGGCGCGCGGTAATTGTCGGTGCGGTATCCCTCGGGCTCGCGGGCGTTATCCTGCGCGTACGCCGGCAACACGAGAACAAGCG
>JGI12053J15887_10000246_pt1 | contig 20471 bp, 20 predicted proteins | sample MedBloCAOM1_O3_FD_15887 | JGI IMG/M metagenome (IMG submission 15887)
GATTAGGCAAGTGGAACAGCACATCTCGGCAAAGCCAGAGGTCAGCATTAGGTAGAGGCCCTTCTACAATGTCAATTGCACGGAAAGAATATCGGTCGCTCCCATATGTTTTTTGCAAACCATGGACAAGAGGGGCGATAATGTCTCCGCCAATGTACCGAGTTCCGTGCGGCAATGTGACATGCTTCATCCAATTGAAATCTCCGCAAGGCGCATCAAGAAAAACCTGCACCCGAAGCATCTTTAGATGACGCTCCAGCGCGGGCCTCAAAGGCTTGGTATACGCCAGGGTGCTCCCGCGGCCGCTACGTGACTCGGATGATCCCCAACGATTTTCCTCAAAGATCGTCTTAAATGCCTGCTGACCATTGAGATACTCCGAGCCAAAATATTTTCCGTCCCGGCGGTATATCAACGGATAGAGAAAAGCCCACAGAGGGTTGAAGATCGCAGGATTACGACGCATGAGGCTCTTCAAGAGGACACGCATGCAGGGCAGGGCTCCTCACCCCGATACGCACCGATCATCAACGAGAAATATGCACGAGAGTATATCGTAGCTGACTGTTGCCAGGAAAGATTTTCCAGCACATATTTTCTTGGTCGATAAGAGATCATGCGATCGAGAAAGCGATTGAGTGCTTCCTCAAACCGGCCCAAATTGGCGAACCGATCGCCGCAGTCTGCGGAAAAAAAGGGCACAGACGATGCCGGAATCATCGCATTGCTGACCTGCTTCCACAGTGGATCAAGCCAGTATCCGTTGTCCCACGCAAGTACCGGAACGTTTGACGCGAGGGCTTCCTGGTAGGCCAAACCCTGCGTTTCGTGTTCGCAGAGGAAGACCATTGCGCGCGACCGTTCCAGAAGGCGCTGGAAAGTTTTGTGGTCATGATACTTATATCGGATTACGTGAGTCCGTAATCCACGGCGAGCAAGCACATCGACTATTGGATGCAGCAACTCGACCGCCAGTGTCTCGTGATTCCACCTGATCTTGTCATAAACAAGGAAATCGATGTCTTTCGCACACGAGCTCGTATCGACCCACTCGTCGGTTTCGATCCCAGCGTACCATCGTACGCATGCATCGCCGTAGATGGGGCGAAACATGTTGTACATCCATTGGGCGAGAACGAGATGAATGCGAAATCGGGGATCCTCCATAAGCCGCGGAGCAAGCATCGGATGGTCAAACAGGGATGGTCCCAATATGGCAGGATTTGCCAAATCCCAACCGTCGAGGACCGCAGGAAATCCGACTAACCCGACGGGATATTCAGGATGCTTGCGTGCAAGCGCATGGTCGTTTACCCGCACGAGCCAGCCCTGCTTTTCGAGCGCCCGTTTGAGAAGCTCAAATGAAACACCGAAACCCGTTTTCTTTTGCCTTGTATGCGTGAGATCATAGATCGGCCGAACAATGCGCTTAAGATACCGGTCATATTTGAAGAACTTATCCTTCTCGAATTCCTTGTAGAAGAGAAGGATCAGTTTTCTGTTTGCAACGGCTCTTTCGAGCAAGAGAGACGGATCCCGCAGCATGCGCCTTCACACTGACATTGACGGTACGGCCGAGACCCGGTGAGCGCTACGTGAAGCTCGGCGCCGCATATATGTTCGTTCTGGTGCACTCCTTAACATCTAACGCTATTATAACATTGTTGTCTGAGGTGTCGCAACATAAGCTGCGGACCTTGTCATCTTCTGCAAGTATTGGCCAGGCTGAACAATTCGGCCGCGGTTGGTCCCAAGATCAAGGTCAGCTGCCGAAGTCTGCCAACGGTAGTCTCCGTAGTGTTTGTTTGGAGCGGATCATACGGTTCAGGTGAGACTTGTGCTGGATTTATGGAGCCTTCGGAATGATCTTCAAGAAGAACAAGTGCAGGTGGCTGCCGTTTCTCGAGATAGACCTCGACACGAGTTCCATGACTTTTTCCGTTATCAGTCGGATGACCAGCGTTTGTCTCAGCATCGCACTGGTTGCGGCAACCGGTACGTTGGCTTTCGCGCAGGACGACGACGCCTTTTATTATAATCGCTTGCTCGGCCGAGGCATCAATCTCGGGAACGCCTTGGACGGACCAAGGGAGGGAGCCTGGGGTGTCACGCTCGAGGCCGACTATTTTCGCGTGATCAAGGAGGCGGGGTTCAATTCGGTCCGCATTCCCATCCGCTGGTCGGCGCATGCCAGCACCGCCGCTCCATACGACATCGAAACGGACTTCTTCCGGCGCGTCGATTGGGCCATTGGGCAGGCGTTGTCGAGGAATTTGGCCGCCGTCATCAACGTGCATCACTACGAAGAGATGACTCAAGATCCGGTCCAGAATCTCCCCCGGCTGGTGGAACTCTGGAAACAGATTGCGTTGCGCTATCAGAATCAGCCCAACAGCCTGATGTTCGAGCTGCTGAACGAGCCGCACGACCAGCTCGACGACGAGCGCTGGCAGGAAGCATTTCCCCCGCTGCTCAAGGCCATTCGAGACAGCAACCCAGACCGAATAATCCTGATCGGCCCGGCATATATGAATGCCGTCGACAGGCTGGACAAGATGAAGCTCCCGCCACAGGACCGGCGGATCATCGGCACGTTTCACTACTACAAGCCGCTCCAGTTCACGCACCAGGGNGCCNNCTGGNTCAANGACAGNGCGCCCTGGNGGGGGACNAGATGGACGGGNNCCNNGCNGGAGCGGGANGANNTGCGCAANGACTTCGAGCGCGCGGCGGCATGGTCCCAACAAAACCACCGCCCGCTCTATCTTGGAGAATTCGGCGCCTATCGGGAGACGAACATGGACGATCGGGCGCTATGGACGCGGGCTGTGGCGCGTGAGGCCGAAAAATGGGGGTTCAGCTGGTCATATTGGGAGTTCTGCTCCGAGTTCGGTGCGTACGACCCAGCAGCGCAGCGGTGGCGGCGACCGCTCCTGAATGCCCTTTTGGACAAGGACTGACACACCCTGCAATCAGAAGTGAGAGCGAGGACTCATCCACCGCCCGACGCCGGATAACGGCGACGCCGGAAAGCCGGCGGCCTGGTCAGTCCACGTAACCGTAGCGCGCATAGTGCCGGTTATAATAGTAGTCGCCACGATGGCTCTCGTAGCGGCCCAGCAGGTTGATATTGGCCTTGTTGAGTACGACCCCGAGCAGATTGTCGTATACGCCCGGCGTCATCCTGAGCGCATGTTCCACGACGTCGATCTTTGTACGTCCCCACTCGATCACGAAAACGAACGAGTCGACGAGGTGCGTCATGGCGCGAACATCCACCACTGGCGCCAATGGCGACAGATCGACGATGATGTACTCGTAGGATTGGCGTAGCCCCTCGAATAGCATCTTCGCGGCCTCGGAGGCGAGCACCTCGCTGCTGTGAGCCATCCGTTCGTTTACGACGGCGGGCAAAAACGCCAAACGGGTCTCGGGGTCCAGGCACAGCGCGTCCTCGATCATCACCTGATTGGCAAGAACCTCCAACAGGCCGACTTTCGCCTCCGGGGTCAGTTTACGCGACAGACCGGGGTTGCGCAGGTCGGCGTCTAACAGGACCACGCGCCCGCCAACATTGGCGATGCTTTGCGCCAGCGCCATCGCGGTCGTCGATTTGCCTTCGTTCGGTAGCGACGCGGTGAACGCCAGCACCTTGCTGCTCTTGACCGACGTGCTGAGGTCCGCCGCGACCTTGATCGCGCGGATCGACTCCGCAAAGCGTGAAAATGGCGAATCAATTACCCCCCAGAACAGGCTCTGGTCACGCTTGATGATTCGATGCTCCAAGCCCCCATAGTCTGTCCTTGGCTTGTGCGACCGCAATGTCACCGGCACTTTGACCTTGGGCAGCACCGCCAGGCAGTGCGTGTGAAGGATACTTGCAACCTGGTCGCTGGTGCGGAAGACGCGATCCGCTATGTCACGCAACACGCCCAGCCCAAAGCCCATAATCACACCTCCGGCTGCCCCCACCATGAGGACGAACAAGGTCCTGGGATTGCTGGGCCACATGGGAGGCGTGGCAGTTGTGATGAGCCGGGCCTCGGTGATCGGGAAGGACTGCTGCTGAACCGATTCCATATGGCGCTGCAGGAAGTTGTCATGCAACGCGCGAAAGGTCTGGGCGCTGCTCTCGAGATCACGCAGCGCGATCTGGGCCTGGTTGGCCGTCTGCGACACCGAGACAATTTCTTTCAGACTCCCGCTAACGGACTCCTCGCGCGCCTTGGCAATCTCATAATCGCTCCGGTATGTCTGCGCGATGCGACCAAGTTCGTCGACTATGACCTTGCGAATCTCGCGCATCTGGCCGCGCAGATTGATCACCGCAAGGTGACCGGACCCGTACTTCACGGAATATTCGGACTCCTTTCGACTAAAGTCGAGGTACTGGGATCGGAGCTTGGTAATGACTTCATTGCGCAAGCTGTCGGTGACTGTGGCGTCGGGCACGTCCACGCCCGAGCGCAAGATTTCGTCGATCCGGTCAAGCTTGGCCTTCGCCTCTGCCGTCTGCGCGCGCGCCTGAATCAGCGAGCTATTGAGTTCGGAGAGCTGCTGCTCATTCATCAATCGGCCGCCCGCGGCGACGATGTTATTATTCGTCTTGAAGTCCACCACCGCGCGCTCAGCGTTAGTGGCCTGATCACGCAATTCTTTGATGCGATCCTGCATCCAGGTGCCGGCCCGCATCGTCGCCTGGTATTTCGCCTCTAGTTGGTCGACGATGTAGGCCTCCGCCACTGCATTCGCGACCTGCGCCGCCCGTTGCGGATTGTATGATCGGAACCCGATGTTGATGATATAAGTCAGGCCCGCGCGACTGATGGTCAGCTGCGATTGCAACCGCCCTATCGCCGCTCGGGTGAGAGCAAATTCGGAAGGCTGCCCTCCCGACGATCCAAAGGGGTTCATCACCAATCGCATGATCGTGGAAATAAGGCCCCCACTCGGGCCGACGAACTCGGGATCCTCGGTGAGGTGGAGGTCCTTGATGACCGCGAGCGCCACATTTTCCGACAGCACGACCTCGACTTGACTGTCGACTGACCCCGGGTCGGGAGGGATATCACCCAGCACCGATTGTTGCTGGAAGACCTGCACCTTACGGGTGTCGATCATTAACTTCGCAAAAGCGGTAAAGCTCGGCGGCGTGGTGAAGAGATAGACGGCGGCGAGCGCCATAATCAGCAGAAAGGCGACTACAATGACCGGATATTGCCGGTGCAGGAACCCAGTAGAAATCTTGAACAGTTCTTCAAGCGAAATGTAGTCGGGTCCAGGTGCGGGCGCTTGGGCGCCACGGTCGGAAAGCGTCGGAGCTTTGAAGGTCTGAAGCATTTCTTGAACGCGACTGCCTAACGATTGTCAGCGAGCGTAAAGCACAGCCTTCACACAATCAGCGCGTGCTTCTTACGCAACGAGAGATATGGGCGTCGGCGGGGGTGAGGCTATCTCAACTCCCTGGCCATGGAGGCCAAACATCCAGAGGTCGAGCAGGCATGTGCTTAGCACTATCATAACGCGACCTTCATTCCAATCATCAGATTTATTAGCCAAGCGGACCGATGCGGACCACTGCGCCATCTAAATCGCACAACACTATGTCAAACGCATGTTATACCAGCAACACATTCTGGCGCTTGTGTTAAGTCTGCTTCCCGCGGCGTGCTCGGCTGAACTGGACCAGATCTGCCGCTATCAAGGAGTACGGCACTCATCGCGACCACATTCGCCGCGATCAAGTCACGTCGACGCCGCGACCAACCGAGCGACGACCACCGAGTTGGCCAATGGAATCGCTCCCTCTGAGCACCCCCATGTGGGTGTCTGGCGCGTCAGACCTCGGGTCGTTTCGACGCCGCGAATGATTGGCCATGATCCCCCTGGGTTCGAACGGTGCTGGGGACCTTCAACTGGATCTCGCGCCGGAGCTCTATTGTATGGGGAAAGAGAGCCCAACCGGGAAGCGATTGTTGGTCCTGGCCAAAATGTTCAAACTGTAGGCGTTCTGGGCCGCTACGATCGGATCGTTGACGGTCGCCACGGTCAGCCTAAAGAACTGCAGCGCCTTGCTGATCTCGACGCTGGTTGCGTTCGCAACGTAGAGCACATCCTTGTTCCGCATCGGGAACTTGGTTGCCAGGAAGTAGCCCTCGGGATTGCGCAAATTCACGTTATAGATCACAGGAATAATCGGTCCCGGAAACCGGGAACAGTCGATGCCGAGACGCTCGGCCACCTCGCGGATTTCGCCCCGATATAGGAAAACAGCGGCCGGTTCGGCGAAGCCGTCGTTCAATCCGCCGGCCTTTCCTATGCCCTCCGCGAGCGAAATTCGCCAAGCGTCGAAAGTGAATTGTCCTTGCCCTCCGGTCTGTACCACAGATCCGCCGGCGGCCGGCACGACGGCCCCAAATGCGAGGAAGGTTTGCGGCTCGCGATAGAGGTAAATGGTATCTCCGGGATGCGTCCAGATATTGTTCGAAGGTTCATAAACCAACGCCCCGAATGGCGCGGTGGCGCGGCGCCCGTCGCGCTCGAGCATCACCCAGGTCTCGTGCCCCTGCCCCCTCGGGCCGCCCGCGCGCGCAATCGAATCGAGGATGTGCTCTCCCGCGTAATTGGCTGGGAATCGACTAGCATTATTGACCTCACCTAGGACGCTAATGAGCGAGGTCCGCTGATCCACCAGTGCCACGACCGCCTGCGGCTCGATAGCGCGGTTCTTGATGGCATCTACAATTCCTTGTTGGACTTGCGATGGGGTTCGGCCCAAGGCCCGGACCGCTCCGGCGTAGGGCACTGATATGTTCCCCTTGGTGTCGACATTCTGGTTGGGCAGCGTGACGAAATTGCCGGGCCTGACACCAGCTTCGATCGGAATAAACAAGCCGCCCGCGGCCGCCTCAAAGATCGAGACACTGACGACGTCGCCAATGCCAAACGTGATCTCTCTCGGGGGACGCCGATCGGGGAATACGGTGCCGATCCTGGGCGCGTGGCTTGCGAGGATATCGATGACCTGCGGCGTGAGCTTGACCAAGGCATAAGGCAGTCGTGTCGGGTCGTCGGGATTCCCGCCGCGGTGGATCTCACCAATCTCCGGCCCCGTGGTCGGCATGATAGAACAGGCGCCGCCCGCGAGGGCAAGAACACCCAAAATGGCTACATGCGCAAAACGCCCCATCCCACTCATAACGCCACCCTACTGCGTAGATATGTTAACAATCAGAGGTATTGATGGTCAATCACCAAGAAAGCCCTCCAGAGGCGATGCCAAAATATCACGTATCAGCGAACAGCCTTTCATCTCGAAAGTGGAACTTGATTCATCGGGGACCCCAGCCCGTGAAAGTATAGGCGCCCCAAAATCCGATACCTCCGTAGGGCCCGTAGGCGCCATAGAGGGGAAAACACGAATAACTGTCCGGACAGACGGTCTGGCATCGCGCTCCACATGGCGCGTAGGGGCCGCATTTCGGACCCTCACAAATCCTTCGGACTTGCTTGCTTTGACGAACGACAGGAGCTCCATCGGCCACTGCCTCCAGCAGGAAACCGCCAGAAGACACAACCGCTAGAATCGCCGTCATCGCGAGCATCGTGTTACGCACGGCATCCCCCTCGTCTTTGCCAGCATAAAAGAAATCGAGCCCGTATATTGCGGCACTTCGAACGAAATTAAGGCATGCTATTGTTGACTATCATGACATCACAAAACGGGCCTGTTTTGGCGCAGGCGTCCACCTACCCGGCAGAAAACTGTTGCGGTTTAGCAACACTTGCTACCTCTCCTGCAAGCGGCCTTTCCCCCGCAATGTGAACGATTAGAGAGCCTCGGAACAACACTCACAGCCCCGCCCCCGATAGGGCTCTGGTCAAGGATTCGGCACGACCCGGCGGCATGTAAACGCTAACGGGCTGGTGCATGGATACCCGTCCGACGGAGGTGTAGGCAAAACGGTGTTTCTTCATGTCTTCTGGACGATAGATGTTCCGCAGATCGACCATCACCGGGCAGGCCATCAAATCCCGTAGCCGTTCCATGTCGAGCGCGCGGAATTGCTCCCATTCGGTGGCAATCACGACCGCATCGGCTTCTTCAACGCAATCGTAAGGTCCTCGGCAGTAGGTGACGTCGGCCAGCACCTGTCTGGCCTGCTCCATTCCCACGGGATCGTAGACGCGCACCTTGGCGCCCATGTCCTGGAGCGCTGTGATCAGCGGAATAGAGGGCGCCTCGCGCATGTCGTCAGTGTTAGGCTTGAAGGTGAGACCCAAGACTGCAACCGTCTTGCCGCGCAGCACCCCGGCGAACGCATTCGAAACCTTCCGGGCCATGGCGCGCTTGCGCGTGTCATTGACGGTCTCGACCGCCTCGAGGATTCGCATCGGTACGTCATGGTCCTGCGCAGTCTTGATCAAGGCCCGCACGTCCTTTGGGAAGCACGAGCCGCCGAAGCCCGGGCCAGCGTGCAGGAATTTCGGTCCGATTCGGTTGTCGAACCCCATCCCGCGCGCAACTTCCTGCACATCGGCACCGACGCGCTCGCAGAGATCGGATATTTCGTTGATGAAGGTGATCTTGGTGGCCAGGAACGCATTTGCTGCGTACTTGATGAGTTCCGCTGTCCGACGGCTGGTGTAGAGGATTGGAGCTTGGTTCAAGTACAAGGGACGGTAGATCTCAGCCGCGAGCTTCTTGGCACGCTCGTCCTCGGTGCCGATGACGATGCGATCGGGATGCTTGAAATCGTGGATCGCCGCGCCTTCCCGCAAGAATTCCGGATTCGATACAACGGCAAAGTCCGCATCGTGCCTGATCTCTCGAATGATGCGCTCAACCTCGTCCCCGGTGCCGACCGGCACCGTCGATTTGGTGATGACGACGGTGAATTCTTCGAGCGCCTCGGCGATTTCGCGCGCCGCTTCGTAAACGTAGGACAGATCGGCATGCCCATCCCCGCGACGCGATGGGGTGCCGACCGCGATGAACACGGCGTCGGCATCGTGTACAGACTCTCCCAGCGCGGTGGTAAATTCCAACCGCCCCTCCTCGACGTTCGCGCGGACGATATCGCTGAGCCCCGGCTCGAAGATTGGAATTTCGCCTGCATTCAGAGCCGAAATCTTCGTGCTATCCTTGTCGACGCAGGTGACCTGATGGCCGAAATCCGCAATACAAGCGCCCGAAACAAGGCCCACATAGCCAGTGCCGATCATCGCAACCCGCATGCCTGCCACTCCTCACATCAGCCGCAACTTCAAGCCAGCGGTCGCATCGCTACCATCTCGGCTGCGGCGGATTAAGAGCAAATGTTATGCATGGCGGAAAATGTTATGTCTATGCGATAGTGAACGGCGCCGATTGTCCGACATCTCGCTGGGCAGAACGGAATTCCGGGCGGCCTATCTGCTGCCGATCGCGTGGATGGCTGCTTTGGTTGCCGTTTTCGAGCCGGGTTTGATTCGCGCGGAGATCAACAGTGCTGGCGCGTCCGCGCCGCCATGTCCGTTAGCCCGGGATCAGGCCGCCTGACTGCGCTCCTTCGAGGAAGCCAGCCTCAATCCTGCTCAAGGCGCCAGACCCGCCGCCATGTGGCGCTTGGTTCGGACGCCTAACCCGCGTGGCGGCCCGACGCAGTTTCTATCATGCAGACGGCCGACGCCGCCCGCTCGGACATTGACCTCGTCGGCTTAACGTTGCGCTGTAGCGATACCGGGTTCGACGTTCTCGTGGTATTCCTGAAGCCGTTTCCGCCGCACGCGCACCTGAAGTCAAGCTAACAACCGGCCGCGCCACCATTAAGCGGCTCGCTCGGTTCAACCATCGCGAGCAGAGACGTCGGGGATATCTCCAATTTTGGCAGCAATTTTTGGAGCCACATTTGTGAGTTGGCCCGCGTGGCGGCCTGCCTTGAAATTCCAAGCCATGAGTCCACCGCCTGATCGCGTGGTCAATTGCGGAAAATGCAGTGAACCTGGATTTGTCAAAATTCTGCGGTACTATAGAACCTGAAGGGCGGAAGGGTTTCGACCATGGCGATTTCACTTATAGTCATTGGCTTTCTTGCCGGCATCGCGCTCGGTCAGTTCTTTAAGCTTCTCATTCTTGTTCCCACGATGAGTATTGCTCTCATCGCCACGATCGCGGTCGGCATTGCGCGCGCGGATCATGTCTGGTCAATCGCGGTGTCGGTCGCGGTTGGGACCGCGCTGCAGATTGGGTATCTGATCGGTATCGGGCTTCGGTCCTTCATCGTTGCCGCCCAGCGTCGCTCACTCATATCGCCCGGATGATCTCCCGCGTGCAACTTCGATGGTCTCGGTCAGCAGCTGCCGTTGATAATGGTAGCGTTCCAACGGTAGGCAGCATAGTCGGCCCCGAGCTGCCCCAGACAGGCCTCGACCGCTTGGCCGTCTGTTCCTCGATGATCTCAGTCGATGCCTGCCGGCCAAGGGGCTGTAACCCTCGCCCCACTCCAATCCTTCCGCCTGCATCGCCACCATCGTCGCCTTACGCGGCATGGGATGCTCTTTCTGGCGGGCTTTGCACAGCCGCAGTTGGACTACCCCCACCGGCCTCTAACACAGACTTACCTCACCGCTTTCGCTGTGTTATTGGCATCCAATCACGCAACTCGGAATCGTAACGCGAACGTGAATTCCGCCCGCCTGATCCTGGTCTCCTTGATATGCGCGGTACCTGCGATTGTTCTCGTCGATGGGCCAATCGTTGAGGGGCTCGTCGTTGCGGTCCTATCCGGGGGAATAGGTGTCGTTGCCGGGACGCTCCGGCAAGGCGAGGCAGGCTTCTTGCTCACCGTCATTCGACCCATTGCCGGCTTCGCGATCATCCCTGCTGTTTGGATGTTGTTTCAAATAATTCCGCTCAATCACACTGGGCTGGCGCATCCAATTTGGCAAAGTGCCGAGCAAGCCCTCGGATATCGGATCAGCGGCTCGATCAGCGTCAATCCGGGCGCGACCCTCCTCGCGCTCGGCCGATACATGTCGATATTAGCGGTTATGCTCCTGGCCGCCGCCGTTGCTGTCGATCGAGAAAGGGCGGAATGGATCTTGTTTGCCTTGGTGGGGGCTACGGCATTGGTGGCCGTCGTGCTGATCGGTCACGACTTAATGGACTTTATTTTCCTGAATGGGGGTAGCGGCGGCTCGACCGGACGTGCCCAGGCAAGGGATTGCGTTGCACTCGGCGTCATTGTTTCGACGGCCGCTGCTATTCGGACGTTCGAACGCCGCGAAACCGCTCATTTGCATGCGGTGCGATCGGCAACGACCTGCATGCAAACATTGGCTGCGTGTCTCGTTGCCCTCATGCTCTGCGTAATCGCCATCGCCTTGGACTTCACTGGCAACCTCATGTTCATCGTGACCTATGGTCTCGGTATGCTCCTGGCTGTTGTGGCAATCCGGCGCATCGGCTTCGGAATTTGGGGAGGCACGGCAATCGCGGTGACGGCGTGGCTCGTAGCGATCGCTGTAATCGGCAGTCAGCCAGCGATCCGTAATGCCGATCTGACGCTTGCATTCGCGTCCAAGCAGCCGGCATCGCTAATCTCGACCACCCAACATATCTTAACAGATGTGCGTTGGACGGGAACCGGGGCGGGCACCTTCGCGTCGCTCGTCCCGATTTATCGGGACGCGGGAGACGTTGTAGCCGATCCAGCGGCGCCGACTGCAGCTTCCAACATTGTAATCGCGCTTGGGCGCCCCATGTTTTGGATGATGGTCGTCACGGTGATGTTTGCAATTTTTGTGCTGCTGCGCGGCGCGCTGAACCGTGGCCGCGACTCATTTTACCCGGCAGCTGGAGCAAGCTGCCTTCTCTCGCTCTTGCTCTTTTCATTCTGTGACAATGGAATACTTGGGTTGCCGGTCGGCATCTGCGCTGCGGCAATCATCGGTTTGGCGTTTGCGCAACACACGAGCCGCACGACCGCGCAAGTGGGCGATGGGGAGTGGCGCTCGGGCCTGCGTCGCCGTGCCCACGGGCACCTCAAATGATCATCCATGCAGTCGGGATGAGCGGCGAAAATCCAGTCGAGAGTGTTTGAAATCATCGGAATTATGTAACTATGCCCAATCGACTTGCGATCAATCTCCCCCTAACCTAACGACGAGGGCTCGATACTTGGTGTGGGATTCGTTGCCATCGTGCACCAGAAAATTGGCGCCAAGGACGCCCCACGGCGTCCGCATTTACGCGATCGGAGACGTACACGGTCGCGCTGATCTTTTGGCACAGTGCTTTGCATGCATCGACGCCGATATTGCAGCGTTTCCAGGGCCCCGGGTCATCCAAGTATTGCTTGGCGACTACATCGACCGCGGGCCACAATCCCGACAGGTGCTAGATCTCTTGGTTCGACGAAGCCACCACCATAGAGTGGTGTGCCTCAAGGGCAATCACGAAACCTACATTGCCGATTTCCTGCGCGAGCCAGCAATACTTGGCCAGTGGAGGCATTTCGGAGGTCTCGCGACATTGGTGTCTTACGGCGTGACGCCGTCCATCAATGCGGACAAGCAGGAGCAGCGGGAGCTTGCGTCAGCGTTTGATCGCGCATTGCCTCGCAGCCACCGCGGCTTCCTTACCAACCTAAAGGCGTCGTTCGCGTGTGGCGACTACTTTTTTGTGCATGCCGGAGTTCGACCCGGCGTCCCCCTTTCCGGCCAGCACGAACAGGACTTGTTATGGATACGGGAAGACTTCCTGCTGCATGAGGGGGATTTCGGAAAGATCGTCATCCACGGACACACGCCGGTCATGGAACCGGATATTCGCTCCAACCGAATCAACATCGACACCGGGGCCTATGCGACTGGGAGGTTGACCTGTCTCGTGCTGGAAGGGGAAGATGTGACGTTCATATGATCGCGTCATGTGATGAGCCGCCGAACACCGTTCTCTAACATCCGATGCTGGCACCTTTGCGATCTCAATTTGCTTTCCGAGTCACGATGTTGTTGTTGGCATCGGCGCTGGCAGGATTTTCTCTTTGGGTCGTGCTCGCTGAGCTCCCGCGCTCCGGGGTTCGGCGGCTTCCGACAAATTCTGACGCCGCGGCGATAGCGGCAACTGCTCGCGCGGGGGCTGCTTGGGCTGCCGCATTTGGCGCCGTTCGCGGCGACCTATGGGCCGAATCTGCCTTCACATATGCAACGCTGCTCTCGCCGGGCCCGGCACAAGACGCTGACCCGTCCACGATCGCAAGCCAAGCTCGCACGACCATCGAAAGAGCGATCGCCTGCGCCCCCTACGAATCGAACGTCTGGCTTCTCGCTGCGAGCCTCGCATTGCGATTCAATTGGCCGGACGCGAATCCCCTCTCCGCCCTTAAAATATCCTACTACACGGGTTCCAACGAATTGCACTTGATACCCCTGCGACTGTTTACGGCGACACATTCCAATGCTCTCACCGACAGCGAGCTCCAGCAGCTGGTCCAACGGGATGTTCGGATGATCCTTACACGCTGGCCCGAACTAAGACCTGCCCTTGCCGCGGCATACGAGGATGCCGAGCCTGATGCTAGGCGGTTTCTTGAAGGTGCGGTCGCTGAGACGGACCCCACGTTCCTCCAAACGATGCGCGCGAACAGAAGGCCATGATTGCTCATCGCATCCGATGGACGTTGCACCCCATCAAGTCCGCGGCGGCGATGACGCGGCGGCGAGATACGCCGCCTGCCTCGCCTCTAGGCAGGGGGTCGTCTGTGGCCCGAATGGCGGGGCTATGCGGTCAGTGTTCTGACACCATCGCGCAGCGCTTGAATCTGGAGCACGAGATCCACCACGCTGCCGCGAAGCTGGGCATTCTCGGCTTCGAGCAACTCAAGTAATCTCTGATTGCTGACGCTCTGCCCGCCGATCTCGGCGGTTTCAGAATTCCACACTGACAGACCAGGTCGTTTGAGGGCATGTCCATTCGAACCGCCTCTAGGTTGCCGGGCACGCTCACGTGCAAGCTGCAGACTCAGCACATGGTTTCTCCTGGTTGATCGAGATATCTTATTCATGAACCATCCCCTATTATCCTACCATCACCAGCCATCGGTGGGATTGGCGCTGTTAACGATGCAAAAGGAGAAGTCACACATCGTGACATCTCATTTGCAATTTTGTCACCAGAAGGTATGCCCACAGGTCGTTCCGTGTGCGCGCGTTGCACAAGGCGTAAACCCCCTCCTGTCGCCGCAAAGGCGTAACCCCTCCTGTTAATGTGCAGCGCGGCAAATGGTTCAATGTGCAGCGCGGCAAATGGTTTCGACCTCGATGCTTTTTTGTTAATAAAATAACAGATTTCATTGTAATGGGATTTAACTTGTGCCAAATCGGTACTTGAGAACCGTTGACCCAATGAATTGTTTTGCAAATGATTGTTCGAATCGAAGGCGCGCATGCAGACGACCCGAACGTGTCAAGCTCTGTGAGATGCGCGCCTGTCTCACCAATGGGCCATCCAAGGTCACCTAAGCAAACGGATTGACCATTTTTTTGCACAGGCGCAATGTTACATATGCAAGTGAGTGGAACTTGCGGCAGATCAACATGTGAGGTCGAATGCAAATCACTGCTGCTATTCGGCCTCAGGACCCATAACTCTGAGACCTTTTATGGCTAAAAAGAAGAAGCACTCAAGGGTGGAAATCGCGACGAAGCTGGCGGAAGCAAATGATTTGGCGACGCAAGGGAAACCGCAAAGCGAAATTGCGCGCGCGCTTGGCGTGAGCGTCATGACCTTGCACCGCTGGCGCAAGGCGCGGCCTGGGCCTCAGCCTGCGTTGGTGGCGCCCCACGAGGCGAGCCGGTCCGATCGGACGCGCGGCGGGGGCGACCGAATTGGTGAACTCCAGCTCGAAAATTCACGGCTGCGGCGGCTGGTAACCGATCTACTTCTTGAGAAGATCAAGCTCGAAGAAGCTGCTGAGAGTCACCAAAAGCCTTCGCACGGGGGCGCGAGACGAGCATCCCGATAAGATCGGGTCCTAACTGAGTGCCCGATTTGTAACTCGCACCGCCAGGTTTCCCTGTGCGAACGACAAGTGTTTCATCGACCCCTGCCGATCCGGCTATCCGCGTTAGCAGCCGCGAAAGTCATCAGCTTGCCGTGTGCGAAAATTTCCAATGCGTGGCGCCCATCGATGCTAGAGCAAAGCGGTCTGCGCTACCGGCGGCACCGATAGTCCTAATTGATGACGCTGATTGTTCCTGCTGATTGCATTGCCAAGTAAATTGAGCGTCGATCATAATCTCCGGCCGGCGCGCCGCGAGCACGACACAAGGGCCGCGCAAGGAGAGCCCCATGCGGTGTTGCCGAAGCCTCGGCTCTCTCTGTCTTGTCGCGTGCTTCCTTCTCTTCGCGCCCGTTACAGGGCAGGCGCAGGACTATCCTTCGCGACCAATCCGTCTGATCATTACAAGCCCCGCCGGGTCGCTCGTCGACGTATTGGGTCGCTTAGTCGCCGAAGACCTCGGCGCTCGCCTAGGCCAGACCGTTGTGGTCGACAATCGGCCCGGCGCAATGACGCAGGTCGGCTCGGACGCGCTCAACCGGGCGCCGGCCGACGGCTACACCCTCATGATCGGCACATCGGAACTGACGATGCTGCCCTTTCTGAAGAAAGGGTACCGTTATGATCCGCTCAGGGACTTCACACCGATCGCGCTCGTCGCGACGTCGTGGACGGTTTTTGCCGTCAATCCTTCCGTTCCGGCAAACACGCTTGCGGAATTCATTGCCCATGCCAAAGCCAATCCGGGGCGCGTGCGCTACGGCAGCGGGGGCGTCGGCGGATCGCTGCACATCGCGGTCGAGATGCTCAAGCTCAAGACCGGCGCTGATCTCATCCACGTGCCCTATCGGGGCGGTTCGCAAGCCGCCGCCGACGCGATCTCAGGCCAGATCGAAATGGTCTCCATGGGCCTCGCCAGCGCGCGCGTCGCCGAGGGTGGCAAGTTGCGCATCCTTGCTCAGACCGGCCCCAACCGCCATCCGATGTTCGCCGACGTACCCACGACGGCTGAGTTCGGTCTGCCGGACGTCCGCATGGATACTTCGGTCTGATCGCGCCGCCGAACACCCCCGACCCGGTGGTGTCACAGCTCGCGCGCGCGATCACGCTGGTGACGCGCGGATCGTTCCTGGTGGCTTGGCGAATCTGCGGACCGTCTTCGAGTCGCTGGTTGGGCCCCCGGCCGCATGCGGTCGCCCACAACACCGAATATGAGAGGGTCGTGGCCAACTACGCATTTCGATATCACGTGAAACCCGGCATCAGCGGGTGGGCTCACGTGAACGGCTTCCGCGGCGAGACTTCGACCGTCAATGTCATGGAGAAGCGCGTCGAGGCGGACCTGTGGTACGTGACCAACTGGAGCTTCTGGCTGGACGTTCGAATTCTGTGGAAGACGTTGACATTGGCGCCTTGGCAAGCGTCCGCATACTAAAACTCTAGTTCCGATCCCGCGCGGCCGAACCGGGGCACCCGACTTGAAAACAAGATCGGATCCCGAACCGCTGTGCGGTCGAGCGGCGTGCGCGTGCGGCCACTGTGATCCCCGCAGGGCCTTGAGTCTTCTCGAGCAGGCCGCAGGTCTGCGCGCGATTTCCGCGTCTGTTGTCGTGCCGTCGTCGCGCGATCCGCATCGAGCCTTGCAAAACTCGCGACGCTCCCCCGCGAAGAACGCAAGGAACGTTCCATGTTCATATCGCGTTGCAGCATGCGCAACGCTGCGGTGCAAACGCTGCGGTGCAATCGACTGCTGATTTCGGCGATAGAATGAGAACCCTGGTAGGCGATGCCGCATCCGGGGCCGCTTCTGCCGACCGCCCCGGTCGCGGTGAAGCAGTGGCGGCGCGAGCCGAGAAGCGGGCAACATTTTCAGCGCGACACGGAGTGACCATGACGGCAACATTCGAGCACACACGGAAGGCGGATTTTGCGCCGGCGGCGAAAGCGGTCTCAATCAAAGGCGCGATGGCGGGCGTGTGGCCTCCGGCCATGATCGGATTGGGGCTCGTTCTCACGCTTGCCTGGAGCGGCAGCCTGCTGTGGCTGTTCGTGCGGATGATCATAGCGCTGGTTTGATCGCTGCTCGGCGACCCGGTTCTTGGCGGGTCGACTGCGGCAATCGGGGCAACGGCACTGGCGCGCCTGCGGCAAATCGAACGGTTGCCGGCGCGCCGTCGAAAAGGCTCCGGCAGCCACGTTTGCGATGTCCTATGCGGTTGAACCTGCCGAGTTTTTTGATGTCTAGCGTGTGATCGTCGAGACCTCATGAGGGCAGCATGTCTATTCGGCCAGTAAAACGAATCGTTGCATCGAAACCGACGATGGAAGGGGCTGGGGTGAAGCTGCGTCGGGCCTTCGGGTTCGGAGACACCGGCGAGTTCGACCCGTTTCTGTTGCTGGACGATTTCCGCAACGATCGCCCTGACGATTACCGCGCCGGGTTTCCGTGGCATCCCCACCGCGGCATCGAGACCATCACCTATGTCCTGAGGGGGACGGTGGACCACGGCGACAGTCTGGGGAATCGCGGGACGCTTGGTGCCGGCGATGTGCAGTGGATGACGGCCGGACGCGGAATTCTTCATCAGGAAATGCCGCAAGGCGATCCTCAGGGAAAAATGCACGGCTTCCAGCTCTGGGCAAATCTCCCATCCTCGCTCAAGATGAGCGCACCGCGCTACCAGGACATTCCGGCGATCGAAATTCCGGAGGTGACCGATGATGACGGCACCCGCGTTCGCGTGATTTGCGGCGACTTCTGGGGGAAGCGTGGTCCCGTGGACGGCGTTGCGGCCGATCCGCGCTATCTCGACGTCTGGGTCCCTCCAGGCCGGCGCAAAATCCTGCCAGTCGAGACCGAACGGCACGCCTTCGCCTACGTGTTCGAGGGCGATGGGACGTTCAGCCAGGCGTCGCAGCCACTTGGCGTCCTGACCGAGAAGGCGGGTGAGGACGGTGAGATCCTGGTGCGGGAGCGGACCGGCAACTGCTCGCTGGTGCTGTTCGACAGCGGCAACGAAGTCACCGTACAGGCCGGCGAGAACGGCATCCGATTCCTGCTGGTCTCCGGCAAGCCGATCGAAGAGCCGGTCGCATGGCACGGGCCGATCGTGATGAACACGCAAGCCGAACTTCAGCAGGCGGTCGCCGAGCTACGCAACGGAACGTTCATCAAGAGCTGAGCGCGACCGCCGCCATCTGCGTCGGGCGAACTCGCGATTGCGATTTCGCCCGAGCATGGGATCACCCGCCGATTGCTCAGGCGCCTTGCTTCTTCTGGATACGCTGATCAAAGCGCGCGACATTGACGACCACGCGCTCGTGACAGCCGTTCCCGATCGGCTCCTTATCGTCGTCCGCCTCGACCTGGAATACGAGCGTGCGGCCATCGATTCTGACCAGTTCCGCCGTCGCGCGGATGCGCATCCCGACTGGAGTGGCGGCGAAGTGGCGGACATCGAGATGGATGCCGAGACTCTGATGACCGTTCGGGAGGAGGTGCTCGACTGCCGCCAGCGCGGCAGCCTCGATCACATTGATCATGACTGGAGTGGCAAGCACGGGCACCCGCCCGCTGCCGATGCGGGGAGCTGTGTGTTCCACGCCGACCAGCAAGTCTGCCGATCCCTTCATCCCGGCCTTCAGATGCGACAGGTCGATCATGGGGCAATCGCCAGGCGAGATCCGTCCCGCGGCGTCCTCGCGGGAAAGGTCGTATTGTCCCAGAGGCAGTATGGGAGTTCAACCGATCTGCTCGATGGCGTGAGCCGGGCGAGGTGAATGTAGGTCCGGGCTAAGATTGTACCGATCCTGTGCTCGCGAATCTCTGGTGCGTTCACGCCGCAGGCCGGATGAGGGCCAAGCCCGTTTCCGGATCCTTGAACTTGCGCAGGTGCGTGGGGGCTTTCGGTCACGATGACCTCCAGGGTCGGGCGAACATGCGCTTCGCCCAAGTGTCCGGCCATGGCGGCCCCATCGCGCTTGCCGACGACCAGATGAAGGTGGAGGGCCGGCTCGCCCGAGGGAGCCTCGGCGACGTCGCCGACGAGAGATGCAACTTCGACCTGCTCGCGGACTGGAATCTTCAAATACGCCTTTTTGTCCCAATCGAAATATAGCAGCACGACGTCGCTCAAGGCACCGATCGCCGTGATCTGGGCCGCAAGCACACGTTCGCGGGTCACGAATTCCTGGAGGCAGGTCGACACTTCCTCGCCGGTTTCGAGGATGACCGCGAAGGTCCGCTGACCGTTGCTGTTGTGAAGAAGCTTGTTTTGCATCGGAGGTCCTTTGCGCATCCAACGGCGGGATCCCGCGCAGGTTCCCGGGCGCAATCCACCGAACCTGCGAAGGGTCGGAGACCCTGCCGTGGAACCTGATAGCGGGGAACGCCGCCGCGGGAACCGATCGTTGACTGATAGTGTTCCAACCGTGGGCGGGCTTGTTAGCTCCGCAAGCCGCGGCATTTGACAAACACAGGGCCGCAAACGACCGCAGCGGCATCCGCGGGGTGAGGGCCGTTGCCCGCGATGAGGAGCCTGCGCCGGTCGTCGGCTAGAGGAATATGACGTTCCCATTTTTCACGATCGGCCATTCAACTCGTCCGGTGACCGAGTTCGTGAACTTGCTAAGGGCGCAGCAAGTTCGGCTCGTGGTCGACGTTCGCACCATTCCGCGATCGCGTTCAAATCCGCAATTCAACCACGACGTCCTTTCGCAGACGCTCGCGCAAGAACAGATTGGCTATGAGCGCATCGCCGCGCTGGGAGGCTTGCGCGGAAAGCAGCACGAGGTTGCGCAAGGCGTAAATGCATTCTGGCAAAATCAGAGCTTCCACAATTACGCCGACTACAGCCTGACTGAAACGTTTCATTCCGGCCTCGCGCGGCTGTGCGCGCTCGGTCAGGAGCAACGGTGCGCCATCATGTGCGCCGAGGCGGTCTGGTGGCGATGTCACCGGCGTATCATTGCGGACTATCTGATCGCAGCGGGCAAGACCGTATTCCATATTCTCGGCAAAGGCCGCATCGAACCGGCGCGCATGACCGCGGCCGCTCAACCCGGGCCGAACAAGTCACTGACTTATCCGGCCGCGGATCGAGCTGAGACGACGCTGGCAACAGGCTGATGGCCCAGTCCGAACCGCACGATAAGCGCCAGGACGCTCGGCCGGCGTGATGCTTGCGCCGCGGTGAATTCACGCAGGCGCGTGCCTGTCAGAGAGTGCACGACCTCGTGTGCTTCATGTGCTCGAGCTGGGTTGGAATGATAACGCAGTCATGGTGGCCGCCGTTGCTCGGCCAGATGCCCACCAATTCGTCGGTCTCGGCATCGATGAAGGCAATGCCGCTGGAGAGCCGCTGGAAGCCGCTGAACACGCCCACCACGTATTTGCCGTCATAGGTAATCGCCAGGGTTTGCATATCC
>JGI12053J15887_10000247_pt1 | contig 20471 bp, 16 predicted proteins | sample MedBloCAOM1_O3_FD_15887 | JGI IMG/M metagenome (IMG submission 15887)
GACGAGCTCGTCTGGTGGGCCAACACGCTCAAGGAAGGCCGCTCCGGCGACAGGGTCGCCGAGGCAGCCTGAGTTCTGGTCACCACGGGATCGGCAAAAGTGGGCTATTACTGTGCCGATCCCGGCATATGGCTCACTAGTCTTCGCCGTTCTCGGCGGCTACGTGGGGTATGGAAAGTTGCGCGCGGCGGGACACGCGATCGTGCGGAACGAATACGTCGTAGGTTCAAATCGGGGACACGCAACCATCTCAAATTGCTATTCGAGGCAGCTGCTTGACTATGCCGAAGTTCAAATCCATCGCAGGCGCGCCAGATTTCCACCTGTCTCTCGGCAAGCGCAATCACATCGGGACAGCAGCCGCTCGACCAGATCCCGAACGAGCCCCTCAATCAAGTCCGCTTGTAGCTTGTCATAGGTAACGGCCTCGCCGCGGCGATCGCCAGCTCGGCCGTCGCCGCGAGGGTTGACGCGTTGGCGGGCCGTGTTCGGCCGGGCCTTGGCGAGCGCGAACCCGATGCCTTGCGAAGAGCCGGTGACCAGCGCCCTCTGGCCCGTCAGGTCGAACAGTTCAAATGCCGTGAGACGATCCATCACGCGAGATTCCGACAGACTGCCGCAATGGAAGCGCAGGCGCGCTCGATGACCATGTCGTCAGTCGAGATCGAGATGCGGAAATAACCCGGCAGGCCATAGGCCGAGCCGTGGACGGCCGCGACGCCGCCGGCATCCAGCAGATGCAGGACGAAAGCGCGATCATCTTCCAGGACTGTCCCTTCCGGCGTCCTACGGCCGAGAAGAGCAGAGCAATTCGGGAACAGATAGAACCCCCCGTCCGGTTTCAGGCAGTCGAGGCCCGGTATCGCATTGAGCATACGGAGGGCAAGATCCCTGCGGCGGGCATAGACCGCGACGCTCTCCGCAACGAAATCCTGTGGCCCGGTGATCGCGGCGAGCGCCGCAAATTGGCTCGCCGCGGCGGGACAAGACGAACTCTGCGACTGCAGCATGTTGATGGCGTCGATGATGGGCTTGGGGCCGGCGGCGTAGCCGATCCGCCAGCCTGTCATGGCATAGGTCTTGGAGACGCCGTTGACGACGAGGACCCTGTCGGCGAGATCGGGCACGGCCTGCACCAGGCTCGGCGTTGCCTCCCGCTTGAACCAGACCTCATCATAGATCTCGTCGGTCAGCACATCGACATGGGGATGACGGCGCAACACCTCGGCCAGGGCCCTCAGTTCGGCGGTGTCGTAGGCGATGCCGGTCGGATTTCCGGGCGAGTTCAACACCAGCCAGCGTGTCTTCGGCGTGATCGCGGCCTCGAGCTGGGCGGGAGTGACCTTGAACGACTGCTGCTGTTGACAGGTGACAATGACCGGCGTGCCGTCATTGGCGAGCACCATGTCGGGATAGGACACCCAATAGGGCGCGGGGATGATGACCTCGCTGCCGGGATTGAGCGTCGCCATCAACGCCAGNAAGATCACCTGCTTGCCGCCGCCGCCAACCGTGACCCTGTCTGCGGTGTAGGACACGCCGGAGCGCTGCGTCATCTTCGCCGCGATAGCCTCGCGCAGCGGCAAAATGCCGTTGAAGGGCGTGTACTTGGTTTCGCCGCGCGAGATCGCCTCGACCGCCGCCTGTTTGACATGAGCAGGCGTATCGAAATCGGGCTCGCCGATTGTCAGGTCGAGGATCGCGCGCCCCTGCACCTTCAGATCGCGGACGCGCTGGGCCGCGGCTGAGGTCGGTGAGACCTTGATCCGCCGCACGCGTTCGGAGAGACCCGTCGCAAGGTCAGCGCTCGGGGCCCGTTGGCGCTCGCTGCTGCGCGCACCGAGTTCGTGCATCGCTTCGATCTTGTCGCGCAGGAACGGGTCGACATGGCAGTAAAGCAGCTGGGCGCCGCAACGCGACCAGTGCGCGATATCCTCCTCGATCACCAGCGTGCCGGCCATCTTGCCGGCCGCGCGGATGCGCGCCAGCGTCTTTTCGACGAGATCGAGCACCTCGCGCGGGCGCGGCTGGCCGCGCGGCACGGAAGGCAGATAGCCCATCGACTGCGAAAGATCGCCCGGCCCGACGAAAAACACGTCGATGCCTTCGACCGCAAGGATTTCGTCGAGATTTCCGACGGCCTCGACCGTCTCGATCATGCACACCAGCAGCCTGGTCTCGAAATCGGCCGGGCAGGCATGCCGCACCGTCGCGACCACGGCGCGGGCCTGTTCTGCCGTGTTGACGAGCGGCACCATCAGCCCGTCGACACCCGCATTGAGGTAGCGCGTCAGAAGCGAGCGCTGATGCGAATCCGGGCGCAGGATCGCGCCGCCGCCGCCAGAGCGCGCCGCGCGCGCCATGGCGCGCGCCTCGTCGAAGCTGGCCGTGCCATGCTCGCAATCGATGAAGATCGTGTCCGCCTTCAGTTCCGTGAGGCGCGCCGCCAGTCCCGAGGAGACATGGTTGGGGTTTATCATCAGAATATGCTCGCCCGCGGCAAGGCGCTGGCGCAGTTTGGCTCCGATCATCGTTTTTCTCCGGTCGCCTCTCGGCTGCTTCTTGAGGTCATCAGGACTTGTTGAATCAGGATTCGGTCGGGCCGGCGCCCTCGGGCGCACCGAACCAGCGGGCGAGTTCGATATCGCCGGACTGGTCCCGCATCCTGGTCGGAACCATCACCAGTTCCTCGATCACCGTGCGCGACGGCAGGGTGCAGGCGAGGAGCACGGCCTGCGCCACATCCTCGGGCTGCATCAGGGCGGCGCGTTCTTCCGGCGTCGGCGGCCGCGGGCGGTCGTCGAGAATCGGCGTGTTGACCTCGCCCGGCGTGATCGTCGTGGCGCGGATCATCTGGTTGCGGAAGGTTGCGTGCAGATAGCCCATCAGGTTGCGCACGCCGGCCTTGGCCGCGCCATAGGCCGCCCCGCCCAGCATGTTCGGACGCAGCGCCGCGCCCGACGAGACGGTGACGATGGTGCCGCCGCCCTTGTCGATCATCGGCTGCAGCACCGCCCGCGACAGCAGGTAGACCGCGGTCAGATTGGCATCGACCGTCGCCTGCCAGTCCCGTGGCGTGATGAAGGCGAGATTGCGCGGCCCGACCGCACTGCCGGCATTGTTGACAAGGATGTCGATCGTTCCGAGCTCCGCACGCACCCAGCCGATCAGGGCTTCGACAGCTTCGGGCTGCGTAATATCGGCAGCGCGGGCGAAAGCGCGACCGCCAATGGCGGTGATTGTGTCAGCCGTGTCCTGCAGCAGCGCGAGCCTGCGGCCGACAAGCACCACTGAGGCGCCCTCCCCCGCTAGCTGGCGCGCGATCTCGCGCCCGATGCCGGTTCCGGCGCCGGTCACGATTGCGACGCGCCCGTTCAGTCTTGCCATGGTCTTCTCCTCGCCAGTTTGGCAGCGTCATTCGGCAGCGTAGCCGTAGTCGGCTATGGCGCGTTCGCCGGTCACCAGACCGAGGCGAAGATCTTCGGCGATCAGCTCGCGCGAGCGGTTGGCCGGGTCGCCCCAGCCGCCGCCGCCGGGCAACTCCACGGTCAGCCTCGCGCCGGGCTCGAGCGGGATGTGGCCCTTGGCGAAGACAGGCTCGCCATTCTTGAGCACATAGCCCGCCCGGCCATCCTTGCCGCCGACGACACCGAAGCAGGGGTTCTTCACATGCTCGCTGGCGAGATAGATGTTCATCTGCCTTGGCGAGATGTTGCGGAAGACCAGGCGCTGACCGAGCCCGCCCCGGAATTCCCCCGGGCCGCCGGAATCGGGAATTAGCTCCTTGCATTCCAACAGCGCCGGGACAGAGAGTTCGTACATCTCGGTCGGCGTGATGCGGCAATTGGAGGGAAAGCTCAGCGTGTCGACGCCGTCGGCCGTGGAGCGTCCGCCTTGCCCGCCATGCAGGTTCTGCGTCGCGCCATATTGCTCGCCCAGTTCGTTCTGGCCCTGACAGTTGACGCCCCAGATTGGTGCACCGCCGCTGTCGCCCTGAACCTTGTCCGGCACGACGCCTTCCAGCGCGCGAAAAATCAGGCTCGGGATGACGTGGCCGATGAGATTGCGCAGATTGCCGGCCGCCGTATTGCGCGGGTTGAGGATCGAGCCCGCCGACGCCTCGTCGGTGATCGGCAGCATGCAGCCTTCATTGTTCGGCGTCTCGGGATCGAGCAGGCATTTCAGCGCATAGACCGTATGGGCGTAGCGGTAATGCTTTCGCACATTGATGGCGTGGAGAACCTGCGCGGATGTACCGGCATAGTCGACATGGATGGCGCCGGCTTCGACTTTGACGATGCATTTCAGCGTGACCTCGCTGTCATAGCCGTCGAGCGTGACCTCGGAGCGGTATTCGCCGCTCGGCCAGCGCGAGATAGCCTGGCGCATATGGGCTTCGGACCGACTGTGGATGGCGGTTCCCAGAGCCTCGACATCGTCGAGCCCGTATTCCTCCAGGAAGCGCACCAGCTCGCGCGCCATCACGTCATTGGCCGAGACCATGCTTTCAATGTCGCCCAGCACCTCGCGCGGCAGCCGCACGCTGGCGGCGAGGATGTCGAACACTTCCTGCGTCGGCTTGCCGGCCTTGTAGAGTTTCAGGATCGGAAGACGCACGCCCTCCTCGAAAATGTCGGTTGAGTCCGGCGAATAGGGCCGGCCGCCGATATCGGGCATATGAGCGATGCTGCCGGAATAGCCGATCAGCTTTCCCTTGTGGAAGATCGGTGTGATCATCACCATGTCGGGCAAATGGCCGGTGCCGATCAACGGATCATTGGTCAGGAGTACGTCGCCCGGCTCCAGCGTCTCGGGAGGGAAAGCTGGCAGGAAATAATGCTGGGCAGCCATCGGCAGCGAGGTGATGAAGACCGGAATCGCCCAGGTGCATTGCGCCAGCGCCCGGCCTTTGGCATCCATCAGCACGGTGACATAGTCGTGGTTCTCGCGCACCACGGGCGAGAAGGCAGTGCGTCCGAGCGCGCGGTCGGCCTGGTCGGCGATGAAGATCAGCCGGTTCCACAGAACCTGCAGGGTGATGGGATCATTGAAGTCGATCTGTTGGCGAGCCATGGTGGTGCTCCTCACTTGATGTGCATGATGAGATTGCCGTAAGCATCGACATGGGCCGCGCCGCGCGGACCGACGACGATGGTCGATTCCACCTGCTCGATGATGGCCGGGCCCTTGATTTCGACGTCCTGCGGCAGGGCGTAATAGTCGTAGACCGGGGTGGTAACGAAGCTCTGCGTCTCGTCGAAATAGACCGGACGGTGAGTCCTCAGTGCGTCCGGCCCGGAGCCTGTGACGGTCTTGGTCGCGGTTTTCGCGGGCGCGCTCTTGGGCCCGCTGGCGCGCAACCTCCAGGTGATGGCCTCGACCGGCGAATTCGCGACCGTGCGGCCGAACAGCGCGGCATAGTTCGCCTCAAACCGCGCGAACAGCTCATCGACGAAGGCGTCCGAACCGAAGTCGAGCGGCGGCAGCGTCACGCTGATCTCGTGGCCCTGTCCGACATAGCGCAGATCCGCCGTGCGGGCATAGGAGATGCCCTCGACATCCACTTCCGCCTGCAGCACGATCGCGCGGCCGTCCTTTTCGAGCCTTGCGAAGACATCGCGCACCGCCGCGGCGTCCCAGCGGTCGAGCCGCATCGGCAGGCTGGCGGAGACATCGACTGCGACCGGAGCAATCAGCAGACCGACGGCCGAGGTCACGCCCGCCCCGGCCGGGCAAACGACCTTCTTCGCACTGAGCTTGCGGGCCACGCCATAGGCATGGGCCGGGCCTGCGCCGCCGAAGGCGATGACCGGCAGGGTGCCGGGATCGACGCCGTAATCGGCCGCGTGCATGGTCGCCGCTTCCGCCATGGTGCCGTTGACGAGGTCGTGGATGCCCCAAGCACAGCGTTCGGGCGTGACGCCGAGGGACGCCGCCAGTTCGGCGATGGCGGTACGCGCTTTGCCGGCGTCGAGCTGGAACTCGCCGCCGAGAAAGGAGTCGGCGCCGATGTAGCCGAGCAGCACGTCAGCATCGGTGACCGTCGGCTTGGTGCCGCTGCGTCCATAGCAGGCCGGGCCGGGAACGGCGCCGGCGCTGTGCGGGCCGACCTGAAGCAGGCCGAGGCGGTTGCGCGAGGCGATGGAGCCGCCGCCGGCACCGATCTCGATCATTTGGATCGACTGGATCTTGAGCGGGAAACCGCTGCCACGCCGAAAGCGCTCGTGACGGGCGATCTCGAGTTCGCCGCCAATCATCGGCTCGCCGTTCGGTACCAGGCAGAGTTTGGCGGTGGTGCCGCCCATGTCGAAGGACATCACGCTGGCCTCCCCGACCTGGCGAGCGTATTCCGCCGCTGCGACCGCCCCGGCCGCAGGTCCCGACTCGATGAGCCGCACCGGCGTGCGCGACGCAGTGGCGCTGGGCACCACGCCGCCGCTGGACGTCATCCACAGCATTCGGGAGATGATCCCATCCTTGCGCAGATCGGCTTCGAGCCGCTCGACATGCTGCGTCATCAGTGGCCGGGTATAGGCGTTGACCACCGTGGTCGAGGCGCGGTCATATTCGCGGACCTCCGGACAGACATCGGAGGAGAGCGAGACCGAAAGCTCCGGCCCGGCCGCGGCCAGCAGAGCCCCAACCTTTTGCTCGTGTTCGGGGAATTTGTAGGAATGCAACAGGCAGACGGCGACCGAGGTGACGCCTCGCGCCCGCAGTTCCGCGACGATGAGGCCGACGCTGTTCTCGTCGAGCGGCGTGATGGCGCGCCCATCTGCCGCCATGCGCTCGACGACGCCAAAACAGCAATCGCGCGGCACCAACGGAGCCGGATATGCAATCTTCAGATCATAGAGGTCATAGCGCCCTTCGGTGCGGATCCTGAGCAGGTCCTGAAAGCCGTGCGTGGTGAGGAAGGCCGTCTCCACGCCCTTGCGCTCCAGCACTGCATTGGTCACCACCGTGGTTGCGCCGAGGATCTGGAGATTGTCCTTCGAGGCCTTCACGCCCGGCCGCGCCAGCAATTCGCCGACGCCTTGAACCACGGCCGCCGCCGGATTTGCCGGCGTACTCAGGACCTTGTGCAAATGCAGGATGCCGACATCATCGATGAGCGCGAAATCCGTAAAGGTGCCGCCGGTGTCGAATGCTAGCCTCGTCATGATCGTGTCCGTTCCTGCTTCGTCAGGCCAATGAAGTCCCGTCGCGCTTCCGGCCTGCGGTTGCGTGCGGTGTCGAACTGCATCTTGGATGTGCCGGCTCCGCGGTGGGGCCGCGCGTCACTTTCTAAGCAATGGGGGGTCTTGTGGATGCCTCAACCTGGTCTCCGATTTGACCTGTCATGAACAGCTGTCCAAGTTCGGCATGGGTGATGTCGCTGGTGCGACCGTCCCAGATGACCTTGCCGAGGCGCAGCACGACGGCGCGTTCGGCGACTTCCATCGCCTTGCGCGTGTTCTGCTCGACGAGGAGCACGGCTCGGCCATCCGCATGCAGGCGCTTCAGCTCGTTGAACACGATCGTGATCGCCTGCGGCGAGAGCCCGACCGAGGGCTCGTCGATCAGCACGATCTCCGGCTTGCGCAGCACCGCCATGGCGGTTTCGAGCAATTGCTGCTCGCCACCCGAGAGGTTGCCGGCGAGCTGGTAGCGCCGCGCCTTCAGGATGGGAAACAGGTCGAAGACATAGTCCAGCTCCGCCCTCACCTCGCGGTCGCGGACGATGTAGCCAGCCATCTCTAGATTCTCGTCGACGCTCATCAGCGGGAAGTTGCAGCGGCCCTGCGGCACGATACCGATGCCCTGGGAGAGGATCGCTTGCGGCTTGGCGCCGCCGATGTTTTTGCCCCGCCAGCGGATCATGCCTCGCTTGAAGGTGGTCATGCCGAAGATGGTCATGAGCAGCGTCGACTTGCCGGCGCCGTTAGGCCCCATCAGCGCGATGAAGTCGCCCGGGCGCACCGTCAGGTCGACGCCGTTGAGGATGTCGAGCGCGCCGTAGCCGGCGTGCAGCCCCTCGATCGAAAGATTGAGATCAACCGCCAAGATAAGCCTCCACGACCTTCTGGCTGCGCATGATCGTCTCCGGATCGCCCTGGTCGAGCACCGCGCCCTGATCCAGCACCACCACGCGCTGGCAAAGGCTCATCATCACGTCGATATTGTGCTCGATGACGACGAAGGTGATGCCGAGTTCGCTGTTGGCGTCGCGGATGCTCTCGACAATGCGCCCGATCAGCACCGGATTGACGCCTGCGAGCGGCTCGTCCAGCAGGATCAATTGGGGCTCCGGCATCAGGCAGCAGGCGAATTGCAGCAGCTTCTGCTGTCCGAAGGAAAGTTTTCCGGCATCTTGGTCACGCACATGCGATAGGCCCACCATCTCGATCAGATGGCTCGCGCGCTCGCGAAGCCGCGCGATGCGGCGGCGCGAGGCCGGACCGGCCGAGAAGGTCGAGAGCAGGCTCGGGAAATCGAACATCTGCCCGGCCGCGATCAGGTTCTCCTCGGGCGTCATCGTGGCGAAGACGACCGTCTTCTGGAAGCTGCGCAGCATCGTGCCTTCATGAGCGATGCGGTGCATCGGCCAGCCGGTGATGTCGATGCCGTCGAGATGGACCGTGCCCGCATCGGCCCGCTGCAGGCCGGTGACGCAGTCGAACAAGGTCGACTTGCCCGAGCCGTTGGGGCCCATGACGCAGCAGAGTTCGCGCTCCCGGACATCGAGATCTATGCCACGCATCGCCTGTACCGCGCCATAGTTCTTGCGAAGGCCACGAACAGTCAGAAGCGGCTTGCCACGGAAGGGAGATGGCGAGGTCATTTGCGCGCTCCCGACAGCATCGCGAGCCCGCGGTCGATGAGAGGCGTCAGGCCGTTGGGTAGCCAGAATACCAGCAGCAGCAGCACGAGGCCGTACATCACCATGCGGTATTCGGGCGAGATGCGCAGCGCCTCGGAGACGGCGACGAAGACGATGCTTCCGACCACGACGCCCCGGATCGACCCCGCTCCGCCGCCGAGCACGATGATCAGGATCGTGGTCGAATAGAACATCTGGAAGGTCAGGGGGCTGACCGTCGTGAGATAATGGGCATACAGACTGCCGCCGAAGCCAGCAAAAGCCGCGCTGATGGTGAAGACGACGAGCTTGTAGTTCCAGGTCGGAATGCCGAACGCCTCGGCCTGGACCTCGTTGTCACGGATCGCAATCATGCTGCGGCCGGCCGGCGATGCGACCAAGGCATAGAACAGCCCGGTCATCAGCACCGCGATCAGCAGATAGAGGTAATAGTATCCGGTAATGGTGGTGATGGTAAAAGGATGCGCGCCGAAACCCAACACCGGCTGCGGAACACCGGACAGACCCATGTCGCCACGCGTCAGGCCGACCCAGTTCTTGGCCACGGACTCCCCGATGACGACGAAGCCGAGCGTGCACATCACGAAGGAATAAGTTCTGAGCCTCAGCGCCGGAATGCCAAGCGGCAGTGCGATTAGCCCCGTCACCACCCCGGCCAGGATGAAATTGACGTAGAAGGGCGTGCCGAAATGCATCGCCGCCAGCGCCGAAACATAGGAGCCGATGCCGAAGAACGCCCCCTGGGCCAGCGAGAGCATGCCCAAATAACCGACGATCAGGTTCAACCCATGCGCGGGCAGCAGGAAGATCATCGAGATGATGACCGCGTGCAGATAATAGTTATCGAGCACGAAGGGCGCACCGAGCAGGGCGACAAGGATCGCCAGACCCAACAGGCGCGAGGCTGCCCGAGAGGCGACGCGCGCGCCGGGCGCCGGCAGGGATGTCGAGTTGGTCGTCATCGTCTGCCCCCTAGAACCTGGACTGGACGCTGAAGAATCCAGTGGGACGCACCATCAGCATTCCGATCAGGATGACGAACCCGACCGCGTCGCGATATTGCAGTCCGATAAAGCCGGCCACGAAGCTCTCGGCAATGCCGAGAATCCAGCCGGCGATCAGCGTGCCCCGTACATTGCCCATGCCGCCCATGACGATGACCGCGAAGGTCTTGAGCGTGATAGCCTCGCCCATGCCGCCATAGATCGTGACGTTGATCGGCCCGGTCAGCACGCCGGACAGCGCCGCCAGCCCGCCGCCGAGCACAAAGGTGCCGAGCACCACCCTCTCGATGTCGATGCCGTTGACCTGACAGCACGCGGTGTTCTGGGAGACCGCCCGCATGGCCTTGCCCATGCGCGTGCGCCGGACGAGAAACTCGAGGGCGACGAACACCCCGATCGTCACCAGAACGATGATGATGCGCTGCCAGGCGAGGCTGATGTCGCCGAAGAACACGGGCTCGAGCCAGCCGCCGGGGAAGATCTTGTAGGTGCCCCCGAAGGTGATGATGATCAGGTTCTGCAGGATCAGCGACAGGCCGAGCGTGGCGAGCACGCCGGACTGGAACGGCGCCGTGACGAGCCCCTGCATCACCAGCCGGCCGATCACCGCCGCGATGCCCATGGTGATGATCACGCCTAGGATGATCGCCACCGGATAGGAAACGTCCAGCTTCGTGATGACATACCAGGCCGAGAACGTGCCCAGCATGTAGTATTCGCCATGCGCGAAGTTGATCGCCCGCAACACGCCGAAGATCATCGTCATGCCGGCGGCGACCAGGGCGTAGACAGAGCCCGCGACGATGCCGTTGATGATCTGCTCGATCAGCAACTCTGTCATGTTCCGTACCTCCTGCTGGAACGGCGGTGATCTGTTCAGCGGGCCGAATATTTGATCTGGGTGTTGAACGTGCCCTTGACGACGGGCTTGCCGTCGATGATCTCGAACAGGATCATCGGCAGATTAGCCTGGTTGTGATCGTCGAAGGTTACCTTGCCCATGACGCCCTCATAGGTCATGGTCGAGAGCGCCTTGCGGATATCGTCCTGGTTGTCGCTCTTGGCCTCCTTGGCCGCGGCGGCCACCAGCCGCAGCGTTTCCCAATAAGCATAGGCGTGGACGTTTGGCGTCTCGCCGGCATAGGCCTTGCGGTAGGCGGCGACGAATTCGAGGTTCTTCGGCGTATCCCATTCGGGCACATAGGCGGCGGCCTCGACCGCGCCGTTCAGCGCGGTCGGAGCGATCTTGATCGCCTCGGGATTGTTGAACTCGGCGCTGCCGATCAGGATGACCTTGCCGGCAAGTCCGGCCTCGACCATCTGGCGGGCGATGATCAGTGTCGTATCGGAAAGCCCATACATGATGATGGCGCCGGCGCCCGAGCGGCGAATATTGGCCAGAACCGGGCGGAAATCTGCCTCCTTGTCCTTGTAATAGTCCTCACTGACGATCTCGGCGCCGAAATCGCCGAGATATTTCTTGGTCAGCGCGATGGCGCCGCGGCCATAGTCACTGTCGACCGAGAGCACGGCGAACTTCTTGATCTTTTTTTCCTCGGTCGCATATTTGAGCACGATCGAGGCGCGGTTCTCGTCGGTCGGATAGTTGCGGAATGACCATTTGTAACCGCCGACTCCGGCCTTGTAGGTGATGTCCGGATTGGACGAAGCGGCGTTGATGAGCAGGACACCGGCATTCTCCACCACAGGCTGCATGGCGATCGTGACCGAGCTGCAGACATCGCCGATGACAAAGCGGACCTTGTCCTGCGCGATCATGCGCTGCACCGAGGATACACCCTCGGTTGGGATGCACTGACTGTCGCCCTGGAACAGTTCGAACTTCTTGCCGTTGATGCCGCCCGCGGCATTGATCTCGTCGCGGGCCAGTTGAGCTCCCCGCCAAGCGAAGGCGCCGTAGCGCGCAGCCGCCCCGGTATTAGGACTGACGATGCCGATGGGCACGACATCGGATTGCGCCATCGCTGGATGGGCGGCGAAACAGGACAGTGCGAACGATACGACTGCGGCGGCAGCGAAAACGAAACGACGTGCAGGAACTTGTGGTGGCATGGACCCCTCCTTCAAATCGGCAGACATCGGATCAACGCAGGGGATAACGGCCTGGCTTAAGCCTTTTGGTCCAAACATCCCCATTCGTGACGCCGAGGAGCTTAGAACGATCGATCGATAACCGGCTTCAGCGATCTCATTCTACCGTCATAACAAATCCTTATAGCGGATCGTGACGCGAGCGGCGCTTTCGCGCTGCCGGGGCATTGGCCGGCGGCAAGCCCCCCACTGCTGCGAAATCCACCGCCATTTTCAGGACGATCTCTCGAACAACGAGCGCCGCCTCGGAGAGCGGCAGATGGTCGGACTGGCAAAGCGAGATCGTCGCGGAGATGGCGGGCCGGATCAGACGGCGTGTCACCAGGTTCTCGCTCGCCCGGAACTGTTCCGCGGCGGAGCTTGGCAGGATGGTCGGGCCGAGCGCTGCGTCCAACGCGACACGCATCGTCGCCAGGGACTCGATCTCGGCCGCGACTCGAGGCGCGATGCGCACATGGGCAAAAGACGCCTCGATGAGCTTGCGCAGGAAATGATAGCTGCTCGGCAGCAGCATCTTGATACCCTGCAACGCGGCAAGCTCGACAGGATCCTCCGGCCGTCCCGGCAGTTTCAGCGAGCGCGGAGCAACGAGGAGAAACTCCTCCCGGAACAGCGGCTGCAGGCGCGTGCCCTTGATCGCCCCAAAGCTGTAGATCAGCGCCATGTCGAGCCGGCCAGAGATGACCAGTTCGCTCAGCACATGGCCGAAACTATCGCTGATGTTCAACACGACGTCCGGGTGCTTGTCCGCAAGCCCAAGCAGCAAGGGCCCGGCAAAATTGGCGGCGCCGCTGTAGGTGGCGAGGCCGATCGAGACATGTCCCTGCAGGGAGCTGGTCGCCTGCGTCACGTCGCGCTGGGACTGCTCGAGTTGCTTCAGCATCGCCTGGGCATGGCGGTATAGGGTGAAGCCGGCTTCGGTTGGTGCTACTCCGTGATTGCTGCGCAGCAGCAGCTTCTGCTTGAAATGCGCCTCGAGCGCAGCAACCTGCTGGCTCAACGCCGGTTGCGCGATGCGCAACGTGTTGGCCGCGCGCGACATGCTGCCGGTGTCGATGATCTTGACGAAGCTGCTGAGTTTCTTGAAGTCGACGCTCACGCGCTTTACCCTAAGCCTGCAGGCAGATAGCCTTGGAAAATCAGCATCAAGCTACAGGTGATCAAGGTCTACGGCAAACAGACTGGAGACGGACGGCTCAGAGACTTCCTTGACGCAGCCTTTCCTAGTATCAGCATCTCCAATGTCAGATCCCATACGGCTCGCCGTAGCCTTTAACCTTCGGTCTTTACCAGGGCGAGCAATGATCGCAGCTTAAAGGGAACAGAACTCTCATTATTGGTTACAACGGCGCGCGTGTTGGACCGCCAATCTTACACCATTGATGTCACGGAATGCCGCCTGGCGTGTGTCGGCGCGCGTCTCGATCTGAGCGATTTCGATCGGTGTGAGTTGTGAATTCACAAAGTGTCGCGCCAAGGAGACGGTTCATTCAAGGTTTGCAAGATGGGCCCAGCTTTCAAGCTGACCCGGCCCGATTTCCTTTACGGCGGCGGCGAACAGGGAAACTGACATTCGCTAATAGTGACCATTTGAAGAGTGGCCGCGGTGTCCACCGCGTATTCAGATTGGAAGTCTCCGCATTTTAGCAATGTTTTCAAAAGCGGCTCTGATATTTTACAACTTTCTGGGGCGATTGAGAACACTACGGAATTTCCCTATGTCAGAATGGCGATTGTGAGCCTCCCTGCTCGTCCTTTCCGAGCCACTTTCGTGGGTAGAAGCCAACCCCATATGTATCGACGCCGGTCACGATGCGACGTCGAAGACGCCGTTCCGTAAGGTGGCGACGAGACGGGTGCGCGAACTCTTGATAGATTCTATCTGCGGGAATCGTTGCCTAATATCCGCCATCGCCCGAACGCCGCCGCTCGATCGCCCGAACAGTTCATGTCAATGGAATCTTCAAGCTGACGGATATGCCGGCTCAGCGTTGATCGCCGAAGGAGCATCCCGCGCCGATTAACACAGCCTCGATTGGTCGCGAGAATGAGCAAGAATCGGGTCTTCATTGGCGCACGTAGTTTCCGCTTATCAAAAAAAGCCAATCGAAGTGTCGGCATCTAGAAAGAGCATTGATCCTGATTTCAGATAGGACGCAAAAGGCACTCTGACTGAAATCTCTCAACTCTAGACTGCGCGATCGTACAAAAGCGTGAGATGTCGGATTTCGACCGGCCGCGCTAGAAGCTCTTTCGTCCGCTCGAAAATCGGCTCGATGTATGGCATTTTTATATGTATATCGAGCGCGGCGTCGTCGACGAAGTTCTCGTAAAATACGAAGATATTAGGATCGTTCCGATCACAGTGAAAGTCGTAGTTGACGCAGCCCGGTTCAGTGCGTGTCGGCGCGACCATAGCATTGAGGATTTCGAAAACCTCTTCTCGTTTTTCCGGCTTTGCGACAACGGTTCCGATTATGGTGCAGCCCGGCCTCTTCATGGGATTGCCTCCTTTTGTTTGGTTGTAGCCTTTGCAAAATTGGTACTGCTCCCTTCTGGCGCACGCCCGCAAACGACTGCCAGTTAGACCGACGAGCGCAAACTTGAATCAAGTCAGCTGTCGAAACTTGTTACTCCCTCTTGACATGGCCGAATAAAGCCCGCTCCCGATCCCCGCATAGGAAACTCTCAAAGAGTGAATGAACTCGCTTTCACGCCAACACGCGGCCGCGTTTCGTTTTCGGACTGGTACTGCGCACAATTTTTCGTGGTCATGGTGTTGGCGCGTCTTCGCGTAAGAGGCCTCTCTCTTTCAGAGCCCCCCAAAACGACGTCGGAATTGGATAGCTAAACCAGGCAAGATTCTGCTTGAGCTGCGCCGCTGTGCTAGTGCCGGATATAAATGTGCGGATTGCTGGATGCGCAACGACGAACTGAAGTGCTGCGGCAGGCAAAGGGACGGCGAATTCCTCGCAGACCTTTTCCAATTCCCGAACCCTCTTCATCATATGCTCAGGTGCGGGCGCGTAATTATACCTTGCCCCGGATTTGGCTCCCGTTGCAAGAATGCCTGAGTTGAACCCGCCACCAACAACGACAGCGGCCCCACGAGTTTGGCAAAGGGGTAAGAATTCGTCCAACGCGTCCTGTTCAAGCAGCGTATATCGGCCTGCCAGAAGAAAACAATCGAAGTCGCGCTGTTTGAGGGCTTCGTGGCACACCTGCCATTCGTTAACTCCAACACCGATCGCTTTGACAACTTTTTGGGAACGCAACGACTCAAGCGCTCGCCATGCTCCATCCATTGCCTGCTTGAATAACTCAGGTTGGTCCTTCCCTAGCGTGAAGACATCGACGTCGTGGATAAGGCAGATATCCATTCTTTCTAGGCCGAGGCGCTGCAGCGAGTCTTCAAATGAGCGCAACGTGCCATCGTAACTGTAATCGTAATGCACCTTGAAAGGAGCTGCGTCTACCCAAGGCGAAAAGCTGATGTCAGCACGCCGAGCCGGCGCAAGCAAACGTCCCACTTTCGACGAAAGAACGTAGCTATCGCGGTCCTTCCAACGAAGGCTATGGCCCGTTCGGAGTTCGGACAAGCCGTGTCCGTAAAACGGGGCGGTGTCAAAATAACGTATGCCGGCGTCCCACGCCGCCTGGAACATCTCGTCTGAGTCCGCATCAGACATCGTGCGAAAGAAGTTTCCAACCTGGGCCGCGCCATAACCAAAGGCAGTAACGTTCAGTTCGGAACGACCAAATTTACGGGTTTCGAACGGTCGCATCTAATGTTTCTCTCCAGCATCTATTTACTATTCATTAGGCCTTGGGCTTGCACGGCCGCAGTGCCTCTTAAACTCATGCGAAGCCGCTTGTTGCTGTTCTATTGGTGCGCCATCTCGTCCGCGCCGGCCTTGTACTGTCCTGTGCGGTCCGAAGCAGTACCGCAAGGCCGCCGACTTCCAGACGCCGGGGATTCCAATAGCGATCCGACATAATTGCTGTCACGGCAGGTTCAATTCCTTCATCAAGCATACCCGTTACGCCCCCCAGCGCGCTGATCTGATTGTTCCGATCAACTGTGTTGGTTCGCACGGATCTTTTGGGTGGACCACATTTCCGATATCCATTTCCGGCTAAGTTCAACGATGACGCCCAGCGTAAGCGCTGCCACAAGCACAACTCCAATTGCCAGGTATTGCCAGTACGAATCCACGCCGTAGAGTATCAAACCATTGTTGACCATCGCAAAAAGCCAAGCGGCCAGCAGTGTCCCGACCAAAGATCCTTCACCACCGCGAAGACTGGTTCCGCCAACGACCACAGCTGAAATAGCTGATAGATTGTAATTCGGGGCTTGAGTTGCGACCGCTGAAGCCAAATATCCACTCAAGATAATTCCCGCCAGACCGGTCAGCGCCCCCGTAAGAGTGAAGAGAGCCAAGTATATCCACTGCAGATCGATTCCGCTCACGTGTGCTGCTCGAATGTTACTTCCGGCTGCGCGTATCCAACGACCGATGTGAAGTCGATTCACGATGAAGCAACACATTCCGAAAGCAACCATTAATATCACGAAGCTATAGGGCACTATCTCAAACACGGCGCCTGTCGATAGTCCGAGCAGAAAGGGGCTTGTGACAAGTAACGCGCTCCCGCCTGTCGCTATAGCACCGAGCGAGCTATAGACGAAAAGCGTTCCCAGCGTCGCTACGAACGGAGCAACATGTCCGCGTGTGATGATGAGGCCGTTGACCAGGCCCAGAATGGCTCCTGCGAACATTGACGCCAATATAATGATCGGCCCGTACGAACCACCACACAGCAAGCCAAGGATTGGTGCCAAACCCATTGTAGCCGACACAGAAAGATCAAACGCACCTGCCATGATGAGCAAGGTCATCGCTGCTGCACCGATGCCCAGTATCGATGCATCGTTCAAGACCGATTGCAGATTCCCAGAATTGAAGAAATTGGGCGTTTCAATTGCAAGAAAGAGGATAATGAGTGCATTTAGTATCCACACTCCGGAACGATGACTGTCGAATACGAACTCCCAACGATGGTCGCGCTCGAGATTCAGTGGTTGTACGTTTTTGATATTCTGCATTTTTGATTTCCCCCAACGGGTTAGACAACCAGCATTCCCTTGCGTCGCTCAGTGCGGCGCATCCCGTCGACCATGAGCGCGGTGATCAATATTCCACCGAAAACCAGCCCTTCGTAGAGTGAAGGAACATTGGCGACGTTCAGACCGGACTTGATTGACGACAAGAGGAATCCGGCCAGGACAGTTCCTGGCAGATTGCCGCGGCCACCCATGAGGCTCGTTCCGCCCACCACGACGACTGCAATCGACATTAGCTCTGCGCCGCTTCCGATCGTCGAGTCGGCATTTTGGAGCATCCCCGCGGTCATGATGCCGCCAAGACCGGCGAGAGCGCCGGAAATCACAAAGACGCCCGTCGTAATTCTTGGAATATTGACACCGGCGCCGATCGCGGCGCGCGCTTCTCCACCGGTGGCCGCAACATGCCGCCCGAACGGTGTTCGAAAGAAAAGCATTGCCATCACACCGAAGACGACTGCGGCGATGAGAGCGGCAGATGGCACCAGTCCATAAATTCTGCCAATAACGAGCTCGCTCAACGTGCGGTTATGGATCGTGACGGTTGCTCCATGCGTGATAATCAGGCTCAGCCCCAAAATGACCGAAAAGCTTGCGAGCGTCGCGACAAAGGATGGCAGCCTCAGCCAGGTAATAAGCAGAGCGTTCGCCAGTCCTAGGCCTGCAGCGGCGAGCAGAGAGATGGCGATCACAATCGATAGTGAAACGTCGTGCGACAGCATCGTCGCTGCGATAACGGCTACAAAGCCCATGATCGAACCAACGGAAAGGTCAAGTGCCCTCATTGCTATAACAAACGTCATGCCCAGGCTCACAATCGCTGATATGGATGCGCTGACGATAATTCCTTCGATATTTAACCGTGATAGGAACCTGCCATTAATTGCCGTGAACACGATCGCGACAACGACCAGGGCAATGAGGGACGCGAGTGACTCCGATTTGAGTACGCTTCTGAACATTTGATTCATTCCGGGTTGGCCAGTTTAGCCGGCCATGGTCTCTAGAATTGCTTCCTCATCGGTCTCCGCCGAGTTGACTTCGGAAACAACTTTGCCGTGTCTGAGGATCCAAATTCGGGTACACAAGCGAAGAAGTTCTGGAATTTCCGAAGAACTGACAATGATCGCTGTGCCATCGCCTGCGAGCTGATCGATTGCCGCGTAAATTTCTTCCTTTGCTCCGACATCAACGCCGCGTGTCGGCTCTGAAAGTATCATCACGAATGGTTTGGCAATTCGCCCACGCGCAAAAAGCACCTTCTGCTGATTTCCGCCGCTTAGCTGCGTAACATTATTGCGAGACGCTGAGCATTTGATATTCAAAGACCGACGCATCTCCTCAAAACGACTCAGTTCGTCTTGCGCCGATACAACACCAAATCCCGTCACCTTGACCAAATTGCTCCTTGCGACAGAATTCGTTTTAGCTCGGTCGGACCTATCAAGCACATTCGGAAGAACGACGTTCTCGCGCAAGTCGAGCTGCGGAAATATCCCTTCCTGCTTCCTGTCCTCAGTGAGGAAAAATATCCCATGCCGCGATGATTTCTTCGGCTGATCCAATTCAACGGCGCGTCCTTTTATTAAGATCTTGGTTCCAGGGTCTACCTTCCTTAGTCCGTAAATGGCCTCACAGAGCTCGGTCCGGCCTGAGCCGAGTACGCCGGCAAGCCCGACCACTTCTCCGGCATCTACAGAAATCGACACGTTGGTTAGGATCCTGCCGCTGTTCAGTTCTCGAACCTCGAATACCGGTACGGCTGATCGCACAGAGCTCCGTTTTGGCCGGCCCGTTGCGCCTGAAATGAGCGAGCTCTTCGGCCCCAGCATGGACTGGATGACGCGTGCGGTATTTGTGTCTTTGATGAGCGACCGCTGGACTACCTCCCCGTCGCGCAGGACGGTAACACGATCGGCGATATCAAATACTTCCCATAATCTGTGCGACACATAAAGTATGGCAACTCCGGCAGCCTTGAATCTGGAGATGATTTTGAATAGGCGCGAGGTTTCCTCAAGATTAAGCGCCGAAGTTGGCTCATCCATTATGAGGACGCGGAAGTCACCAATAATCGCTTTAGCAATCTCGACAAGTTGCTGATCGGCAATGCTAAGCGTTCTAGTCAACCGGCTGGGTTCCGCGTCGATCCCGAGCTCGTTTAGGACGGCCGCGACCTTTTCCCGCGCTTCACCCCATCGAATAATCCCAAATTTGGTGGGTTCAGCGCCTAAAAAGATGTTTTCCAGAATCGACAATGTCGGAACGAGTTCAAGCTCCTGCGCAATGATGGAGACACCTGCGCGCTTTGCTGCGAGCGGATTATTGAAATTGACAACTTGCTGATCGAGCTCGACTTGGCCGGAATCAGGAAGAATTCGGCCCGACAGCATATTAATGAGGGTGCTCTTTCCGGCACCGTTTTCGCCAAGCAGCGCGTGAACTTCGCCGGCCATCAGGTCGAGATCAACACTGTGAAGGACCTCAACTACGCCAAAGCGCTTACGCAAACCGGTAGCGCGAAGCCTACGCTGGGCACCGTCGACCAGGTCGTGATCTGAAGTTGTTATTTCTTTGAAAGTTTGCATGTCCAGCACGGTGTCCCCTCCCCCAACTATCCGATCATGCCGTCCCATGTCGGTCCTCATTCTCGACAGGGAATACAATCCTCTCCGAGCTATGTCTAAGTGCTCGAAGAGGTCATGCTTTTGAAGCACGACGAGTTGCAGCCGACGCCGTGTAAGCGAGCCAGCCCCCCCAATTCGTCACTTCAATGTTTCAGGTGTGAGGAGTTCGACCGGCACATTGACAGTTTTGGTCTTGGCGTCCGAATATGTCGGTGTTTCGCCGTTCAGGAGTTTCCAACAAATGTCGACGGCGATGACGCCCTGCTGATAAGGACTTTGGGCTACATCCGCAGCGAGCTTCTTTTCTTTCATCAAATCCAGCGCAACCTTGTCACCGTTGAAGCCAACAAGGATCGGGTCAGACATCGGGCTTCTCCCCGCCTGCTGAATTGCCTGCTGGGCTCCAGCCGCCATCGAATCGTTAAGCGTGTATATGGCTGCGACCTTTGGATTTGCGGACAGTATCGCCTGGGCAGCCTTGAAACCGCCTTCCAGTGTCTGACCACCCGAGATGTTCGCTACGATCTTGATATTGGGATTCTTCGCCATTGTGTTTGTGAACCCATCAGAGCGCGGCGCGTTGACGGATGTCGTCGGATTCAAGGCGATCACCGCCACTTCCTGAAGGCCAGGTTTAGCCGCCAGCCCTTTTTCGATGAATTGAGCAGCAAGAACGCCGCCTTGGTAGTTATCGGACAGCACGAAGGCGTCATAGTCACCGGCTGCACCAACATCAC
>JGI12053J15887_10000248_pt1 | contig 20459 bp, 17 predicted proteins | sample MedBloCAOM1_O3_FD_15887 | JGI IMG/M metagenome (IMG submission 15887)
GCCGCGGCAACAGCACCCGCCCGTGCGCAGGACTACCCCACCCGGCCGGTGGAGGTCATCGTTCCGTTCGCGGCCGGCGGCGGGTCCGAGCTGTTGGCACGGCTGATCAGCGACGGGCTCAGCAAGCGTCTCGGCCAGCCGTTCGTCGTGCTCAACCGTCCCGGCGCCAACACCAATCTCGGTACGCTCGCCGCGGTCCGCTCCAAGCCCGACGGATATACGCTGCTGATCGCGAGCATCGGCCTCGCCGCCAATCCATCGCTCTACAAGAAGCTCGCATTCGAGCCGCAGGCCGCTCTCGAGCCGATCACGCTGATCGCAAACTCGCCGACCGTGCTCGCGGTCCCGCCGACGCTGCCAGTCAACTCGCTCGCCGAATTCATCGCCTATGTGAAAGCGCGCCCGGGCGAGCTCAATTACGGCTCCTACGGGGTCGGCAGCGGGCCGCATCTTGCCACCGAGCTGTTCCAGGACATGACCGGCACCAAGATGGTGCACGTGCCCTATGGCGGCGGCGGGCCCGCCGCGGTGGGAACGATGACCAACCAGGTGCAGGCGCTGTTTTCGAGCGTGCTCCCGGTACTCGGCATGCTCCGCAGCGGCACGCTCAAGGCGATTGCGATCGCCTCCGACCACCGCTCCGAGCTGCTGCCGGAGGTGCCGACCTTCAAGGAAAGCGGGCTCGACTACCAGACCGGCACCTGGTTCGGCATGCTCGCCCCCGCCAAGACGCCGCCCGAGATCATCGGCAAGCTCCACAGCGCGACGGTTGCCGTTCTCCAGGACCAAGCCGTGCGCGCGAAGATCATCGAGCAGGGCGCCGAGGTGATCGCGAGTTCGCCGGCGGAATTCCGCGCCTTCATCCGCGACGAGACCGCCCGGTTGGCGGGTGTGATACGCAACTCGAATATTGTGCTGGACTGAGTCCCGTAGGGCAGGCAAAGCACTCGAGTTATCATCCCGCTCTAGTTTTTTTGTTTGTGCGTGATCTTTTTCCGAAATCAGAACACATCGTACCTTCTTATACCCTGCGCTCCCCTCGTGTCTTCTCTATCAATGGGTTAGCGGCGACCGGCGCGGGTTAGCTCCCCTCTTGTACCCTGCAATACCCGACCGTTGGGTGCCAATTCGGGTGCCAATTCTTGTGCCGCCCGCCTCGCGCAGTGATGACGGTGCCGAGCTTGCGATGGCGGAGAAGGCGTTGCTTGGAAACTAAGCAAGGTTCAGTCGGTTGACCAACGGATACGCCTGGAATGCGGTGTCGGCTTTCGCCAACTGCGGACGTGCCGTCGCATTCGTCCGGGGCAGCTATGTGCCGATTGTGTTGCAAAAGTCGCCAAGCAGCCTCTGTGAAATAGAAATTTGTAACGATCGAATCGGGCCGCGGGCTCCTTTGAATCGTTGTTGCGCGTTCGCGCCTGATCTTGAATCAATGTTGCGCGACAAAATGCTCAAAATACTTTTGCAACACAATCTGCCACATCCGGACATCAGCCCCGGTGCTTGTTGAATCGCGCCGCCCGCTATGGCACCTTTCCCCTTACGGCCCAAGCGGACGCCGCCAGCGACCGCGGCCCGTCGGGCGCGCCGGAGCAATACGCATCGCGAACCGCCGCCTTGATTCGGGCATTCAGGGCGGGCGCAAGATTGGCGAAATAGGCACCCACCGGCCCTTGGCCGCCGAGGAACGGCTGCCAGTAATCCTCGAAATTCTCGTATTCCATCCGAATGGTCAAGGATTGCGTCTCGACATCCTCGAGTCCAGCATCACGGAAAAAGCCCGCCAACCCGCCGGGAATCGCAACCGGGTTGGCGAAAAGACTGTCGCGGGCGACACGAGCATTGGGATCGATAGCGACTGCGGTATCCCAAAGCATGCGCTGAAACACCAGGCCGCCACGCGAGTCCCACACGACAGCCGCAACGGTCCCGCCTGATCGCGTAACGCGCCGCATTTCACGCAGCGCGACCTCTGGCTTGGGAATGAAGAGAAAAACGAGATGCGCCGCCACTCCGGCAAAGCGCCCGTCCGCGTATTTCAGAGCACAGGCATCGCCTATTTCGAAGGTCGGCCGGTCGCCTGACCTGCGCGACTGGGCGTAAGATATGAAGGGCGCCGCGATATCAACACCGATCACGGGCCGCCCGGGCCATCGATCGGCCATCGCGAAAGTGAGCGCACCGGTCCCGCAGCCGACATCGAGCAACTCGCCGGCTTCGGAAAACTCCACGAAATCCAGGAACACGTTTGCAAGCCGGCGCGACCACCGGCCAAGCCAAAATTCGTACGCAGCTCCGTCGCTCGCATGAAAATTGGACGACTGCGACGACATGATGACCTAGTCCTGCGGTTGCGCGCCCGCCTGCTTCATCAGTGTGGCGGTGTTCCTCACATCGTCGCGAAAGTATTTTTCGAACTGCTCGGTGGTCATCGGCAGCGGGTCCTGGCCTGCCTTGGCAAGCGATTCCCGTACCGACGGCACCGCCAGCGCCTTTTGGGTCTCCTGGTAGAGCTTGGCGACGATGCCGGGCGGCGTCTTCCCTGGGACAAAGATGCCGTTCCAGAATGCATAGGATGCGTCCTTCAGTCCCGCTTCTGCGGTGGTCGGTACATCGGGGAGCGCCGCTGTGCGCTTGGGCGTGCTCACCGCCAGTGCGATGACCTTGCCGTCGTTGATATGGGGCAGCGCCGCTACGATCGGCAGGACATAGAAATCAATCCGCCCGGTCATGACTTCGGTGATGGCTTCGATTGGGCCGCGGAACGGGATGTGCTGCGCCGTGAAGCCGGCGCTCAGGCGAAAGCGCTCGGCCGCGAGGTGCGAGGCGGCGCCGACCCCGGCCGAGGCGTAATTGAGCTTGCCCGGGTTGGCCTTGGCGGCGGCGACGAGGTCGCCCAGCGTCTTCCAACCCTTCGAGGGCGCCGCGACCAGCACGGTGGGCTGGATGCCAAGCGGGACGACGGCGATGAAATCATTGAAGGTATCGTAAGGCAGGCTCTTGTAGAGCGAGTAACTCGCACTGAAGCTTGAAGAATGCACCAGAATGGTGTGGCCGTCGGCTCCGGCTTTCGCCACAAAGGCAGCCCCAGTCGTTCCGCCCGCGCCTGCGCGATTTTCCACCACGATTGGCTGCCCGATCTGACGCGAGAGCTGGTCGAGCACGATCCGACCAACCACGTCCTGCGCGTTGCCGGGTGCCAACGGGATGACGGCCCGGATATCGTGCGTGGGCCAAGCTTGCGCTCGCGCCGCGCCGGGCGCCGCGATCGCGAGTGCGAAGCCAAGCAGTCCGAAAGTTCGCCGGACCACCCGGATTATCATCGCATCATCCTCTCGTCATATTGCGCCTGCTCCGCCGACGTTTCACGCTTTCCTTCGCTGCCAGCGAAGCTCACCGCGTAGAGCAGCGGCTGATGACGCGGGCGGTACGCCTCAATGAGTCTCACCGTTGGCGAGTCCTTCACCAACATCCCACAGCGGAAGCGAGAAAGAAATCGCGGCGACCGCGAGCCAACCTAATCAGGCTCGGCGAACCGAATGTCACATAACGAGGTCTCATTCCCCATATCACGCACCCCGTACAACTGCACGAATTTTGCACGGGTCGAGGTGCGCTTCGTTCCGCGATTCCGGTAAGGCCAATGTCGCATATGGGTCAATCGCGTCGGTTCGGCGATGTCTGCGACATGTCCGCTCTACCTCCAACAACTGCCGTGATGATGCAGTGCCGCGAATGGCAGAAAGGTGCCAGAGGCGGACCTCGCGCTAATGAGCAATCGATTAGGAGCCGCGCTTGTTGCCTGGCATCAGGCGAGCAGATCGCGGCAGCCGAGGTCGTCGACCGCGAGCATGATGCGCTCAAGGTTATTCCACCAGACCCGCGGGCCGATGTTGTTCATGGCTTGCTCCACCGGTCTTGTGATCAACCAAAGCACTGAGAGACGATAATCGTCGTCCAGCGTCTGACGGTCGTAGCCACTCACGCCGTGGTCCAGCAGCGCCGCATGGTAGAGGTCGAGCAGTGGCCGCTCCATCCGGCGCCGACGATCGGGATACCAGAGCATGGCCATCATGTAGGCGAGGTCGTCTGTCGCGGTATCGATGTTCCAGCCTTCCCAATCGATCAGCCGGACGTCATCGCTCCCACCGTCTCGCGGCAAGAAGAAATTCCATGAGTGCGCATCGCCGTGGATGATTGTTAGGTTGCGGCGCGAATGATAACGCGCGAGCAAGCGGGGCGCCTGATCGAGCAATCGTTGATAGAGATCGCGCCGCTCGGGCGGCATCATCTCGCCGAAACGATCGGTGAAGCGCGCGAACCGCTCTGCGAAACCGCCCAGGTTTTGGTCGAAGGCATTTGTGTCGCGCCAGCTCCCTATCGAGATGCCGAGACGCGGATCGTCCCACCATGCCGCATGGAACCGCGCCTGCGCCTGCACGATGCTCTCGCATTGTTCCAGCGGCGGAGGCAGCGGCCACTCGGTGGCGATGAAATGCGAATCGGTCAGGTCTTCGAGCAGCAGATGCCACACGCTGGTATCGGTCGCCTCGATGGCCTCAAAGCAGCGGGGCACCAGCCGGTCCGGCAGGACTGGGGCAACGTGCCGGTAGAACGCAAGCTCATGGCGGTTCGCGTAAGACGAACGACCAGCGCTGTCGAGATGCCCCATCTTGAGAATCACAGAAGGCGGGCTCTCTGCGGCCGTGCCGTCGTAATCCAGGCGCAGCCGGAACGTGTGCGAACGCAGTTTCGCAAATGCACTCATCACCACGACGTTGCAAACACGTCCGTGGTCGAGCACGCCGGAGCGATGAAGTGCTTCCGTAAGATGATCGGCACTCGCGGCTGACGGTAAGGATTCCGTTGTCATGCTCGATAGTCTTGAAAAACGGCTGCGATCCTATATCGGGCCGACTGCTCGAGCACAAACACTGGATGTCCGTTACGGGGTCAAACCCGGACTTCCTCCTTGGGGGCCGCATGCCCGCTTCCGCCGAGTGCAGACATTTGGTCCGGGAGGGCAGTCCGTTGGTCAAGCTGCGCAATTCTGCTTAGGCGTTGCCAGCGGAAAATGCGGGCCATCGGCATGAAATCCCGGTGATCGCGCCGTCAGCGATACTTGCTCTGCCGCGGTTCGGGCGCGAATTCCGGCGCGCGCATGAAGCGGGCTTGCGCCTCGCGACAGGCTCTAGCCACCACGCCATCGCCGATCTCGCGACCAGCGAGCATCGAAGCGACCACTTCGAGATAGGCGTGACGGTCGCGTAGCGTGTCCCGGTTCGCGAGACTTTTTCGGCTTTGGCTTGATGTTAAAGAGCGGGAGTTGCGCGACCGCCTGCGCTAAGAGCGTCCGGTGCCAATCGGGTGCCAATTTTCAGCGGCGGAGCCTTGCAGTGGCGCGCTAACTCATTGAAAGCGTTGAGGCCGAAAGCTAACCCACCATCGGTGTGATCTGATCCGAAAACCGGTGCCCACTTTTCGGGATCACGCACTACCGCGTCGCGGGCGCCGGCGCGTTCTTGAGGATCACCTGCGCGCCGGCATTGATCAGGACGCTCTCTCCCGGTCCCTGGAAGAAGCTGAATCCGGGCCGGTCCTTCCACGCCAGCGGGCCTCCGAGCTTGATGCCGCGCGCGAGCGTGGCGTCCTTAATGCCGGTGACCAGTGCCTCGTATTGCGGCTCGCCTTGCTTGTAACCGGAGAAATTGCCGAGATCGGTCGACGCCGCAAAGATCACGTCGATCCCCGGCACCGCCGCGATCTTCTCCGCGTTGGCGACGCCCTCGGGCGTCTCGATCATGATCACCACCATCATGTTGTCGTTGGCGGTCTGCCGGTAGTCGTTGCCCCAGAGCTCACGGTACTGGCCGCCGCCCTGGCTGCGCCGTCCGAACGGCGGGTACTTCGTCCACTTCACCGCGGCTTCCGCCTTCTCGACGGTGTCGACGGTCGGAACGATGACGCCGAGCGCGCCGATGTCGGTCGCCTTCTGGATGTCGCTCTCGGTTGCGTCGGGAACGCGGATGAACGGCATCCCGGCCGATCCCCGACACGCGAAAACCATGCGCGCCACGTCCTGGTAGGTCAGCGGACTGTGCTGCATCTCGATCCAGAGAAAATCGAATCCGGCGTTCGCCATGGCGCAGTACATCGCGGGGTCCGGCGAGAACACCGTCCCGCCGACGACCTGCTTGCCGTCGAGCAGTTTCTGCTTCGCCGTGTTGTAGACCTTGGGTGTCTGCTGCGCCTGCACCGCGCCGCATGTGCCGATCAGCAGGACGGCGCCTGCCAGAACGAGCCTGCGCATCATCGTTTCCTCCCGCTTTATGTCTTGGTGCGGACGGCGTCGCTCAATCCGCCCGATTGTCCATCATGATCTTAGCCGCAATTCGCGAGGCCGTCATGCGCGGGCCGTGTCCGTGTCCGACGGCGATATGGCAATCGCCGGATTTCGCCCGCGGGCCATTTGGGCTACCATCGCCGCCAAAACAAAGAGAAGCTCATCGGAGGAAACCCCATGATCAATCGCCGCACATTTGCCGCGCTCCTTGCCGGCACGGTCGCAGCCCCCAAGCGTGCGTGGAGTGAGCCAGTGACAGCGAACAGCGCCTTCTACACCAGCGTCGGGCCGGAGCTGACGCTGTTCGACATCGACATCGCGGACGCCGCCCTGCACAAGCGCAGCACCGTGACGCTCCCCGCCAACATCCAATATGCCTGGCCCCATCCGTCGAAACGATATCTCTATGTCGTGTCGAGCAACGGCGGGCCGGGTGTCGCCGGCGACAAGCATCTCGCCAGCGCGTTCCGCATCGACCCCGCGTCGGGCGCCTTGCAGCCGCACGGCGAGCCGCAAGCGCTGCCGTCGCGTCCGATCCATACCAGCGTCGACAAATCAGGCGACTATCTCCTCACCGCCTACAATGACCCGAGCAACGCGACCGTGCATCGCATCAAGAGCGACGGCACCCTCGGCGAGGCGGTGAGCCAGCCGGGCAAGCCCGATGCCGGCATCTATGGACACCAGCTCCGCACCACGCCGGGAAATCAGACCGCGATCCTGGTGAGCCGGGGCAACAACGCGGCCGGCGGCAAGCCGGAAGATCCCGGCGCCCTCAAGCTCTACGCATTCAAGGACGGCGCGCTGACGAACCTCGCCTCGATCGCGCCCGGAAACGGGCTCGGCTTCGGGCCGCGGCATCTCGATTTTCACCCGACCCAGCCCTGGGTCTACGTGTCGATCGAGCGGCAGAACAAGCTCTATGTCTACCAGCTCCAGCCGGACGGCGGGCTCGGCCGCGAACCTATATTCATCAAGGACACCTTGGCTGATCCCGGCAACGAAAAGCCGGCGCAGGGCGCGGGTCCGATCCGCGTCCATCCCAACGGCCGCTTCGTCTATGTCACCAATCGCAACCAAGGCGAGGTCGACGTCGAAGGCAAGAAAGTCTTCAACGGCGGCGAGAACAACGTCGCGGTGTTCGCGATCGATGAGCGGACCGGCGAGCCGAAATTGATCCAGACCATCGACGGTCACGGCATCCACCTGCGAACTTTCGGCATCGACCCGAGCGGGCGCCTGCTGGTGGCAACGAGCATCAGACCGATGCCGCTGCGCGACGGCACGACACTGACCACAGGCATCATGGTTTATCGCATCGGCGGCGACGGCAGGCTCGAATTCGTGCGCAAATACGACGTCGACACCGCCAAAGGTCAGCAGTTCTGGAGCGGCATGGTCACGCTGGGTTAGCTTCCCGTTCTGAGAGTCTGCTTGCCGGGCGTGAGCGTGCCGACCTTGCCGTCGACCGTCCTGCCGACCGGACTTTGCTCAATGACGGCCCAACTGCCGGCGGAACATCGCGAAGATCGATTCCCAGTCGCGATTGGCGGCATGCTTGGCATAGACGTCGCGATCCGGCAGCGCGTAGCCATGCTCCGCGCCGATGTGCACCACCGGCTGGTAAACCGCCTGACTCGAGCGCATCGCGTCCGCGATGGCGGCGATGATCGGCTTGGTGGCGTAGCTGTCGTGCTCGGCATAGCCGCAATAGAGCTCACCCTGCGATTTCGTCGCGCTCAAATGCGGCGAGTCGTTGCCGGCGATGACGAGGTCGGAGCCGTGCAGGCAGGCGTTCGCCTTGAACCGGTCCGGATACGCGCCTGCCACGCGGAACACGTGCCGGCCTCCCATGCAGTAGCCCAGCGCGCCGACCGGTCCCGGCCGCACCGAACGATCTTGCGCGAGCATTCTCAGCATCGCGTCCGTATCCTCGACAACCATGTCGTCGCTGAGCTCGCGGCCGGGGGCGCGCACCTTTTCCTTGCGCTCCTCGCTGAGCGATTCCAGCGTGATCATCCGGCCGTTGTCGTCGTAGAACGCATGTCGTACGCGGCCCTGGCGGTGATAGAGATCGGGCACGAGACAGCAGTAGCCGACCGTCGCCACTTTCCGCGCGATGTCGTAGAGCTCCTCGCGCACGCCCCAGATGTCCATGTAGAGGATGACCGGGGCGAACGGACCGCCGTCCTGCGGACGCGTGATGAAAGTCTCCATCGCGCCGCTGGGCGTGGTGATCTCGACAAGCTGCTCGTACATGCCGTCGAACCTCGATATCATTGATGGTGAGCGTGTGGATCCGTGCTCATGACGTCGATCGAAAGGGATTCGAAATGGGTGAAACCGCTGACAGCCGCGCAACGGTGTCGGATCGCATCCGTGCCATAGAAGACCGGCTGGAAATCTACAATCTGATCGCCGGCCACCCGCCGAGCGCCGATACCGGGGCCGACTATTACGCCGAGACGGTGTACGCCGAGGACGGCGTCTTTGACCGGGGCGAGGACCTGACTGGAGCGGCCGGCGGCAAGAAGATCGCGGCGATGCTGCAGTCGCCGGGGCATCAGGCCGCGATCTCCGGCGGGCTCGCGCATTTTGCCGGCCTGCCGCATATCGCGCTCAACGGCGACACGGCAACGGTCACGTCCTATCTGCAGATCATTCATCCGCATCCAACGGCCGAAGAAATCGAGCTGGTCAATCACGGGACTTCGAGAGGCTATCGAATCCATCGCGTGGTGGCCACGCGCTGGGAACTCGTTCGCACCGACGAGGGTTGGCGGATCAAGCGCCGCACCTTGCGACCGCTCGACGGCAGCGAACCCGCCCGCGCTTTGCTGAAACGCGCGCTCGAGTCCTATCGGCGCAAATAGCGCGCCTGCGCTGCGCGGTGCTGCGTTGCGGGCCGACCTGCCAGCTCATTCCAGATAGCGGGCGGGCGGAGAGTTGCGGGAATAGACCGGCTTGGACAGGAACTCCTTCGGATCGTAGGTCCAAAACTGGCTGGTCTCCGGATAGGTGGCGATGACGGTATTCACCAGCTTGCCCCCGACCCGCTCGACCTTGGTGATGAACATCGTCTCGATCGGATTGCCGTACTCATCGAACCGCAGCGGGCCGCGCGGATCGCCGGTGATTTTCATGGTTCTGAGGTGGCGCATGAATTGTTCTTTGTTTTCGACATCGCCCTTGGCGTCGATCAGTCCCTGCTCGAGGAAGACGCCGCCGCTGTATCCGCCGGCGCTGAACGTGCCCGGCTCGTAGCCGTTCGCCTTGACGTAGTCGGCGACGAACTTCTTGTTGGCGGGGGTGTCGATCGTCGCGGAGTACCAGCGGGTGGTGATGACGCCCAGGGCTTCGTCGCCCATGTTCCGCAGAATGGCCTCGTCGCTCACCGTCTGCGCGCCGACAATGGGAATTTTCAATCCGTATTCGGCCCTCTGCCGCAGGAAGCGCAGGCTGTTCGATCCTGCCGAACCGAGGAATATCCCGTCGACATCCTGTTTGATCTGCGAAAGGTAGGGCGCGTAGTCGGTGGCGTTGATCGGCGTCCAGATCTTCTGCACGATCTTTCCGCCATTGTCCTCGAACACGCGCTGGAAGCCGCTGCTGACCTCCTGGGAATAGGCGAAGTCGTCGGCGAAGATCACCATCCGCTTGTAGCCCAGCACCTTGGCCGCATACTCCCCGAGCGGATGGCTGGGCTGCGCCGAGCTCGAGGTCGCCCGCACGAACCACGGATTGATGTTGCGCTGTGTGAGATCCTCGGCGGCCGCCGACGTGGAAATGATGGGCAGCTTGGCTTCGCGGATCTGGTCGTCGATGGCGAGCGCTTCGAACGCCGCCAACGGACCGAGCACAACATGCACCTTGTCGCGTTGAATCAGTTCCTGCAGTTTGGATTTGGCGACAGCCGGCGTGGCCGCGGTATCGACCGTGTAAAGCTCGACCTTGCGGCCGGCGAGCAGGTAGTTCTTTTCCTTCAGGAACTGAAGAAGACCCGTTTCCATCTGCAGGCCGATGGCCGCGAGCGGACCGGTCTTGGTGGTCATGAAGCCGACGCGGATCGGTGTCTGCGCATCCGCGCGAACGAGACCGAGGCAAGTGAAGACGGTGAGCAGCAGGGCGGCGACGAACGATCGGCGCAAGATATCCTCCCATGGTATTTTTTCTTCAGCATTGAAGTACCGCCGGGGGATGTCAACTTTTTCCGGGCAGACGTGGGGTTCGCGCCCAGCCCGGTCATGCTGCAAGTACCGCAAGTGCCGATTGCAACCTGTACCGACATGTTCGAAAGGCGCGAAGGCAAAGACTGTCCTTCGCGTTCCTCCGGCCGATCATGACGATCGTGGGTTGCGCTCGCGCGCTCAGGTATTTTGCTTGCGCCACCAGTCCGCGATATCGACGCCGCGCGCGAACCAGACGTTCGGATGCGAACGCGCATGCCGCATGAAATCGCGGAAGATCTTGGCGCGATATGCGCGTCCGGCCAGGAACGGATGCATGGTGACGCTCATCACCTTCGGGCTGGTCGCGCCTTCGTCGTAAAGATAGTCGAACTGATCGACGAGCAGGCCGTAGAGCTCCCGCGGGCTGCGCGACCCGGTCTCGTAGGTGGTGTAGTCGTTGGGGTGGAAGTCCTTCGGCATCATGACGATGGGCTTGTCTTTGGGGCCGACGGCGTAGGGCACGTCCTCGTCGATGCAGTCGCTGCTCCAGGTGAAGCCCATGTCCGAAATGAGATCGATGGTGTTCGGCGTCGGGCGCACGCCCGGCGAGAGATAGCCGCGCGGCGTGACGCCGGCGACCTTCGCGAAGGCGTCGATCGATCCCTGGATGATCTTGCGCTCGCCGTCCTTGTCCAGCGTCACGGTGTATTCGTGGATGTAAGGCTGCGCGGCGAGCTCGTGCCCGCTCGCAACCAGCTCCTTCACCGCATCGACATTCTGCTCGGCCGTGATCCCGTTCAGGAAAAACGTCGCCTTGATGTTCTCGTGCTCGAACAGATCCAAAATGCGCCAGACACCGCACTTGTCGCCGAATTCGCGGTCCATCACGACGCCCACGTCGCGCTTGTAGATCGCGTTTTCCGGCATCCGCCCGCGATTGGAGCGTTGATGGGATTGATTGGTGCCGAGATCCTCCGGCCAGCTCTCCCAGCTCACAAAGAACGAAAGCGCAATTCGCGCGTTGTCCGGCCACTTGATGGGTTGTCGCCTCGGCACTGCACGGCTCCATTGGGATTGAAAGGGCGCGGATGGTATCCCGCCGATGATGTCGGCGCGACCGTCCCGTTCGATGCGGCGATCAAATCGGCGCGGGCAGGGGCTTTGGAGCATTTTCCGGAAAAGTGGACTTCCGGTTTTCCGAAGAAAATGCGACCACGCAAGGGAATCTAGAGCGCGTCTCGACACACGATCGAGTCAACATAAACGCGCCGCGCTCTAGCGGGGAAGCTCGATCTTGGCGTGCTTGACGACCTCCCGCCAGCGTCGATCCTCGGCGGCGAGGAACGCGGCGAGGTCCTCCGGCGACCCCTTCGGCAGCACCAGGCCCTGCGGCTCCATGCGTTGGCGGACGTCCGGCAGTGCGAAGATCTCGCGCGCCTCCTTGTTCAGATAGGCAATGACCGCGGGCGGGGTATTGGCCGGGGCAAACAGCGCGAGCCACAGTCCACCCTGCACGCCGGGCACCCCCGCCTCGGCCATGGTCGGAACGTCCGGCAGCACCGACGCGCGGGTGTCCGAGGCGACAGCCAACGCGCGTAATGCGCCCGCGCGCACCTGGGCGAGGTTGAACGGCACGGTGTCGATGATCAGCGATACCTGCCCGCCGATCAGGTCGGTCATCGCTGGCGTCGAGCCGCGATAGGGCACATGGATCAGGTCGACGCCGGCGACGAGCTTGAACTGCTCGGTTGCCATGTGCGCCGAGCTCCCAACGCCTTGCGAGGCATAGGTCAGCGTGCCCGGCTTCGCCTTCGCGGTCGCGATCAGCTCCTGCACCGAATGGATGGGCGAGTCTTTCGACACCAGCAGCAGGTTGGCGGCCTGCCCCACGAGCGCAACCGGCGCGAGATCCTTGGCGGGGTTGTACGGCAGCTTGGGATTGATCATCGGCCAGATCGTGACGTTGGCCGGATGGCCCAGCAGCAGCGTGTATCCATCCGGCGGCGACTTCGCCACGATGTCGGCGCCGATCGTGCCGGTCGCCACCGAGTTGTTCTCCACCACGACCGGCTGGCCGCTGCGCTCCTGCAATCGCTGAGCGAAGGTCCGCGCGAACAGATCGATCAAGCCGCCCGGCGCGGCGCCGGCCAGGATGCGGATGGGCTTGCTCGGGTAGTCCTCGGCCCAGAGCGGAGTCGCCGGCAGCAGCAGCACGAAGCAGGTGACGAATGCTCGGAGCGCGTTCAGTCTCGGCATGTCCCATTCCCTTGGTGGTGGCGGCTCGATGTCGGCGGCATATCGCCGGCTTCACGCGAAGCAAGTTCGATGCCGCACCCGCAGGCTTCACGCATGTCCCAGCGTCTTCGCCATCCAATCGCCGGAGAGCGGCCGGAATTTGTAGCTGATGTTGAAGCAGACGTGATTGCCTTCCGGATAGACCACGAGCTCGGACGGACCCGACGCCGCGCGCGCCAGCCGCTCGCCCTCCGCCGGAGCAATCAGGCGGTCCCCGGCGCCGAAGATCACGAGCAAGGGGCATCTGATGTTCTGTGCGCGTCCCTCGAGCGTCAAAGCCTTGCCGCGCTCGTGACATTCCGCGATGGTCTTGGAGTGCGATCGCACGCGGAAGACCTCCTGCGAGACCTTCGGCATTTTCGGCAGCACGGTGCCCCAGTCGAACGGGCCGCAATTGGCAATGCAGGCCTTGAGGCGGGGCTCGCCGGCCGCGGCGAGCGGCGCATAGAGCGCGCCCAGACTCTGTCCGACCACGCCGACGCGCGACCCGTCGACGTCGTCGCGCCGCTCCAGCACGTCGATGACGGCGCCGATCACGCCGCCCCATTCGTGCGTCACCGGCAGATGAAACGACGTCTCGCCCTGGCCCGGCCCGTCGAGCGTCAGGGCGGCGAGGCCGCGATCGACGAAGCCCTCGGCCCAGGCATGCAGCTCCTCCTTGCAGGCATCGAGTCCGGGCAGGATGATCGCGACCGGAGGTCGCGCGACGCCGCGCGGCTTGCGCAGCCAAGCCGGCATCGCCACGCCTCGGTAGGGAAATTCGACGCGCTCGATCGGCGGATCGAAATGCGCGGCGCCCGCGGAATAGCAGCGCAGCATGGCCTGGTGCGCGCTGCGGAATTCCTCCGCCCGGTCGGCGAACAGGTGCTTGCCGTAGTGGTAGTAGATCGCCGCACGAACGAATGATTCCGCCGCGGTCCTGCGGTAGCCCTTGGCCTTCGCCTCCTCGCCCAGTGCCTCGTGGCGCGCGCCTTCCTCCGACCAGAGACGGCACCAGTCCTGCCACTGCGTCACCCGCGGCATCAGCGCGCGCAGATCGTTCGGGTCCACGCCGGTGGCCTCGTAGCGCGGAATGAAGTGCGAGAAGATCAGATCGACCTGCGGGTCACGCTGCATCGCGGGCGTTACCTCGTTTGCGTTCGGATATCGACGGACGATGATCCGGGGATCGGGATCACCGCTCCTTGGCGCCGGCCTCTTCCACCACTTTCGACCATTTGGTTTCTTCCCGGTCGATATCCTGGGCGTAATCCTCCGGCGATCCGGGCGCCGGCTCGGCGCCGTCGGCGGCGATGCGCGCCTTCACGAGGTCCGAGGCCAGCGCCTCCTGCAACGCGCCGTTGAGCAGCTTGACGATCTCCGCCGGCGTGCCGGCCGGAGCCAGCAAGCCATAGGTCTGTTGCGCCTGGAAGCCAGGCAATCCGGATTCGTCGATGGTCGCGAGGTCCGGCAGGATCGGAGAGCGCTTGAGACTGCCGATCGCCAGAGCGCGCAGCTGTCCGCTTTTGATGTGGCCGAGCGTGGGCGGCAAGCTGCTGAAGATCATCGCGAGGTGGCCGCCGATGACGTCGTTGATCGCGGGATTGGCGCCCCGAAACGGCACGTGTGTCATCTTGATGCCGGCCATGGTCGCGAACAGCGCACCGGCAAGATGATTGCCGCTGCCGACGCCGCCGGATCCGTAGGTCAGCTTGCCCGGTTCGTTCTTGCCGGCCTCGACCAACTCGCGCACGGACCGGGCGGCGACGGCAGGGCCGACCACCAGGACGATGGCGCTCCGTGCGATCAGTCCGATCGGTGCGAAGTCCTTGCGCGGATCGTATCCCACGTTCGGAAACACCGACGGCGCCATCGCCACCGTTCCGGTGCTGCCCATGACGAGCGTGTATCCATCCGGCGGACTTTTCGCGAGCTGGCGCGTGCCGATCGTGCCGCCGGCTCCGGGACGGTTCTCGACGATGATCTGTTGACCCAATGTGCGGCTCATCGTTTCCGCGAGGATGCGGGCGATCACGTCGTTGCCGCCGCCGGGCGCCTGCGGAACGATCAGCGTGATCGGACGCACCGGATAGTCCGCCGCCGAGGCCGACGCCGCCGATTGCAATGCAAACCCGCCGATGACGGCCGCGATCATCATCCATTGCTTCATCGGATCTTCTCCACCTGCGGTTGGCCGGGGTGCGCGCGAGCGGATCATTCAATCAATCGGCAGACGGAGCAAGCCACTTGATAGCCGCCGCGCGGCAGTGCAATTGCTTGCGTGAGTTTCACGGGAGGGCGGAATGGCAAGCGAGGACGTCGCACGCGTGCACCGGGAGGCGATCATCGTGGAAGGGCACCGCGATATGTTCGAGATGAATCATCTCGCCGCCAAGGGACAACAGTATCCGGTGTTGAACGTCACGCTGCCCCGGCTCAAGCGCGCCAACATCTCCACCACCTTCTACGCCATCTCCGGCGACAGCCTGACGCACGCGAATGGCACCTATCGCTTTTTGCACGCGGCGCTGCAGAACATCGACGCCTTGCGCACGGAAATGGCGGCCTCGCAGGGCCAGATGAAGTTGATCCTGCATCGCGAGGATTTGCCGGCGGCGCCGACGCCCGACACCGTGCACTTCGTCCTGAGCTTCGAGGGTGGCAAGCCGCTGGAGGGACGCCTCGAAAACCTGCGCAACTTCTACTGCCTCGGCCTGCGGGCCATGCAGATCACCTGGAATTTGCGCAACGAGCTCGCGGACGGCGTCAAGGAGGAGCGGACCGGCGGCGGCCTGACGAATTTCGGCGAGGCCGTCGTGCGGGAGATGGAGCGGCTCGGCATGGTGATCGATCTCGCTCATATCTCGCGCGCGGGCTGGTTCGACGTGCTCGATGTCGCCTCCGGTCCCGTATGCTGCAGCCATTCGAACTGCAAGAAGATCTATCACCACTTCCGCACCATCGACGACGAGCAGATCAAGGCGCTGGCGCAGACCGGCGGTGTGCTGGGTGTCAACGCCATCGCGACCATGGTTGCGAAGGAGCCGACGCTCGACAAGCTCGTCGATCACATCAGCCATATCGCCGATCTCGTCGGCATCGACCACGTCGGATTGGGACTTGATTTCGTCAAGGATGATGGTCCGCTCTATCCGGAAGACGAGATTTTCGGCGTCGGCGAGAACAGGCTGATCCCGGGATTCGAGAATGAGGACGATCTGATCAACATCACCGAGTGCCTGTTGAAGCGCGGGTTCCGCAAGGATGACGTGGCAAAAGTACTGGGCGGCAATTTTCTGCGCGTGCTGCGGGCAGTGCTCAAGCCGCGCGATGGCATGATCGAATCGCTCGGCATTCCCGTTCCGGCGTCCGCCGGCGCGAAGTGATCCCATGCCGGACCTTCGCCTCAGCCTCGCCCTCAACGATTATGTGCACACGGCGGATATCGCCAATGGCCGCGTTCGCGCGCCGGGCATTGATCTGACCATCGTCAGCTTGCCCTTCGAGTCGGTCGCCATGCGCTTCGGCGCCAATCTCGAATTCGACGTCGCCGAATATTCATTGGCGAACTACTGCGCCCATCTGGCCGAGCCGAAACCCTCGCCGATGGTGGCGCTGCCGGTGTTCACGTCGCGGGTGTTCCGCCACAGCTCGATCTATGTCAACGAAAAGTCCAGCATCGCCGATGCGGGCGATCTCGCCGGCCGCACCGTCGGCATCCCGCAATGGTCGCAGACCGCCACGGTCTATGTGCGCGGCTACCTCACGCATGACGCCGGCGTGCCGCTGCGCTCGATCCGCTGGGTGCAGGCCGGCGTCGATCAACCCGGCCGGCGCGACGGCGTGCAGTCGTATCTGCCCGATGGCGTCACGGTCACCCCGCGACCGGACCGGACGTTGAGCGATCTCTTGGTATCGGGCGAGATCGATGCCGTGATCTCGGCGCGTCCGCCGCAGTGCTTCGTGCAGGGCGCGCCCGGCGTGCGCCGCCTGTTTGCGGATTTCCGCCAGGAGGAGGAGCGCTATTTCGCCAGGACCGGGATATTTCCCATCATGCACGTGATCGCGATGCGGCGTCCGGTGTACGAGGCCAATCCATGGATCGCGCGCAATCTGCTCGACGCCTTCGAAGCGGCAAAGCGGGCAGGACTGGCGCGCCTGCGCGACATCCAGACCTCGCATCTGCCGTCGGCGTGGGCCACCGACGAGATGGAGCGCGTGCACAAGCTGCTGTTTCCCGATGGCAATCGATGGCCCTGCGGATTGGAGCCCAACCGGCCGACGCTCGAGGCCTTTCTGGCCTATGCGCACGAGCAGGGCGTGACCCGGCGCCGGCTCTCCTGCGAGGAGCTGTTTCCCAAAGAGGTGTCGTTCGAGGTGCGGATCTGACGACGGAACGTGGGGCCATCGCTCTCGCGGACTGAAGCTTTTTCTGACCAGCCGCGCGGTCGTCATTCCGGGGCCACCGATCTCGGGTCTACCCGAGATCGGCAGTCGATGCCCAAGTCGGGTAAACCCGACTTGGGTGCGCAGCGAGGGAGCCCGGAATCCATAACCACGGTCAGGGACTATAGATTCCGGGCTCGCCGCTACGCGGCGCCCGGAATGACGGCGCCGCTATTGCGGGGTCAGCCCGATGCGGGTGATCATTTTTTGCCACTGCGCGACATCCCGGCGGAAATAGTCTGCGGCATTCGCGCGGTCGCCGGTCCGAAACTCCGTCTGCAGCGCCTGCAACTGGCTCTGCGTCGAAGCCTCCCGCAGCACATCGTTCACCGACGTGTTCAGCTTCTGCAGGATTGCCGCGTCGGTCCGCGCCGGCGCGAAGATGCCGACCCAGGTCGATGCAACGATGGGAAAGCCGCTCTCAGTGTAGGTGGGAATGTCGGGAAGCTGCGCCAGCCGCCGCTCCGACGCGACACCGATGCCGCGAATCGAACCCGCCTTGAGCTGGCCGGCATAGCCGGTCACGGCGCCGGCCAGCGCATCGACGTGCCCGCCGAGGAGCGCGTTCACGGCCAGCGCGCCGCCCTGAAAGGGCACGTTGACGGCTTCCACCTTGGCCAGCTCCTGGAACAGGTAGGCGCTGGCGATATGCCCTGACGTGCCGACGCCGGGGCTTGCGTAGTTGATCGGCTTGGTCTTGGCGATCTGCAGCAGCTCGGCAAGGCTCTTGGCCGGCGAGGATGGATTGACCGAAAGCGTCTCGGGCGCCCAGGCGGGAATAGCCACCACGGCCAGATCGTCGACGGCGAAGCCCTTGCTTTTCGACAGCGTCTCGTTGATGGCGAGACCGGTCGTGGTCACCAGCAGCGTGTAGCCGTCGGGCGTGGCCTTCGCTGCCGCGGCGGCGCCGATATTTCCTCCTCCGCCCGCGCGGTTCTCGATGATGATGCTCTGGCCCAGGCGTTCGTTGAGCTTGCTGCCGATGAGCCGGGCTACGCTGTCGGCGAAGCCGCCGGGCGCGAAGGCCACGATGAACGTAATCGGACGACTGGGATAGTCTTGCGCAGCAGCGCTCGCGGCGCACAGGGTAATGATTATCGGTGCGATAATGCGAACCGTTCGATTGCGCAGGCTTCTGAACATTGCGGCTCCACTTCGCCCTGATCGCGGTTGCTTGGGGATGGACTTCGTCGGGCGCGTGGTGGCCGCGGCCGGACTCGAACCGGCACTCCGGTTTCCCAGAAGCAGATTTTAAGTCTGCATTATAGCTTTGAAATTACTAAGGAATTTGTTCGTATGTCGCGCCTGTGTCGCGCTCACGCCCAGAGCGCTGCGGTAGAGGCTGCGAGTTCGGTACGGCTGTCAGAAGTGCGCCGGAATAGGTGCCCGTAGACATCCATCGTGATCGCGATCGTGGAGTGACCGAGTAGCTCCTGCACGTTCTTCGCCGGCAGCTCGCGCCCACCATCGGCCCGTCGATTGAGACACCAAGAAGCGAAGAAATGCCGGAAGGCATGCAACCCATATTTCGGCCTGCCATCCTTCTTTGCGAGGCCCGCCGCAAGCAGAACTGGATCCAGACTGCTCAGCATGCTGCGGTGATGTTCCACCCTGCCCGTCGAAGTCGGGAATACAAGGTCCGCCTCTCCCTTGGGGCACCGTAGCTTCCATTCCTTGAGCGCGGTGGCCACCCGCGCGTCGAAGTCAACTGTCCGAGTGCCAGATTCAGACTTGGGAGCCCCGATAGCGCAATAGCGATCGGCGCGTTGGCAGACGTTGATCTCGTTGTGTTTGAAGTCCACGTCCCGCCAGCGGAGGCCACGCAATTCGCTGGCCCGCAGACCAGTAAAGATGGCGACGATCAGCAAGGTGCGGGGCCGGATCTCGGCGCTTGCCGCGGCCTTGATCAGCCGCATGATCTCATCCGGAGATGGAATGTCGACGCCGATCTCGAGCTTGCGCTTTCGCTTGTCCTTGCCTATCGACACGTCCGCGGCGACGTGTGCGCGCTTCGCCACCCTCATTATGGACTTCAGACTTGTCAGCACCTTCCGCGCCAAGGGTCGCGACATGCTCGCCACTAGGTCGTCTCGAAACGCCTCTACCTTGGTTGCCGTCAGGTGCGCGAGCTTGGTAGCACCGATCCGCGGCTTAATATGCAGCTCGATGTGCTGCCGGTACTGCCGGATCGTTCCCCGCTCGCGGCCGGCGGCCTCCACACGTCTTATCCAGCGCTCAGCGGCGTCCTGGATCGTCTCGCTCTTGCTTGGGGCAATGTGCTCGCCCTTGCTGACGTCGACTCTCACTGTGGCGTGGAACGCGTCCGCGTCCTTCTTGCGCTCGAATGTCTCAATGTGGCGATCGCCGTCCTGGTCGACGTAATCGACGATCCAGGCTTCCTTGGAGTCGCCCTGGCGAGTAGTCCACCTGCGCTTGCGGACCGACATGGCGCCCTCTCCCGCTCGAATCTCGAACCTCCAAACTATGTCGCACAAAAGTCTGCTGTCGTCAGCTTGGAACCGGGTCTATGCCCAGCGTGCAAAAATGCAACACTGCCTCCGCGGCGCCGTGCAGCGATGCACCACGCCGACCGCTGGTCAGGGGGCGCATTTCGGCCGAGCGCGAGGTGGGTGCCCGAGAAGATCATGCTCGCCGACAACTCGATGCTCAAGGCGCCCGCCATGGCGGCGCCAGTCATTCTAGCGAATGGTCAGCCCTTAGGCCCGATGGCCGACCATCATCTGTGCGAGCAGCGACATCGCGCTTTTTTTCCCCTTGATTGCTTCTCCCGTGACGACCGCAAGGAGCCACTGGCGCATGATCATGGGCCCAAGTTTAAGCTCGCGACTGAAATGCTTGACCAAAGTCGCTTCCTCGATTCTCAATCCGACCGCGATTTGGGAATGCCGCATTTTCATTGCGATGCACTGCATGACCTGTTCCCGCTGTTCGGCTGTTGGCTTGAACTCCAGTTGCGTCATGTTGCCTCCTGGGGCCGCGTCAGAGAAAAAAGGCTCCCGTCAGCCGACAAATTTGGGCTTCGGTTACGTTTGAGCATCTCGACCGGTAGATCGGCCAGTTCAACTAAAATTGCCGTTGCTAGTCTGGAATATTGCTCAATAAAAAAAATTCTCCGTATGCGACCCCGAGCGGTGCGGCGCCCCGTTTCGCTCTAGCCTTTCAACCCGCCCCCCATCGCCACGGACAATAGTCCGCGCCCGTGCCAA
>JGI12053J15887_10000249_pt1 | contig 20393 bp, 12 predicted proteins | sample MedBloCAOM1_O3_FD_15887 | JGI IMG/M metagenome (IMG submission 15887)
GGATCGCTCTGGAATTTCGGATCGATCTCCAGCACCACCATGTACTGGTTGCGCTGGGTGTAGATGATCGAGATCTGCCGCTGCGAGAACGCGTTGTTCAGTGCGTTGTCGATGTCCTGCACGCGGACGCCGAGGCTCGACGCCGCTTTTCTGTCGATCGCCAGCGTCAGTTGCAGCCCGCCGGGATCGCGGTCGCTGGAAACATCGGTAATGCCTTCGATGCTTTCCATACGCTTGCCGACGATCGGCGCCCATTTCTGCAACAGGTCGAGATCGGTGCTCGTCAGAGTGTATTGATAGTCGGAATCGCTCTGTCGCCCGCCGGTGCGGATATCCTGCGCCGCGAACATGAACAGCCGGATTCCCGCGACACGATAGAGATCCTTGCGAAGGCGATCGATCACCAGCGCCGTGGTCAGACCGCCCCGCTCCTCAGGCGGTTTGAGGCTGATGAACATCGTGCCGCGATTGGAACCCCCGCCGCCGGGGCCAGCGCTGCCGCCGAGCGACGATCCGACGCCGGCCACCGCGGGGTCGGCCATCACGATGTCGGCGAGCTGCTGCTGAAGCTTCAGCATGGCCTGGAACGAAATATCGGCAGAGGCCCTCGTCGCACCGATCACAAAACCGCTGTCATCAACCGGGAAATATCCCTTCGGTGTCTTGATATAAAGCGTCACCGTCAACGCGATCGTGGCGAAGAACACAATCAAGGTCAGGATCGGAAAGCCCAGCACGACCCGCAGGGTCCGCGCATAGAAGGCGACGATACGCGACAATGAACCTTCGACAACGCGGTCGAACCGGGTCGCGTTATCGGACGTCGCTTGCTTGATGTAGTGCGCGCAGATCATCGGCGTGATGGTTAGCGACACCACGGTGGAAACCACGATGGCGAAGGTCAGGGTCAGCGAAAATTCCCGCAACAGCCGGCCGACAATCCCGTCCATGAAAATCAACGGCGTAAACGCAGCTACCAGCGACAGACTGATCGACAGCACCGTGAAGCCGATTTGCCTGGCGCCTTGGAGTGCCGCCTGATACGGCCGCATGCCTTGCTCGAGGTTACGGTACATGTTCTCGATCATGACGATGGCGTCGTCGACCACGAAGCCGACCGAGATTGCCAGCGCCATCAGCGACAGATTGTCGATCGAGAATCCCGCAAGCCACATGCCGGCGCAGGTGCCGGCCAGGGCCAGTGGCACGGAAACGCCGGCCGCGATCGTCGGCGTGATCCGGCGCAGGAAGGCGAATACCACCACCATCACCAGGAACGAGGTCGCCAGCAGCGTCAGCTGCATGTCCGCAACGCTGGCACGGATGGTTCCGGTCCGATCGACGAGCGTTGAAATCTCCACGCCGCCGGGAATCCATTGTCTTAGCTCGGGTATCAACGCCCTGACGCGATCGACGGTATCGATGACGTTGGCGTCGCCCTGTTTGGTAATCTGAATCAGCACCGCCGGCTGCTTGTTGAACCAGGCAATCGACCGGCTGTTGCGCACGGAGTCTTCGACTTCAGCCACATCCGAGAGCCGGACGAAGTTGCCGCTCGAGCTCTTGATGACGATGTCGCGAAATTCGGCCGCGGTTCGCATCTGCTTGTTGACCGACAATGTTTCGCTCTGGCGGCCGCCATTGAAGATTCCGACTGGACCCAACGGATTGGCGTTGATGATCGCGGTCCTGACATCGTCGGTGGCAATCCCGGCGTTCGACAGTGCAAACGGGTTGAGCGCGATGCGCACCGCGGGCTGGTCGGCGCCGGTGACGGTGACTTCGCCAACGCCGGGGACCTGCGAGATGCGCTGCGCGATCACCGTATCCGCCACGTCATAGATCGCGCTTGTCGAGATCGTCTTCGATGTCAACGCCAGCACGAATACCGGCGCTGCTGAGGGATTGGCTTTGCGGAAGCGGGGCAATGATGGCAGGTCGCTCGGCAGATCGGCGAGCGACGCGTTGATCGCGGCTTGCACGTCGCGCGCAGCCCGATCGATGTTGCGGCCGATGGCAAATTGCAACTGGATGCTGGTCGAGCCCAGCGAACTGGTCGAGGTGATCTGGTCGAGGCCTGCGATGACGCCAAGCTTCCGTTCCAGTGGCGCGGCAACGGTCGCCGCCATCACCGAAGGATCTGCGCCCGGCCGCGTCGCCGACACCCGGATCATCGGAAAGTCGACATTGGGAACCGCGGCTACCGGAAGAAGCTCGTAGGCGACCCCGCCGACCAGAAAAACNCCGATCGCGAGCAATGTGGTGCCGACCGGCCGNCGGATGAANGGNTCCGAGATCGATGCCATTACTGCATCCCCTCGGTGGCTCCGGCGACCGGTGGCAACGGCAGTTCCGGTCCGACCGGTGGTACCGCCTTCTCGAGCCGGCGGTTCAGCCGATCGAGCGCAAGGTAGATCACCGGGGTCGTATACAGCGTCAGCAACTGGCTCAGCAGCAGACCGCCGATGATCGAGATGCCCAGCGGAAACCGTAACTCGGCGCCGGTGCCGCTTTCCACCGCCAACGGCAGCGCGCCGAACAAGGCGGCCAGGGTCGTCATCATGATCGGGCGGAAACGCAACAGGCAGGCCTGTACGATCGCGTCGTTGGCCGACATGCCCTGGTGCCGCTCCGCCTCCAGCGCGAAGTCGATCATCATGATGGCGTTTTTCTTGACGATGCCCATCAGCAGAATGATGCCGATCAAGCCGATCACCGACAGGTCCTGTCCGAACAGCATCAGCGCAAGAATGGCGCCAACCCCCGCCGACGGCAGCGTCGAGAGAATGGTGATGGGGTGGATGTAACTTTCATAGAGCACGCCGAGTACGATGTAGATGGTGACGAGCGCGGCGAGGATCAGCCAGGGTTGTCCCGCCAGCGATTTCGAGAACTCGGCCGCATCGCCGGCATAGATGCCGACGATGCTATTGGGCATGCCGATGCGCGTTTCGATTGATTTCACCGCATCGACGGCATCGCCAAGCGCCGCCCCCGGCGCGAGATTGAAGCTGAGCGACACCGCTGGAAATTGCGCCTGATGCGAAATCGCCAGTGGTGCCGTGGTGCGCGTCAACGTCGCCACCGCTGACAGCGGTACCTGGGCGCCGAGCGCGCCGGGCAAATAGAGTTTTGAGAGAATCGACGGATCGCGCTGGTAGACCGGCAGAGCTTCCAGCACCACCCGATATTGGTTGGCCTGCCCGTAAATGGTCGAAATCTGCCGCTGCGCGAAGGCATCGTTCAAGGTGTCGTTGACGCCCTGGATGCTGACGCCGAGCTGACCCGCGCGCTGGCGATTGACGTCGAGCGACGCGCGCAATCCGCCATCCTGGGCCTCGGAGGAGACGTCACGGAACAAGGGATCGCGGCGCAGTTCGGCAACCAGATTGTTGGCCCACAGCGTCACCAGCGCCGAGTCGGTGCCGGTCAGCGTGTACTGATACTGCGAGCGGCTGGACTGGGTCGAGATCTGGACATCCTGCACCGGCTGAAAAAAAATCGTCATGCCCGGGATCGACGCCACGCGCTCCTTGAGGCGCACGATGACCGCGGAAACGTCGTCGCGACGTTCGCCGCGGGGTTTCAGCGTCATCACCAGGCGGCCGACATTGGTGGTCGGGTTGACCGAACCCGCGCCGATCACGGAAACGACGCCGGTCACATCCGGATCGGCCCTGATCGCGTCCGCGGCCTTGGTCTGGCGGCTTTGCATTTCCGCAAAGGAAACATCGGGACCGGCCTGCGTCACCGCGGTGATGGATGCCGTGTCCTGCAGCGGCAGGAAGCCCTTGGGCGCGACCACATACAGGATCAGGGTTGCGGCAATCGTTACGAAGGTGACCAACAGCGTCGCGCGCTGGCGCTCCAGCACCCATAGCAGCGTGCGATGATAAAACCCGACCATGCGGTCGATGCCACGGCTGACCACGGCAAAGCCGGGGATGGCGATTTCCTCGCCGGCGTGCTTCAACAGCCGCGAGCACATCATCGGCGTCAGGGTCAGCGATACAATCGCCGAGGTCACGACCGCGATCGTCAGTGTCAGCGCAAATTCACGGAACATGCGCCCGACAAGTCCGGACATGAATAGCAGCGGGATGAAGACGGCGATCAACGACACCGTCAGCGAAATCACCGTAAAACCGATTTCCTTGGCGCCCCTGAGCGACGCTTCCATGGCGGATTCGCCGTTCTCCATGTGGCGAACGATGTTCTCGATCATCACGATGGCGTCGTCGACCACAAAGCCGGTGCCGATCGTCAACGCCATCAGCGACAGATTATCGAGGCTGAAGCCTGAAAAATACATGATGCCGAAACTGGTGATCAGCGACAGCGGCAGCGCCACGCCGGCGATCAGGGTTGCGCGCAAGGAGCGCAGGAACAGCAGCACCACCAGCGTCACCAGCACCACGCTCAGGATAAGCGTGAACTGCACGTCATGCACGGAGGCGCGAATGGTGACCGTTCGGTCGCTGACCACGGCCAGATTCACCCCGGCCGGGATCGCGCGCTGTACTTTTGGGATCTCCTCGCGGATCTGGCGGACGACTTCGATGACGTTGGCGCCCGGTTGGCGCTGGATATCGATGATGACGGCCGGCGTGCCCTGGTACCAGCCGCCGGTGCGATCATTCTCCAGCCCGTCGACGATGACAGCGACGTCGCCGATGGTGACCGGCGCACCATTGCGGTAGGCGATGATGATGGGCTTGTAGGCCTCGGCCGCCGCGATCTGATCGTTGGCGGCGATGGTGTAGGCCTGTTGCGCGCCGTCGAGCGATCCCTTCGGTCCGGAAACGTTCGCGCCTGCGATCGCGTTGCGCAAATCCTCCATCGCGATGCCATAGGCGGCTAATCGCGCCAGGTCGGCCTGGACCCGCACCGCCGGTTTGAGGCCGCCCAGCACCGCGACGCGTCCCACGCCGGAGATCTGGCTGAGGCGCTGCGCCAGGATGGTATCGGCGAGGTCGCTCATCGCGCGCAGCGAAATCGTCTCCGACGTCAGCGCCAGCGTCAGAACAGCCGCGTCCGCCGGATTGACCTTGGCGTAGGTCGGCGGGTACGGCAGATTTCTTGGCAGGATTCCCGCCGCCGCGTTGATCGCCGCCTGAACATCCTGGGTGGCGCCGTCGATGTCGCGGTTGAGATCGAATTGCAGGGAGATCTGGCTGACGCCGAACGAACTCGTCGACGTCATCGACGACAGCGCCGGAATTTGCCCGAGCTGACGCTCCAGCGGTGCGGTGATCAGCGAGGCGATCACATCGGGACTGGCGCCCGGCAATTGCGTCGTCACCTGCACCGTCGGGAAATCGACTTGCGGCAGCGCCGATACCGGCAGCGCCCAATAGCCGAGCCCGCCACCGATCAACAGCGCGATCCCCAGCAGCGAGGTCGCAATCGGCCGGCGAATGAATGGTTCAGAGACGCTCATGGATGCGCGCTCAGGTTTGCGAGGTCAGACATCTTGGGTCATGGCTGCGACTTCGCTCCGCCGCCCGGCTGCTCGCTCCCCGGCGCGGGTGCGGGTCCAGTCTGACCCTTTTGATCGCCCTCGCCTTGACCGCGCTCGCCCTTCTTGCCGCGACGCTCGCTTTGTCCGTCCTTGCTTTGTCCGTCCTTGGCTTGACCGTCCTTGCCCTGTGTGTCCCTGCTGCTGCGTTTTTTACGCGGCGCAAGATCAGCCGCCGGCGTCTGCTCGTCCTTGCCGACGATGACTTTGGCGCCGTCGGATAAATTGGCAAAACCTGTCGTCACCACGCGATCGGACACCGACAATCCGCTCGCGATCACTGCATCGTTTTCGTTCTGCTGCGTCACCACAATCGGTTTTGCCGTTGCGATGTCGCCATCGCCGATGACGTAGCTGAACGTTCCCGCAGGACCGCGCTGCACCGCGGAGGTCGGCACGACCACCGCCTTCGGGAGGGTTTCGACTTTGAGCCGTACATTGACGAATTGACCCGGCCATAACTGGAAACTGGCATTGGGAAATTCGGCCTTGAGCCTGAGTGTCCCCGTGGTCGGATCGACCTGGTTGTCGATGCCTTTCAGCGTACCGCTGTCGATAACCGTGATCCCGTCATTGCCGAACACTTCGACGGTCAGCGCGCCCTTGGCGGAGGCGGCATTGACCCGCACGATCTGCTGCTGCGGCAGACTGAACTGTACCGCGATCGGCTGCAATTGAGTGATGATGACCAGCCCCGTTACATCCGAAGCGTGGATAATGTTGCCCTGATCGACCTGACGCAGGCCGGCCCGGCCAGAGAGAGGCGCGATGATCTTGGTATAGCCGAGCATCGCCTGCGCGTTATCGATCGCCGCCTGATCGGAATTCACCAGCGCCTCGGTCTGGGCGACGGTGGCGCGTTGGGTATCGGCCTGCTGCTTGGAGCCGGCATTGGAGGCGGCAAGCTGCTGGTAGCGTGCCAGGTCGAGGCGCTGATTTGCGAGCAGCGCTTCATCCTGCGCCTTCTTGGCGACAGCCTGATCGAGCTGCGCCTTGTAGATCACGGGATCGATCTCGCCGAGAACGTCGCCCTTCTTGACGTCCTGTCCTTCGGTGAAATTGACCGCGATCAATTTGCCGTCGACCTGGGAGCGCACCAAGACGTTGTTCAGCGCGCGGACCGAACCCACGCCATCGAGATAGACCGGCACGTCCTGGATGCGCGGTGTCGCCGCCAGCACCGGCACCGGGAGATCGGGGCGCGCCCGGTTCGCGGCCTGCTTCTGTTGCAGCGCTGTCCAGGCGATATAGCCGAGGCCGCCGAGGATCAGGAGCGTAATCGTAATCGAGACGGTTCGGCGGCGCGCGCGCGAAGCCACACGGGCAACACGTTCGCCGGCCGCCTTCGCGGTTTCGTTTAAATCCGGCTTAAAGAGCATCGACCGGCCTCTCCATCCTCGGTTCCCAGCCGCCGCCCAGCGCCTGGTACAGGCTGACGATCGCGAGCAGCCTGGCGAGTTGCGCCTGCCACAGCGCATCTTCCGCCTGGAATAGCGTCAATTGCGTATTTAGCACAGTCACGATGTCGGCGGTGCCGGCCCCAAGCTGCTGCTCCGAGAGTTGAAAGGCGCGCCGCGAGGCTGCAACGACCTCGCGCTGCAGCCGCAGCTTCTCGGTGGTCTGGCGGATCGACACCAAGGCGTTGTCGACATCGGCAAATGCCGAGACCACCGTGTGGCGGTAGGTCTGCAGCAATTCATCTTGCCTCGCCTTGGTGAATTCGAAATTGCCGAGAATTCGCCCGCCATCGAAAATCGGCTGCGTCAGGCTGCCAACCACGCTGAAGAACGCGGCGTGGGGCTGAAACAGCGACACCAATGCCGAGCTCTGGTAGCCGCCCTGCCCGGTCAACTGAATGCTAGGGAAAAACTGCGCGCGGGCGTTGCCGACATTGGCGGTGCCGGACGCGAGCTGCGCTTCCTGACGTCTGATATCCGGCCGCTGTGTCAGCAACTCCGAGGGCAGACCGGGAGTAACTCGTGGAGGCGAAATCTGGTTGAGCGAGCCGCCGGTGACGCGCACGCTTTCCGGCGGCCGCGACACCAACGTCGCCAGCGCATTGATATTCTGCGCCAGCGTCTGCCGTAGCGGCGGAACCAGGGCCCTTTGATTGGCGAGAACGCTCTCCTGTTGCGCGACGTCGAGGTCCGTTCCGGTGCCGGCTTTGAACCGTTGCTTGATCGCTTCGAGGATACGTGTCGCGCTGGCGATATTGCGCTCGGCCGTGCGAATCCGGTCCTGCGAGGCAAGCACCTGAAAATAGGCGTTGGCGACGCTGGTAAGCGTTGTAAGCGCCACGACATCGCGATCGAAACGATTCGCGATGGCGGTTTCCTCCGCCGCCTGCGTGGCATCGCGGTTCTTGCCCCAGAAATCGAGTTCATAGCTGGCGCTGAGCGACGACGTATAGTTGACGACCTCACGCCCGCCGATGCTCAAGCCGCTGGCGCTGGAGCCTGATGTCCGGGAGTAGGTCTCCTGGCCTGTGCCGCTGAGGCTTGGCAGCAGCGCCGCGCCCGCGATGCGCGCCTGCGCATCCGCCTGAATGAAGCGTGCAGTTGCCGCCGCGATGTCCAGATTGACCGTCTGGGCTTCTTCCATCAGGACGGTCAATTCGTGCGAACGGAAGCCGCGCCACCAGTCCAGCGTTGGCGGCGCGTCCGCCTTGCTCAATCGCGCTGCCTTGTACCCCTGCGGAACGTCGAGGGCCGGATCGGGCAGATCCTTGGTCAGAATGCAGCCGGCAGAACTTGCGACAATGAAAAGTGCGGCAAGCCCCCTCGCCGCGCGATCCAGGCATGGAATGGCAGCAGGCGGGCCATCGACGGCAATACCCAGGAGCCTGTGTCTCACATCTGCCCTCCGCCGGGCATGAGGCCCGGCATCCGACGCGGCAAGAAACGTCCGAGCGATTCGCGGATAGCGCTTGAGGGGACGGCCTGCGACACGTTCACCGGTGTGATGCTTTCTCTGGAACCTGATTGCCATACTAGCCGGGGGATCATGCCGCGGACAGGCCGTTCCGCCCTTTGTCCCCGCGGTTTCGTTGCGCCGAGGGCGGCGAATGGCAACAGAACCTGCAAAGTTCTCCATATTTTATCGGGGTTTCTTGCAGATTGACGCGATCGGGCGGCGCAGCAAGCTTACCAAGATTTCATGTTGCTCGCCGTTATCAGGTGATTCCGCCAGCCCCTTCCGAGCACCACCAACCCCCTTCTGAAACTTCCGCAGCAAAGCACCGTATCTCACTCATCACCAGATGGGGGTTGGGATGCGCGTCGCGGTTATCGGAACGGGAATTGCCGGCAACGCCGCAGCCTGGACCTTGTCGAAATATTATCCGGTCACGGTCTATGATCGCGAAATCAGGGCCGGCGGACATAGCCACACCGTCACCATTGATTATGATGGAACGCCGCTTGCGGTCGATATCGGTTTTATCGTCTACAACGAACTGAATTATCCTGACCTGACGGCGCTGTTCGCCCATCTTGATATCGAGACCGTGGAAAGCTGCATGAGCTTTGCGGTCACGGCGGATGCCGGCCGCTTCGAGTGGAGAGGCGGCGGACGCTCCTGGTGCGAAACCGCGGAAGGTTTGTTTGCGCAGCCGCGAAACCTGCTGTCACCGTCATATCTTTGGATGCTGCGGGGAATCCTGACCTTCAACACCCAAAGCGTCGAAGATTATGTAGCGGGCAAACTGGCCGGAGTTAGCCTCGGCGAGTATTTTCGTTATCGCAAATTCGCATCAAGGTTGTTGACCGACTATCTCGCGCCGATGGGAGCCGCGATCTGGTCGGCACCCGCCAACGAGATCCTGGACTTTCCCGCCGAGAACTTCATCGCCTTCTTCAGCAACCATCGCCTGCTGCGGTACGACCGCCCGGTTTGGCGCACCGTAAAAGGCGGCAGCCAGCGCTACGTGGAGAAACTGACGTCGGCATTCCGGGATCAGCTTCGGCTCGGCTGCGCCGTGACGTCGATCGAACGGACGCCGCGCGGTGTCGTCGTCAATGACAGTCACGGCAGCAGCGATACCTACGATCACGTCGTGATCGCATCGCACAGCGATCAGGCACTGGCGATGCTGTCCGACGCCGACGATCGCGAGCGCGCCGTTCTCGGCGCCATCGGCTATGCCCCCAATACAGTTTACTTGCATCGTGACGTCAGATTGATGCCGAAGCGCAGGCGAGCCTGGGCCTCATGGAATTTTCTGCGCTGGCAGCGTGAGGGCGCCGCGGTAAACGACGTCGCCGTGACCTACTGGATGAATCGCCTCCAGGGCATCGACGATGACAAGCCGCTGTTCGTCAGCCTCAATCCGCCGTTCGAGCCGGATCCGGCACTGACGTTCGGCAAATATATTTGCGACCATCCGCAATATACCGCCGCGGCCTTCGCCGCCCAGAAACGCCTCGGCGAAATTCAGGGGCGGCGCCATACCTGGTTCTGCGGCGCATGGACCGGATATGGCTTCCACGAGGACGGATTGCGCTCGGGACTGGCTGTTGCCGAAGCGCTGGGCGCAGCGGTGCCCTGGCGTGAACCAGCGCCCGAACTGGCGCAGGCCGCGGAGTAGCCATGCCCGATCAAACCATAGCCGAAACGCATCGCGATACGGTTGACGCCGCGGCCGCGCTTTATCTTGGCGACGTCATGCATGCGCGTCTCAAGCCGATCGGGCATCGCTTCAGCTATCGCGTGATGAGTTTGCTGATCGATCTCGACCGGCTGGACGCAGCGGATCGGCAATCGCCCTTGTTCGGCGTGAACCGGACGGCCCTCTACAGTTTCAATGAGGCTGATCACGGTGAACGCGACGGATCACGCTTGCGCATCTACGCGCAGCGTTGCGCGGCGGAGCGTGGCATCGATCTGACCGGCGGACGCGTCTTGCTGCTGTGCTACCCGCGCCTGCTGGGTTACGCCTTCAATCCGCTGTCGGTGTATTTCTGCTATCGCGCCGATGGCGGGCTTGCTTTGATAATCTATGAGGTCCGTAACACCTTCGGAGATATCCACGGTTACGTGCTTCCCGTGAAGCCGGACGAAATCGGTGTTGCCGGCGTCCGACAACAACAAGATAAGTTATTTTATGTATCGCCCTTCATCGAGATGGCGATGCGCTATCATTTCCGCGTTTCGCCGCCGGGCAAGTGCGTCAAGTTGCGTATTCTGGAGACTGACCGCGAGGGGCCCCTGCTCGCGGCAACCTTCAGTGGCCGGCGCTGCGCTCTGACCACGGCGGCGCTGTTGCGGTGTTTTTTGTCGCTGCCGCTGGTTACCTTGAAAATCGTCGCGGCGATCCATTGGGAAGCGTTGCGGCTTTGGCTCAAACGAGCGCGTCTGGTATCGCGCCCCGATGCGGCACCGATGAATACCCTCTTGGCGACCCCCGGACGCACTGATTATACTGAGGCGGCATCACCTGCCGTCGGGCGGAAGCCCGGGTCGCGGGAAGGCGCGCTGGTCCAGTGAAGGTCGGATCCAAGGTAAATCGACCCACGCCAAGCTCGGATACCGAGCTACGTCACTCGATGGTCTGCACATGTCTGCGTTGATATCTGTGACCCCCGACAATGTAGAGACCGTGCTTTCCGATCTGCCTCGCCTTGTTCGGTTGGCGCTCGGATTCGGCGCAAGGCTGCGGCGCGGCACGCTCGATGTTACGCTTCCCGACGGCCGTACGCTGCGGCTGGGCGGCATGGAGCCGGGCCCATCGGCGGCCATGAAACTCTACAATTACGGATTTGCGTCGCGGCTTCTCAATGGCGGCGATATCGGAATAGCTGAAGCCTATCTGCACGGCGAATGGGATACGCCTGATTTGACGCAGTTTCTCTATCTCTTCTGTGTCAATCACGACCTCATTCAGGCCATGCTCGGCGACAAGCCGCTGATGCGTTTTGTCCAGATCATCCGTCACTGGTTCAATCGCAATACCAGGCGGCAGGCGCGGCGCAATATCTACGCGCATTACGACATCGGCAACGCGTTTTATTCGGCGTGGCTCGATCCGAGCATGACCTATTCCTCGGCATTGTTTGAGGATCACACCCCGGATTTAGCCGCCGCGCAAAGCAACAAATATCGCAGGCTTGCCGAAGCTATCGATCTGCAGCCCGGCCAGAAATTGCTGGAGATCGGATGCGGATGGGGCGGCTTTGCGGAATATGCCGCCAAAACCTACGGCACGAAGGTGGTCGGGCTCACCATCAGCAAAGAGCAGCGCGATTTTGCGCAAGCGCGCATTCAGAACGCCGGCCTTGGCGAGAAGGTCGAGATCCGGCTGCAGGATTATCGCGACGAGCGCGACCGCTATGACCGGATCGCGTCGATCGAAATGATCGAGGCGGTCGGCGAGCAGTTCTGGCCGAACTATTTCTCACAACTGCGCGACCGGTTATTGCCCGGCGGCCTTGCCGGCATTCAGGCCATTACCATTCAGGATCGTCTGTTCCAGACCTACCGCCGCGAAGTCGACTTCATCCAGCGCTACGTTTTTCCTGGCGGAATGCTGCCCTCGCCGCAGGTTCTGAAATCGCTGGGCGAGCGGTTCGGCGTTCCCGTCATCCGCGAGCGCATTTTTGGGCAAGATTATGCCAAGACACTTGCCACGTGGCGAAATAACTTCCGTACGGCCTGGCCGAACCTGATGCCGCTCGGCTTCGACGACCGGTTCCGGCGGCTATGGGAATACTATCTCGCTTATTGCGAGGCCGGATTTCTGTCGGGAAATATCGACGTGCGTCAGGTGGTATTCGCGAAGTCAAAATAGCTCGCACTGCAGCAATCGGACGCAAGACGCTTCCACTTTTGCCAAGCGCGCTCTAGGGTCGCGGCGGATTGACAACAGACCGGCAAAGATCCCAACACATGACCATCAACAATGACGTCGTTGAAGCGATCGGCAATACGCCGCTTATCAAACTGAAGCAGGCTTCTGAGGCAACTGGCTGCAGCATTCTCGGCAAGGCCGAGTTCATGAATCCCGGCCAGTCGGTAAAGGATCGCGCGGGCAAGTGGATGATCCTCGAGGCTGAAAAGCGCGGTGATTTGAAGCCTGGCGGGCTGGTGGTGGAAGCCACCGCGGGCAACACCGGAATCGGTCTTGCGGTGGTTGCGGGCGCGCGCGGGTATCGAACGCTGATCGTCATTCCAGAGACCCAGAGCCAGGAAAAGAAGGATATGTTGCGGCTGTGCGGCGCCGAATTGGTCGAAGTGCCGGCGCTCCCCTACTCCAATCCGAACAGTTACCAGCATGTCGGAAGAAGGTTGGCCGATCAGCTCCGCAAGAACGAACCGAACGGCGTGTTGTTCGCCGATCAATGGAACAACCTCGACAATCCCAAGGCGCATTACGATTCGACTGGTCCAGAAATCTGGCAGCAGACCGGCGGCAAGATCGACGGATTCATCTGCTCGGTCGGCACCGGCGGCACGCTGGCCGGCATCAGCAGGTATCTGAAGGAAAAGAACAAGGGCATCGTCATCGGCTGCGCCGATCCGCGGGGCTCAGCGATGTATGAATTGTTCAAGCACGGCGAAGCCAAATCGACGCCGGGCGGATCGATCACTGAAGGCATCGGGCTCGGGCGCGCCACGCCTGTGATCAAGGACGCCAAGGTGGACGAAGCCTATCTCATTCCCGACGAAGAAGCCGTGCCGGTTATTTACGAGTTGCTCGAGCACGAAGGCCTTTGCCTCGGCGGCTCCACCGGCATCAATGTCGCCGGCGCTATCCGGCTCGCCAAGCAGCTCGGTCCCGGCAAGACCATCGTCACCATCCTCGCCGATTCCGGAAATCGTTATCAGTCAAAGCTGTTCAATCCGGATTTCATGCGCTCGAAAAACCTCCCGGTGCCGGCGTGGCTGGAGAAGCGCAGCAAGATCGACGTGCCGTTCGAGAAGGTATAGCTACGGGCCGTCATTGCGAGGAGCAAAGCGACGAAGCAATCCAGTCTTTCTTTGCGCCTCTGGATTGCTTCGCTTCGCTCGCAATGACGATGCAGTCGAAGCCGTAGGGTGGGCAAAGGCCCTTTGCGCCGTGCCCACCATCTTATCCAAACCGTGGTCTTGATTGGTGGGCACGCTTTGCTTTGCCACCCTACGCAATCACCGCAAGATCTGGCTCAAAAACAACTTGGTCCGCGCGTGCTGCGGATTGGCGAAGAAGTTTTCCGGCGTATTTGCCTCGATGATTTGCCCGGCGTCCATGAAGACGATGCGGTTGGCGACTTCCCTGGCAAATCCCATCTCATGGGTAACGACGAGCATGGTCATCCCCTCCTTGGCGAGATCGACCATGGTGTCCAGCACTTCCTTGACCATTTCCGGGTCAAGCGCCGAGGTCGGCTCGTCGAACAGCATGACTTTCGGATTCATGGTCAAGGCGCGCGCGATCGCGACACGCTGTTGCTGACCTCCCGACATCTGGCCCGGAAATTTATTGGCCTGATGCGGAATCTTCACCCGCTCCAGATATTTCATCGCCGCCGCTTCGGCATCCTTCTTCGGAATATTGCGCACCCAGATCGGCGCCAGCGTGCAGTTCTCCAGCACGGTCAGATGCGGAAACAGATTAAAACTCTGAAACACCATGCCGACTTCGCGCCGGACTTCATCGACCCGCCGCAAATTCGGACCCAATTCGATGCCGTCGACGACGATCTCACCTTCCTGAAATTCCTCGAGCGCGTTGATGCAGCGGATCAGCGTCGATTTGCCCGAGCCCGAAGGACCGCAGATTACGATGCGCTCGCCTTTGGCGACATCGAGGTTGATGTCGCGCAGCACATGAAAATCGCCGTACCACTTGTTGAGGCCGGTCATGCTGACAATCGAGTTCGCGGTCATGATCATTTACTCAACTACGCCGGTGTGCGTTCAGCCTGTTCTCGACGAACAGTGAATAGCGCGACATGCCAAAACAGAAGGTGAAATAGATGATGCCGGTGAAGGCGAAGCCGGTGAACAGCGTCGTCGGCGTCGACCAAACCGGGTCGCTGAAGGCTGCCCGGAGCGATCCGAGCAGATCGAACAACGCGACGATCGACACCAGCGAGGTGTCCTTGAAAAGTGCGATGAAGCTGTTGACGAGGCCTGGGATAACGTGGCGCAGCGCCTGCGGCATCACGATCAGCGCGGTGGTCTTCCACCAGGACAGGCCGAGCGCACTTGCCGCCTCGCCCTGCCCGCGCGGGATCGCCTGCAGGCCGCCCCTGATGACCTCGGCCTGATAGGCTCCGGCGAACAGCGCGATGCCGATCAGGGCGCGCATCAGTCCATCGATGGTGAAGCCCGTCGGTACGAATAGCGGCAGCATGTAGGTTGCAAAGAACAGCACCGTAATCAGCGGCACGCCGCGCCAGAACTCGATGAAGGCGATCGAGAAAATCCGGATCAAGGGTATCGTCGAGCGCCGGCCGAGCGCCAATGCAATCCCGACCGGCATCGACGCGACGATTCCCGTCACCGACACCACCAGCGTCACCAGGAGGCCGCCCCATAGCCGCGTGTCGACCACCGGCATCCCGCCATGGTCGAGGCCCATGGCCGCGATCAAAATTCCAATGCCGGCAAAGATCGCAAGGCTGACGATCAGCGCGCGCCAACCGCTGCGAATGCCGCCGCTCAGCAGGAACAACAGGATCGAGATAATGATAGCGGTGGCCGCAAAATCGGCCCAGACCGGCCAGCGGGACATCTGAATTTGATCCCGCAGCCACGTCAGTGGCCAAAGTACCCAGGAAATGATGGTGCTGAGCAGGACGATCAGCTTGCCGAGCAGCCACAGCAACGGTCCAATCACGGCAGTCGTCTCGCCGGCGGCCGCAAGCTTCCTGCCGCCGTCACCGATGCTGTCATTGAACCCTGACAGAATGCCGGCGGTCCAGCTCACGCCAAAACCCTGCAGTCCGCCGCCAAGCAGCAGGAAGAATGCGACGACGGGAAACGCGAGGAAAAACAGGCAGGCGTTAAGGCCCTTGGCCGGCAGCCGCGGAATCAACAGCGGCAGCAGCAGCACGGCGGCGAAAATGAAGGTCAGGTTGACCCGCCAGCGCTCCGGCTCCGGATAGAACCCGTAGATGAACTGGCTGAACTTCGCCTGCACGAACGGCCAACACGCGCCGACCGCGTGTCCGGCATTTTCAGCCAGACACGCGTTGCGATCCTTGCCGCTCCAGACCGCGTCGATCAGCAGGAATCTGATCGCGGGACCGACCACGAACCACAGCAGAAGCGCGCTTGCGATCGTGATCAGGATGTTGGTCGTCGAATTGAACAGCCGCGTGCGCAGGAAGCCGATAAAACCGGTCGTCTTGATCGGCGCGGGGCGTTCGGGAACGAGGTCCTGGCGGACGAATGATGACATCCCGATATCGCTCATGGGCCGAGGCTCCGTCCGAGCCGCCATCCGTAAAAACTCATGATCGCGCTGGTGACCAGCGAGATCAGCAGATAGACGCCCATGGTGATACCGATGATTTCGATCGCCTGCCCGGTCTGGCTCAGCGTCGTTCCCGCAAATACCGAGACCAGGTCGGGATAGCCGATCCCCACTGCCAGCGACGAGTTCTTGGTGAGGTTTAGATACTGGTTGGTAAGCGGCGGCAGGATCACGCGCAGGGCCTGCGGCATCACGATCAGCCGCAGCACCGAGCCGCGCAGCAGCCCGAGCGAGGAGCCGGCTTCCACCTGCCCCTTGTGGACCGATAAGATACCGGCGCGCACGATCTCGGCGATGAAGGCCGCGGTATAGGTCGACAGCGCCACCGTCAACGCCACGAATTCCGGAATGACGCGCGAGCCGCCGGCAAAGTTGAATCCCTTCAGCGCGGGCACTTCAAATGTCACAGGCGCGCCAAAAATCACCGCGGTGACCAGCGGCAGGCCGATCAGCAGACCGAGCACATAGGGCCAGATCCTGATCAGCCTTCCGCTCTCGAACAATTGCCGGCGCGCATAGTTCCGCAACAGCAACGCGGCGACGACCGCGATCAGGGTGGCGATGGCGAAGGGTTCAAAGCCGGGATTGCCGATCGGCTTCGGGACGACGATGCCGCGATTGCTAAGAAAGAAGGCGTCGAACACCGAGATGCTTTGCCGGGGATTAGGTAGTGCGGCGAGCACGGCGAGATACCAGAACAGGATCTGGAACAATGGCGGCAGATTGCGCACCAGCTCGACATAGCCGCCGGAAATGCGTGCCAACAGCCAGTTCGGCGACAACCGACCAAGCGCGACCAGAAACCCGATCAGGGTGGCGAAGAAAATGCCGATCACCGAGACCAGCAGCGTATTCATCAGACCGACCAAAAATACGCGGGTATAGGTGTCCGATCCCGAATACGGAATGAGGTTTTGGCTGACGTCAAAACCGGCCGTATTCGCCAGAAAGCCGAAGCCGGCGGTGATCCGCTGCGCCTGAAGATTGGCGCGGGCATTGGCGACGATTTCGTAGGCGATCCAGGCGAGCGCTGCGACGAACAGGATCTGGACGACGAATCCGCCCCATCCCGCACGGCCACCCAGCGCGCGCTGCAGCTTGGCGACAAACTGCGACGGAGGTTTTCGGGGTTCGACGGCCATCGCCGCGAGCTGCTGGCTGGCGATCAGCGGATCGGCGGCGCGTACTGGATCCCGCCCTTGTTCCAGAGCTGGTTGAGGCCGCGCGCGATACCGAGCTTGGAGCCGGCGCCGACGTTGCGGTCGAAGGATTCGCCGTAATTACCGACAGCCTTCACGATCCGCGACACCCAATCCTTGGTAAGGCCGAGCTGTTCACCAAGATTACCGTCGGCCCCGAATACCCGCTTCATCTCCGGCTTGTCCGATTTCGCCATGTCATCGACGTTCTTCTGGGTAACGCCCAGTTCTTCGGCGGTAATCATCGCGTAAAGCGTCCACTTCACGATGTCGAACCACTGGTCGTCGCCATGGCGCACCATCGGGCCGAGCGGCTCTTTCGAAATCACTTCCGGAAGCACGGCATGATCGGCCGGGTTTGAAAGCTTCAAACGATCGGAATAAAGCCCAGACACATCGGTGGTGAAGACGTCACAGCGTCCGGACTCGTAGGCCTTGACGGCTTCGTCGTTAGTGGCGAATGCGATCACCTCGTACTTCATGTTATTGCCCTTGAAGTAGTCGGCCAGATTCTGCTCCGTCGTGGTGCCGGTCTGCACGCAGACCGATGCGCTGTTCAGCTCCAGCGCAGAATTGACCTTGAGGGATTTTTTCACCATGAAGCCCTGGCCGTCATAATAGGTCACCCCGGTAAAATTGGCGCCGAGCGAGGTGTCGCGAGAAAGCGTCCAGGTTGTATTGCGCGACAATACGTCGATTTCGCCGGACTGCAGTGCCGTGAAGCGATCCTTGGCCGATAACGGCACGAATTTGACCTTGGTGGCATCGTTGAGGATGGCGGCGGCCACCGCGCGACAGACGTCGACGTCGAGCCCGGTCCAATTCCCCTTGTCGTCGGGCGACGAGAACCCCGGAAGACCCTGGCCGACGCCACAGGATAACATCCCGCGGTCCTTGATCGTCTTCAGCGTCTGCGCGGTAGCGACCTGGGTCGAGAGACCGACTGCAACCGCGAGGGTAAAAACCAGAGATACTCGTTTCATGACAAAGCCTTTCAAGGGTCTTTCCGGGAACGCTTGCTTATCATCGCGTACGTCGATGGGCCATCCTGGCGATCCACTGCTGCAAATGCCAGTTTGGCGTGCAGTCGGGTTAGCAATGGACCGAGATCGCGGCAGGCCCCTCAACGTGCTGCGACTGAATAGCTCCCACCCATCACAGAACGACTGGCGAGCCGGGTCAAGGGGTTGACGGCCATCTTCTGTGTCCTGTTATTAACGAACCCAGCCCGAACCCGCCGGCCGGCGGCTTTCGAGGAGGCGTCGAGGCTGCGGCAAAAAGGCTTTGATGGCGGCGGACGCATGAATTTTTCAAGGGATGACGGACGATCGAAGCCACAGCAGGCAGAAACCACGCTGGTGACCGCGGGCCGCGACACCAAGGCGCAAAAAGGGTTCGTCAATCCCCCGGTCGTACACGGCTCCACCGTGCTCTATCCGACGGCGGAGGATCTGCACGCCCATCGCGGCGAGTTCCAGTATGGCCGCCGCGGGACCCCAACCACCAAGGCGCTGCAGGAGGCGCTGATGGCACTCGAAGGCCCTCAATGCGCGGGCGTTGGCCTGGCGCCCTCGGGCCTCTCGGCAATTACGACAACCCTGCTCGCCGTGCTGAAGGCTGGCGACCATCTGTTGGTCTGCGACAATGCTTACCGCCCGACGCGAAATTTCTGCGACGGATTGCTCGCCGGCTACGGAGTCGAGACGACCTACTTCGATCCCTTGATCGGCGCCGGCGTCACCGAGTTGTTCAAGCCGAACACCAAGGCGATACTTGTCGAGGCACCCGGATCGCAATCCTTCGAGATGCCGGACCTTCCCGCCATCGCCTCTGTCGCGCATGGGCGCGGGGTGCTTGTGATCGACGACAATACATGGGCGACGCCCTTGTTTCACCGTTCGCTGGATCAAGGCGTCGATATCAGCATGCAGGCCGCGACCAAATATATCGGCGGACATTCCGACATCATGTTCGGAACCATTTCAGCGAACGCGAAGACCTGGCCGCTGATTGCCGAGGCGGTCGGGCTGCTCGGCATCTGCGCCGGGCCCGACGACGTATTTCTCGCGTTACGCGGCTTGCGCACGCTCGCGGTGCGGCTGGCGCAGCATCATCGATCTGCGCTTGATATGGCGCGATGGCTCGCGACGCGGCCCGAAGTTATCCGGGTGTTGCACCCGGCTCTCGAAAGCGATCCGGGTCATGCGATCTGGAAACGGGATTTTACCGGCGCCTCCGGCCTGTTCAGTATTGTTCTGAAGCCCGCGCCGCAGAAGGCGGTCGATGCCTTGCTCGATGCCGTCAAATTATTTGGCATGGGCTATTCATGGGGCGGCTTCGAAAGCCTTGTCATTCCGTTTGATTGCGCAGGTTATCGCACGGCCACTCAATGGGCGCCGGGCGGGCCGACACTGCGGCTCCACATCGGACTGGAGAATGTCGAGGATCTCAAGTGCGATCTCGAGCGCGGCTTTGAGGCCTTCAACGCCGCTTAGAGCCTGTCGGCGCGAGCGCGCAGGTGCCGGTGCAGATTTGTTCAATCCTGCTTCGTTGGATCAGGTGGCAGTGAAGTGTCACCACGGTCGGCTCGCTTAGGCCATGAAACCATCGTCACGCGCAAAGTTTGTGAAACGTCACCGCCGATACGCGTCGTACCATGGCGAAATCAGCAAACATTTTCTTGCGCTGGCCGCGACGATCACCAACACAGGGCGTGTTAGGTTTTGCGGGTTCACTTGTTGGACATTAACGCGCGCTTCACCATGAACACTCCGTTCACCATGAGGACAAATCCCTGAATTCCTTTCTGCAAACTCGATCTACTTCAAGTTGGCTTATACTTTTACCGCTTAGTGATGCTTAGGGAAAAGGCTGTCAGCGCCATGCAGTTCAAGCATCCCGGCGTAAGAGTAGATAGTAAAGCGTATGTACACCGCACGTATTGTCGTCCTGATCATCGCTCTCAGTGCCGGCGGCGTTGCCGCATATCTCGTGCGTGGATTTGACAACAAATCTTCCCCGACCGAGCCGGTTGTACAGTTGCAGACGGTGGACGTTCTGGTTGCGAAGTCCGACATTGGTCTTGGCCAGTTGGTTGCCCCAGAAAATCTCCAGTGGCAGACGTGGCCGGCGGCGACCGCAAGCAACAGTTTCATTCGCCGCAACGAACGGCCTGACGCGACGACCCAGATTATCGGCTCGATCGTACGTGCACCGTTCC
>JGI12053J15887_10000250_pt1 | contig 20393 bp, 17 predicted proteins | sample MedBloCAOM1_O3_FD_15887 | JGI IMG/M metagenome (IMG submission 15887)
AGAAATGTATAATCATTACATTTTAGATACCACTAATAGTAGAGCTATTGAAAATATAATAAAATATTTCAAGAACACTATGAAAGGAGTAAAATCATTAGAATATAGAATTTGAGCTAGATCTTATGTTAAACATAAAAATGACTTTAACAAATTATATGAAATAAGAAACTTAATTAGAAACTTACGTAAAAATATAAAAGACGAATAATTATTTATTTATAAAGATGAAGGTATAGTCCGAACAGTAAATAGATTTACTGAGTGTAACGATAAATTTAAATTTAAATTGAGGTTACCAACACAAAAGTTATCCACCTTTATCAGGAATACAAAGTCATAGTGGGCCTAGTGTAGATTTAGCTATATTTGGGTTACATTTAAGTGGTATAAGTAGTATGTTAGGTGCTATTAATTTTATAACTACTATATTAAACATGAGAAGTCCAGGTATTAGTTTACATAAATTAGCATTATTTGGTTGAGCTGTANTAATAACAGCAGTGTTATTATTATTATCTTTACCTGTGTTAGCTGGTGNAATTACAATGGTATTAACTGATAGAAATTTTAATACATCTTTCTTTGAAGCNGCCGGTGGTGGTGATCCTATTCTATACCAACATCTTTTCTGATTCTTTGGACATCCTGAGGTTTATATATTAATTATACCAGGGTTCGGTATAATAAGTACTGTAATATCAGCCGCATCTAACAAAAGCGTGTTCGGGTATTTAGGTATGGTTTATGCTATGATGTCTATTGGTGTTTTAGGTTTTGTTGTTTGAAGTCACCACATGTATACAGTTGGTTTAGACGTAGATACAAGAGCGTATTTCACAGCTGCAACTTTAATTATTGGAGTACCTACAGGTATTAAAATATTTAGTTGATTAGCCACATGTTACGGAGGATCATTACATTTAACAGCTCCTATGTTATTTTCATTAGGATTCATTGTTTTATTCGCAATTGGTGGATTAAGTGGTATTGTTTTAGCTAATGCGTCACTTGATATTGCATTCCATGATACAATAAAGTTTGTTAGTTATAGTATTTTATATATAAGTACTATAACTGCACTTTTCAGTAAGAATAATAAGGATAATTTAAAAAGTGATATAGAGTATAGTTTCAGTAGTAATATTAATGAGAGTGAATATATAAAGATATTTTGAGTAGGTTTAATGGATGGAGATGGTAGTATTCAAGTCAATCATTGACATAAAACGTCTTTGCAATATAGACTTGTAATAAAATTATCTAATTTAACATCAAATTATAAAATGTTAGTTCATATTGCTAAATTTATAGGAGGAAGTGTTAGAATTACAGGAAAAGATAAAGATGTAATTTGAGTAGTTAATAATAAAGAAATTATTCAAAAAATTATAAAAATTTTTGATATTTATCCTCCTTTAACTTCAAAAAAAATATGTCAACTTAGATTTTTAAAAGAATGTTTATCAAGAAATTCAGTAGATTGATATTTATTAAATAGAAATAATAAATATAATGATCAAATGTCTATTGTTAATTCTGATATGTTTGGATTAGAAAAAGGTAGTTTAAGATTACCTATTTATTTTCATGGTTGATTTTCAGGATTTATAGAAGCTGAGGGTTGTTTCTCAATTAGAAAAAATAACAATCATTCGTTTTCTATAGGACAAAATGACGATATTTATTTAATGAATGTTATAAAAGGATATGCAAATTCTACTAATATAGTTAGAAATCCTTATAAAAATTTTTACTCCTTAGAAATATATAAAAAAGAAACTTTAAAATTTATTATAAATCATGTAAAAAATTATCCTTTATTAGGAGAAAAAGCAGAGTCTTTTTTTAAATGAGAACAAAAAATTTTAAAGTAAGTGTCATGAGGTCTTGCCACCATGAAAAAGATTATACTATTTTTCGGTAATATATTATATAGTATATTGCTAACGGTGAAGCCTTATATGTTTTTACAATGCATAAAAACGAAAAAGGTGTAAGGTAATACCGTGGAAACCTTATTTTTAAGGGATCCGTAGAGACTAAACGTGGCAATCGAAAGTTTATTAAGTTAAATTATTAGATAAGTTATAGTCCGATCCTTGGAGTGATCCAAGTTGTATAAAAATGGAGCATTTAACATAATGACTTACTATGTAGTTGCACATTTTCATTATGTATTATCTATGGGTGCAGTATTTGCATTATTTGCAGGATGATACTTTTGAATACCTAAGTTATTAGGTTTATCTTATAACCAATTTGCAGCTAAAGTTCATTTCTGAGTTTTCTTTATAGGGGTTAGTATAAAGGGAAGTAATTTTGACAAAGGAAAAAGATTTAATAGTGGATGATCAGGTGGTGATTCACCTATCAACCCTGATAATTTTGTTCTCTACTTTGAAAATGTTAAGCAAGATAAAAAAAAGATTTATAATGAATTAAGAGGAAAATCTGGAGTATATTTATTTATTAATAATATAACTAAGGACTTATATGTAGGTAGTAGTCTTACTTTATCTAAAAGAATGACTATTCATTTTTATCATGCAAATTCTGATAAGCTTACAAAAATAGTAATAACTAGAGCAATGAAAAAATATAAATTAGAAAATTTTTCTTTAGGTATATTAGAATTTTGTCCTTCAGATATAACAATTTGTTCAGATTTAGAACAAAAATGAATAGATCATTATAAACCAAAATATAATGTATTGAAAATTGCAGGTAGCTCATCTGGTTTTCGTCATACTATCGATACTATTAAAAAATTAAAAGAGCTTTTTAAAAAGGAGAATCACCTAAAGTTTGGTTGTGTTACTTCTCCTGAAACAAAAAAAGCTATTAGTAATAGTATTAAAAATTTTTATCTTACTCATAGTTACCCCTCTAAAGGATTGAAAGGAAAACTTTCTCCACTATATGGTATAGGTGGTGATTTTGTTTTTTGTTATAATCAAAAGGGTGAAGAACTGATTTTTCCATCAATCAATGCAGCTAGACAACATTTTAAAGTTAGATGAACACTTATAAAAAAAAGTATAGATACTCAAAAATGAGTAACTTTACAAAGTGAACAATGAATTATTCAATCTATTTCTCGTCAAAATTAATAAGATTAGCCCCTTCCAATCTTTCTATATGCTGGAAACTCTCATAAGGCTTAAGTACTCGACTTATTAGTCAGTAATAATCTTAAGTATATCTAGACAATCAGCAGAAAACCAACGGATACTTATTTGTATCTTAGTAGGATTCTCAGAGACTACACGAAAGAGACTACTATGATAAGAGACCAAGGTAGTTAAGATATAGTCCATATAATGTAATCTTACATTCTTCCCTCAACATTTCTTAGGTTTACAAGGTATGCCAAGAAGAATTAGTGATTACCCTGATGCCTTTTATGGTTGAAATTTAGTAAGTAGTATAGGTTCTATTATTAGTGTTGTAGCTACATGATATTTCTTAAATATTGTGTACAAACAATTAACAGAAGGTAAAGCTGTTTCAAGATATCCTTGATTAACACCTCAAATGTTTAGTGATACATTCCAAGTGTTATTTACAAGAAATAATAATTCTCTGGAGTGATGTTTAAATAGTCCACCTAAACCTCATGCTTTTGCTTCACTTCCTTTGCAATCTTAATGTTATTATTTAATATAATATTTTAATAAGCATTTTTGGTCTTATTATTTTGTAACCCCAATAGCTTAATGGTAAAGCGAAATGTTTTAGATCTGGGTTCAAATCCTTGGTTGGGATGCTTTTATATTTGTTATAATGTAAATTATGTTTTTTTTAGATTTATATCCTTTAGAAAATATGTCTATCTTTCATTCATAGGTATACTCTATCATATTACTGTTTTTATATTATATTAGATATATAATAATGAAAAAAAAAAATTAAAATGGAAAAATTTAAGAATATAAGAAAATTAAAAAATATTAAATTAATTAAAAAAGTTGTTGTTGTTAAAAAATCTTATAAATTTGATTTTAAAAATTTTGTTAATAAATATGTAAGTAATTTAAGTGGATACATAAATTATTACTGTGTCTTATATAACTCATACCCGAATATTAATCAATATTTATTTATTATTAGATTTATTTTTCTTATATACTGTTTGTGTAAAAATTTATCAGAAAGTTTTATAAATTACTTAGCTGACGCCGAAAATCCAGATGTTGACTTACCTAGTTCTTCACAAGCCGATCAATCTAACAATTCACAAGTTAATCCTTTATATCAAGAGCGCCCAGGTGATATAAATTATGATCCTAGTTCATTTGGTAATGATCATCCTGCAAACACACAGTTTTATGTTAGTAAGTTAGCTGATAATTCCAATAATATTGCGGAGGTATTAGAAGGGACTGATGTTGAAGTAGAGTTTTCACGAAAAAATGGATGTGATCTTTCTCCCCCTGGTCCTAAGGATCTTGTTTCAGAATCACCAAGAGAGGTAATTGTTATAAGAAATGCAACATCATTATCAGAAGATGATCAACTATTTTTATTAGAAAATATCAAACAAGGTTTATATAATATAGATAGAGCTAACGATGAAGCAGATTTATCTTCTTGAAATTACCAAGATGGTGCTTATTATGAGGAAAAAATACAAGAACAGTTAGAGCATGAACGACAACTACAGTTACAAGAACAACAGGGTCATGATTCTGGTATAGAGTCAGAAAACGAAGAACCAGCGGATTATGATTCTGCTATAGATGAAGAAGAACATGATAATGATGTAGAAGCCTTAGAAATACGTACTAATGAATTTTATGAAAATTGTAAAAGAGGTAATAATAACGATTAAATAGGTAATTATCGTCGGTTTAAAGTTATTAATCATGTTCATATAAATGATAATATAAGTGGCGACTATATATAATACGAAGATAGTAATATATAAATATATTTTAAATTATTTAAATATAGACTTCAATATAAGTGATGATATATGTATATATATTTTAAAATATATATATATCATCACTGAAAAAATATTGTTTTAATAGGTGCAGGTTTCCTCTCTTATATGGTTGTACGCACATAAAAAATTTTACTTTGATACAAGCAGCAAAAATAATTGGAACAGGTTTAGCTACAACGGGTTTAATAGGAGCTGGAATTGGAATAGGTATAGTTTTTGGAGCCTTAATATTAGGTGTTTCTAGAAACCCTTCATTAAGAGGACAATTATTCGCATATGCAATCTTAGGATTTGCATTTTCAGAAGCTACAGGATTATAGCAAATAGTCCTGTATATAAATAGGGTGAATTGCAAAAAACACTTGTAATATTCAAGTCAATTTGCAGCGTAACTTAACTTAATACTAAATTTATTTTTATAGAGTTTAGAACGTTCAACGACTAATGGATGAGTAGTATTAACAATAATTCCAACAAGAGTACCCGGTATTATTATTAAATTTAATAATATATGACATAGTCTAAAAATAAATTAATTTATTTTATGAGGATAAAGAACCTCGTTGTATATATATTGTATTATTTATAGCTAATTATTTACTAAAAATAAATAAAATAATTTTTTTTAGAATTTATAGTAAAACAGCAATAGCTATTAATTCTGACATTAAAACTATATTACGTAGGGAAAAATTACAAAATGAAAAAGGTATAAATACATCTTACAGAAATAAATATATAATTACAATTAAAAGAGATTAATCTTTTGTATACACAATCGTATTTGCTTTAATGATGGCTTTCTTATTATTATACGTGGTTTAATTACTATATGTATATATTTTAATATATACTTATAATATTTTTACAAACCTCATGTTTTGGGGATAAATTTTTAACATATAAAATATTATGACAACAACAACTTTTTTTTTATTTTTTATCCCTATTTTAGCTGTTATTTTATTAGCAGTTAATTTACTACTTTCTCCTCACAATTCGTATATAGAAAAAGATAGTGCTTTTGAATGTGGTTTTCATTCCTTTTTAGGACAAAATAGAACACAGTTCAGTATATCTTTTTTTATATTTGCTTTATTATTCCTATTATTTGATTTAGAGATTTTATTAGTATATCCTTATGTTGTAAGTGCTTATACTAATGGAATTTACGGTCTGGTGATTATGATTTTCTTTTTTCTTGCATTAACTTTAGGATTTGCCTTTGAATTAGGTAAAAATGCATTAAAAATAGATAGTAGACAGATACATAATTTTGATTATAAATTATGGAATGGTTATTCTTTAATATATAATTAAATTTATCTACTAATTGCCATTAATAGGGATCAGGTTTTTATCAAAAAATATTTGCTATCTTATATAGTCAGATATTTACTGCATTAATAATTAAAAAGAAAATAAGATGTTTTTTAAATCAAGTTTATTAAAATTAGACGCACCCGCTCCTTGAGGTTTGTTTTTTCAAGATAGTGCAACACCTCAAATGGAAGGATTGGAAGAATTACACAATAATATAATGTTTTATTTAGCTGTTATATTATTTGCTGTAACATGAATAATGATTATAATTATTAGAAATTTTGTTTCGTCTCAGTCTCCTATATCTCATAAATATATGAATCATGGTACATTAATAGAGTTAATATGAACTATTACACCTGCATTTATATTAATATTAATTGCATTTCCCTCTTTTAAATTATTATATTTAATGGATGAAGTAATGGATCCTTCATTAGTTATTTATGCAGAAGGTCACCAATGATACTGAAGTTATCAGTATCCTGATTTTACTAATTATGATGATGAATTTATAGAATATGATTCATATATTGTCCCAGAAAGTGATTTAGAAGAAGGTACATTTAGAATGTTAGAAGTAGATAATAGAGTTATAATACCAGAGTTAACTCATACAAGATTTGTTGTTTCGGCTGCGGACGTTATACATTCTTATGCTTGTCCTTCTTTAGGTATTAAAGTAGATGCATACCCAGGAAGATTAAACCAAGCTTCTGTTTACTTAAATCGTCAAGGTACATTCTTTGGTCAATGTTCAGAGATATGTGGTATACTTCATAGTTCTATGCCTATTGCTATACAATCAGTTACTATAAAAGATTTCTTATTATGATTAAGAGATCAAATGTAATGATAATGTTATAATAATAATATTAGTATTATAATCGTGTTATTTCAATGGTAGAAAGACATGCTACGGACATGTAAATACGAGTTCGATTCTTGTACACGTTTTTTTTTATTAATATTAATTTTTTTTTTACGTTGTAGTATAGATAAATCGTAAAAAAAAAAATTAATATGAATTTTTCAATATTTTTATTCCTTATAGGAATACTAGGCTTTGTGTTAAATAGAAAAAATATTATATTAATGTTAATTTCAATAGAAATAATGTTATTATCTATAACATTTTTAATATTAATAAGTTCACTTAGTTTTGATGATATTTTAGGACAAACTTTTGCTATATATATAATAACAATAGCAGGTGCAGAATCTGCAATAGGTTTAGGTATTTTGGTGGCATTTTATAGATTAAGAGGTAGTATATCAATACAATATAAATAATGTATTTAACATTGATTATTTTACCACTATTAGGTTCAATTGCTTCAGGTTTTTTTGGTAGAAAAATAGGTATTAGTGGGTCACATTTTATAACTTGTAGTTCAGTTATTATTACAACAATTTTAGCTATAATAGCTTTTATTGAAGTGGGATTAAATAATATACCTGTAACTATAAATATTGCTAGATGAATAGATGTAGAAGCACTTAATGTTTTATGAAATTTTAGATTTGATTCATTAACAGTTTCTATGCTATTACCTGTATTAATAGTATCTAGTCTAGTACATATTTATTCAATAAGTTATATGAGTCATGATCCACATAATCAAAGATTTTTCAGTTATTTAAGTTTATTCACATTCATGATGATAATTCTTGTAACTGGTAATAATTATTTATTAATGTTTGTAGGTTGAGAGGGTGTTGGAGTTTGTTCATACCTTTTAGTAAATTTTTGATTTACTAGGATTGCTGCAAATCAAAGTTCTATTTCTGCCTTTTTAACTAATAGAGTAGGAGATTGTTTTTTAACAATTGGAATATTTGCAATGTTATGATCATTTGGTAATATNGATTATAACTTGGTATTTTCATTAGCTCCATATTATAACGAAAATATCATTACTTTAATTGGTATTTGTTTAGTTATAGGTGCTACAGCTAANAGTTCACAAGTGGGATTGCATATTTGATTACCTCAAGCTATGGAGGGACCTACACCTGTTTCAGCGTTAATACACGCTGCTACTATGGTTACAGCAGGTGTATATTTATTAATGAGATCATCTCCTTTAATAGAATATAGTTCAACGGTATTGATTATTTGTTTATGATTAGGTGCTGTAACAACTGTATTTAGTTCATTAATAGGTTTATTTCAACAAGATATTAAAAAAGTTATTGCTTATTCAACTATGAGTCAATTAGGTATGATGGTTATAGCTATTGGTTTATCTTCTTATAATATAGCATTATTTCATTTAGTAAATCATGCTTTTTATAAAGCATTGTTATTTTTAGGTGCAGGTGCAGTAATACATTCAGTATCGGATAATCAAGATTTTAGAAAATATGGTGGTTTAAGACCATTTTTACCTTTAACATATTCAGTTATGTTAATAGCTTCATTAAGTTTAGCGGCCATACCTTTTATGACAGGGTTTTATTCTAAAGATTTAATACTTGAGTCTGCATATGGTCAATATTGCTTATCTAGTACTATTGTATATTTTATTGCAACAATAGGTGCAATGTTTACAACATTATACTCAGCAAAAGTTTTATATTTAACATTTTTAACTAATCCTAATGGGCCTTTAGTTAATTATAAAAATGCACATGAAGGTGATATGTTTCTTAATACACCTTTAATTATTTTAGCTATATTCTCTATATTCTTTGGTTTTTTAACTAAAGATATATTTATAGGATTAGGTTCTGGTTTTTTTTCAGATAATAGTTTATTCATACACCCTAGTCATGAAATAATGTTAGATACAGAATTTGCTGTACCAATATTATTTAAATTATTACCATTTTTCTTTACAATATTATTAAGTGTAATATCAGTATTACTTTCAGAGTTTTTACCTAAATTATTAATTAATTTTAAATTTTCAAAATTAGGTTATAATATATTTAGTTTTTTTAATCAAAGATTTTATATTGAATTAATATATAATAAATATATTGTTGAATTGATTTTTAAATTAGGAGGACAAACTACTAAAAGTATTGACAAAGGTTCTGTAGAATTTATAGGGCCTTATGGTTTAGAAAAAGGATTATTAAATTTAAGTAACAGTATTGGTAATTTGAGTACAGGTGTTGTTACTACTTATGCTCTATATATATTAATGGGTCTTATTTTTTATATTACTTCTTTATATTTTTCTTATTATGATAATAATTTATTAATATTAGTTATATTTACTTTGTTTGCTTTATTAAATAATAAATCTTATTTATATTCTAAATAATTTATAGATTAACAATTTAAAATTTAGTTTGCTATTTCTAAAGGTTGTTATTATCTTCAATTTTTTCTTTATTATTATCTAATTCTCTAGCATTTAGACGTGATATTTCTATTCTTTATTCAAGAATAGGTATAATTATTTTATTCTATTGTATTTATTTATCTTATAATAGTTTATTTATAACATATTTAGATAATGGAATTGGTTTGTTTGGTGGTTTATTTTATGCATCACCTATAACACATATATTTCATATTTTAATTTTTTTTATTAGTTTACTTATATTAAATATGACAGGTTTTTATCCTAGAAAGCTTATATCTAATGAATATATGAGTTTTTTTAAACTATTATTTACAAAGTTACAGTTTTTAAGAAAACTTACCGTATCAAATATAATTTTTAAAAAAGGGGAACAATATACTATAATTGAGTATACCTTAGTTATGTTATTTGTAATAATGGGTACTGTATTATTAATATCTAGTAGTGATTTAGTTTCTATATTTTTAGCTATAGAATTACAAAGTTATGGTTTATATTTATTATGTGCTATTTATAGAAATTCAGAATCTTCAACCGCATCTAGTTTAACTTATTTTTTACTAGGGGCATTAGCTTCTTGTTTTATATTATTAGGTATAGGTTTAATTTATGCAAATTTAGGTGTTACATATTTAGATAATTTTTATATTATAAATAACTTATCTAATGTAATAAATATACAACAATTAAATGATGTAACTCCTTATATATCATACTCTATATTATTGATAGCTGTAGGTTTTTTATTTAAAATATCAGCAGCTCCATTCCATTTTTGATCTCCTGATGTGTATGATGGTATTCCTACAATAGTTACTTCTTTTGTAGCAAACGTTGCAAAAATATCTATATTAATTTTAATTTTACAATTAGTACATTTTACTAATAATATTTACATTACTGCAAATTATCCTTGAACAACTAGTTTATTATTAAGTTCATTATTATCTTTATTAATAGGTACTATTCTAGGTTTGACTCAATTTAGAATAAAAAGATTATTTGCATATAGTACAATATCACATTTAGGATTCATGTTATTAGCCTTAAGTATAAATAGTGTAGAATCAATACAATCTTTTATTTTCTATCTAATACAATATAGTCTATCTAATTTAAATGCCTTTATTATTTTGATTGCTATAGGTTATAGTTTATATTCTTATAATGATAATAATATTAGTCATAATAAATTAATAGATAAAAATAATTCACCTATACAGCTTATTAGTCAACTTAAAGGATATTTCCATATAAATAGTATATTAGCTTTAAGTTTATCTATTACTTTATTTTCATTTGCAGGTATTCCTCCCTTAATGGGATTCTTTGCAAAACAGATGGTATTTTCATCTGCTTTACAAGAAGGATTTGTATTTTTAACATTAATTGGTGTTCTTGCTAGTGTAATTAGTGCAGTGTATTATTTATTTATTGTAAAAACAATGTTCTTTGATTGACATTCATATACATATTTCAATAAGTTACAAAATTTACAAATACCAGTTCTTGTAACAAGAAAAAATGAAGTTTTAAAAAAAATTTACTTTGATTCAGGATTTGCTCTATCTAGTTCTTTTAGCTTAAGTATTTCTATTTTAACGTTAATAATATTATTATTTATGTTCATGCCTAATGAATGATTACATATGTCAAATATATTATCTATAGTATTATTTGTACCAAATAGTATATAAAATAAAAAAAAAATTATTGTAAATGAAAATATATATATATATATATGTTATATAAATGAGAATTTTTAAAAGTAATCCTTTATTAAAAATAGTGAATTCTTATGTAGTAGATTCACCACAACCCTCTAATTTAAGTTATTTATGAAACTTCGGATCTTTATTAGCTCTTTGTTTAGGTATACAAATAGTAACAGGTATTACATTAGCTATGCATTATACACCTAGTATATCAGAAGCTTTTAGTTCTGTAGAACATATTATGCGTGACGTTAATAATGGTTGATTAGTACGTTATTTACATTCTAATACAGCATCTGCTTTCTTCTTTTTAGTGTATTTACATATAGGTAGAGGTATATACTATGGATCTTACAAAGCACCAAGAACATTAACATGAATTATTGGTACTTTAATCTTATTAGCTCTTATAGTTACAGGTTTTCTGGGTTATGTACTGCCTTATGGTCAAATGAGTTTATGAGGTGCAACAGTTATTACTAATCTTATGAGTGCAATTCCTTGAATTGGACAAGATATAGTTGAGTTTATTTGAGGTGGTTTCTCAATTAATAATGCAACATTAAATAGATTTTTTGCATTACATTATGTGCTACCTTTTGTACTAGCTGCATTAGTTTTAATGCATTTAATTACATTACATGATACTGTTGGTTCTGGTAATCCCTTAGGTATATCAGGTAATTACGATAGATTACCTTTTGCTCCTTATTTTATATTTAAAGATTTAGTAACTATATTTATCTTCTTCTTTGTTTTATCTGTATTTGTTTTCTTCATGCCTAATGCTTTAGGAGACAGTGAAAATTACGTTATGGCTAATCCTATGCAAACACCATCTGCTATAGTACCAGAATGATATTTATTACCTTTCTATGCAATATTAAGATCTATACCTAATAAATTATTAGGTGTTGTTGCTATGCTTGCTTCTATTTTAATAATATTAATAATGCCTATCACTGATTTATCTAAATATAGAGGTATACAATTCAGACCGTTTAGTAAAATAGCTTTTTATATATTCGTAGCTAATTTCTTAATCTTAATGCAATTAGGAGCAAAACATGTTGAGTCCCCATTTATTGAATTTGGACAAATATCAACTGTTTTATATTTCTCACATTATCTTATTATAATGCCATTAATTAGCTATATTGAAAATAGTTTAGTTGAATTAGTTATAAAAAAAAACTAGATAAATATTAATTTTTGAGCTTTGCTCAAGGAGTTTGAGTAGAAGGTTCTGCGTTTTGATTGCAAATTGAAATATAGGGATTCGAGTTCCCCGAACTCCTATATAATGTATGTATATATTATATAGTAGTTTAAAATATTTTTTTAGTAGTAGGTAAATTTTCATTTATCTTTAAAATTTATAAATATATAATTTGTATTGTACTGTGAGTTATGGTCATAATCTAGTATATTAATAAGTTATTTTTATAAATTATATATTTTATAATTGATAAGTTTATTATCTATAATTTCAATTATTGAGGGTTTATTGGTTGTTGTTCCTGCTTTATTATCAGTTGCTTTTGTTACAATAGCTGAAAGAAAAACTATGGCAAGTATGCAAAGAAGACTTGGACCTAATATAGTAGGTTATTACGGTTTATTACAAGCATTTGCAGATGCTTTGAAATTATTATTAAAAGAATATGTTTCTCCTACACAAGCTAATATAGTTTTATTTTTTCTTGGACCTATTATAACTTTAATATTTTCTTTATTAGGTTATCTTGTGGTCCCTTATGGTTCAGGGTTATATATTTCAGATTTTAGTTTGGGTATTCTATATATGTTAGCAGTATCTTCTTTATCTACATACGGTATATTATTAGCAGGGTGATCTGCTAATTCTAAATATGCTTTTTTAGGGTCATTAAGAAGTACTGCTCAATTAATTAGTTATGAATTAATATTAAGTTCAGTTATATTATTAGTAGTATTATTAACTGGAAGTTTAAATTTAATAGATATTGTAGAATCACAAAGAGTTGTTAACTTTTTATTTCCTTTGTTTCCTTTATTTTTGGTTTTTTTTATAGGTTCAATTGCTGAAACTAATAGAGCACCTTTTGATTTAGCTGAGGCTACAACTAATTAAATGATTTGGTCTCTTTAAAGATCACTATTTGCTGGAAACTCTTATTTTTCTTTAAGATAATCAGCAGGAAACCAATAAATATATTTATTTATTGGATCTTCAGAGACTATACGTGATCATTTAATATAATATTAAATAAGATATAGTCCAAATTTACATGAAAGTGTAAAATAATTAAATTAAAAGCTTACGAAAAAATTACTGTAGTTAGAGTTAAATATTATTCAAGGTCTTATCGTCTATCTATACCAAAAGTTTACCAAATACCCAGTAAAAAGCATTATTCTACTGGAAGTTCAAAATCATTATCTGATTTAATTCCTGTTCCTATATTAACTTTAAGTAGTTTAGATAGTAAAGATTCTATTAAATCTTATAGACAAGTATTAAAAAATAAAGGAGGTATTTACTCCTTTATTAATACTATAAAAGGTAAACAGTATATAGGCAGTGCAAAAGATTTTTATCTAAGACTTACTGAGCATATTGAAGGTAAAAAATCAAATGTTGCTTTACAGAAAGCATTTAATAAGCATGGTTTAGATAAATTTAGTTTTTGTATCTATGAATATTTTACGTATAAAAGTAAGATTATAAGTAGTAAAGCTTTAACTGATTTAGAAACCAGCTATATAAATAAATTTGATTTTGGTATTCTTTATAATTTTAAAACTATTGCTACAAATATGTTAGGTTATAAGCATACTGATGAAGCAAGACTAAAAATGGTAGAATTTTGAAAAAATAAAGAGAACCATTGGTAAAACTCAGACTAAAGAGTCTCTTGCTTTAATTAGTAAATCAGGTGAATTAAATCCTATGTTTGGTAAAAAACATAGTGATGAGGCTAAGGTTATTATGAGTAAAAAGAGAAATAAACATCCTTTTGGTGTAGGTATTTATGATTTAAATGATAATTTAATTTCAAAATTTAATAATAATACCGAGATAGCTAAATATTTAAATATTTCTAAAGTTACAGTAAGTAAATATTTAAATTTAGGTCTTGTATATAAAAATACATACCGTTTTAAAATAATAGAAGTTCAGTAAGATTTAATTTATTTTTAGGAATCAGAGTTAGTTAGTGGATTTATGACAGAGCATTCTTCTGTTATTTTTGTATTCTTTTTTTTAGCCGAATATGCTAGTATTGTATTAATTTGTGTTTTAAATAGTTTATTATTTTTAGGAGGTTATTTAAGTATTGTACCATTAGAATTCTTAATCAGTTTAATTGATTTATTTTTTAATGTTGATAATACAATGGTATATAGTATTATTGTAAATATTTCTTCTTCTCCCTTAAATTTAGCAATAAAAACAGCTTTTTTAATTTTTGTTTTTATTTGAGCAAGAGCTTCTTTCCCTAGAATACGTTTTGATCAATTAATGTCAGTTTGTTGAACTGTTTTATTACCTATAATTATAGCATATGTTGTGTTAATACCTTGTATTATATACGGTGCAGGTATAGTACCTACTAATATATCATTAAAATAATAAAAGTGTTATTGAATATTTATTTGGCTTATATACTTTAATTTTTCTTTTTCCAGTGTAGTATAGATAAAATGGAAAAAAATTATATATATATGCAAAAGTTTAAATATTCACTAAATTTATTTTTTATTTATTTATTAGTTGATAATACAATACCATCATTTATTTTATTGGCTTATATTAATATATTAAAAAGTATAATTGTTTATATTTTTTATGATAAATTTGAAAAAATTTGTTCATTTTTTCAAGAAAAATTATATATTTTTTCTGTATTAATAGAAAATAAGGATTATTTGGAGTATATCTTGAATATATGCATTATTACTGTAGGGTTGTTTATTTTTTGAGTGATTAAATCACTTATGTTTGATAAAACTAAGTTATTATATAATAATATTATACTTAAAATTTCAGATATTTTAAATTTAATTTATAAGATATCAATTACATATATAAAATTGAATTTTAATTATTTAATTATTTTACTTGTTTTATTTATATGCTTATTTTGAATTATGTATTTAGATATTCCTATGTTTAAATCTTTTTATTATCTTATGTTAGGAATAAATTTAATAATATTAGAAATATTTACTTTCATATTTGCTATATTACATTATAAAATATATAAAAATAAAATATTGTTTGTATTATTATTAATAATATCTTTAATTTTTATATTAATAGGGTTTTCTATTATTGTATATTTAGGTAATAATATTGTTTTTTTTAACGGTAGTGGTAATCAACATGGAGGAAATTCAAATAATCCTGATCCTGGATCAAATAATCCTAATCCTGGATCAAATAATCCTAATCCAGGTCCAAATAATCCTGGTCCAAATAATCCTAATTCAAGCGGTAATAATGGTGGTAACTCTAATGATTCTTCTACTAGAGAAGAAAGAGTAAGGAGAACTAGATGACAACCACAAAGAATTGCAAGTGAAAGACAGCGTCAAAATTGAGCAGCATTAGCTCATAATGATCCTGTTAGACATCAAATACTTTTAGCTCGTGAACGTACTCGTAGAAGAAATTTTGATTCTCATCTTCCTATAAATAGAGACAGATATATTTCACGTAGAACTGGTTATCTTGAAAATCTTAGAAGAAACTCACAAAATTTAGATTTTAGAGTTAATCCTCAAGAATTAAATCAACAAGTTAATCCTAATGTACAACAAAATACTAATCAAAACATAGGGCAAATTATTGGTCAGAATTCTTCACCTCAATCTAATAGATCGAGACCTCTACCTATGGATATGCGTATACAAGATCCTTTTTCACACGGTTTAAATTCTGGTTTAAATTCTAATAGAAATCAAAATAATAATAATAATAATAATAATAATAATAATAATAATAATAACAATAATGGAAATAATAATCTATAATATAGCTTTCAATTGAACTGTATAATACAGAAAACTTAAATTTTTTGACTTAACATCATATGTAAGTTGTATAAATATTAAATATTAAAAGATAATAATTTAATTTATTTAATAAATAGTAAATAATATTATAAAAAATTATATATCTAATGTCTTTATTATTATTATTAATACCTTTAATAGGTATAAGTTTCATTGTAATAGAATCTAATTATGGTATATTAATAAACAATATAAGAATAAAATCTATTGCTTTGTTTACATCTATAGTAAATTTAATAATATCTTTAATTATGTTTATTGTTTTTGATTTTTCAGGTAAACAGTTTCAGTTTATTGAAGAACAATATAAAATAAATTATTTTGATATATATTTAGGGGTTGATGGTTTATCTATATATTTTGTATTGTTAACAACAATAATAATGCCAATAGCGTTATTATCTAATTGAAATTCAATTCANTCTCAAAATGTATTATCTTTTTTAGTAATTATTTTATTATTGGAAACATTATTACTCGCTGTTTTTCTAGTTTTAGATATACTATTATTCTACATTTTTTTCGAAAGTATATTACCTCCACTATTTTTATTAATTGGTCTGTTTGGTTCTAGTAATAAAGTAAGAGCTAGTTTTTATCTATTTTTATATACTTTATTAGGATCATTATTTATGTTATTATCTATAGTAACAATGGCTTCTATAATGGGTACTACAGATTTCGATGCCTTATTTAAAACTAATTTTAAATATGTAACACAATTATTTTTATTTTATGGTATATTTATAGCTTTTGCTGTAAAAACACCAACAATATTTTTAAATACTTGATTACTTAAGGCTCACGTTGAATCGCCCTTGTCTGGTAGTATTATATTAGCTGGTATAGTTCTTAAATTAAGTTTATACGGTATATTTAGATTAATTTTACCTTTATTACCTAAAGCTTCTTTAAATTATACATTTATAGTGTATGTTATAGGTGTAATAACTATTATATATGCTAGTTTTAGTACATTAAGAACTATAGATGTTAAAGAACTTATTGCTTACTCATCTGTATCTCATGCTGCTGTTTATCTTTTAGGTGCATTTAGTAATACTATACAGGGTATTGAAGGTGCTATAGCCTTAGGTTTAGCTCATGGTTTTGTTTCTTCAGGTTTATTTATTTGTGCTGGAGGTATATTATATGATAGATCTTCTACTAGACTAATAACTTATTATAGAGGTATGGCTCAAGTTATGCCTATTTTTAGTATTTTATTCTTTATATTATCTTTGGGTAATTGTGGAGTTCCTTTAACTCTAAATTTTTTAGGGGAGTTTATGTCATTATATGGAGTATTTGAAAGAATGCCTTTATTAGGTATTTTAGCTAGTTCTTCTATAATATTTTCCGCTGCATATACAATATATATGTATAATAGAATATCTTTTGGGGGTTCTTACTCTGTTTATTTTAAAGAAAATATAGGAGATGTTAGTAAAAGAGAATTTATTATGCTTTTAATATTTGTAATACTTACAGTATTATTTGGTATATACCCAGCACCTATATTAGATGGTCTACATTATTATGTTTCTTCATTAATATATAATGTAAATTAAGAAAAATATTACCCTATAGGGTAATTCTTATTAGCTCAATGGTAGAGCAGAATACTTCTAATATTTTGATTCAAGTTCGAGTCTTGAATAAGAATTTTTTAAATATAAAGCTCTTATAGCTCAATGGTAGAGCAGAATACTGTTAATATTCGTATAGATGTTCAATTCATCTTGAGAGCTATAATTTTATATTTAAGTTTATTAAAAAAATTTTTTTTTTACTTTTATATTTGTAAAATAAAGCAATTAAATTTTAAATAAATTTATAAGACATTTAACAATTTTTTCATGGTAAGAATGCTATCTATTCCATTTCATAATAAAAAATATTTGTAAAATAAAAAAAACTGGCACATGTTGTCTTTATTCTAGAAGATGATCTTGCATAACTATCAGATTCAGATGAATCTGAAAAATAATAATAAGGAACTAAAGATAAAATTTTTATAATTAATAAATAACTAAAAATTATTATCTTTAATTTGTAAAACAATAAATTTATAACTTCAATAAATATAAACTTTATCTTGTAAACTAAGTATTAGCACAGATAAATACGTATTTATATCAATATTATATTATATTAATTTATATGCCACAATTAATACCATTTTTTTTTATTAATCAAGTAGTTTTTACTTTTGTGATATTATCAGTTTTAATATATGTATTTTCTAAATACGTATTACCAAGATTTGTGCGTATCTTTATTTCTCGTATTTATATAAATAAATTATAATTAAAGCTATATTTTATCTATTTATATAACTTTATTGATTTTTATATTTAGTTAATCTACTATAAAAATAATAAATTAAATTTAAAAGTACAAAATTAAAATTTTATAAAATGTCAAAATTTAACAATATATTGAGTCCATTAGATCAATTTGAAATTAAGGATTTATTGTCATTGGATACAAACATTGTAAAACATTTACATATTTCGTTAACAAATATTGGTTTATATCTTTTAATAGGTATATTTATAATTATAACTTATAGTTTATTAGCTACAAATAATAATAAAATTATACCAAATAATTGATCAATAAGTCAAGAAACTATATACTCTACTGTACTCGGTATAGTTATAAATCAAATAAATGCGAATAAAGGGCAAGTTTATTTTCCTTTTATATATACATTATTTATATTTATACTAGTAAATAATTTAATAGGTCTGGTGCCGTATAGTTTTGCATCTACATCTCATTTTATCTTAACTTTTTCTATTAGTTTTACTATTGTTTTAGGTGCAACAATATTAGGTTTCCAAAAACATGGTTTAAAATTTTTTTCTTTATTTGTGCCATCTGGATGTCCTTTACCTTTACTACCTTTATTAGTATTAATAGAATTTATTTCTTATTTATCAAGAAATGTATCTTTAGGATTAAGATTAGCTGCNAATATACTTTCAGGTCACATGCTTTTATCTATTTTAGGAGGATTTACATACAATATAATGACTAGTGGTATAGTGTTTTTCATTTTAGGATTGTTACCTTTAGCATTTATAATAGCCTTTTCAGGATTAGAATTAGCTATTGCTTTTATTCAAGCTCAAGTGTTTATAGTATTAACTTGTTCTTATATTAAAGATGGGTTAGATTTACATTAATTATAATATAATTAACAAAATTCGAAAGTCCAAAACTAGTTATATATAAAACACAATAAATGTGTTTTGTTTAAATAATAAGGAGTCTAACAGAAACTAATAAACTTTATGAATTAATATTTAAGTTAATTTATGTATTGTTTACGAACATGCCCCCTATATTTAGTTTTTATTTAGAATCATATTTAAGACAGGAACTGGCTTAGGGCATTTTTACCATGCGAAAAAAAGGTAAAAAAAATATTTATATAGGTTATTAAAAATAGTGTTTTTTTTTTTGAATCTGTTTAAATATAGATTACAATATAAATATATAAATATATATTTATTTATATATATATAATTTTTTTATTGAGTTTGATGATGGCTCTGATTGAACGCTATCCAAGTACTTGACACATGCTAATCGTACGACTTCGCACCTTAAAGGGTGCGAAGTAGTGGTGTACAGGTGAGTAAAAGATAATTTGGCTACCTTAAAGTAAGGTAAAATCCCTTATATAAAAAGGAAAAAAAAAATTCCGCTTTAAGATGTTATTCTTTATCTCGGTGTGGTAGTAGAACAGGTAACGTCTGTTCTAGCTAACATTCGTAGTCGTGACTGAGAGGTCGATCGACCACATTGGGTCTGAAAAAACCCCAATACGTATTAGTACAGCAGTGAGGGATATTGGTCAATGGTCTAAGGACTGAACCAGTAACTTGGAAGAATGTAAATGTATTAGTGATAATACAATAACGATTAATTCGTATAAAATTCTAAATAGAATAATGATAATGACAATTTTCTATTTATAAGTCTTGACCAAATTACGTGCCAGCAGTCGCG
>JGI12053J15887_10000251_pt1 | contig 20390 bp, 16 predicted proteins | sample MedBloCAOM1_O3_FD_15887 | JGI IMG/M metagenome (IMG submission 15887)
AACATCGTCCCTGCCGGCAGCGAAACCGCAAAAGACCAACCCTTGCTCAGCGTCGGCACGCGTCTTGGCTATGCCGAGTTGGGACTCGCCTCCCAGATCGGCGCCACGCAACTCTGCTGCGCAAAGAAACCTCGCGTGGCCATCTTGTCCACCGGAGATGAGATCGTCCCCATCGAGGTATCCCCCGGCCCATTCCAGATCCGCAACAGCAACAGCGTTTCCTTAGCCGCCCAGGTTCGCGAAGCCGGCGGAGAACCGGTTATCCTCGGCAACGCTTTGGATCGCATCGAAAGTCTTGGCGATAAAATTCAACAGGGCCTGCAGGAAGACCTCCTGGTATTGTCCGGAGGTGTCTCCATGGGCAAATACGATTTGGTCGAAGACGTACTGAAGAGTCTCGGCGCCACCTTTTATTTTGACGCTGTGGCTATCCGCCCGGGCAAGCCGGCGGTCTTCGCAATGTGTAACGAAAAACCTGTCTTCGGCCTCCCAGGCAATCCCATTTCCACCATGGTCACTTTCGAATTATTCGTCGTGCCCGCCATCGACCTGCTCAGCGGTGCCCCCGCGCGCCCTCTGCCTTTTCTCAAAGCTGCCCTCGCCGAGGCTATGAAGGAAAAACCCGGCATGACACATTTCCTTCCCGCACGCGTTCAATTTGACTCTGGCGAGGCTCATGTCAAACCGTTGCCATGGAAAGGTTCTGGCGACACCGTGGCCATGGCAAAAGCGAATTGCTTTCTGGTGGTAGGTTCCGATATTCAATCACTCGCAGCCGGCGAAAATGTTAACGTGCTGATGCGGAAAGATGTTTCTTGAATCCGTCGAAAAGCGCATGAAAAAGCTCTCCCATTACGACCCATCCGGAAACGTTAAAATGGTGGACGTCTCCGCCAAAGCCGTGACCACGCGCACCGCCGTGGCCCGCGGCCTCGTAAAAATGTCCCCAGCCGTCGTCCGCTCCGTGAAGCGCCTGCGAAATCCCAAGGGTAACCCCCTCGAAATAGCCCGCATCGCTGGTATTGCGGCCGCCAAACGCACTTCTGAGTGGATACCTCTTTGTCATCCACTCATGCTTACTAACATTGATGTGACTGCTTCGCTATGCCAGAATGGCGTTGAATTGCAATCTACCGTAACCACGACCGCGCAAACCGGCGTGGAGATGGAAGCGCTGGTCGCCGTTACTGCCGCCGCCCTCACGGTTTACGACATGTGCAAAGCCCTGGATAAGGCCATCGAGATTACCGACATCGTGCTGGTTGAGAAAACAGGCGGCAAAAGCGGCCATTTCCGCCGCTCTGCCGTTGCCGCAGGACCAACCCGCTCAAAGGTTCGATCTCGATGAGCGCTGCCGGGAAAAGCATCAAGCTACTATTGGCGGACGATAATCCATTAATCCGCGATCTCGTCTGCAAAGCCCTTGAACCCATTTGCGAAGTTGTCCTGGCCGACGACGGCGCCGACGCCCTCCTCAAAGTCATTGACGAGCCTCCCGACGCCATTCTTTGCGATTACAAAATGCCCGGTCTCGATGGCCGCCAGCTTTTTGAAAAGCTTCGCGGACGCCAGACCACTCGCCACATCCCATTTCTTTTCATGGCCAGCCGCGCCGACATAGAAGAACGCTTGCGCCCGCTGGTCGACGGCGTCGAAGATTTCATCACCAAGCCTTTTCTTGTCAAAGACCTCGTGCGCATCACCAAGAGAGTCGTCGATCGCCTGCATCTCGAAAAGCTCCAAAGCAAAGGCTCGCGTCCCGGCGTCATCCAGGGCCGCCTCGAGGAAATGAGCATGATCGACCTGATGCAATCCCTCGAAATGGGCCAGAAATCCTGCCGCCTGGTCGTGAAAAAAGGCTCCGAGACTGGCGAACTTTATTTCTCGGGCGGCCAATGCCGGGACGCCAAGAGTGCGGAAGTGGAAGGCGATGATGCCGTTTATCGTGTACTTCTGTGGACCGAGGGCGAATTCGAAATCGACTTCGGTGCCGCCAACGCTTCCAATCGCACCACCACCACGCGCAACACTACCGGGCTTCTGATGGAAGCCATGCGCCTGATGGACGAAGCCAGCCGCGACGAAGTCGGCACCAATCAAAGTTAAATCGCTGAAGCTTACTGGCATGCGCGTGGCCATTCTCACTATCAGCGACTCCGCCGCCAAGGGCGACCGCCAGGACGCTTCCGGTCCCGCAGTCGTGGCGTTCTGCCGCGGCCTCGGCTGGGAAATCACCGACACATTGCTCCTACGCGACGATCCTGCCGCCATTCGCGAACAACTCAGTGCCATCGCCGATGCGAGTCGCGCAGATATCATCTTCACCACCGGCGGCACCGGCATCGGCCCCCGCGATAACACCCCGGAAGCAACCGTGGCCATCGCCGAGCGCCTCATCCCGGGTGTTTCCGAAGAAATGCGCCGCAAAGGAATGGAAAAAACTCCCACAGCCGTCTTATCCCGCGCGGTCACCGCCGTGCGCGCTCACACCATCATCGTAAATCTTCCCGGCAGCCCCAAAGGCGCCGTCGAATCCCTCGAATCCATTGCCCATCTCCTGCCTCACGCCGTCCACGTCCTCCACGGCGCCCGCCACGATTAAGTCTTCAGTGCCGAACGGTCAAGGAACATCCATCACTACGGGCATCACTACGGGCATCACTACGGGCAATAAAAAAGACCCAGAAAATTCCGGGCCTTTTGAATTCTCGAACGAAAAACTAACGCGCAATCAAATTAGGCTGCAAAATTAAATTCAGCACCTGATTAGGGAACAGCCCAAAATACACCGTCCCAATCCCGGTAATGGCCAGCACCACATTCACCGCCACAGGAAATCGCACAGGCGCTGCCGCCATCGCCTCCGCGCTGCCTTCGCGCATGTACATCACCACAATTACCCGCAAATAGTAGTACGCGCCAATAATGCTGTTGATGGCCATCAGTACCGCGAGCCAGATCAAATGTGAGTTTACCGCCGCTTTAAAAATATAAAATTTTCCAAAAAATCCCGCGGTTACCGGCAATCCCAGCAGCGACAGAAGATAAAGACTCAATAACGCTGCAGCTACAGGCTGACGCTGCGCTAGACCAGCGTAATCATCCAGCGTCAAATTCTTCTCGCCCCAGCCGCCAATTTCCGAAACGATGGTGAATGCCCCAATCTTCACCAGCGCATAACTCAACAAATAAAACAGCACCGCCGCGTAAGCAGGCGCCGCCCCGCCTTTCAAATCATTGGCCATGAACGTCACCGCCGCGAACGCCACTAAAATATAGCCCGCGTGCGCGATCGAGCTATAGGCCAGCAAGCGCTTCACATTGGTCTGCAGCAGCGCCCCAAGATTTCCCGCGAACATAGTGAGCGCCGCCAGCACCCAGAATGCCCAAAACCAGAAATGCGTCGCTGCCGGCACGCTCGCAAATATTCGCAACAACAGTGCGAACGCCGCCGCCTTGGGCCCCGCGGAAAACAGCGCGGTCACCGGAGTCGGTGCGCCTTCGTACACATCCGGAGTCCAGATCTGAAACGGCGCCGCCGCCACTTTAAATCCGATGCCAATCAGAATCAGTGACAAGCCCAACTTCAATAAGCTGCTGCCAGGATCGGCATCGTCCATCCTGCTCAGGTTCGTCGTGCCCGTCGCCCCATAAACCAGCGCGATTCCGTAAAGAAAAAACGCCGTGGCAAATGATCCCAGCAGGAAATATTTTAGTGACGCTTCGCTTGATTTCATCGAATCGCGCCGGAAACCCGCCAGTATGTAACTGGAAATAGAACTCAACTCCAGTCCGATGAAAGCCGTCAACAGTTCACGCGCGGAAGCCAAAACTCCCATGCCCGCCGTCGCAAACAGCAGCAGCGCATAAAACTCCGCAAATGGCAGGTTCTCACGATGTAGATAGGAATCTGCCGCCAGCACCACTAGGACGGCCACCATCCCGATCAGCAACCGGAAGAAAAAACTAAAAACATCGGATTCAATCAGCCCGTAAAATCCCTCGCCCGGCGTAGCTCCGGCCACAAACGCGGCGCCGGTTCCAGCAACAGCTCCCACCAGCGCGAGCACTGTAAAAAAGTGCCGGCTGCGAACAAAAGGCTGCAGCAGCATTGCGAACATGCCAAAGCCGCACCAGAGCAGCTCCGGTAGCGCCCGCAGCAAGTCATCAGTGCGTGGAAACATTAGCGCTTCGCGCCCTCTGCGGCCGGAATCTCCACGGCATCCCGCAAATTATTTGTGTTGCCCACAAGTGCTTTAACCACGGCCGCGACACCAGCGGCCACACGCGCTTCATAAGGACGCTGCGGTTCCACCTGATCAATCACAGTCTGCGAAGCCGCCGCCGTTCGCCGCGTGAAATACGTGGAGCCAATGCCCATCCACAACATCACGATCGACATGGTGACCAAAATAAATCTCTCGCGCACTGAGGCGTCAGGCAGTGTTTTATTTTTATCGTTCGTTACTTCGCCAAAAAATACGCGCTGGTAGGACCAGAGCAAATAACACGCCGAGAAAATGACTCCCAGCGCCGCCCACGAAGCCCACTGCCAATGCGACTGATAAGTCCCCAACAAAACCAAAAATTCCCCCACAAACCCATTCAGCATCGGCAGCCCCATCGAGGCCAGCGCCGCAACAAGAAAAAACGCCGCGAGCTTCGGCATCGGCGTAGCTAGCCCGCCATACTCGCTGATTTCAAACGTATGCCGCCGGTCGTACAACATGCCCACCAGCAAAAATAGCGCGCCGGTCGAAATTCCGTGCGCCAACATCTGGAACACCGCACCTTGCATAGAAATGTTGCGGAAGGCAAAAATCCCCAAAACCACAAAACCCAGATGGCTCACCGACGAGTACGCCACCAATTTCTTTAAATTTGGCTGCACCAGTGCCACCAGCGCGCCATAAATAATTCCGATAATCGCCAGTGCCGCCACCCACGGAGCCGCCCGGCGCGCCGCATCCGGGAAGAGCGGCAAACAAAAACGAATCATTCCGTAGGTGCCCATCTTCAACAGCACGCCCGCCAGCATCACCGATCCAGCGGTGGGCGCTTCCACGTGTGCGTCGGGCAACCACGTGTGCAGTGGGAAGAGCGGCACCTTCACCGCAAAGGCCACAAAAAATGCTAGGAACAACAGCATTTCCGCGCGTGGCTCCAGCACGAGCGTGCCCGTCTGGATCATCTGCTGAATTGTNGGCAGATCAAACGTGCCGGTGGCGTTATACAGCCAGATAATACCCACCAGCATCAGGATCGACCCGGCCATGGTGTACAGNACGAATTTCACCGCGGCATAAATCCGCCGTTCATGCCCCCAGATGCCAATCAACATGGCCATGGGAATCANCATCACTTCCCAGAACAAGAAGAACAAAAACAAATCCAGCGACAAAAACACGCCGATGACGCCGACTTCCAGCATCAACAGCATCACAAAAAATTCTTTCACGCGGTGACTAATGCTGCTCCACGACGCTAGCACCGAAATAGGCGTCAGAAATGTCGTCAGAATCACCAGGAATAAGCTGATGCCATCCACGCCCAGGTGATAATGAATCGGCGGAGTCGTGATCCACCGCCCGTACTCCCCCAGCCGGTAATCCCCGGAAGTTAGAGCCGCCCCTCGCAACAACAGCAGCGAAAACAAAAATTCCGCGACCGATACAATCAACGCGATGCGGCGAATAAAAACATGGTCATCGCTGCGCAACAGCAACAATGCCAGCGAACCTACGGCAGGGAAGAAGATCAAAATCGAAAGCAAATGCCCGCCCTGGAAAAGTGAGCTCATCAGCGCGCCACTCCCAGCACCGGTCGCACATGTGGCCAGAAAATCACCGCCACAATCACAATCGCCCCGACCACCACCCACACCGCATAGCTGCGTGTGTTCCCCGATTGAGCCCGCCGCGTGCCGTCGCCAACCACGGTGATGCCTTCTGCGATCCCATTCACGGCGCCATCAATGATCGAAACATCCACGGTCTTCCAAAAAACGTTCGTCGAAAGCCACAACAGCGGCCGCACTACGACTGCGCTATAAAATTCATCGACATAATATTTGTGCAGCAACGTCTGATACACCCCGCGAAACGATTTCGCCAAGCTGTCGGACTTGCTCGGCTGCTTCACATAAAGCCAGTACGCCGCCAATAATCCTGCCAGAGCCGTAAGCACGGCTATGATGGCCAAGGGCGTCTCCAAAGCGTGCGCCACTGCTTCCGCTGTCCCCGCCTCACTGCCTCCTGGCGCCGCAAAGACCGGCTCCAAAAATTTTGCGAAGTAATCAGACTTGCCCCAAAACGCCGGTGCGGCCAGCCATCCTCCGACAATCGAGAGCACGGCGAGTATAGCCAGCGGGATTAGCATGCTTTTCGGCGATTCATGCACATGCACGTGATGCTCGTCGTAGCGCTCTTTGCCAAAAAATGTCAGGAAAATCAGCCGGAACATGTAGAACGATGTCAACAGCGCGGTAAACAATCCCGCGGCATAAAGAATGTGCCCGACATTCGGCCCGCTATTCTCGCTTAGATAGGCATTCAACAAAATCGAATCTTTGCTGAAGAATCCCGCCAGGGGTGGAATTCCCGCAATCGCCAGCGTGCCCGTCAGCATGGTCACGTACGTCCACTTAATTTTCTTGCTCAATCCGCCCATGCGCAGCATGTCTTGCTCGCCGCCCATCGCATGGATCACGCTGCCCGCCGCCAAAAATAGTAACGCCTTAAAAAACGCATGCGTCATCAGATGAAAAACTCCCGCCGAAAACGCACCAACGCCGCAAGCCAGGAACATGTAGCCAAGCTGGCTTACCGTGGAATACGCCAACACCTTCTTGATGTCTGTCTGCACCAACCCAATCGTCGCCGCAAATAGCGCCGTAGCGCAGCCCACTACCGCGACCACCAGCATGGCCGTCGGCGCGTGCATAAAGAGCACATGCGACCGTGCCACCACGTAAACGCCCGCCGTAACCATGGTCGCCGCGTGAATCAACGCGCTGACTGGCGTTGGCCCCTCCATCGCGTCAGGCAGCCACACATAAAGAGGTATCTGCGCCGATTTTCCTGCCGCGCCCATAAAGAGCAGCAAACACGCCACTGTCAGCGTCCCGAGATGCCCCAGGGCCTCCGCAGGCAACGGTGTAGCCTTATCAAACAGCTTCACAAAGTCCAGCGTGCCAAACGTGCGGAATAACAAAAACATCCCCAGCATGAATCCAAAGTCACCAATGCGATTTACGATAAATGCTTTTTTCCCCGCGTCCGCCGCCGACTTCCGCAAAAAATAAAACCCGATCAGCAAATAACTCGCTAGCCCCACGCCTTCCCAGCCCACGAATAACAAAACATAATTCGCGGCCAGCACCAGAATCAGCATGAAAAACATGAACAAGTTGAGATATGCAAAAAAACGGTAATACCCGCCCTCGTGCGCCATATAACCCGTTGAATAAATATGGATCAGCCAACCCACGCCGGTAACCACCAGCAGCATCACCAGCGTAAGTTGATCCACTTGCAGATCGAAGCCCGCGCGGAAATTGCCCGCCTCAATCCAAGAAAAATATTGTTTTACCCAGGGAATCTGTTCCGACGAAAGGAGGAAAAACTCACGCACTGCTTCCAGCGCAGCCAGAAAAGACAGCCCGGTCGCGCCAATCGCCACGCTATTTATAATCTTGTTCGGCCACGTTCTGCCCAACAGCCCATTCACCGTCGCGCCAAGGAGCGGCAACAGTGGAATGATCCAAAGATGTTCAAGTATGGGCATTTAGAGTTTCAGTAAGTCCACACGCTCTACGTTAAGCGATTGCCGGTTTCTTGCCGTAAGGATAATAATCGCCAGTCCCACCGCAGCTTCCGCCGCAGCCACCACAATCACGAACAACACAAACACCTGACCATCCACCTTATGCATCGCCTGGCTGAAGGCCACAAACGCCAGGTTCACCGCATTGAGCATCAACTCAATAGACATAAAAATCGAGATGATGTTGCGCTTAAAAATAAAGGCCAGCACGCCCAGCCCAAACAAAATGGCGCTCAGCACGACGTAATAATTGGTGGGAATCATGGCCTGGTCTCCCGCTGCGCCAGAACAATCGCACCCAGCACCGCCACGAGAATTAGAAACGAGGTCAGCTCAAAGGGGTACACGAAATCTCGAAAAATCATGTTCGATAAATCCCGCGTCGAGGCGATATTCCCTGGTTGCGATGCCGCCTGCACCGTGTCCGTCGCACGAGCAATCGTCGCCGCGATAAATCCGGTCAGCGCGAACGCCAACAGCAGCCCGGGAAATCCGGCAAGCTTCGAAAAGTTCGTGTGCTCCTCGATTCCGGCGTTCAGAAGCATGATCACGAACACAAACAGCACCATGATTGCGCCGCCATACACAATGATCTGCACCGCCGCCACGAACTCCGCGCCCATCAACAGATACAAGCCCGCCAGCGCCACCATTACCACGATTAGCGACAACGCGCTGTGAATCGGATGCTTCTGAAATATCAAGCTCAGCGCGCCGCCCACCGCCAGCGCCGCCAGCACAAAGAAAATGATCAGCGTTGCCGTCATTTCATTGCGCCCCACTTTAAAATCGCGAAGCTGGTGATCACCACGTTAGCGATGGAGACCGGCAGCAGCATCTTCCACCCGAAGGCCATCAATTGGTCATAACGCAATCGTGGCAAAGTCCCGCGCATCCACACGTACACAAACAAAAACACGAAAATCTTCGACAGCAGCCAGAACGGCGCCTGAATGTAATTGTTTACACCCGGAAAAATCACCAGCGCGATCGCCAGGATGCACATTATCGCCCCAATACCAGGCAAAATCACTTTGCCAAAAATTGTTTCGTAGCGCAGCCCGTCCCAGATAACCCACAAACCCGCCGGCAGCAGCAATACCGTAGGCAAATAATAGGTCCACGTCCAGGTGGCAGGGAAGGGAGACAGCCACCCGCCAAAAAACAAAATCGCGCACAAACAAGACACCGTAATCATGCTGGTATATTCCGCGATGAAAAACATCGCGAACTTAAAGCTGGCATACTCGGTGTGAAATCCCGCCACCAGTTCCGATTCCGCTTCCGGCAAATCGAATGGCACGCGGTTGGTTTCCGCTACTGCGGCGATAAAAAAGCAAATAAAACCCAGAAATTGCGGAAAAATATTCCAGCCCAGAATTCCATACCGGCTGGTCTGATCGTTAATAATTTCCGTCAAATTAAAAGTTCCGGCGATCAGCAGCACGCCCACCACCGAAAGCGTCAATGCCAGTTCATAGCTGATCATCTGCGCCGAGCTGCGCAAGCCCCCCAGCAACGGGTACTTGCTGTTCGAAGACCACCCCGCCAGCGCGACTCCATAAACGCCCAGCGCCGTAATCGCGAATAAAGCCAGAATCCCGATGTTCACATTGGGCGGCAAAATTCCCAGATAGATAGTTTGTCCAAGTATTTTCCAGGGCAAAGGATCCGGTCCGAACGGAATGATCGCAATGGAAGTCAGCGCCAGCGCCAGCGCCAGAAGTGGCGCAAGAAAATAAACAAATTTATCCACCCCAGCGGGGGTCGGATCTTCCTTGAATAAAAATTTCAGCCCGTCCGCCATCGGCTGCAGCAACCCATGCGGCCCCACGCGGTGCGGTCCCCAGCGTGACTGAATGTGCGCCACCACTTTGCGCTCAAACCATGTCAGATATGCATTCACGGTCAGCACAATAAAAAGCAACAGCGCCACTTTCACAACCGTGATGATCAGCCACGCGTTGGCGTACAGGAAAGCGTTCACGAGGTGACTTCCGTCTCGGCCGCTTCCGGCAGAGATTCCATCATGGTGCAAAATCTTCCCAAGGTTCCGCTGGTAAACAGCGTGTCGTGCGCCGAGTGAATCAATCCCACCGGCACGTCATAAGGAGCGTGGCCGTTCCGGCTAAAGCCCAAGTGCGTGGGCTCCGCTGCACCCTCCAATAACGCGCCCGGCTTCACGCTATAACCCGGCACTGTCTTGCGAATTTCCTCAAAAACCGCGGCCGGGGATTTATAGTGAAACGCTTTGCCCAGTCCCAGTCGTTCCATCTGGTGCGACACGATGCGCAGCAAATCAAAATCCGAGCGCGTGCCCATGATCTCCACGCCCTTGCGCAGCATTTGTATCTCGCCCGCCGTGTTCGTTACCGTGCCGTCCTTCTCGTACGCCGACGCTGCGGGAAAAACAATGTCCGCCTGTTTCGCGGTCTCCGTCAAAAACATTTCGTGAACGATCAGCAATTCCAATTGCCCGCGCCCGGCGCCAAGCGCCCCAAAATGCGCCAGCGGATTCGCGCCCATCACATACAGCGCTTTCAATTTTCCTGATTGCCCGGCCTCTACCATTTGCGGCGCGGTCATCCCCGCCGCTGACGGAATCACCCCGCCCCAGATTTGCTCCAGCTTCTCTCGAGCCGCTGCGTTATCGGTGTATGCATATCCCGGCAATCGGTCAGGTAGTACGCCCATGTCTGCCGCGCCACGCGAATTCGCATAATCGCCAAGCGCCATGTAGCGCGTCTTGCCCGGCAGCTTCGAACCAAAATGCTCCAGCAGCCCAATCGCTGCGCCAGAAACTTCTTCGCCAAAAACAATCGCGATATCCGACTCCGCTTCCAGCGCCGCCTTTAGCTGCACTAGCTGTTCCACCAACTCCGGGGCCAGATTTCCTTTCTCATGCGCGAGGTATGCGAGCGCCGCGCCTTCGTGTCCGGCCGGCACCTTCACAAACTGCGTGGCCTTGCGCTTCAGCTTGATCTCCTGCGCATTAATAATGAAAAGCTTGGTCCCAAAGTGCCGAATCCCCGAACGAATCTGCCACGCCACCAGCGGATTCTGATTCGTCGGATCGTTTCCAATCAACAGCACCGCTTTCGATTCGTACAGTTGTTCCATCGTCAGCATCGAATCGTGCGCGCGATCGCCCAGCGCGGTCAGCAGGCCGGTATAGTCCACGGTGCGGTGATGATCCACGTTGTTGGTCCCAAAGGTCTGCCGCGCTAGGCGCTGGAACAAATAATTCTCTTCGTTCGACGTGCGGTTCGAACCGATAAATCCGATCGCGTTTTTCCCGCCCTTATCAAAAACGTGCTTGAGCTTCGTCGCCGCCGCCTGCGCCGCCTCTTCCCACGAAACGGGATAAAGCTCGCTGCCGCGGCGCAGCAGCGGCTGCTTCACGCGTTCGGGGTGTTTTGTGAAATCAAAACCGAATCGCCCCTTCACGCACAGAAAGTCTTTGTTAATCCCGGAAAGATCCCGGTTATTCGAACGCATGATCTCGTGATTCCTGACGCTCAACGTGGTCTTGCAGCCATTCGAGCAATGCGTGCAAATCGTCGACTCGTATTTCATCTCCCACGGCCGCGTTTTATAGCGGTAAGTGCCGCTGGTCAGCGCTCCCACCGGGCAAATATCAATACACATACCGCATTCTTCGCACTCCAGGTGATCCCCGCGGTTCGGAATAATCACGCTGTTTGCGCCGCGCATGCCCACGCCCAGCGCCTTCACGTCCATGCCTTCGTCACAGACGCGCACACAGCGGAAACACAAAATGCAACGCGGCGCATCGTAATAGACCAGCTCCGACCACTTTTCTTCCGGCCGGTGAATCTTTTCCTCGATGAACCTGCTGCTGTCCGCGCCGTAACGGAAAACCATGTCCTGCAGCTCGCACTCGCCGCCCTTGTCGCACACCGGGCAATCGAGCGGGTGATTGGTCAGCAAAAATTCCAGCATGTACTTCCGCGCGTTGCGCACCGGCTCGGTATTGGTGCGCACGATCATGCCTTCCGTCGCCACCAGAGTGCAGGCCGTCTGCAACTTCGGCATCTTCTCCACTTCCACCAGGCACATGCGGCAAGCCGCCTGCAACGACAACCCCGGGTAGTAGCAGAACGACGGCACCTCCGTGCCGATGCGCCGCGTCGCTTCAATCACCAGCGTACCGGGCGACACTCGCACGTCCTGGTCATTAATCTTCAGCGTGATAAGTTTTTGGTCAGTCATTGAATAAGGTCATTCGTCTATCGAGTGCCAGCCAGCGCCGCTTCAGCGGATTTATATGCGCAGCGGCCATGCAGATGATCTTCAAATTCATTCCGCCACTTTTGCACGATGCTAATCGTTGGCATCGCCGCGGCATCACCAAGCGGGCAGAAGCTTCGCCCCAAAATATTCTTCGAGAGCTCGCTGAGCATGTCGATGTCTTCCTCACGCCCGTACCCCGCATGGAATCGCTCCAGCATCTTCCGCAGCCACGTCGTACCTTCGCGGCAGGGAATGCACCAACCGCATGATTCGTGCGCGTAAAAATGCATGATGCGCCGCGCCATATCCACCATGCAGGTATCTTCGTCCATTACCACCATGCCGCCGGACCCCAGCATCGAACCAGCTTTGGCCACGGAATCGTAATCCATCGGAATATCGATCTCATCGGCGGTCAATAGCGGACACGAACTGCCGCCCGGAATCACCGCTTTCAATTTCTTGCCGGCAGTGATCCCGCCGGCCATACCATAAATAAATTCCTTCATGTTCATGCCTAGCGGAATTTCATAAATCCCGGGCTTGTTCACATGTCCGGCCACACACAGAAGTCGCGTGCCGCCATTTTTTGGTGTGCCGAGATTTGCGTACGCTTCGCCGCCGCCCAGAATAATTGCAGGCACTGCGCTTAGAGTCTCCACATTATTGATAATCGTCGGGCAGCCATAGAGCCCAACCACGGCAGGGAAGGGCGGTTTGATTCGCGGATAGCCTCTCTTGCCCTCCAGCGATTCCATCAGCGCCGATTCTTCGCCACACTCATACGCGCCCGCGCCGGTATGAATCAACAAATCATAATCAAATCCCGATCCAAGAACATTCTTGCCCAGGTACCCGCGCTCATATGCTTCGGTGATCGCTCCCTGCACAATGTCCAGCACATAACGATATTCGCCGCGAATATAAATAAATCCCTGGTGCGACCCAATCGCGCGCCCAGCAATCACCATGCCTTCAATCAGCTGGTGCGGATCCATTTCCATCAATGGCCGATCCTTGCAAGTTCCCGGCTCGGATTCGTCCGCGTTGCAGATCACGTATTTCGCTTTCGGAGAATCCTTGGGTACGAACGACCATTTCATCCCCGTGGGAAATCCCGCGCCGCCACGACCGCGCAGATTCGATTTCTTCAGCTCATCGATGATCGACTCCGGCGTCATCTGCTTCAGCGCTTTTTCCAGCGCTTGATAACCGTCGTTCTGCAAAAACACATCAATGTTGGTCGAATTCTCGATGCCCCAGCGCTTGCTGATAACCGGAATCTCGCCCGCTTCTCGCGCGTGGAGCGCCCCGGAAATAACCGTAACCGGCTCAGCCCGCCGGCCGAAGTCCAATTCCTGAATCAGGCCATCGAAACTAGCAGGCGTCAGATTCTCGTAAAAATCATAATTAATCTGCATCGCCGGAGCTCCGGTGCAAGCCCCGATGCATTCCACTTCTTCCAGCGAAAACACCCCGTCTTTGGTAACTTCCTTGTGCCCGATCTCCAGCCGCTTCTTCGCGCGATCCAGCAATTCATTGCCGCCGCGCAGCATGCACGCCACATTGGTGCACACCTGTACGTGATATTTCCCCATCGGCTTGCGATGCAGCATCGAGTAATACTCGAGCGTCTCCTGCACTTGCACGGTGCGCAGCTCCAGCCGTGCCGCAATTTCCGCAATTACTTCATCACTGATATAGCCAAACTCATCCTGCGCGTACATCAGCATGGGAATCAGCGCACTGCGCCTTACCGGATACGCATTCTGCAGCCGTTCGAATCGGGCCGTCAGTTGCGGGGACATTTGGAATGCCATCTAGCGATCCACCTCGCCCAGCACGATATCAATCGTCCCGATGCACGCAATCACATCTGAAATCAATTGCCCTTCCACCAATTTCGGCAAGGCCTGCAAATTTATGAATGACGGAGAACGGAAATGCACCCGCAGAGGCTTCGGCGATCCATCGCTGGCAATAAAGCAACCCAGCTCCCCGCGTGGCGATTCAACAGTTACAAACGCCTCTCCAGCCGGCGGCGAAAACCCTTCCGTAAAAATTTTGAAGTGATAAATCAGCGCTTCCATCTCCGTCTTCATTTTCTCGCGNGGTGGCGGCACGATTCCGGGAGCATCGCTCTTGATCTCGCCATCATCCGTAATCTTGTCTAGCGCCTGCCGCACGATCTTCAGGCTCTCGCGCATCTCCGCAACCCGGATCATGTATCGCCCGAAACAATCCGAATCCGTGCGCGTGGGCACATCAAACTCGAATTCGTCATAACTAGAATAGGGAAACAGTTTGCGATTATCGTAAGCCACGCCCGCCGCGCGAATCGTCGGCCCGGTCATGCTCAGCGCAATGGCGTCTTCCGCGGTGATATACCCAATGTTTTTCGTGCGACCCATCCAGATGCGGTTTTCCGTCAGCAGTGTTTCGTATTCGTCCACGCGGCTGGGCATGTATTTCAGAAATCGCTCAATCGCTTGCCGCCATCCCGCAGGCGGCTGCAACGCCACGCCGCCAATGCGAATGTAGCTGGTCATCATTCGCTGCCCGGCGAACATTTCAAAAATCTTCAAAATCTCTTCGCGCTCGCGGAAGCAATACAGAAACACCGACATCGCTCCTAAATCGATCGCATGCGTCCCCAGCCACACCAGGTGCGAAGAAATTCTCTGCAGTTCCACCATCATCACGCGGATGTATTGCGCGCGCTTGGGCACTTCCAGATCAAGCAGCTTTTCCACCGCCATGCAATAAACCAGGTTGTTTCCCAGCGGATTCAAATAATCCATCCGGTCGGTCAACGTAATCACCTGCGAATACGTTTTGTCTTCGCACGATTTCTCAATGCCGGTATGCAGATATCCGCAATCGGGAACGGCCTTCACCACCGTTTCGCCGTCCAGCTCCAGCACAATGCGCAAGACCCCGTGTGTGGAAGGATGCTGCGGCCCCATATTAAGGACCATCGTTTTCGCTTGGCCGACTGGTGTCTCTACCGTGGTCATATGGAGGCCTTCGTGAAGCCCAGGGGCAGAACCGGTATATCCCGGTAGCCTTCCACCGGATAATCCCGCCGAAGCGGATAACCTTCCCAGTCTTCCGGAAGCACAATGCGTCGCAAATCCGGGTGCTCGTTAAAACGAATTCCAAATAAGTCGAAAATTTCGCGCTCCAGCCAGTTCGCGCCCGGCCACACCGGCACCAGCGAATCCATAACCGGATCTTTTCCAGACAGCAGCACTTTCAATCGCAATTTTTCCCGTCGTGAAATACATACCAGCTGATAAACCACTTCGAATCGCGGCTCGTAAGGATGGCGATCCAGGCAGGTCGCATCGGTTAGCAAATTAAATTGCATCGAAGCGGCATCGCGGCAGCGCGCCGCAGTAGCCCGTAGTAGTTCACGCGGCACAATTATGGTCGTTTCGCCGCGATACTCCACCACCGCCTCAACGGCGTTCTTATCCCACGCACGCAAGTGTTCAGCCGACGACAAGCGTCCGCCTACAACAGTAGCGTTTTGGTTGGAATTCTCCGTCAAACTTTTAATCCCGTGCGCCGGTTATTTTTGCCAGTCCAACGCGCCTTTTTTCCACAGATACAGGTAACCCACCAGCAGGATGGCGATATAAATCATCATCTCTGCGAAGCCATACCATCGCAAGCTGCGAAAAACGTAAGCCCACGGGTACAGAAAAATTGCTTCCACGTCGAACAAAATAAAAACCATGGCCACCAGGTAAAATCGTACGGAAAAAGGTTCGCGCGCATCGCCGGTCGGTTCGACGCCGCATTCGTAAGGTTCTTGTTTAACACGGCTTGGCCGTCGCCAGCCAATTAACACCGAAACAGCCGTCAACATGCCAGCGAGGGCCACTGCGATTAGCAGGTGTATAAGTAGCGGAGCGTAACTATGTAGGTCGGAACCGCCCATAAGCGAAACGTTATAATAACGACTCGACTACCACTCGGTCAAATGCTCGCCAAGGACCTTTATAATAGTTCTTATTCGCGTTCGCGTCTGGCAAGCATTCATCGGGGCCCATCGCCATGATCTTCGGTCATAACACAAATGTTAACGTCGGCGCTCACAAGTATCACGTGCAAACCGAAGATGCCGGCCCCTCTAGCGCACTCATCGACACCACCGTTTATGCTGGTGGCCGCGTCTTGCATCGCCGCACCAATAATTATCTCGACCTCTTGCCCCTCAACGCCGACACCGAAAAAGCGCTCAAGCTGCGTCTCGATGAACAACACCGTCAGGTGCTGGAAGAAATTCGCACCGGTGCGCTCTGTCTCCCTCCACCCACGCCGGCCCCGCCAACTCCAACTACCTCCATTTCTTCGCATGCAGCACAAAAAGCTCAGTCAGAATCTCTGTCCGTCGAATTGCTGAATCCCAAGACCTGGCTCGCCGGGAAGCGCGTCACCTTGCAATTGCGTGTCACCGACGGGCATGGCCATCCAGTCGCAGGCGCAAAAATCACCACGTCCGTTTCAGGCGCCACGGAACCCGCCAATTTCTTTAGCGAATCAGCCGCCACCGGCGAAGCCCACCTCGCCTTCGACATGCCGCGTCTCACCGATCCCAACGCTACTCTGCTGATCGAAGCCACACGCGGCCCAGCCAAAGCTCACCTGCGTTTCCAATTGCGTGCCCGCCAACGCATTCCCGTAGCTTAGCCACCGGTACCAGCAGCAAACTTCGTCAGGAATAAAGTCGGTAAGGTAGAATTGAAGGGATGGAGACGTCCCTCGAAATCACCGTCAATGGAGAGCGCCGCGATGCGCCGCAAGGCGCCACAGTAGCCGATTTACTGCGTGACCTGAATCTTCTCGCCGGTCGTGTCGCAGTCGAACGCAACCTCGAAATTCTCCCGCGCCCGCAGTGGCCCAATACCGCCATTCAACCCGGTGACCGTTACGAAATCGTCCACTTCGTAGGCGGCGGCTAAATTCCTGCGCTGTCGAATTTTCAATTGCAGCATTACCAAAGTAGCTTCAAACCGAACTGCACTTGGCGTGAAGTAGTAGATGTGCTGGTGATCGCTCCAGCCGTCGGCGAAACGCCCGACGGTGTGAACACTACTGCATTGGGCAGATTGAAATTTGCTCGGTTCAAAAGGTTGAAAATCTCCGCACGGAATTCAATATTCAGGCGCTCGCTGATTCGCGTATCTTTCAATGCGGAAAAATCCCAAGTGGCCAAGCCCGGGCCGACCAACGTGTCTCTGCCGACGTTCCCGTAAAATCCACCGTTGGCGGGGATATTGCTGGGAGCCACAAACGCATTGGGGTCAAACCATTTATTTGGACTTCCTATGATTACCGGCCCGCTGAAAGCTGGATTCGCGAAAGGTCGCACCGGATTTCGCGTGTCCCCGTTGTTCGAAGGGTTGTAGCTGAGCTGCGGAGAAAACGGGAATCCGGTTTGCAGGGTTACGATCGAGTTAACCGTCCAACCGCTGATCAGCCTGCTCGCAAAACCCTCTCCATCGCTGAAAAAACGCCCTCCACGCCCAATCGGCAGTGCATACGTTACGTTAGCTACGCCGATGTGCCTTACGTCAAACGTTCCGGGACCCCAATCGGATCGCAGATTGAAGGGATTCGACGCCAGCGCTGGCCCGCCTCCGGATGTCGTCGCGTTAACGGAATCGCCGTCGTCCAGAACTTTAGAGAAAGTGTAAACGCCGCGCAGCGATAACCCTCCGCTGAATCGCCGGTTCAAATCCACCTGCAGCGCGTTGTACGAACTAACTCCTTCCGAAAAGTACGTCCAGGTATTCGCGATAGCGGGATTGGCCCTCGTTGTTGTAGGCACGAAGTACGTGCCTGCCGGCACTGGAGTCCCCACGATGCCTGCGGGAAAAGTTGCTGGGTATGTCGCGGGGCAAGGCGCTGCCGGACAGATCACCGGAAAAGGCTCGTTCGCATCTATACCGATAATTTCGTGGTACCCGTGATTGCCAACATAGCTCACCGTCACCGAAGTATTCGGCGAAAGCTGCTGCTGAATTCTCAATGAATAAGAAATCAGTGTCGGCGTCTTCATGTCCGGCTGAACTCCCCCGGGGATGAGCTTCACCGTTGCGGGAAATGGTCCTGCTGGATTGATGGGAAGTTGCGATACCGTTAACGGCGTAGTGTACGTGGGATTGAAAGGAGCGTTCTGATCGGCGCGATACCCCAAAGCATCCTGCAGATCGTTATACATCCCGAATCCCGCGCGAATTACAGTGTGATCGCTGAACGGACTCCACGCCACGGCCACGCGCGGCTGCGGCAAAAATCTTGCGTTGTTAACGGTGAAAAGAGAAGTCGCGACGCGCGGTTGCGTGGAGATAATTCCATTTGAGAATGTGTAGTTCGAAGCGCGACCGTGCGCTTCGTTCCAGCCAGTCGTAAACTCATCTCGAAAACCCAGTGTCACGGTCATCCTCGGACGAATTCGGAATGTGTCTTGCACGAACCAGGCGCCAAACAGCGACCGCCAATTCATTTCCGTGGGTGCCGGGTCGAACAAGAAGCTGGAAATCGTGCCCTTCAAAAAAGTTTGCAAGCTAGTGAAAGTCGCCTGACCATACTGGCTTAGCGCAATCGTTTCGTTGGATTGAAATTGCTGGAACCACGCGCCAAATTCCAGCTGGTGACGCCCGCGCGTCATGGTCAGATGATTCTCGTACGTATATAAATTTCGCGCGATCCTCAAGTTGCTGCCGTTGTTACTCCCCGCCAGTCCGAGCTGCGCTTGCGGATTGGACGCCGCGCTTCCTCCCACCACCACTGCTCCAACGGGAAGCCCGACCAGAAATCCCGGCACGCTCGCCGCCGGCGTCCCCGGAGTCGGCTCCCCCGTAAAAAAGTAACCTGCGCGCGAGAACCCAACTCTGGCGGTGTTGACCAACGACGGGGAGAAGACATGCGTTTCCTCGAGTGACAGGACCTGTTCCCGCAGGGTGACCACGTCACTGCTGAATGGATCAAGCGGCGTAGCCGTGAAATCGTCGCCGTCATCAATGGTGTAAATTCCAGAAAAAGTATCGCGCGAGGAGAACGTGTGATCCACTCGCACCGTGCCGAAATCCTCGCGGATCGTTTGCAGCGGGCTGCCAAACACTTCGGCAATACCGCCGAAATCCGGAGCGCCTGCGGGCGGTGTAGGCCACAAATTCAGCAGCGGCTCGACGCTTGGTACCGCGGCGGCGCGGGAGGCCGCGTCGGGCACAAAGGTCGCTGAAGTCTGGTGGAGGTGTTGGCGAAATCCCTCGTAGTTAGCGAATAGAAATGTCTTATCCCTCTCGAGCGGGCCGCCCATGGAACCACCAAACTGGTTACGCTGGAATGGCGGAGCGTCTCCCTGATCGAAGAAATTTGGCGCATCCAGGGCATTGTTGCGCAGAAACTCAAACGCTGTCCCATGCCACTCATTCGATCCCGACTGCGTCAGGATCACCACTTGCCCGCCCGGGCGTTTGCCAAATTCGGCCCCGTAAGAGTCGCGTTGCACATTGAATTCGCGCACCGCGTCCACTCCCAGAAGCATGCCGCTCGTTCCGCCCGGCTGCATGTTGTTCTCGGCGGCGCCGGTATATTCCACTCCATTCAACAGAAAAAGATTTTGCTGTGGGCGATTTCCCGAAACGGCGAAGTTATTTGCNGTAGTGGAATTCGAGATCCCGGTTCCACCAGTCTTTANCGACGTGAAATTCACNATGCCCGGATTTAGCGGCAGCAACAAGTCATAGCTGCGTCCATTGAGAGGAAGGTCCTTCACCTGCTGCTCGCCAACTAGGCCGGAAATGTCTTGCGTGGTGGCGGTCACGAGCGGGGCATCTTCCGATACGCGTACTTCGGAGGTCACAGCGCTGACCTGTAGCATGAGATCTACATTCGCTTCCTGTCCCACCACCAGCCGGATGCCGGTCCTGATAGCATCCCCAAAACCGCTCTTGCTTGCCGAAACCTTATACCGACCAATCGCGAGTGAAACAATCTGGTAGCGGCCCGCATCATCGGTGACCGTTGTACGCACCGCACCTGTTTCGGTGTTTTTCGCGGTTACCGTTGCCGAACCTACAGGGGCGTCCGAAGAATCGGTGACCATCCCTTTGATACTCGCAGCGACTTGCCCGCGGGCCGGCTGCAAACAACACATCGTCAAGAAGAGTGCTACCCGTGCGAATCGAGAACTAGCCCGCCGGAGTTCCCATTCAAATGCTGGACGCTTGCTGAAACGCATTGAATCCCCCAAAAGAAAAGAACAAAACGAGTGCTTGCAATTCAATACGGTTCCT
>JGI12053J15887_10000252_pt1 | contig 20384 bp, 15 predicted proteins | sample MedBloCAOM1_O3_FD_15887 | JGI IMG/M metagenome (IMG submission 15887)
CTCATCATCAGGTTGCCGAGATTGCGCGCCCACATCTCCTCGAGGAACGAGATCGAAAAGCCGAGCTGCCCGCGAAACAGGATGTCCCACAGAATCACGGCACCAATCAGCGTGCCGCCGGCGCGCGCGAAAAACCCGGAAGTTTGCGAAATGTAGTTCTGCAGGAATCCCCACGTGATGATCTGCAGCGCGGGCCAGTAAATCAATTCCAGAAGACGCGGCCACGACGACATCAGGAGATACCAGTAGCGTAGAATCATCGCATTGATGCGATGCGGCGCGATCCCCCGCTGCGCGACGAGTTGGCTCATGGCGCGCTTTCCTGAACGCGGCCGCGGGCGACGTCGAGAAACACTTCCTCCAGCGTCGCCCGGTTGTAGCGGGCCAGGATGTTATTCGGACTGTCATCGTCCTCGATGCGGCCGCGTTTCATGATGATGACGCGGTCGCACAACCGCTCCACTTCAAGCATGTTGTGCGATGCCAGCAGGATGGTCGCGCCATGGGTCTTGCGATAGGTCTCCAGATGCTGCCGGATCCAGTCGGCGGTATCGGGATCGAGCGACGCCGTTGGTTCGTCGAGCAACAACAGTTCGGGCTGATTGATCAGCGCTTTGGCCAGAGCAACGCGGGTCTTTTGCCCGGCGGAGAGTTTGCCATTGGCGCGATCCAGGAATTCGCCGAGGTCGAGATCGGCGGCGAGCTTCTCGATGCGCTCGCGCAAATTCTCCACCGCATAGAGGCGGCCGAATATCGTGAGATTCTGCCGCACCGTCAGCCGCATCGGCATATCGACGTAGGGACTTTCGAAGTTCATCCGGCCCAGCACGTCAGCGCTTTGCTCGGGCATCGAACAACCCAGCACATGGATACGCCCCGAGGTCGGCAGCACCAGCCCCATGATCATGGCAATGGTCGTGGTTTTGCCGGCGCCGTTGCCGCCAAGCAGCCCGGTGATGCTGCCGCGGGCAATGCGAAACGACACGTCGGCGACGGCACGCGTGGTTTTGTAAAGTTTTACCAGGTGCGCAACCTCAATCGCCGCCGATCCCTTCGGATCGGGCGCCGGCGCGCCGGGCGATGCTGCGTCGTTATTCATCATGCGGGGCGTTCATTGGGCCATCACGACGCCAAGCGCAAGACTTGGCAAGAACCCGGGCAAGAACTCGAGCAACAACTCGGGATCATCCGGAGCGGGGCCTGAGAGCCGAATTTGTGATCGAGGTCTTGCGCGGATAAGCTCCTGATATGATCGATATTGCCGCCTCCGATTTTCGCCATCCGCGCCGCTATGTCCGTCTCGACACGATATTGCGGCTGCGCTGGCTTGCGGTGCTTGGCCAACTCGCGGCTATTTTCATTGTGGTGCAGGGCCTCGAATTCGATGTCCCGGTCATCCCCTGCGTTACCATCGTCGGGTTGTCCGCCCTGCTCAACCTTGTGCTGCAGATGGCCTTCAACCCGATGCAGCGGCTGGAACCGGCCTATGCCGCGGCACTGCTGGCATTGAATATCGTGGAACTGGCCGGACTGCTGTTTTTCACCGGCGGGCTGCAGAATCCGTTTTCATTTCTGTTTCTTGCCCCGGTCCTGATCTCGGCGACGGCGCTGCCGATACGGCTGACCATCGCGCTCGGCGCGCTGGCGATTGCATGCGCCTCCGCGCTGGTGTTTTTCCATCTACCGCTGCCGTGGGAGAGCGATGAACCTCTGGTGCTGCCGCCGATCTACCTGTTCGGGGTCTGGCTCTCGATCGTGGTCGCGATTGGCGTCACCAGTCTTTACGCATTCCAGGTCACCGAGGAGGCGCGCAAACTGTCGGACGCGCTGGCTGCGACCGAACTGGTGCTGGCCCGGGAACAACACCTCACGCAGCTGGACGGCTTGGCGGCTGCCGCCGCGCACGAACTCGGAACACCGCTCTCGACGATCTTCCTGATTTCGCGCGAGCTGGAGCGGACCGTGCATGACAACAGCCAGTTGGCCACCGATCTCAAAACCTTGCGCGAGCAGGCGCAGCGCTGCCGCGACATTCTGGCCAAGATCACGCAGCTATCCGCCACCGGTGCGCCATTCGACCAGATGCCGTTGTCCACCCTGATCGAGGAAGTGGTGGCGCCGCATCGCGACTTTGGCATCCACATCAAGGTCCGGATCGCGGTCGCAGGCACCCGCGAGCCGGTCGGCACGCGCAATCCGGCGATCCTTTATGGTGTCGGCAATATCCTGGAAAACGCCGTCGATTTCGCGCGCGCGACCGTGGAGGTGAACGCGTGGTGGAACACCGAGACCGTCGAGATCGTGGTTTCCGACGACGGACCGGGTATCGCGCCCGACATGCTAAAGCGTATAGGCGAACCCTATCTGTCGCGGCGGCGCCCCGCCGACGAGGCCCAAAGCGAGCACCACGGCCTCGGTCTCGGGGTGTTTATCGCCCGAACCCTGCTCGAGCGCACCGGCGCAAAGGTCTCCTTCACCAACCGAACCTTTCCGGATCATGGCGCCGTGGTTCAGATCGCCTGGCCGCGCGAACGCTTCGAGGCGGGCGAAATCGCCGCTGAAACAACATCTTAGTGCCGCTCTCGATCGCTATGACGGTTGACCTACTTTGTGCGGCCTTGGCAGCGCAGCGTTGCCACGCCATATGTTGCAATGTCCGACACAAGGAACCCCGAGCCAGTGACCGCCATCGCCGAACTGACTGACCACCACACCGACCGCTCGCTGCTGATCGTGGAGGACGACAAGCCGTTTCTGGAGCGGCTGTCGCGCGCCATGGAAACCCGCGGCTTCACGGTAACGTCCTGCGACAGCGTATCCGATGGTTTGGCGCAGATCGGCCGGGCGGCACCGGCCTTTGCCGTCGTGGATTTGCGGCTCGGCGACGGCAACGGCCTTGACGTGGTGTCCGCGTTGAAGCGCAAGCGCCCTGACGCACGCGCGATCGTGCTGACCGGTTATGGCAATATCGCCACCGCCGTGACGGCGGTGAAGATGGGCGCGGTGGACTATCTTTCAAAGCCCGCGGACGCCGACGACGTCGTCGCGGCATTGCTGGCGAGCGGCATCGAGAAGTCCGAACTGCCACACAATCCAATGTCGGCAGATCGCGTGCGCTGGGAGCACATCCAGCGCATCTATGAGATGTGCAACCGTAACGTCTCCGAAACGGCGCGGCGGCTCAACATGCATCGCCGTACCCTGCAGCGCATCCTGGCCAAGCGCGCGCCGCGTTAGTTTTTTAGTTTTTTGCCTGGAATTGACCTTGGCCTTGCGGATCAACCAACCCGGCGCGGCCGCCATCGCAAGGCGCGATAACGGGCAGGATTGAACCTGCCGCTTCTTTGATCACAGCAACAAGTATTTTTACGACCTCAACGTCCCGGGAATTAAGGCCGCGTTAGGCATCCCCGGCGATAAACGGTCATTCTGTTACCGTCACCGGCGCACCCGGCGCCTGTTGTCTGGACAGACTGGAACCAGCCAGCAAAGGGACGAGGCCAATGGTCGTCGCTGCGATTGATCGCACCAGCAACCGGACGGCCGCAGCGTCGCAACCTGAGCAAAGCGACAACGGGTCGGATATTTCCGCCCTGATCGCGCGATTGACCGCGGAAGTCGACCAGATCGCCTGCGAGAAGACCAGGTCCATCCAGCAAATAACCAACCAGATGAAAATGCTGGCGCTGAACGCGCTGATCGAAAGCTCGCGCGCCGGCGCGCTCGGCGCGGGTTTCGCCGTGGTGGCGCAGGAAGTCCGCAGCGTCGGCCAGAAGGTGGAGGACATCGCTCGCCAGTTGGAAACCGAACTGACCGGGCGGACCGCCAACCTGGCGCGGTCGATCGAAAAAATGATGGAGCGTTCACGCGGCGAACGCATGGTCGATCTCGCGCTCAACGCCGTCGAGTTGATCGATCGAAACCTCTATGAGCGCACCTGCGACGTGCGCTGGTGGGCCACCGATTCCGCCGTGGTGGATTGCGCCGCGGATCCCAACGCCGCAAATGTTTCCTATGTCGCGAAGCGCCTTGCCGTGATCCTGCGGGCCTACACCGTCTATCTCGATCTGTGGCTGTGCGACCTCAACGGCAATGTGCTGGCCAGCGCCCGGTCGGACCGTTACGACGTCAAAGGGGCGAACGTCGCCGCGATGCGCTGGTTTTCCGACGCGCTCAAGCTGCGATCCGGGGACGACTACGTCGCCGGCGACATAGAGCGTCAGCCGTCGCTGGGCAATGCCCAGATCGCGACCTATTGCGCCAGCGTGCGTGAAGGTGGCAACGCCAACGGCAAGCCGATCGGCGTACTTGCGATCCATTTCGACTGGGAGGCGCAGGCCCGCGCCATTGTCGACGGCATCCGGGTGGACGATGAAAAGGCCCGTGTGCTGTTGGTGGATTCGAAATTCCGGGTGATTGCGTCGTCCGACGGCCAGGGCCTGCTCACCGAGCGCGTGCCGCTGAAGGGCGGCCGTAGCGGATTCTACAACGACCCCTCCGGCTTGCAGGTGGCGTTTCACCTCACTCCCGGCTACGAGACCTACAAGGGTCTCGGATGGTTCGGCGTGATTCTCCGTTAGGCGGAGACAGTGCCGCCCCGGCACAGATCTAGAACTCTCCGTGACCTTGCGGATCGACCAGCCGATTGATCCGCTGTGCCGCTGCCATCGCGAAGCGCACCGTCATCAGCTTGCGAGTCGGCGCCGGCAGCCGATGCTCCGGCGCCTCGCAATGCATATGCGCGCCATAGGCGTCAGCGACGATCAGGCCGGTTTCCGCTGGGAAAATCTCGCACGGCAGGTCCTGGGTGAAGGCAAAGAACAGCCGGTCGCAATGTGCCCGGTAGTCCTGCCATTTCTGGTCGGCCCGCAAATCCTCGATCGATGATTTGATCTCGATGATCCAGATCTCGCTGCGCTCATTCAGCGCCACCAGGTCGGCGCGCCGGCCCGAGGGCAACGGCAATTCGCTGATGCAGGAAAATCCCAGCGACCGTAATAGCCGCGCGGTGCCGCGCGCGATCGCCAGCGCCGTCTCCGACTGACGGCGGTCCGGCACCGGCACGAGGTTTATCTGGCGGGCGGGCGATTCCATTGCTGGACCTTAACGCATTTCGGGCCGTCAAACAGGCTGGCCTGCGTCAGATCAGCCTTGAATTTGTCCGCGCCCCGGAACGCTCTCCACGAGTCGTCCCCGCGAAAGCGGGACCCATAACCGCCGATGCGTGTTGTTGCATCGGCTAGAGGCTCCAGCCTGGCGCAACATAGCGGTTGGTGGTTATGGATCCCGGCTCGCGCTTCGCTTGGCCGGGACGACACTGTCTTAAGAGCTGGAACCTCAAAAGCCCTCACCGCTTATCAGTTGGCCGCCGAGAGACCGGAGGCGATTGATAAGGGCTTCTCCCCGGGATGATCGACGACCTTTGGTACAAGAACGGCGTTTTCTATTGTCTCTCCGTCGGCACCTACATGGACGCCAATGGCGACGGCATCGGCGATTTCAAAGGGCTGCTGCGCCGGCTGGATTATTTGCACGGTCTGGGCGTGACGGCGATCTGGCTGATGCCGTTCCAGCCCTCGCCCGGCAAGGACGACGGCTACGATATTTCGGACTATTATGGCGTCGACCCGCGCTACGGCACGCTCGGCGACTTTGTCGAATTCACCCATGGCTGCCAGCAACGCGGCATCCGCGTCATCATCGATCTCGTGGTCAACCACACCTCGGATGCACACCGCTGGTTTCGCGAGGCGCGAAGTTCGCCGGATTCGGAATACCGCGATTGGTATGTGTGGGCCGACAAGAAGCCCGCCAACGCCGGCAAAGGCATGGTGTTTCCCGGCGTGCAAAAATCCACGTGGACGCACGACAAGGAAGCCAGAGCCTGGTACTTCCATCGCTTCTATGATTTCCAGCCCGACCTCAACACCTCGAACCCGCACGTGCACGCCGAGATCCTCAAGATCATGGGTTTTTGGATTCAACTCGGCGTGTCGGGCTTTCGCATGGACGCGGTCCCGTTCGTCATCGCCACCAAGGGCGCGAAGGTCAAAACCCCAGTCGAGCAATACGACATGCTGCGGTCGTTCCGGGAATTTCTGCAATGGCGCCAAGGCAACGCCATCATCCTGGCGGAAGCCAATGTGTTGCCCGAAACCGACATGGAATATTTCGGTGATGACGGCGACCGCATGCACATGATGTTCAATTTCCATGTCAACCAGCATTTGTTCTATGCGCTGGCGTCCGGCGATTCCCGGCCCTTGGCCAAAGCGCTGGCGGCGACAAAGCCGCGGCCGGCCACCGCGCAATGGGGCCTGTTCCTGCGCAACCACGATGAGCTCGACCTTGGCCGATTGACCAAGGCGCAGCGGAAAGTGGTGTTTGAGAACTTCGGCCCTGACAAGAATATGCAGCTCTACGAGCGGGGCATCCGACGCCGGCTCGCACCAATGCTTGGCGGCGACCGGCGCCGCCTCGAACTTGCTTACAGCCTGATGTGCACGCTGCCGGGAACGCCCGTGATCCGTTATGGCGACGAAATCGGGATGGGCGACGATCTCGATCTGCCCGAGCGCAATTGCGCCCGCACACCGATGCAGTGGTCGACCGAACCGCATGCCGGCTTCACGGAGAGTGACCGGCCATGCGCGCCTGTCATCGACAACGGCCCATACGGCTTTGAACACGTCAATGTCGCCAAGCAGCGCCGTGACCCCAATTCAATGCTGAACTGGACCGAGCGCATCATCCGGATGCGCAAGGAAGTCCCGGAGATCGGTTGGGGCGACTTCAAGGTGATCGCCACGCGTGACCCGGCGGTGCTGATTATCCGTTATGACTGGCGCAACAATTCGGTGTTGTTCGTCCACAATCTTGACGAGAAACCGCGAGAGGTTTCGTTCGCGGTGGGCCTTCCCGGCGATGCCGGCAAGCTTCTGGTCAACCTGCTGTCGGAAGATCACAGCAGCGCCAACGATCGCGGCAAGCACACGGTCGTGCTCGAACCCTACGGATATCGCTGGTACCGTGTCGGCGGGTTGGATTATTTGCTGAAGCGCAGCGATATCGACGCCGACGCGGCAGGCAAGACCGGTCACCCGGCCTGAGGCAATGCAAAACCTCACCGCGAGTCGTCCCCGCGAAAGCGGGGACCCATGGCCACAGGGCCACGTAGTGGAAGAAGGCGTCAACCGTCGTGCATCACAGTAGGCCGCGGCGTATGGGTCCCGGTGTTTGCCGGGACGACGCTGATTTAGTCCCCGACGATCACACCTTCGTTGCCGCGCAGATCTAGAACACCCTGGATTTTTTCGCCTTGCCGATCCAGGAGCGTTGAAAGCAGAATTTCACCGTCAAGGCCTGCGGCATCTGACGCGATCGACACAGGTTCCGCCCCGAGGTTCAGCGCGATCACGACTGCCCCTTCGACGCCCTCCCTGCGGTAAAGCAACAGATCTCCCTGTGCCGCGATCGGCAGGTAGCCGCCTGACATCAGTTGCGGCAATTTCTTTCGCAGGCGGATCAGCGCCTTATAGAGGCTGAGGATCGACCGGGCGTCCGTATCGAAATTGACCACGTTCTGCTGCGGAAAATCGTCTGCTAGCGGCAGCCACGGTGTCGAAGTCGAGAACCCCGCATAACGCGTCGCGTCCCATTGCATCGGGGTCCGGCAGCCGTCACGGCCGACGCCGATGCCCGGAACGTTCTTCTCAAAGGGATCGCGCACCTGATCGGGCGCAATCGCCACCTGATGCATGCCGATCTCATCGCCGTAATAGAGCGTCGGCGTTCCCCGCAATGTCAGCAACAGCATCGCGGCGACGCACGCCTGATCCTGCCCGACCCGGCTTGCAACCCGCGGACGATCGTGATTGCCCAGCACCCAGTTCGGCCACGCGCCCAGCGGTAGCGCGGCTTCGTAGTCGGCAATGATTTTCTCGATCGACCGTGCGTTCCATGGCGCCGACAATAGCGCAAAGTTGAACGGCAGATGCGCGCCTGCGAGATCCTTGCCGTAATAGGTAACGAGACGTTCGAACGGAAGGTAGATTTCTCCGATCAACACCCGGGCGTCGAATTCATCGATCACGCGCCGCATCTCCGCGATCACATCATGAACTTCAGGCTGATCGCTGGAGTACCGCGTCAGAATCGTCTCATGCGGCGGCCTGGCTGAATGATGATTTGGATTGGGCGGATTGTCGCGAAACTCCGCATCCTTGATCAAGTGCCAGATCACATCGACGCGGAAGCCGTCGACACCCTTGCCAAGCCAGAAGCGCATCACGTCGTAAATCGCTTGGCGCACGGCNGGGTTGCGCCAGTTCAGATCGGGCTGCTGGACCAGGAAGGCGTGATAGTAGTATTGCCGCGTGCCNGCATCGTNGGCCCAGGCGCTGCCGCCGAATTCCGACATCCAGTTGTTCGGCGGACCACCGTCCGCTCCCGGCTCGCGCCAGATGTACCAGTCGCGCCTNCGATTATCGCGGGAACTGCGGCTTTCGATGAACCACGGATGCTGGTCGGAGGTGTGGTTGGGAACCAGATCAAGGATAAGTTTGAGACCGCTCGCATGTGCGGCGCTTATGAGCGCGTCGAGATCCTCCATCGTGCCGAACAATGGATCGACGCCGGTATAATCCGAGATGTCGTAACCAAAATCAGCCATCGGGGAAGGAAAAATCGGTGACAGCCAGATCGCGTCAACGCCAAGCGCCAGCAAATAGGGCAGCCGGTCGATGATCCCACCGATATCGCCGACCCCGTCACCATTCGAGTCTTGGAACGAACGGGGATAGACCTGATAGAAAATGCCGTGCCGCCACCAGAATTCAGCGCTTTCATTCATGCCGGAAAATCTGTCTTTCGATCGTATTTATGCAAGGCAACGCTGGAACCGCTGCCAGGTTCAGACCAACACAGATTCGGCGACCCCGGTATGACAGCCGACACGGCTGTTCTGCGATAAATGCGCAAATCTTCCCCTTGGCGAGCCGGCAAAAATCGGCATTGTGCTGACATGACCCAGGAAACCGAAACCAAGGCAAAGGCCGGCGCTGTCATTATCCCGGTGACGCTGTTCGAGCAGAACTGCACGCTGATCTGGTGCGAGGCCACCAAAAAGGCTGTGGTGATCGACCCCGGTGGGGACGTTGCCAAAATTCAGGCCGCGATCAAGCAGGCCAATGTGTCCGTGGAAAAAATCTGGCTGACCCACGGCCATATCGATCATGTCGGCGGCGCCGCCGAGCTGCGCGACGCGCTGAAGGTTCCGATCGAGGGCCCGCACCTCGCCGACAAATTTCTGCTCGACAATGTGGTGAGCAGCGGCGCCCGCTTCGGCATTTCAGGCGTGCGCGATTTCGCACCGGATCGCTGGCTCGATGAAGGCGACCAGGTCTCTATCGGCGAGTTGACCTTCGATATCCTGCATTGCCCCGGTCATTCGCCGGGCAGTGTGGTATTCTTCAACAAGGAAATGCGCTTTGCCCATGTCGGCGACGTGTTGTTCAACGGCTCGGTCGGGCGCAGCGATATTCCCGGCGGCAATCATGCGACGCTGATCAAGTCGATTACCGACAAGCTGCTGCCGCTTGGCGACGATGTCGGTTTCATCTGCGGCCACGGCCCGGGCTCCAGCATCGGCCAGGAGCGGATGACCAATCCGTTTCTCACTGGCGCGATGTGAGAACCTACCGGCGCGCCAACCGCGGCGTCAGCAGTTCGCAGTGATATCTTCGACCGGCTATTCGGCCGCCGCCATTTCAACCACGCTCGTTTGCGCGAGGTGGCGTGTTCCCCAGTTGCGAATCGCGGAAATGACAGGAATGAAGCTTTTACCTTTGCGGGTAAGCCGATATTCGACCTTGGGCGGGACGACGCCGTAATCCTTGCGATCAATCAGCCCCGACTCGGTCAGCGCTTTCAATTCGCGACTGAGCACGCGGGGCGCAATCTCCGAGGTACCATCCGAGCCTCGCAGCAAGCCTGTTCTGATCTCGCCATAGCGCAGCGGACCATCCTTCAGATCCCAGACAATCCGCAGCTTGTATTTGCCGCTGATCATTTTCTGGAACGCCGCGACCGGACACCCGCATGTCAGCGCGAATCTTGCGTTCGCCCTTTTTGGATAAGCCATGGCATGAGCTCCGACAATTCCGTTTCTCTCTGTTTCTTCAAATTACGGGTCCAGGAAAAAGAGTCCATAGTATCATTTTTGTCCATACTTGCGTTATCGCCTCTGTTTGCGCCAAGTTAGGGGTGCGCGGGGCACGGTGCTGCCCGAGCTGTTATCGCCGGGCATCGTCCATCGGGAGCAAGCGATGAAACATTTCATGATCAAATATCAGTTTGCCAACGGCACCCCGGAGGAGTGGCATCGGGAAATCGGCCGGTTCATTTCCGCGCTCGACAACGATCCCGAACTGAGGGGAAGGATCATCTACCGCTGCATGAAAAACCGCGACGATTCCAGCTACTGTCATCTCGCCGCGGCGGCCGATGAACAGGCGATCAAGACCTTGCAGCAGCGAGATTATTTCAAACACTATACCGAAAGGACCCGGCAGGTCGCCGACGGCGATGTCGTGGTCACGCCGATCGAATTGATCGCCGAAACCGCATAACGATACATCAATCAATACCGAAGGCCGTTCCTACTTCCCCTCTCCCCTTGTGGGCGAGGGTGGCACGAGCGCGCGAAGCGCGTTCGTTGCGGGTGTGGGGTTCCGGTCTATCAGTGAGCGCCGCACTCCTCATCCGGCACGGACTGCGTCCGCGCCACCTTCTCCCACAAGGGGAGAAGGGAAGAAAATTGTCGGCCACTAACCCGAAATCATCGCGCGAATCCGCCCCGAGAGATTGTCGAGTTCGAATGGCTTGGTGATCATTTCCATGCCCGGCTGCAGAAAGCCGTCGGCGATGGCGACGCTCTCGGCGTAACCGGTGATGAAAAGAACTTTTAGATCGGGCCTGGTTTCGCGTGCCTGGTCGGCGAGCTGGCGGCCGTTCATGCCGGGCAGGCCGACGTCGGTGACCAGCAAATCAATCCGCCCGCGGTTGCGCAGCATTCGCAGGCCCGACGGTCCATCGACGGCATCTAATGTCCGATACCCCTGTTCCCTCAGCATTTCCAGGATGACGGCGCGCACGACCGGCTCGTCCTCGACCACCAGCACGGTCTCGCCGGTAGCGGCATGCTCGGCCGCCCTGACGGCTGACGCAAGCTGAGCTGCGATTTCGCCATGATGACGCGGCAGATAAAGCTTGACCGATGTCCCCTGCCCCAATTTGCTGTCGATCGTCACGTGGCCGTCCGATTGCCGCGCAAATCCATAGATCATCGAAAGCCCCAACCCGGTGCCTTGCCCGATCGGCTTCGTCGTAAAGAACGGATCGAAGGCGCGCGCCGCCACCTCCGCGCTCATGCCGGCGCCGGTGTCGGTGACACCGATGCAAATATAATCGCCGGGTGAAAGTGCAGGAGTGTCCGCGGCNCCGCCATCAAGCCGCGCATTCGCGGTGGTGATGGTGAGTTTGCCGCCATCCGGCATGGCGTCGCGCGCATTGATGGCGAGGTTGAGCAGCGCGCTCTCCAATTGATTGGGATCGCACAGCGTGAACCACAGATCGTCCGCCGCAACGATTGCAAGATCGATGGTCTTGCCGATCGTCCGGCGCAGCAGATCCTCCAGCGACACCACGAGCTGATTGACATCGACGCTTTTCGGGATCAGCGGTTGTCGGCGCGCAAAGGCCAGCAGGCGATGGGTGAGCGCGGCGGCGCGGTTCGCCGATGTCATCGCCGCGTTGATGTAGCGCGCGACGTTGTCGGTCCGCCCCTGGTTGAGACGTGTTTGCAGCAGATCCATTGATCCGACTATCCCGGTCAGCAGATTGTTGAAGTCGTGCGCGATGCCGCCGGTCAGTTGCCCCACCGCTTCCATTTTTTGGGACTGCAGCAAGGCTTCCTCGGTGGCTTTCAGCCGTTCGGCCGCCGCCTTCTCCGCGGTCACGTCGCGGGCCACCGCATAAATGTGATCCTGGTCCGGTGCGCCGGTCCAGGACAGCCAGCGGTACGATCCGTCCTTGTGCCGGAAGCGGCTCTCGAACCTGCCGGTGGTTTCGCTGTCACCGAGCTTTTTGATCTGCGCTCGCGTCAATCCGCCATCATCGGGATGCTCCAGCCATTCCGAAGTACGGTTCAGCAATTCGGCTTCGCTCCAGCCAAGCGTTTTTGTCCATGCCGGGTTGACCGTTTTCCAGACGCCGTCGCGATCCGAGACCAGCAACAGGTCCTGCGACACGTTCCAGATCCGGTCGCGCTCCCGGGTTTTTTCCTCGACGCGCTGCGCCAGCGTCGCATTGAATTCGGCGAGCTGGTCCGCAAGCTTGCGGTATCGCTCTTCGCTTTGGCGCAGCGCCTGCTCCGCCACGACCTGTTCGGTGACATCGGTGTGTGCGCCGACCAGCCGTATGGCCCTTCCGTTTTCGTCGCGCTCGATCGAGGATTTGACCGATATCCAGCGCATCTCGCCATCGCTCGGACGAATGATCCGGTATTGCACGGTGTAGTCGCTGACTTTGCCTGCGATGGCGTCGCGGAACTTTTTTTCGGTGGCTTCGCGATCGTCGGGATGGACGCGCCGAACCCAATCCGCGTGGGACTCGTTGACCGCATCGGGCGGCAGTCCGTGAACCAGCAAATACTCCGGCGACCGGCGGTTACGGAAACCGGTTCTCAGGTCGACCTCGAGACCTCCGATCCGGCCGATTTGTTGCACGCGCGCGAGTTCGACTTCGCGTTCCCGTAACGCGGCGGCCGCGAGATAATCCTTGGTTACGTCCTGGCAAACCACGAGCACGCCGCCGACGCGATCATCCTCGTCTATCGGGCTGTAGCCATAGGTCCAGTAGACCTGCTCCAGTCTGCCGTGACGCGTGACCGGAACGAGCTGGTTCTCATGCCACGTCGCGCCGCCGCCGCTCATCACCTGCTCGATCTGGGGACCGATAATGTCCCAGATTTCGGCCCAGCATTCCCGGCCGCCCTGACCGAGCGCGCTCGGATGGCGCTCAGGTCCCATGGTCTGGCGATAGGCGTCGTTATAGAATTGAATGAGTCCCTCGCCCCACCAGATGAACATCGGGTGGTTGGTATTCAGCAAGATGCGCAACGTGGTCCGCAAACTTTGCGGCCAGGTCTCAGGCTTGCCCAACGGACTTGCCGACCAGTCATACGCGCGCGTCAACGCGCCCATCTCCCCGCCGCCGGCGAGAAAATCCGCAGAAGCAGAAGTCGGTCTGTTGATCTTCAACATCAGGAATCGGTGGCCAGTTCAGCCCGAATTGGCAGCCGAACTTAACCGCCTGTCACGATCCCAGCAAACTCGCGGCGCGGTATTCGGTTCCAAATAAATTCTTCATGGGCGGAACAAAATTACCAATGCGCGCGCGGCACCCCTCGCGCTAACCAGCGCCGAAACGTCGGGCGACGCCTACGGCTTTCGTTCGCGCCGCCGCCACTGTTATTTCATAAGGCCCGCAGCTGTGAGCGCGCGGGTGATGACGGCGCCGACGTCGATCGCGCGACGCCTCGGCTGAGGGCGCGACTGACGCGGCGGCTCGGGATGGCGAGCTAGTGTCGTCGCCAGCGGCCAGAGCACATCGATGAGATCCGGCGCCTCTGCGGGTGTCGGAGCAACTATTGTCGTCGCGACTTCCTTTGGAGCTTCGGCTGAAACCACCTTCCTTGAAGCTTTGGCCGAAACCATCTTCTTTGAAGCTGAAACCACCATCGACCGAGGAATCCATTCGGTGAGGCCAAAGAAATTCGCGATGTGATACGAGGACGAGATTCCTGCCTCGATCAGGAACGCGCCTTGAGCGCCGTACCGCTTATCATTGTCGCCAATCCCAAGTGGAGCGCCGTGGGCCATATCGGTGATGGTGTAGGATTCGACGATGGTTTCGCCATCGGCGTTCCACCAAACTTGGCGGGGGTAGCCGTCAACATCAGCCTCCGACATCGGCGCCGAAGGCAACTGATGCACGTCGAGCCACTGCTTGACGATCTCATCGGCGTTGGCGGGGTTGACGGTGCGATCCGCGCTGCCATGCCATACCGACAATTTCGGCCAGGGGCCATTGTGATTTGAAGCGTTGCGAACCAGATCCCCCAATTCCTCGGCGGCGCGGGGCGACGACTGGAACATTCCGCTCAAGGCTTCCCGAACGTTGGTTGCAACGCCGAACGGCAAGCCTGCGATGATGGCGCCGCCCGCGAATATTTCGGGATAGGTCGCGAGCATGACCGACGTCATGGCGCCGCCGGCGGATAGCCCGGTGATGAATATGCGATGCCGATCGATGCCTATATCGTCCACCGCCCGCGCGATCATCTGCCTGATCGAACAGGCTTCGCCGCTGTCGCGCGCGGTGTCTTCCGGATTGAACCAGTTGAAGCAGCCGTTGGCGTTGTTAAACGGCTGCTGCTGGGGCATCAGCAATGCGAAACCATAGTGTTTCGCCAGGGTGGACCAGCCGGCGCCCAAATCGTAAGCAGCAGCGGTTTGACCACATCCGTGCAGAACGACGACAAGGCCGGGCGCTGGCTGGAGGTTATCAGGCGCAAACGAGAACATCCTGAGACTACCCGGATTCGACCCGAAGTCCGTGGTTTCAACGAGTGGGCTGCGGGACTCTGGCTTAAGGTTTCGCCCAAAATCGGCAAAGCCATTGATGCCATTCAGCTTTGGCAGACGTCGCAGCAATTCGATATTTTTGGCGAGGGACACCGGCGGCTCCTTGGTGAGAGACTTCTTAACCTCACCAAGAACAGATAGTTGCTGCACTGCAAAATAAAAAGGCCGTGTGCTGTCAGTCCCCAGGATTATCGCGATCAATATTAATTGGTTTCACGCCGCGAGCGCGCCGCATCCAAGACAAAAACGCGGCGCAGGCCGCAATCGACAGCGCAAACAGCGCCGAGGCGGCGAACAATGCCAGCCGCGGCGAGCAAGCGGCTTCAATCGCAAAAAAAGCCGCGCCGATCGCCGCAACGCCGGCGGCGTTGGCAATTTGCGCTGTCGTGCCATACATCCCCGCCCCCGAACCGGCGCTGGCCGGCTTTACCGTCGAAAGTACGGTGCTGGACAACGGCGCCATTACCAGCCCCTGGCCGTAACCGAAAATCGCCAACACCAGCGTCAGCAGCGTTGCAGTGGGCTTCTCAGCCCATGCGACCATCAGCACCAGCGAGGCGAGGCCGACAATCTGAACCGCACAGCCCTCGATCAGCACCAGCGTGCCGCGATGCCGCGCCCGCACGCCGCTATGTCGCGAGGCGATGACGAAGGCGAGCGCCAACGGGAGGAACACCATGCCGGCCTGCAGTGGCGGAATATGCAAGCCGCGCTGCATGAACATCGTCATCACCAAATAGAACGACAGGTTCGCGAAAAAGAAGAAGAAGGCTGCGTACAGACCGCGCATGAACGCCGCGTCCGATAACAATGCAAGGTCGACCAGCGGCATTCCGCCCCGGCGGGCGACGATACGCTCGAGCCGCACGAAGGCAGCGACGATGGCGACACCGGCGGCCATCACGAGCCAGACCCCGGGCGCCCAATGCACATCGTGACCGAACAGCAGCGGCCCGATCAGGCACAATAATCCGGCGAACAGCACGATCGCGCCGTGAACGTCAAGCCGCGTGCCGGCGCGGCGCGGCACCGACGGCATGATCCGCAAAGCTGCGACCGCGATGACAAGGCCGAACGGCACGTTGACGAAAAACACCGCGCGCCAGCCAACCCCGGCCAGATCCAATGTCACCAAGGCGCCGCCGAGCAAAAAGCCTGCGGCGCCCGCAAGGCCGAGCACGATGCCGTAGATGCCAAAGGCGCGGCCGCGCGAGCCATCCGAAAACAACAGATGAAGGGTGGCAAGCACCTGCGGCACCATCAGCGCCGCGGTCGCGCCTTGCGCCAGTCTGGCTGCGATCAACTCGGGGCCGGATTGCGCCAGTCCGCACCACAGCGACGTGACCGTAAATCCGAGCACGCCGGCCAGAAATACATTTTTCGTGCCGTAGATGTCGCCGAGCCGGCCGCCGGTGACCACCAGCGTTGCATAGGCAATGAGATAGATCGCGATCACGGCCTCGATCTGCGCTGGGCTCGCCTGTAACTCGATTGCGATGGTCGGAATCGCAACGTTGACGATGAACGCATCGACCCCGAACATGAATTGCGCGGCGGCGACGATCGCAAGTACCCACCAGCGGCGCGGAGAATCCACGGATGTCGAAACAATCTGGTGCATGGGCGGCCTGGNTTGAGATCTGCTGATCAGACGATCTCAGGTTTCGGTCATCCCGGCGATTACCTCCGAGGTAAGCGATGTTTCACCGCANCGTCATTGCGACTGTACCTCACCGTCATTGCGAGCGTAGCGAAGCAATCTACGCCACCGCGAAAAAGAAAGACTGGATTGCTTCGTCGCAAGTGCTCCTCGCAATGACGGTGGCCAGCTCTATTTCCGGTCTTCTCTCAAATCGCTTTCAGCTTGCGATAGGCGAACCAGACCATTTTCAACAGCAGCCAGCCGTCCCGAAACCGGGAAATCTGGGTCTCGCCGAAGGTGCGCGCCTTGTAGTGGATCGGCGTCTCGATGATTTTGAGATTTTGTTTGGCCGCGCCGAAGATCAGATCGAAATCGCCGAACGGATCGAAGTTGCCGAAATAGGCGCGTTCCCTCGCCAGCACTTCGTAGTCTTTTCGCAGCAACACCTTGGTGCCGCACAGCGTGTCCGTCAGCCTGGTATTGACGAGATAGCTGAACAGATACGCAAAAAATCTGTTGGCGATCAGGTTGAGCGGACGCATCGCCTCATGTTCCATCGGGTAAATCAGGCGAGTGCCGTTGACGAATTCCGCCTTGCCGGTCTCGATCACCGCATGATATTTCGGCAGCGCTTCCGGCGGCATCGTCAGGTCCGCATCCAGGATCATCAGCACGTCGCCGGTCGCCGCGGCAAAGCCCTTTCGAACCGCGTCACCCTTGCCCTTGCCGTCCTGCTTGAGCACCTTGATATCCCAGTCATCCTTGTAGGCATCGCGGACACGTTCGCACTCCTCGAACGTACCGTCGCTGGAATTGCCCTCGACGAACAGGATTTCCTGGGCGGAACCGAATTTAGGCATCCGCAAAATCGCGTTTTCGATATTGCCCTTCTCGTTCCGACAGGGAATCAGAATGCTGGCGGACAATTTTCGATCCGGAAGTTGCCGAACCGGACGCCCGACGATATAGGTACGCAGGCACAGCTGCCGGATGCCGGGCAGCGGCGCGATGAACCGATTGATGAACGGTCCAAGGCCAAGCCAGCGCCGCGGCAGCAATTGCCGCCGCTCTTCCCGGATCACCTCGAAATCCGCCAGATCCATCAGGTTCAAAAAATCGGCAGTGGCGATGTAGTTGATTCTTGGTTGCTTGCTCCGCAGGCGCAACGCTTCGGCAAGCTTCAGCACCGGCTCCCACAGATGGGAGTAATAGGAGATGATGATACGCGTGGATGGCGCGCATAGATGATGCACCAGCCTCAACGTGCCATCGATATCTTCAAACATGCCGATGGTATCGGCGATCACGATGTAATCGAATGGCCCCTCGATTCCGGCCATCGTTTCCGGGACTTCCACATCGCCCAAGACAAAATGCAGATCGGGATGACGGGCGTTGGCCTTGGCGATCGTCTCGGCGCCGAAATCGATGCCGACGCCGTAGGACGGCTCCAGCGCGGCGAGCAAATCTGCGCGGCCGCAGCCCAGTTCCAGCACCCGCTTGCCGGGCGGAATCAGAAATCGCATGAACTTGTTGTCGTCTTCGTGGTAGGCGGCATTGAATTTGCGCCAACGATCCAGTTCGTCGCCGTTGGCCTCGAAGTGGTCGAGCAGATCCCGCTTGCGCTGACTGGAAAGCTGCAGTGAAGCAGGGCCATCGGATTGCTTCAGATACATTGCAGCCTCGAAGCGGAAAATGGAGAATTTTCTTAGCTGAAGCGCCTTAAGGTGTAAATTCGGACGCCAGGGTTCAACCCGTTTGCGGCGCGACGGAGGCAACAACTATCTCGCTTGCTTTGTCTTCGCGCCCCAGCCGGCCTAAGGTGCGCGCCGAGGCAACCCTCGCATGACAGCGCAAAAACCGAAGATTCTTCTCAGCGAAGGCTCGAGCCTGTCGTCGCGCGAAGCCATCACCGCATTGGGGCTTGCCGGCCACCGGGTCGAACTGGTCTCCAGCAATCTAACGTGCCTTGGGCGCTTCTCGCGGTTCGTCAGCAATGTGCATCGCGCTCCCGCGTCCGGTGTCGATCCCGACGGTTATCTGGCCGCGGTGATCGAAGTCGCGAACACGCGCAAGATCGACGCAGTGATCCCGGTGCATGAGCAGGCTTATCTGTTTGCCGCCGCGCGCAAGCAGCTTCCTGCCGGCCTCGGAATAGCACTCGCCGATTTCGAGGCGTTCGAGCAGGTCCAGAGCAAGGCCGGCTTTGCGACCTTGCTAACGCAGTTGAATGTGACGCAACCTGACACTGAGATTATTCGATCGGCGGATGAATTTGCCGGCGAGCGGCCTTACCCGTTTTTCGTCAAGGCTGCCTTCGGCACCGCGAGTGCCGGCGTCTGGCGGGTCGGCGACGTCCGCCAGCGCGATGCGCTGCTGCTTCAGCTCGCAGCGGACAGCGCTTTCGCGGAAGGCCTGCTGGTCCAGGCCGCGGTGAGCGGAACGCTCGAGCGCACGCAAGCAGTGTTCGATCGCGGACGTCTCGTTGCGAGCCATATCTATCGTCAGGTCGTGGAAGGGCCCGGCGGCGGCGACGTGCTCAAGATCAGCGTCGTCAGCGCCGGGGTTCGCGACACCGTGGCGCGGATCGGGCAAGCGCTTAAATGGCACGGCGCGCTGTCGTTCGACTACATCCGGGATGACGCAACCAAGATCCCGCACTTTATTGATGCCAACCCACGTCTGGTCGAGCCGATGAACGCGTGGTTGAGTGGCGTCGACCTGCCCGGCGCCTTGTTGCAGATATCGCTCGGTGAGACGCCGCCGGTCCAGCCCGACGGCCGCGAGGGCGTGCTCACCCGGCTTGGATTGATGGGATTGCTGGACGCCGCGCGACAACGCGGCCGTAGGCGCGACATCTTGCGGGAAATCGGTTTGCTCGCCGCTGGTTCCGGCCGATATCGCGGTTCGCGCGAGGAGCTGGTGCCGCTGCTGACCGATCCATGGTGCGCGATCCCCCTAAGTGTCGTTGTGGCGAGGCTGTTGCGCGCGCCTGCGGCGGCCGCGCAATTCTCGAACACAACCGTCGCGGCCTACAGTCTGACACCCTCGGCGATCCATCGGCTGCGCGCATGGCAGACGCTCCAGCCATGAGCGCCCCACGACCGAAAGCGGTTTGCCTTGAGGCGACGGGACCCGTAGTTTGGGATCAGTAAAGCAACAACAATAGCCGTTCGGAGAGAAAAGCCCATGGCGCGCCTCAAATTCGGAGCCTTCCTCGCCCCGCATCATCCCATCGGCGAGCATCCGATGCTGCAATTCCGCCGCGACCTCGATTTCGTCGAGCAGCTCGATGCGCTCGGCTACGACGAATTCTGGTGCGGCGAGCATCATTCCAGCGGCTGGGAAACCATCGCCTCGCCCGAGATGTTTCTGGCCGCCGCCGGCGAGCGCACCAAACGCATCAAGCTCGGCACCGGCGTGGTCTCGCTGCCCTATCACCATCCCTTCAACGTCGCGCAGCGCATGGTGCAGCTCGATCACATGACCGGAGGCCGCGCCATCTTCGGCTCCGGACCGGGCGCGCTCGCCTCCGACGCGCATACGCTCGGCATCGATCCGATGACGCAGCGCGACCGCCAGGACGAGGCGATCGCGATCATTCGCCGGCTCTTCAACGGCGAACGCGTCACCGCCAAGAGCGACTGGTTCACCATGAACGACGCGGCGCTGCAGATTCTGCCGTTNCAGGAAGAGATGCCGTTCGTGGTGGCGTCGCAGATTTCGCCGTCGGGCATGACGCTGGCCGGCAAATACGGNATCGGCATCATTTCGCTCGGCTCGATGTCGACGCAAGGCTTGATGGCGCTGCCGACGCAATGGGGTTTTGCCGAGGACGCCGCCAAGAAGCACGGCACCACCGTGAGCCGCGCCAACTGGCGCGTGCTGTTGAGCTGGCACATCGCCGAAACCCGCGAACAGGCGCGGCGCGAGGCCGGCACCGGATTGATGCGCTGGCACAACGAATATAATGTCGGCACGCTGCAGCGGCCGGGCCTGCAGCCGTTCACCTCGCCCGAGGACGCCGTGGAGAAGAC